>SMVB01091565.1_pt1 | contig 25924 bp, 22 predicted proteins | sample 2456461 | NCBI WGS metagenome assembly SMVB01 (sample SAMN11095934, study PRJNA526329) | marine sediment metagenome | biome: Marine sediment; feature: Surficial sediment; material: Deep marine sediment; isolation source: Hadal surficial sediment | place: Pacific Ocean | collected 2014-05 | depth...
GCGCAGCACCCTCGAAACTGTCGACGCCATTCGCTTCTGCGGCGCTGATCCCGTCGGGGTAGCGTGCATCGCCAACCGCAGCGGCAAAGACAGCATCGGCAACCTGCCCCTGGTCTCCCTGGTCGCGCTCGACTTCCCGACCTTCGAAACCGACGCCTGCCCGCAGTGCGCGGCCCGTGAGCCGATTCAGAAGCCCGGCAGCCGACCGGTTCCTGCCTGATCGAAGCCCCCGTTGGGCCGCTGTTTCAAGGCGCGAACATTTCTTGTAGTAGGCGCAAGGAGCGCCCCAGTGCTCGAGGCGAAAGTCTGCCGAGTCGTCGGATGAGCCGCTCGCGGTCCACTGTACGGATCTGGTCCAGAACTACGTGTCCCGACTTTCCCTGAAATCGGCAAGCCACACGAAACGGGTAGGTATGGCTCCCGGTGGTGAGCGGCGCCACGATGAATGTTCGCACGTGGGCGTTAAGCTCGTCGGGGGAGACCACCACGCAGGGTCGCGCCTTACGAATTTCCTGCCCACGCGTTGGATTTAGATCAACCAGATGCACCTCGCCGCGGCGAACCTCGGGAGCTGTTACCACTCCCATTCCTCTAGGTCGAACCGCGTCGAGATCTGTGCGCCGATAAGCTGATCCTCTCCACGAGCTGCAAGATCCTCGGCTGCCGTCGCCCATCCCTCGCGTGGGCTTGCGATCCGAGTGATGACTATCTCGCCCTCACGCACCACGAGATCGACATCCTCGGTTAGTCCGGCCTGCTCGATAAGGGGCTTCGGAATCCGGACCCCGCGGGAGTTTCCAATGCGAACCAAGCGAGCCTTCATCGGTGTCTCCAAGTGTAATTACTATGTAATCACACGAAACTCCGTCTATCAACGCCGCAATCGATGTCTACTCGTCCGCCCGTTGACCATCGCGAGTCCTTGTAGGTGTTAGACGGTCGTGCGACGGCGTTTTCCCCGACCCGCTCTGCCGGAGCCTTTCATGCCTCCGAGTGCAATGTGGTGCTCAGGTACTTATTCCCGAGTCCACCGGCACCGTACGTCCGTCGCATCGATCTCTGGATACTGAGTCTGGAGCCGCTCAAGTATCGCTTCGTACTCGCGGACGATCTCGAGGCTCACGCCGAGTCGCACGCGATCGTCTCGACACGCGCTGAGGATCTCGTACGACGGGCCGGTGAAGAAGATCCCGGACACGAGGACCTTCGTGTCCAGAACGACTCGCACTTCAGGCCTTGCTCCGAACCTTCTTCACAGCGGTGGTGATGTCCGAGCGCCTCAACCCAACCTTTCTGGCCGCGGACCGGCGGGCATCCGCTACAAGCTCGTCAAACTGCTCGACAGCCAGCGCGCTGATCGTCTTGAGAATGACGACACCTCGATCACTTAGCACAACAAACCGCGTGCCAGGCTTCAGGCTTAGCCGTTCGCGGATTTCTTCCGGAATGACCACTGGCCCTTGGACGAGAGCATGGTTGTGACGATGCTCGACATGGCGACTTTTGTATTGTTACTGGCAACAATACCGTGGCCTTGGCGAAGTGAACATCGGTCTTGGTCGGCACGCGGGCCTGCTTCGCCGAGCGGGTCGACGGCGAGATGACGCTGCGGCGCGGCTTCGTACTGGGTCCCAACCTCAGCGTCCTGGTCGTCGAGGACGTCGTGACCACGGGGCGCAGCACCCTCGAAACTGTCGACGCCATTCGCTTCTGCGGCGCTGATCCCGTCGGGGTAGCGTGCATCGCCAACCGCAGCGGCAAAAACAGCATCGGCAACCTGCCCCTGGTCCCTTGGTCGCGCTCGACTTCCCGACCTTCGAAGCCGACGCCTGCCCGCGTGGATGGCCGTCCATCCGTCATTCGGCGTCGCTACCCAGCCCGCCTTCCAATACAAGCTGTCGAGGTGGTGGACCGTAACGTCGAGCGTCGCTCCCATCAGTCGGGCCAGAGTGGATTTCCCGCTCCTACCGCATCCAATGATCGCAATTCGCTCCATCTGGCTCTTTGCCCGGCTGACTGGTATCTAGTCGATCAACTTCGTTCCGCCGCCATACTTGATGATCGCCGTGGCCACAGGCCCTTTCAGCCGCTGGTTGTGCCGCGTCTCCAGTTCTCTGCATCCCATACCAACGTGAGTTCGTCGCCGCTTGGTGGACAGGGCGCTTATCGCGGGACCCGTCAAGGTGCCGTTCAAACCCGCGGCTTTCGAAAAGCCCCTTCAACCCCAACCGCGAGGTTGCACGAGCAGCGGGAGTAAAGTTCCTATTCTCGGCGGCGAAACCGGATCGCGATCTCGCTGGCGATACTGTCGGCTTCCGGAAACAGGGACGCTCGGTCGACGCCAAGGGTGCGGAGGGCCTCGAGGATTTCTGGGTGCGCCTTGCGAGAGATCTCGATTCGCTGTACGTCGCCCGGCCACTCCGCGCTGTCAGCAGAGAAGTCCGCGGGATGCACCGTGAAGGAGCCTCGCTGGGCGCTGATTCTACGAGTAAGATGCCGAGGCTCGTACACAACCACGCTCTCGATCTCGAATGGGTACCTTGCGGTATCCGTGTATGCAAAATCTCCGTCGTGTCGATAGCACCAGACAGCGCTGTCATCCTGGTGTGAGTCACTCGAGACGGCAAAGAAGAGTGCTGCAGCAGCGCTAGAGGTCCACTAGGAGCCGCGTCGGAAGTCTGTGATGCTGCGCGAGGGCGAGCCATTCCCAGTCACTCTCGTATCGCGGAGGAAGTTCGATGAAGGGATACGCTTCCTTCTTGAACGCTTCGAGCATCTTCTCCTCGTGCTTGAGTTGCGCGAGGAGGGACCCACGACGCTGCCCCGGCCGATGCGCTCCTGGCAGGAGACGAAGGGACTTGGACGGTTGGCCTCGGTAGACCCAACCCGACCCTAGCTTCTCTCGTATGAGCTTCTGCCCCAAGGCGTCTATGAATTCGGGGAATGAACCCACCAGCTTTGTGTCGGAACTCACCATCGCGCCTTCTTTCCTGCCTAGCTACTATGCTATCCGTTGCGTTCTGCCGCCATACTCTTGATGATCGCCGTGTGTCGAAGCAACGTGGGATGTGGGCGAATCCGTGGGTTCAACCCCGCTTCGACTTGGCACGGGCGGTGCAGAGGGATGGGGCGGACAGCAACCTTCGCGCTCAGTGCCGCTTGAGGCGGCGAAGCAGCTCGTCGTGATCGATGCGCACCAGGATGGGCCGCCCGTGCGGGCAGCGTGTCGGTGACTCGCATCGTTCCAGGTCGGCGATCAGGCGCACCATCTCCTCGCGCGTCAACGGGTGGTTGGCGCGCACCGCCGCGTGGCAGGCGATCGAGGCAGCCATCTCCTTGCGCACGTCGTCGAGTGCCTCGGGGCCGGCGCCCTGCTCGAGCGACGCGATCAGGGCGCGCACCATCTCGCCAAGATTGCGGTTGCCGAGGATCGCCGGCGCGGTTCGTACCGCCCAGGTGTTGCCGCCGAACGGCTCGAGCGCGAAACCCATCGAATCGAGCAGGTCGCGCTGCGCCTCGACGACCGCCGCTTCGCCGGCGGAAAGCTCGATCATTTCCGGCACCAGGAGATGCTGGGCCTCTACGGCGTGGGCCTCGATCTGCGCCAGTACCTGCTCGTAGAGAACCCGCTCGTGGGCGACATGTTGGTCGATGACCAGGAGACCCTTGCGATCCGCGGCGACGATGTAGGTGTTGTCGTACTGGGCCAGCGGCCGGATGGAACCGGCGGTGCCGCTGATCTGGTCGCCGGCACCGGGCGAGGCGACATCGTCGACCGCCACGGGAGTTCCTTCGGCCACGATCCAATCGTCAACAGGAAGCTCACGCGACTCGCCGGGCGGGGTCCCGGCGGCATAAGGTGGCCCGTCGCTGCCGCCGGGAACGCGCGAGCGGTAGCCGCCGGCCGCGATGCCGCCCGGACCCGGCCCGATCGGCGACCGCACGTCGCGCGGCAGGATCTTGACCGGGGGAAGGTGGCGCGCCAGCGACTCGCGCACCGCGTTGCGAACGGCGCGGTAGACGGCGCTCGGGTTGGCGAAACGAACCTCGGCCTTGCGCGGATGCACGTTGACGTCGACGTCCTGCGCCGGGAGCTCGAGGAAGATCGCCGACACCGGAAACCTCCGATGGTCGAGCAACGACTCGTAGGCGCTCACCAGTGCGTGCGACAGGCGATAGTCGGAAACTGGCCGCTCGTTGACGAACCAGCGGATCTCGTTGCGATTCGGGCGCTGGTGCTCCGGGCCGGTGATCCCCCCGTGGATCGACAGCGATCCAGAATGTCCTTCCACCGGCAGCCAATGCGACGCCACCTCGGCGCCCAAGACGTGATGTACGCGATCGGCCAGCGTCGCTGCCGGTGGCACCGCCATCAACGTCCGTTTGCCGTGTGCCAGGCCGATGTAGATGTCGGGGCGGCAAAGCGCGTAGTCGGTCATGGTTTGGCTGGCGTGGCGCAACTCCGTCGTCGGTTTCTTCAGGTTCTTGCGCCGCGCCGGTGTGTTGAAGAAAAGATCGGCGACCCGCACCGTGGTTCCACGCGGCCAGGCGACCTGCTCGATGTGCCGGCGTTCGCCGCCGTCCATCTTGATGCGAACCCCGGGCCCATCGCCGGTCCCGGTGGTGAGCTCGATGCGCGACACCGAAGCGATGCTGGCGAGCGCCTCGCCACGAAACCCCATGGTGGCAATGGCGTCCAGATCATCGAGGGTCGCCACCTTGCTGGTGGCGTGTTGCGCGAAGGCGAGCTCAACGTCACCGGGGTCCATGCCGTGGCCGTCGTCAACCACCTCGATGAGTCCGATCCCGGAGTCCTCCAACTGCACCGAAACGCGCCGCGCCCCGGCGTCGAGCGAGTTCTCGACCAGCTCCTTGATCACCGACGCCGGCCGCTCTACGACCTCGCCCGCGGCGATGCGATCGATGACGAGTGGGTCGAGGATGTGGATGCTGCCCACGGTCAGCGTTCGGCGGACTGCCCGGACGACGGATCGGCGGGCGGTGGAGCGGCGGGCGGCGGAGCAGCCGCGTGGAAACGTAACCTCTGCGTGCCGCGCCGCATGCGATCGAGATAGCGCACCGTGCGCAACTCCTTGCCGATGTTGCCGCGAATCAACAAACGGTTGACAGCGGCCAGGCGGCGGATCGCCGCCGCGTTGCGGCCCGCACCAGCGGCGACCTCCTGTGGCTTCTTCTTGAGGATCTCAATAAGCAGCGCGGTGCCGGCCGGCGATAGCAGGCGACTGCCGTCAAACTGACGATGGCACGCACGGCAGACGAACTCCTGTGGGTGCGGCACCACCCACCGTGCCGCCTCCAGTTGCTCGCCGCAGCTACTGCAGGTCGTCAGCAGCGGCAAGAAACCCGATAGCTGCAGCATCCAGACCTCGAAATAGCGCGCCGCGACCGGCAACGGGACCCCTTCCTCCACGGCCTCGAGAACCGCACCGATGAGCCGAAATAACTTCGGATTGGGGTCGCGCTCGACGGTGAACTCGATCATCAGCTCGGCGAAGTAGGCGGCGAGCGCAGCCGATTCCGGCGTCAGCAAGGACTCGTAGAAGGAACGATCGACCTCACAGGCCGACACCCGGTCGAGCTCTCTTCCTTCCTTCTCGAAAAACACCAGATCGCTGCGGGTGAATGGTTGGAAGACGCTCCCGAACCTGCTCCGAACCCGCCGCGCGCCCCGTGCCGCCGCCCGCACCCGGCCGAAGTTGAGCGTGTAGAAGACGACGATCAAGTCGGCCTCGCCGAGCGCGTAGTGGCGCAGCGCGTAGGCGGGAGTGTGACGCAGCGGCACCCGGCCCCTCAGCCCAACAACATCGTGGCGATGGAAAAATAGGCGGCGACACCGACGACGTCGATGGCGGTGGTGACGACCGGACCGGTGGCGATCGCCGGATCGAAGCCGATCCGCTGGATGAACATCGGCACCGCCGCACCGACCACCGCCGCCATCGTCATGCTGGCGGCGATCGCCAGGCCGAGAACGGCCGACATCGTCGGCGTGATGTCAGAAGAAATCAGCCCGGCGACGACGGCGAGTAGAACGCCGAACGTGACCCCCATCATGGTTGCGACGCCGAGCTCGCGCGCCACGACGCGGAAGTTGTGGCCACCGTGGATGCGACCGGTGGCCAAACCACGCACGACAATGGTCGACGACTGGGTGCCGGAGTTGCCGCCCATACCGGCGATGATCGGCATGAAGCCGGCCAGGATGATGATCAGGGGCACCCCGGTGTCGCCAGCCTCGCGACCGAGCCGGTCAGCGAAGCCTTCGTAGATCTGCCAGGCGATGATGCCGCCGATGAATGCGGCCAGCAGCCAGGGAAAGCGCTGCAGGGCATTCTTCCAGACGGGGGCGCGCAAGACCTCTTCCTGGTCGCCCTCGCCGAGACCGGCCATCAACAGCATGTCCTCAGTTTCTTCTTCGCGGATGATATCGATGACGTCGTCGACGGTGATGATGCCGACGAGCTTGTTCTCGTCGTCGACAATCGGCAGCGCCAGCAGGTCGTAGCGCGCCACCAGGCGGGCCACTTCCTCCTGGTCGGTGGCGGTGTTGACCGACGTCGGCCGAGCGTTCATGACCTCGCCGAGTTCCGTGACCGGCTCAGCGAGCAGGAGCTCGCGCAGCGAACAGACGCCGACGAGATGTCGCCGATCGTCGACGACGTACAGATAGAAGACCATCTCGAGGTCCTCGGACCGTGACGTTCGCAGCGCGGCGATCGCGTCGGCCACCGAGACGTGCTCCTCGAGGGCGAAGACCTCGGGGCTCATGATGCGGCCGGCGGTCTCTTCTTCGTACGAGAGCAATCCCTCGACGGGCTCCGAGGCGCTGTCCTTCATCAAGTCGAGGACGCGCTCAGCCTGGTCCTCGGGCATCGCCGGGATGATCTCGGCAGCATCGTCGGGGTCGAGCTCGGCGATGATGCTGGCGACCTCGTTATCTGGCAATTCAGCCAGGAATTCGATAGCCACCGGCACGTCGAGCTCGCAGATCAGATCGGCGGCCCGCTCCGGCGCCTCGCGCAGCATGAGCGTGAACACCGTGTCTTGTTGCTCATCGCTGAGGAAACCGATGAGCCGAGCCACGTCCGCGGCGTGCAACTTGCGCAGCATATTGGCGGCGTTTCCGATCGCCCCGCGACGCAACAACTTGCGCAACGGGTCGACCAGCACCGATACTTTCTGTCGTGGCATCAGCCTTCGATCTCCAATCGGTCCAGGGTCGGCGCATCCTCCCGCCACCCCGACCGGACCTTCACGCGCAGATCCAAAAAGACCCTGCGCCCCAACATCTCCTCGATCTGCTGGCGCGCCGCCGTACCGACGGCCTTGAGCATCTTGCCCCCACGGCCGATGACGATCGGCTTTTGCGACTCCGTGTCGACCATGATGGTCGCGAAAATCCGCACCGTGCCGCCATCCCGTTCCGGCTCCTGCCAGTCATCGACCGCCACCGCCGTTGTGTACGGCAACTCGTCACGCGTGCGCTGCAGAAGCTGCTCCCGCACCAGCTCCGCCGTCAAGAAACGCTCGGACCTGTCGGTCAGCGCGTCGTCGGGAAAAAGTGGAGCGGCTTCCGGAAGGTAGCCAAGGACCGTGTCGAGAAAGCGCTCGCAATTATCGCCTTTCAGCGCCGAGATAGGAATCACCTCCGCCCAGGAGCCCTTCGTGCTGAGGGAGGCGATCATCGGCAATAGCTTGCGCTTGGCGACGCGATCGACCTTGTTGAGCAGCAGGAAGGCGGGCGCCTCGGCCTTGCCGACCAGATCGATCGCGTAGCGTAGGCCGGCCCCGGGGTCTTCGGTGACGTCGACCAGCAAGGCGATGAGATCGACGTCGTGCAGCGCCGCGCGGGTCGCGTCCATCATGCGCCGGTTCATGCGGTAATGGGGCCGATGAACACCGGGAGTGTCGACCAACACGATCTGGCCGCCAGGACGAGTCAACACGCCGACGATGCGGTGCCTGGTCGTTTGGGGCTTGTTCGACGTGATTGCCACCTTGGCGCCGACGATTCGGTTCAACAGCGTCGACTTGCCGGCGTTCGGCCTCCCGACGAGGGCCACTGTGCCGGCGCGATAGCCCTTCGTCTCGCTCATTCGGTGGCCGGCTGTGTCGCCGTGATCCGTACCCGGTGGACGCGTCGCTCGTCGGCTTCGAGGACCTCCACGTGCAGACCGGCGTGGTCGAACGACTCCCCCGCCTTCGGCACATAGCCGAAGTGTTGAAACGCCATGCCACCGACGGTCTCGAACTCGTCGTCGCCGATGCGGACGTTGAGCATCTCCTCGACGTCCTCGATCTCGGCCTTGCCCTCCGCAACGACGGCGCCGTCGGGGAGCTTGATCAGCCTCTGTTCGGCATCCTCGACCTCGTCCTGTATTTCGCCGACGATCTCCTCCAGGAGGTCTTCGATGGTCACCAACCCGGCGGTGCCGCCATGCTCGTCGACGACGATGGCGAGGTGCTCGTGGCGCCCTTGGAACTCGCGCAGCAGGGCGCTGACGCGCTTGCTCTCGGGCACGAACAGCGCCGGCCGCACGATGCCCAGCAGCGACGCCCCCGCTCCCTCTTGCTCGAGCGCCGCCACCAACTCGCGGATGTTGACGATTCCGGCAACCTGGTCGATGTCGCCGCGCACCACCGGGATGCGGGAGTGCTTGTGCGCGGCGACCAAACCGCTGAGCTCGCCCAACGTCGCCGACTCGGCGATCGAGACGATGTCTACCCGCGGCGTCATGACGTGGTCAACGAGAACCTCGCTGAACTCGGCGACCCCACGCAGCAGGGCTTCGTCGTTCTCCGAGAGCAGGCCGGATTCTTCAGCCATGTCGATGAAAGCGTCGAGGTCACCGTCGTCGGGGGCAGCTTCTTCGGGCTCCGCGCGCGCCCGGCTGCTGCGCTGGAAGCGGCTCAGCATGCGCGCCGGCCCGCCGAACAGGAAGCACAGCAACGCGATCACCGGGCGGGCCGACTCCACCACCCGCATCGGCCCGAGCAACCCGACGATCGTGAAGGCCAGCAACTTGTCGACCAGCAGATAGGCGCCCAGCGCCAGACCCATCGCCGTCGCCAGCCGGCTAGCGATGCCGGCGGCGCCGAACCACCCGGGTCCGAGGGTCGAGATCACCACGACGACGAGAAGGAGCGACAGCTGTCGGGCCAACCGCATCGCGGTGAAGGTCTCGTCGATATGTTCCCAGGGGGCACCTTCGTCGGCGTCGTCACCGAGCGTTTGTTGGGCCCAGCGGTGTATGTCGCGACGCGAGGCGGCGCGCGAGGCGACCTCCAGGACGGCGGTGAGCAGCAGCACCACGCCGAGAACAATGACAACGAGCAGTTGGTTCGTGCTCACGGCTTCCCTTCGCGGCCGGCGATTTCGGGCCGCAGGCGCAGCTCGAGGGCTTGCATCTGACCGCTGTCGCGCTCGTGATCGTGGCCCAACAAATGCAACAGGCCGTGCAAGGCCAACACCTCGAGCTCTCGGGTGTAGCTACGGTTGGCCTGGCGCGCCTGGCGGACTGCCTGGTCGGTGCAGATCACCACGTCGCCGAGATCGCGCTCGCCGCTCGGATCGATGTCCTCCGCCGGGAAAGAGAGCACATCGGTGGATCTCGGCACGTCGACGTAGCGCCCGTGGTAGTCGCTCATCGCGCGGTCGCCGACGAACACGAAGGAGACGCAATCGGCGCTCGAACCGGTTTCCTGAAGCGCGCGGTGCACGATACGACGCAGCCGGGTCGCTTCAATGATAGGTCTGATCTGAAAACTGCGAACCGCTATCCTCATCCTGCAGGTTTGCCCTCACGCCGTCGCGCGACGTCTCAGTCAACTCGGGGTATTCGATCCTCTGGTGGTGCATCCCGGCAAGCACGCTCAGGAACGCCTCGGAGATCTTCGACAGATCCTCGAGGGTCAGGGCGCACTCCGCGAGCTGGTCATCGTCGACGACCTCCTGGATGGCGCGCCGGATCATGGCCTCCAGCTTGACCGGGCTAGTATCGCTCAATGTCCGCGAAATCGCCTCGACCCCGTCGGCCAGCATCAGAATCGCGGTTTCCTTGCTGCGCGGCTTGGGCCCCGGGTAGCGGAAGTCGCTCTCGTCGACCTGGCGTCCGTCCTCGATCGCCGCCTGCCGGGCCTTCTCGTAGAAGAAGCGAATAAGCCGGGTTCCGTGATGCTGTGGGATGGCGTCGATGAGCGGCTGCGGCAGGCCGTGCTCCTGGGCGTAGGCGATACCGTCCTTGACGTGGCTCACCAGGATGAGCGCGCTCATGCTCGGCAATAAGTCGTCATGCGGGTTGTGGCCGTCTTTCTGGTTCTCGACGAAGTAGTGCGGTTGCCGCAGCTTGCCGATGTCGTGGTAGTACGCCGATACCCGGGCGAACAGCGGGTTCACCCCGATCGCCTCGGCCGCTGTTTCGGCCAGCGTGCCGACGACGACGCTGTGGTGGTAGGTGCCCGGCGCCGAGACCGCGAGGTCCTTGAGCAGCGGCAGGTTCATATTCGACAGCTCGAGCAATTTGATGTCGGTCAGCGACTGGAAGAGGTGTTCCAGCGGGGGTATCGCGATGGTCACGACGATCGACACCAGCACGCCGCCGGCGAGAGCGCACAGCGATTGAAACGCCAGCGCCCCGAGCGGTTCGACGGGCTGTACCAGCAACCCGAGACCCAGTGCCGCCACGGCGTTGACCCCACCGACGATCATCCCGGCTCGGGTCAGCGCCGTGCGCTGCTTGTACTGGCTCATTCCGTAGAGCGCCGCGAACGAGCTCAGCATCGCGAAAACCGTCATCTCCAAGTCCTGCGTCATCGCCCCGACGACGACACCGAACACGGCGGAGAAAGCCCAGGCTACCTGGACGTTGACCAGCAGCATCAGCAGGATGCCACCCGAGGCGAACGGTATGGCGTACTCATAGCTCGCCACCGAGGTGAATGGCTCCCCCGGGGCGGCGTTCGCAATCGCCTCGCCGAGGAACAACGCGCCCCTGGTCACGGCCACCATGCCGACGAGGATGACCAACACGAGCGGGTAGAGGTGCTGCACCCGCTGGTACCGAACCCGCCTCTGGTAGTGGGTCACGTAGCGCCACAGCGAGAAAACGGCCAGCGCCACCAACAGAACCATGCCGGCGAGCGACAGCAGCGACCGGTCGTTGCGGTATTGCTGCCGGAGCGTCTCGAGCTCGAGAATCTTCTGCGGCGTCACCTCGTCGCCCTGGCGCAGCAACACCCGCCCGCGCTTGAGCTCGTAGACGACCGGCTCGACCGCGTCGGTCGCCTCGAGGCGCCGCAGCTGGGTGGCGGTGCTGTTGCTGGTCAGGTTCGCAGACAACAGACCGGCGACGAGCTCCGAGAGGGTCGCCTCGGCGTTCTCCGAGAGCTCGAGTCTTTCGGTCAGCGCCAGCCGCAGCTGCGCCCGAGCGTCACCCATGTTCAGGACGGAGCTCGTGTCGTCCAGGCGGTTTTCCTCCTGTGTGGTGATATCGCGCACGTTGATCGCGGTCGGGGCGCCTGGTCTAGATTGCTCGATCGTGCCGATCAAGCTGCTTCCGGAGAACGAGATCAGCGTGCCGGCGACGGCGAGCTCGTTGGCCATGGAGAAGCCGCCGTCTTCCATGGCCAGCGCGCCGATGAGCTCCGCGGGCAGCGGGTGCCCGACCGCAGCCATGGCATCCTGCGCAAGGTCGGAGCGGGCTTCGGGATCGAGATCGTCCCAAACGATCCCGGCGTCGAGGACGTTCGCCCGCCCCCAGGTGAACAACCTCCGGATGATGCCCTTGCCGTACTCGTGGGCCAGTGGCGTGTAGTTGTAGACGTCCGGGACGCTCTGGTAGGCGGCCGTCAGGCGCGCTTCGGTGGCCAGGGGATCGGCGACCAAAAAATCGATGGGCGCCGTTACCTCGCTCTCGGCGATGTCACCCGGCTCGTAGTCGGGCTCCGAGAAGCCTATCTGCGGCGCCGTGATGACGACGATGGCCACCATCGCGGCCACCGTCCACAGCGTGTCGAAGCCGAGCATCGCGCGTATCCGCTCGCCGAGACTCGGCCTGTCGGCGCGGCGCGACCGTGCTCGTGAGCTAGCCCGCATATCTCAACGCCCTCCTGCTGCGGGCGCGGAGAAGCGCGTTGAGATATGCGGGCTAGCCATCGTCGGCCTCCAGGTTGGCGCCGATGCCAGCCGGCTCCGGAACGTCGGGCTCGTCGACGTCATCGGGAGGACGTGGAGCCTCACGCTCGCTCGTCACAACGGACGCCGCGAGGGCCGCGGATGCTTCCTTGGCGAGGCGCCGCGCCTCGGAGTCTTCGGCATAGGCGACAATGATGTCCTGTACCAACGGGTGTCGAACGACATCGTGTTGGTCGAACTCGACAAAGCCGATGCCGCGGATCTTCTTCAGCAGGCGGCGGGCCTCGATCAGCCCGGACGGCCGGCCGGCCGGCAGGTCGATCTGGGTCACATCGCCGGTGATCACGGCGCGGGATTCCATCCCGATCCGGGTCAGGAACATCTTCATCTGCTCGGCGGTAGTGTTTTGGGCCTCATCGAGAATGACGAACGAGTCCGCCAGCGTGCGCCCTCGCATGAAGGCCAGCGGTGCGATCTCGATGTGGCCTCGGTCGATCAGGCGGTTGGCGTGATCGACGTCGATCAGGTCGTAGAGCGCGTCGTGCAGCGGCCGCAGGTAAGGGTTGACCTTCTCGTACATGTCGCCGGGCAGGAAACCGAGCTTCTCCCCCGCCTCGATGGCCGGTCGCGCCAGGATGACGCGACGCACCTTGCGGCGGTTGAGCGCCTCCATAGCCATGGCCATCGCCAGATAGGTTTTCCCGGTACCGGCCGGGCCGATGCCGAAGACGATGTCGTGGCTGCGAATGGCCTCGATGTACAGCTTCTGGTTGGCCCCCTGCGGACGCACCAATCGATCGCGCGCCGTCTGGATGCCGCCATCGCCGAAGAAGCTTTCCAGCGAAACCTGGGGCGCGTCCTTGGCGATCCGCAGCGCCATCTTCACATCGTGGTCCTTGAGCTCGTAGCCCTTGGCGATGAGCGCACCGAGCTCGGTAAGGACCTTGGCGGCGATGTCGACGCCCGCTTCATCACCTTCCAGAAACACCTCCCGGTCGCGTGCCGAGACGGTGATATCCAGTCCCGACTCGAGGTGCCGGAGGTTCTCGTCATGTACACCGAAGAGGGCCTGCAGCTCCCCTTCGGCGAGAGCGATCTTTCTCATAGATACAAACGACCGCGCTACCTCGGTGCGAGGTCGACGCGGTCTCCGTGGTTCTTCAGGCTCGTGTGCCCATCGCGGTAAATGCTAGCCGGGTGGAGGCGGTGATGTCCAGTGGGGCCGGCTTGCGGCACGACCACCAGCCAGGCTCCGATGAACGGCAACCGCTGCGGCCGCGAGGGCAAGCAGCCTAACGTGGGCGACCCTCGATTTCATGACATGGACGGATAGCGTGCGCCGCAAGCGAACGCAACCGATTCTCCGTCGGCGTTTGTCCCATGCCCGGCGAGCGACCCGGCTGTTCAGTCCCCCGGCTCGTCCGGAAGATTGAGCGTGATGTGCAGCTCGTCGAGCTGCTCTTGATCCACCGGTGCGGGAGCCTCGGTCATCAGATCGGTGGCGGACGCCGTCTTCGGAAACGCAGTGACGTCGCGCAGGCTCTTCGCTCCGGACAGCAGCATGACGATGCGGTCGTAGCCGATGGCGATGCCGCCGTGCGGCGGGGCGCCGTACTCGAGGGCGTCGAGCAAGAAGCCGAACTGCGACCGGGCTTCCTCGGGGCTGATGCCCAGCGCCGCGAAGACCCGTTGTTGGATATCGCTGCGGCTATTGCGGATGGACCCGCCGCCCAGCTCCATGCCGTTCAGCACGAGGTCATAGGACCGCGAGCGGACCTCGCCGGGGTTCGATTCCAGCATGTCGAGGTCGTCGGGGTGCGGCGCCGTGAAGGGATGGTGTCGGGCCGCGTAGCGGCCCTCTTCCTCGGACGCCTCGAGCAGCGGGAACTCGAGGACCCAGCAGAACTTGAAGGCGCCATCATCCGGGATCCAACCCTCCTCGCGGGCGAGGTCCTTGCGGACGGCTCCCATGGTGACGCACGCCACTTCCCACTCGTCGCCGGCGATCAGCAAAGCATCCCCCACCTCGGTCCCTGAGGCTTCGCATAGAGCGTTGAGGATCTCGTCGCCGAGGAACTTGGCCACCGGCGACTTGAAACCGTCTTCGTTGCGTTGGATCCACACCAAACCCTTGGCGCCCTGTGACTTGGCCAGGTCGGTCAGCTTGTCGAGCCGGGCGCGGCCGGCGGCGGCGCCACCGGGCCAACACAGCGCCTTGATCGCGCCTCCACTCTCAGCGACGGAGCTGAAAGCACGGAACTCACCATCGCGGACGATGTCGGTGACGTCCTGCAGCTCGTGGCCGTAGCGCGTGTCGGGGGCATCTGAGCCGAAGCGGTCGAGGGCCTCGCGGAAGGTCATGCGGGAAAACTCGGGGTCAGCCGGCAAACCGGCGACCTCGAGAAGGCACCGCATCACCCCCTCCGTGACCTCGAGGACGTCGTCGGGCTCGACGAAGCTCATCTCGATGTCGATCTGAGTGAATTCCGGCTGCCGGTTGGCGCGTAGATCCTCGTCGCGAAAACAGCGCGCTATCTGAAAGTAGCGGTCGAACCCCGAGACCATCAGTAGCTGCTTGAATAGCTGCGGGCTCTGCGGCAAAGCGTAGAACGAGCCCGGGTTGACGCGGCTCGGCACCAGGTAATCGCGCGCCCCCTCGGGCGTCGCTCGGGTCAGGATCGGCGTTTCGATCTCGTAGAAACCCTGCTCATCGAGGTAGTTGCGCACCGCGATCGACATCTTGTGGCGCAGCGCCAGGGCGCGTTGCAGCGGCGGGCGCCGCAGGTCGAGGTAGCGGTACTTCAGCCGCAGGTCCTCGAGAGCCCCGGAGTCTTCTTCGACAAGGAACGGCGGCGTCTCGGCTTTCGCGAGCGTCTCGGCGCTGCTCACCCGCACCTCGACGGCGCCGGTCGGGAGCGACTCGTTTACGGTGTCGGCGGGCCGCTCGGCGACCGCCCCCTCGATCTGAACCACCCACTCGGGGCGCCACTGTTCGGCGATGGCGTGGGCCTCGGCAGCCTCCTCGGGATTGAAAACCAGCTGCACGGTGCCGCTGCGATCCCGCAGGTCGACGAAGATGAGGCCACCGAGGTCGCGACGATGCCAGACCCAACCCTGCAATCGGACCTTCTCCCCGGCGTGCGCGGCGCGAAATTCCCCGCATGTATGGGTTCGAAACATGTCGGTCCTAGCAGGCCGTGGTGAAAGTTCGCTGCATCCCCTGACGGCACCACATCAGCCGCTCGTTCCCGGTCCGTGACCGAGCCCCTGCAGCTCCTCGGCGAGCGCCGTCGCGAGAATCTCTAGCGACACCTCGTGCTGCTCGCCGCTTTCCATCATCTTCAAGTTGCACACCCCTTTTGACAGCTCGTCCGGACCGAGGATCACCGCGACCGGCGCCCCGGAGCGGTTCGCCGCCTTCATCTGCGCCTTCATGCTGCGGCCCTGGAAGTCGGCCGTACAACGCAGGCCGTGACCCCGTAGATCCCGCATGACCGACATCGCCTGCGGCACCAGGTCACGGCTGACGGTGACGACGTAGCAGTCCAAGTCGGCAACCTCTTCACCCTCGGGAAGCGCGAGCACGATGCGCTCCTGCCCCGCCGCGAAGCCGACGCCGGGAACGTCGTCGCCGCCCATCTGCTCGACCAGCCCGTCGTAGCGGCCGCCGCCGAGAAGGGAGTCTTGCGCCCCCAGCACCGAAGAGGAGATCTCGAACACGGTTCTCCGATAGTAATCGAGCCCTCGCACCAGGCGTGGCTCGACCGTGTAACCGACACCCCAATCGCTCAGATAGCCGCACACCTCGTCGAAGTGGGCCCGGTTCTCGGGGCTGAGGTGATCGATGATCGTCGGCAGCTTGTCGATCACCGGCTGGTCCTGCGGGTCCTTGCTGTCGAATACGCGCAGCGGGTTGACCTCGTGGCGGCGGCGGGAATCTGCCGACATCTCGCCGAGCAAGGCTTTTTGGGCGTCGACGAGCTTCGCCATGTAGGCGGGGCGATCGGCAGCATCGCCGACGCTGTTGACGACGAGCCGCAGCGACTCGACCCCGAGATCGCCCAGCCAGCTCATCGCCATGTCGATGATCTCGGCGTCGAGGGCGGCCGATTCGGAGCCCAGCGCCTCGACGCCAATTTGATGGAACTGCCGGTAGCGACCCTTCTGCGGGCGCTCGTATCGGAACATCGGGCCGATGTAATAGAAGCGCGCGACGTCCTTGCTGTGCCCGAGCTTGTGCTCGAGGTAGGCCCGAATGACCGGTGGCGTGCCCTCCGGACGCAGCGTCAGATCGTGGCCACCGAGGTCCGCGAAGCGATAGGTTTCTTTTTGCACGATCTCCGACGTTTCGCCGGTGCCTTTTTCGAACACCGCGCTGTCTTCGAAGATCGGCGTGCGCATCTCGCGGAAGCCATAGCGCGCGAACGTCTCCCGCGTGGCGCGCTCGACACTCTGCCAGCGTTCCACCTCCGGCGAGATGACGTCGCGCGTGCCGCGCGGCGCGCGCAGCGCGGCACGCTCTCCGCCTTCGGGCTGTTGTTCGGTCTCGCTCATGCCTCGTCCCACTTGGCCTCGGGCGGGATCATCTGCCCCGCCCCTTCCCTCAGGTACTGCTCCTTGAGCTCGATATACGTCCGACCGTGATCGAGGATCCAATCCACGTCTTCGTCGGTCAGCCGACGCGAGAACCGCGCCGGACTCCCGATGACGAGTGTGCGCGGCGGCACGACCATCCCCGGCGGCACCAGCGCGGTCGCTCCGATGATGCACTCCTCGCCGACGACCGCGCCATCGAGAATCGTGGCGCTCATGCCGACGAGCGACCGAGCGCCGATATGACAACCGTGCAGCACCACCCCGTGCCCGACCGTCACCCGCGACTCCAAAACGGTGGGCGGCTTGTCCGGGGCGCAATGCAGGATTGTACCCTCCTGGATGTTGGTCGCCGACCCGACGCGGATCGGGCCGACGTCACCACGCAACACACAGCCGTACCAGACGCTGGCATCACGGCCGATTTCGACGTCACCGATGACGACGACGCCCTCGGCAACGAACGCCGACGGCGCGATGCGCGGAGTAGTGCCCCCGAACGAGCGGATCATGACGGCCTCGACCTGATCAGCTCACCGACCGAGATCTCGTGGGCGCCGTCATCGGCTAGCACCCTCAGATGGCCGGCATCGGTCAGGCCGTCGGTGATGCCCTCGACAAGGCCCGCTTCCGTCTGCACGCTGACGCTGCCGGCGACGCTCTCGGGCGACAGCTCCAACCAGCGTTCCCGGATCGGCGCCATGCCGTGCTGACGCCAGGCCGACTCCCAGGTCTCGAAGGCATCGAGCAGGGCCGCCAGGACGTCGAGCCGCGACACCCGGTGGCCGAGCTGCAGCTTGACGCTGGTAGCGCGTCCACGCAGCTCGGGGGGGAAGTCGTCGGCCGCGTGGTTGACGTTGACGCCGATGCCGCACACGAGGAAATCGAAACCCCGACTGGTGGTCTCGGCTTCGACCAGAACACCCGCGATCTTGCTGTCGAGGACGAAGCAGTCGTTGGGCCAGCGCAACAACGGCGCGCTCGGCAAGAACACGCCGAGCGCTTCCGCCGCGGCGATGCCGGCCAGCAGCTGCACGGCGCTGCCCGATTCGGCCGCCGGAAACTCGGGGCGCAGCAGCAGGGAAACGTAAAGACCGGCTCCGGGCGGCGACACCCAGCGCCGTTGCCGGCGGCCGCGCCCGGCGGTTTGCTCGTCGGCCACGATCACAGTGCCGTCCGGCTCGCCCGCCCGGCCGAGATCACGGGCTACCTGGTTGGTGGAATCGACGCTGCCGAAGTAGTGAACCAGGGCGCTGAAACGAGACTTCGGCAAGGCGGTGGCGACGTTGGCAAGAGACGGCATCTCACCCTTCCAACGAATCGAGATGTCGGCGCAGGCGCTCGGCCTCGGCGGCGAGCTCGTCGCGTCGGGCACGCACTTTCTCGACAACCTCCGCGGGAGCATTGTTGACGAACCCGTCGTTGGCGAGGCGCTTCTCGAGCCCGGCGAGGTCGGCCTCAACGTCTTCCTGCTTGCCGCGCAGGCGATCCCGCTCACCCTCGAGGTCGACGACGTCGCCGATCAGCAACACCGCCTCCACGTCACCGACCGGAACATGGACACCGGCGCCGACTTCCGCGTCGCCGGATCGCACCGACACCGGCTCCGCCTTGGCGAGCAGGCCGAGGTAGGCGGTCAACTCCTCGAGCTCGGCACGACGTGTAGCGTCGTCGCTGATCAGAATCACCGGCACCTTCTGCCCCGGCCCGATGTTGAAGTCGTGCCGCGCCCGACGAAGCTCGGTCACCAGGGCCTGCAGGTCGGCGACGCGGGAGTCGGCCGCCTGGTCGCGCCACACCACGTGCGGGTGCGGCCAATCGGACAGACACAACAGGTCGCGATCGTCCGGCAGGCGGCTCCAGATCTCCTCGGTAATGAACGGCATGATCGGATGGAGGGCCTTCAAGATGCCCTCGAGAACCGCCATCAGGGTGGCCCTCGTCGAGCGCAAGGCCTCCGGATCTCCGCTCCACAGCGACAACTTGGCCATCTCGATGTGCCAGTCGCAGAACTCATGCCAGATGAAGTGATAGAGCCCGAGGCTGGCTTCATCGAAGCGGTACTTGCCGAGGTTGCCCTCGAATTCGGGCAGAAACTGCGCGAACCGCGACAGGATCCAACGGTCAGCAAGATTCGTCGCCACCGGGTGGGCGGCGTCGGTGACCGCCTGTTCGGTCTCGAGAGTGTCACCGAGGTTCATGAGGACGAACCGGGCCGCGTTCCACAACTTGTTGCAGAACGTCCGGTAGCCGGCCAAGCGGTCGCGCGCCAGCGCCATGTCGCCGCCGGGCGACGCCATCGACGCCAACGTGAAGCGCAGTGAGTCGGCGCCGAACTCCTCGATCACCTCGAGCGGGTCGACGACGTTGCCGCGCGATTTGCTCATCTTGTCGCCATTCTCATCGCGCACCAAACCGTGGAAGAAAACGTGGTGAAACGGCACCTCGTCGCAAAAACGCAGGCCCATGAAGATCATGCGGGCGACCCAGAAAAACAGGATGTCGTAGCCGGTGACCAGCAGCGCCCCCGGGTAATAGCGCTTCAGATCGACGGTTTCATCGGGCCACCCCAGAGTCGAGAAGGGAAACAATGCCGACGAAAACCAGGTGTCGAGAACGTCGGTCTCCTGGCGCAGCTCGCCGCCGCAGGCACAGGCATCGGGGTCGTCGACGGCGACGATGGTCTGGCCGCAGGCGTCGCAGTGCCAGGCCGGGATGCGGTGACCCCACCAGAGCTGCCGGGAGATGCACCAATCACGAATGTTGGTCATCCACTCGCGGTAGACCTTGACCGTGTGGTCGGGAACGAAGCGGATGCGGCCGTCCTCGACCGCCGCCAGCGCCGGTTCGGCGAGCGGTTTCATCTTCACGAACCACTGCAACGACACCAGCGGCTCGATGATCGTGTCGCACCGATCGCAGTGGCCGACCGCGTGGACGTGGTCGTTCTGGTCGACCAGACTGCCGTCTTCTCTCAACCTCTCGACGACTCTCTTGCGTGCCTCGAAGCGGTCCTGGCCGGCAAAATCGCCCGCCAGCTCCGTCATCGTGCCGTCGCGGCCGATGACCTCGACGCGTTCGAGGTCGTGGCGCAGGCCGGCCTCGTAGTCGTTCGGATCGTGCGCCGGCGTGACCTTGACGACGCCGGTCCCGAACTCGGGATCGACGAAGTCGTCGGCGATGATCGGCAGCTCGCGGCCGATGATCGGGAGGATCGCCGTCTCACCCACCAGTTCGGTGTAGCGCTCGTCGTTCGGGTTCACCGCCAGCGCCGTGTCGCCCAGCATCGTTTCCGGGCGCGTCGTCTCGACCTCGACGAAGAGCGGCTCGCCGCCGCCGGCCGGTTCGGCCTTCAGTGGGTAGCGGATGCGCCACAGCGAGCCGTTGGTATCGCGGTGCTTGACCTCGAGGTCGGAGATCGCCGTGCCGCAGCGCGGGCACCAGTTGACCAGATACTCGCCGCGGTAGATCAGTCCATCTTCATACAGGTCGACGAAGACACGCCGCACCGCCCGCGATAGGCCCTCATCGAGGGTGAAACGCTCGCGGGTCCAATCGACGGTGAGTCCCTCGCGGCGCATCTGCCCGAGGATTCGGCCGCCGTACTCGTCTTTCCATTCCCACACCCGGCGCTCGAACTCTTCGCGGCCGAGCTCGATCCGGCTCGTGCCTTCCCTGGCGAGTTGCTTCTCGACGACGTTCTGGGTGGCGATACCGGCGTGGTCCATGCCGGGCAACCACAGCACGTCGTAGCCCTGCATACGCTTCCAGCGCGCCATGATGTCCTGGACCGTGTGATCCAGGGCGTGGCCGATGTGCAGCGAGCCGGTCACGTTCGGGGGCGGGATCACCATCGAGAAGACCGGCGCCGACGATTCGGGATCCGGTGTCCCGACGGCGCGCTCCTCCCACGCCTTCGCCCAGCGAGGCTCGACCGACGCGGGGTCATAGCCCTTCGGCATCTCGTCTCCGGCGATCGGCGCAGGTTTCCGCGGGTCGGCCATTTCTCGAAAAGAAGGTGGAACTGCGTGGGCACGAATTATAATCCCGACGTGCCTGTCCCGCTGCGAAGATTCAGCCAGAATTGGCTTGTCAACGACGAGCTCGCGACCGCTCTCGTGCGCTCGATCCAGCCGCACGAAGGTGATCACTTTCTCGAGATCGGCCCCGGCGAGGGGCGCATGACCCGAGCTCTGTTGCAACATCACGTCAAGGTGACGGCGATCGAGCTCGACAAGCGTTGCTGCAAAGCTCTCGAGGCGCTCGCCGACGACTCCGACGGCAGGCTCTCGGTGGTCCACAGCGACGTCCTGGACTTCGATCCGACGACCCTCAGCGAGCCCGGCGGGATCGGCGGGCTCGGCGGGCTTCGCAAGCCCGGCCTGCGGTTCGTCGGCAACCTGCCGTACGCGATCGCCAGCCCTATCCTGCGCTGGACGGCCAAGCACCACGACCTCGTCCGCGACGTCCACTACATGGTCCCCGCCGACGTTGCGGAACGCATGTTGGCGGCGGCCGGCTCCTCGGCACGTGGCCTCCTGTCGGTCCTCGTCGGCTGGTTCTTCGACGGCAAGGTGGTACGCCACCTGGGCCCGGGTGCCTTTCGTCCGCAGCCCAAGATCAAATCGGCGTTCGTTCGCTTGACGCCGCACGAGCCCCCCGCCTGCGCAGCCGAGAACCCGCATCGCCGAGCGGTCGTGCAGGGCGGCTTCGCGCACCGGCGCAAGACGCTGGCGAACTCGCTGCGCCAATCGGGCTGGGAACGCGATGACATCGAGGTTGCGTTGGCGGCGGCCGGCATCGCCGCCGGGGCTCGGGCGGAAGTCGTCGAGGTGGCGCAATTCGCCCGGCTCGCCGAAGAGCTACCGGAGCTGGGCCGATGAACGACGCCATGGCGGTGCCGTCGCTCGCCTATTCGATCATCCTGGCGGCCGTCCAGGGGTTGACCGAGTTCCTCCCGGTCTCGAGCAGCGGCCATCTCCGGGCGGTGCAGCTCGTCTGGCCGGCAATGGAGTTCCCCGGCGAGTTCTTCGAGGTCGGCGTGCACCTCGGGACCACCGTCGCGGTGCTTTTCTATTACCGTCAGCTGATCGCCGAGATGTTGCGAGGGATGCCGGACAACCGAAGGGTCGGCGGCCTTTTCGCGCGCCAATGGGTCGGCTACATCGTCCTTGGATCCATTCCGACGGCGGCCATCGGCCTCGGCTTCGAAGACGCGATCCGGGGGGTTTTCCAACGCCTCGATCTCATCGCCCTGTGCCTGGCGCTGACCGGAGTCGTCCTGATGGCGACCCGCTTCGTACCGCGCCGTGAATGCGTCATCACGCCGGCGCTCGCCATCGCCATCGGCGTCATCCAGGGGGCGGCGATTCTGCCGGGCGTGTCGCGCTCCGGTGTAACCATTTCGCTCGCCCTGATGTTCGGGGTTGCACACCGTCAGGCGGTGACGTTTTCCTTCCTGCTCTCGGTTCCTGCCATCCTCGGGGCCACCTTGATCGTCGGCCTCGATCTGCTCGATACCCCGATCGGCTCGGGGATCTTGTTCGCCAATATAGGCTTTGCTACGCTCTGCGCTGGGGCGATTGGATACATTTGCATCGGGCTTGTGCACCGCGCCACCGAGGATAAGTGGTGGCACCGATTCGCCTGGTATCTGTGGGTGTTGTCGGCGGTGCTCGCGTGGCTCGCGCTGGGTAGTTTCTCGTAGTTTCGGGCTGGTCTCGAAGAGGAACCCCGGGAGGCGCTGAGACAATGTGCGAGGCCCGCTTCAGAGCCGTAACACCAGAGGGTGGTACGTGCCCCGCAAACGTAAGGGTCCCGCTTCCCAGGGCCGTTTCCGTGAAGAAGCCATTGGATTCGTCTGCCTGGCGACCGCAGTTTTCCTGGCGGTAGCTCTGATCTCGTACACCGCCGCGGACCCCAATCCGTTCGACTTCGCGGCCAGCGCCCCGATCCAGAACTGGGCCGGCCCGGTCGGCGCAACCCTGGCGGCGCTCGCCTTCCAGTTGGTCGGAGTCGGCGCCTGGCTGTGCGCGTTCGTCCTTGCATTGGTGGGCTGGAACCGTATCCGGCGGCGCAAGATCGCGTCGCCGTTCACCAAGACGCTCGGCATCGTCACATTGACAGCCTCGGTGTGCGCGCTGATCACCATGGGCCTCGGCACGATCAGCTACGGGGGCGGCGCCTTCGCGGCGGGAGGCATCGTCGGATCACTGACCTCGGTGGCCTTGCTGTCGGCATTCGGCCCGGTCGGCGGCCCGCTCGTTGCTGTAACCGCAGCGCTGCTGGCGATCATCGCGGCGACCAGGCTGTCGATCGAAGGCATGGTGGTAGCGGTGTGGAGGGGGTTGATGAACACCCTCCGACGCATGCGTACCAGATTCGCCCACCACCGCGAGCAGCACCGCAAGGCCAAGGCGCGGCGCTCGGTCATCGACAAGCACGCCGCCCGGGAGAGCGCCGAAAAGAAGGCGCAGCGGTCCGCCAAAAAGGTCGACGACGAGTCGGTGACCGGTGGCCTGCTGCTGAAGGTGAAGGTGCCGGTTACCCTCACGCGACCGGACGCCGCGCTTCCCGAGGTCATGGTCGCGGCAGCGGCCGAGCGCACGCCCCCCATCCAAAGGCGAACCAAACCAGATCGCGGGCCCAAGCCGCCATCGGAGTCCGATCCCCTCCCCTTCGAGCAACCGGCGGGGCCCGACGGCACCTACGCGCTGCCGAGCCTCGAGCTACTCGACCTGCCGGCGCCGCACGATGAGATCGACGAAGCGGAATTCGTCGAAAAGGCAAGAGCGATCACCAGCAAGGGTGCCGAGTTCAAGGTCGCCGGTGAAGTTGTGGCGATCCATCCCGGTCCGGTCGTCACGACGTATGAGTTCCAACCCTCGGCCGGCGTGAAATATAGCCGGATCCTCAACCTCGAGGAGGATCTCAGTCTGGCGCTCCGGGCCGAGAATATTCGCATCGCCCGACTGCCGGGCAAGTCGACGGTCGGAATCGAGGCCCCGAACAGGACCCGAAAGATCATTCGCATCCGCGAGATCCTCGAATCCCAGCAGTTCCGCAATTCGCGCTCCAAGCTCAGCCTGGCGCTCGGCAAGGAGATCCACGGTGAGAACATCGTCACCGACCTCGCCCGCGCCCCGCACCTGCTGATCGCCGGCACGACGGGTTCGGGCAAGAGCGTGGCGCTGAACGCGATGCTGCTGAGCATTTTGTACAAGGCCACCCCGGACGAGGTGAAGCTCATCCTCGTCGATCCCAAACGCCTCGAGTTCGGCCTCTACGAGGACATCCCGCACCTCTTGACGCCTGTTGTGGTCGACGCCGATCGAGCCGCCAATGCCCTCGGCTGGGCGGTGCGCGAGATGGAGAAGCGCTACCGCAGGCTGGCGGAGTTCGGCGTCCGCAATATCGAGCAGTTCAACATGATGCTGCAGCGTGGCGAGGAAGAGATGATCGCCAACGCCAGGAAGTCCCGAGACGGGACCATCCGTGCAGACTTCACCCCCGCGGAACTCAAGCCGATCCCCTACCTGGTCGTCATCATCGACGAGCTCGCCGACTTGATGATGTGCGCCGCGGCGTCGGTCGAGTTCTGCATCATGCGCCTGGCGCAGATGGCGCGCGCCGTCGGCATCCATTTAATCCTCGCCACCCAGCGACCCTCGGTCGACGTCATCACCGGCACGATCAAGAACAACCTGCCGGCTCGTATCTCGTTCCGCGTCGCATCGAAGGTCGACTCGCGTGTCATCCTCGATTCGCATGGCGCCGAGAACCTCCTCGGCAAGGGCGACATGCTGTTCCTCGCCCCCGGCACCTCGCGGCTGCAACGCGTCCACGGCGCCTACGTTGACGAAGACGAAGTTCGCGCCGTGGTCGATTTCTGGTGCGACCAGGCACGCCCGCACTACCAACAGGAAGTCACCGAGGCGCCGCCGGAAGAGGCGGAAACCAAGAGCAGCAAACGACCGAACGACCAGGACGAGTACTTCGAGGAAGCCCTGCGCCTGGTCGTCAACGCCGGCGAAGCTTCGATCTCCAACATCCAACGCAAGCTGCGACTCGGGTATGCCCGCGCCGGCCGCATCGTCGACATGATGGAGGCCGAAGGCCTGGTGGGCCCGCCCGAAGGATCAAAGCCCCGGCGCCTGCTGATCGACGCCTCGTGGGTGGCGCTGAACTACGGCAACGAGGCACCGCCGCCGCAGTAAGCTGATCAGGCGGCACCGGCTCCGCCGGGGCCGCGACCCGTTGTCGGCCTTCACGGGCGCATCGAAGTGATCGCCGACCGAGACCTGCGGAAGCGCCTCGTGTCGGGAACTCTCAACGATAGTCGGGGTGAATCTTTTCTTCCCGGAATCGACTGTTGGTCAGATCGTTGATCTGCTGTTTGAGAGCGAAGCGGTGATCATTGGTCCGATAGACGGATCGCGCCGACTCGACGAACTCGGCATCGAATCTTTTCTCCGATTCGAGACGTCGGAGCTTGTCCTCGAGCTCCCAGAGCTTCTTGTTGGTCGACCTCAGATCATCCAGCAACTCCCGTGGAAGATCGAACGACTCGGCGATTCCCTCCAGGGAGGAAAGCTCATCCACCACATTCTGATGCACGGCGCCCGTAGAGATCAGCTTCTTGATCTCGAGGATCGTGAACTTGTCGACGATCTCTCCGTTGCTGACTTCGATTTGCATGAATCACCCCGGGTTAGGACGCAACCGACATAGCGACCCGTGAGCGGCCGCCTCCGCTTCGTGTTGCCGCTCACCGCGTGCGAAGCCAGAACTCGAAGTCGTCTCCCATTCGGTCCGCACCGACAAACTGTAGAGCATCTTCGAGACCGGTGGACGTAGTAGTAGGGCGTCCGGCAAGCCGCAGTGGGCTCGTCCCGGCAGCCGAACTGGTCGGGCCGTGGCCGGTATGGTCGGGGAGCAGGGAGCCGCTGACGGACAAACCACCTCCGAGCCAAAGTGACAGCGTCGACCCGCCGAAGGTCGAAATAAAGCGGAATCGAGGGCTTCGTCATGATGATCGACGAGTGGACGACCTGCGGCTCCATTGCTGCGGGAAGTCGAAGATGAGGTAGAGGTAGTCGTCCAAGTCGAGGTAGACGGACGGTTGCAGGTTTTTGCGCGTCCGGCGGAGAAATCACCAGGCGCCGGCTGTAGCTTGCC
>SMVB01442748.1_pt1 | contig 25922 bp, 20 predicted proteins | sample 2456461 | NCBI WGS metagenome assembly SMVB01 (sample SAMN11095934, study PRJNA526329) | marine sediment metagenome | biome: Marine sediment; feature: Surficial sediment; material: Deep marine sediment; isolation source: Hadal surficial sediment | place: Pacific Ocean | collected 2014-05 | depth...
GCGATGAACTACCTCGGAGGTTTGTCCAATTCCGGAGAGGGCGGAGAGGATCCGGCTCGATTCGGCACCCCCCTCAACTCGGCGATCAAGCAGGTCGCCTCCGGCCGGTTCGGGGTTACCCCCGGCTACCTCGCTTCGGCTCAGGAGCTGCAGATCAAGATGGCCCAGGGGTCGAAGCCGGGGGAAGGCGGCCAGCTCCCCGGGCACAAGGTCACCGACGAGATTGCCGCACTCCGGCACACCGAGCCCGGCGTCGAGTTGATCTCCCCGCCACCCCATCACGACATCTATTCGATCGAGGATCTTGCCCAGCTGATCTTCGACCTAAAGACGTTCAAGCCGCAAGTGCGGGTGGCTGTGAAGCTGGTTTCCGGGCCCGGTGTGGGGACGATCGCGGTCGGCGTTGCCAAGGCTCACGCCGACGTCATCACGATTTCCGGCAATGCCGGTGGAACCGGAGCTTCGCCGCTGCTGAGCATCAAGCACGCCGGCTCGCCGTGGGAGATCGGCCTCGCCGAAGCCCATCAGGCGCTTGTTGCCAACGGTCTCAGGGGGGCGGTGACCCTGGAGTGCGATGGAGGCCTCCACACCGGGAGAGACATCGTCATCGCCGGGATGCTCGGTGCCGATCGTTTCGGTTTCGGGACGCTTCCACTGCTCGCCCTCGGCTGCAAGATGGTGCGGCAGTGCCACGAGAACACGTGTCCCGTTGGAATCACCACCCAGGACATCGAACTTCGCGCCAAATACACCGGATCGGTCGACCAGGTGATCTCACTCTTCATGCATCTCGCCGCCGATGTCCGCCGCCATCTGGCAGCGATGGGCGCTACAACATTCAATGAGATAGTGGGCAGAGGCGATCTGCTCGCTGCGTCCGATGAGCGGAATCCGCTGGCCTCGGACTTCGCCGGCTTGCTCGTGGATGCACGGCAGAGTGAGGATCGCCGCTTCCGCCAGTTCCGGCGCTCACCGCTCAGTGAAGTACTGGGGGAGGAGGCTCCCGAGCTGGCGCAGCGACGGTCTCCACTCGATCTCGCCTACCCGATCGGCAACCGCGATCGTGCGGTCGGCACCAGGCTGTCCGGTGCCATTGCCCAGGTGTACGGAGACGAAGGCCTTGCGGACGGCTCGGTCAGACTGCGCCTGTCGGGAGCGGCCGGACAGAGCCTCGGTGCGTTTCTGGTCGATGGTGTGGCGATCGTGCTCGACGGCCCTGCCAACGACTATGTGGGCAAAGGTATGGGCGGAGGAACGATCGTGGTGAACCCGAGCCTCATCGGAGGCGAACACCCCCACGGTGCAGGAAACGCCTGCCTGTATGGCGCTACGGGGGGATCGCTGTACGTGGCGGGAGCCGTCGGCCTGCGATTCGCCGTGCGTAACTCAGGGGCCACCGCCGTGGTCGAGGGGACGAGCGACCACTGCTGCGAGTACATGACCGGCGGCACGGTTGTCGTGCTCGGCGCCGTCGGGCGCAATACCGGCGCCGGGATGACCGGGGGCGAGCTGTACGTGTGGGATCCGGAGCTGACCGCAAAGGCCCACTTTGCCGAGACCGCTCCCCCATCGTCGCGGCTCACCACCGATGATGCCGATCGAGTCAAGGGGCTCGTCGAAGAACACCTCGAACGGACCGACTCGGGCCGAGCGGCGGCGATCCTCGGTAGCTGGTCGGAGGCGCGGGAACAGTTCTGGGTCGTTCGTCCCCGGCCACCTCGATCCTTCAAAATCACCGCAGAGACCGATTCATCGGCCCGAGCCTGAGAACGCCGCATGGCTGAGCAATGGGTCATGCACAAGTTCGGCGGCACCAGCCTGGCCGACGCATCTGCCTACCGAGCCGCGGCCTCCAACCTCGAGGGATCGACCGGAGTCAGGCGGGCGGTGGTGGTGTCGGCCATGGCGGGGATGACCGATGGCCTGATCGACCTCGTCGAGCTGGCCGGTCGCCGAGATCCGCTCTACGAAGTGCTTGCCGATGGGCTGCGGGACAAACAAACCGCGCTGGCGGAGCAGTTGATGGCAGGCGATCACGAGCTGATCGCGCAGATCGAGAAGGACTGGGTCGACATCAAGGACGTGTTGCGAGCCTCGTGGGTCATGCACCGGGTGTCGGAAAGTGCGGTTGGCACCGTCGCCGGCTTTGGCGAGGTGTGGTCCGCTCGTCTGCTGGCGGCCTACCTGGAGAGCCAGGGGGTTGAAGCCGCCTGGCTCGACGCCCGCGACGTCCTGGTCGTACGCTCGGCAGAGTTGCTGCCCGCCGTCGACTGGGACGTCTCGCGAGCACGACTCGACGACTGGCTCGATGCCAACGATGTCGGCACGGTGGTGATCACCGGGTTCATCGCCTCGGACCCGGCCGGCGCTCCCACGACGCTGGGTCGCAACGGCAGCGACTACTCGGCATCGATCTTCGCCTCGCTGCTTGGCGCAACAGAAATCGTGATCTGGACCGACGTCGATGGAGTGTTGAGCGCCGACCCACGCCTGGTTCCCCAGACCCAGGTCCTCGACGAGCTCTCCTTCAACGAGGCGATCGAGCTTGCCTACTTCGGCGCCGAGGTGATCCATCCAGCAACCATGGGTCCTGCGATCGAGGACGAAATCCCGATATACATCCGGAATGCATTCAACCCATCTGCGCCCGGGACCCGTATTCATGTCGGCGCTACGTCGACATCGCCGGTGAAGGGATTGGCTTCGATCGGCGACATGGCCCTGATCAACCTCGAGGGAACGGCGATGATCGGGGTTCCCGGGATCTCCGAGCGCCTTTTTGGAGCTCTCCGGGAGGCCGGTGTCTCGGTGGTCATGGTCTCCCAGGGCAGCTCGGAGCATTCCATCTGCTTTGCCACGCGACAATCGGAAGCCGAGATCGCAAGCCGGGCGATCAAGGAGGCATTCGAGTCGGAGACCCGATACGGTCACATAAAGCCGCCCGAGATCACCCAGGACTGCACGATCCTGGCGGTTGTTGGCGATGGGATGGCGGGCACCCCCGGGATCGCCGCCAACTTCTTCGGGGCGCTGGCCCGTGCCGGTGTCAATATTCGAGCGATCGCACAGGGCTCTTCGGAACGCAACATCTCGGTCGTCATCGACAGTGCCGATGCCACCCGGGCGCTGCGGGCGGCCCACTCCGGCTTCTATCTCTCCAAACAGACCCTGTCGATCGGCCTGATCGGGCCGGGTCACGTTGGCTCCACCTTGCTCGATCAGATGGCGCATCGTCTCGACTGGCTGCGCGAAGAGTTTGGGGTCGACCTTCGCGTTCGGGCGATCTGCGATAGCTCGACCATGGTGCTCGACGAACACCGCATCGACCTCGACGAGTGGCGGTCCCGTCTCGAGCAGCTCGATGCGAGTGCGGTTCCTGCAGATTTGGACGTCCTCGCCGACTACGTCCATACCGAGTCGGTCCCGCACGCCGTCATCATCGACTGCACCGCTAGTGAGCAAGTGGCCATGCGCTACGTGGACTGGCTCTCCCAGGGCATCCATGTGATCACCCCGAACAAAAAGGCGAGCAGCGGACCACTCAGCCATTACCGGGCCCTGCAGGAGAGTGCCCGGCGCGCCGACGCCCACTACTTCTACGAGACAACGGTCGGAGCAGCGCTCCCCATCGTGCAGACACTGCGCGACCTGGTGCAGACCGGGGATGAGATCCACCGCATCGAGGGCATCTTCTCCGGCACGCTGTCCTACCTGTTCAACAGCTTCGATGGGTCCACTCCCTTCTCCGAGATCGTGGCCGCGGCAAGAGCCGAGGGCTACACCGAGCCCGATCCCCGCGAAGACCTGTCGGGGATGGACGTAGCGAGGAAAGTGGTGATCCTGGCCCGCGAGATGGGGCTCGACATCGAGCTCGCCGACGTAGCCGTACAAGGCCTGGTGCCGGCCGGCCTGGAGGAAGGGACCTCAGAAGATTTCCTCACCCGGCTCGAGGAGTTCGACGACGAGATGCTGCGCATGGTCGAGGAGAGTCGCTCTCGCGACGAGGTCCTGCGTTTCGTCGGCGTCATCGATCCGGAGGAGGGCTGCAGTGTCCGTCTCCGCTCCTACAAAGCAGACCACCGCTTCGCCAGGATCAGCCTCACCGACAACATCGTCCAGTTCCAGACGGCTCGATACCGGGACAACCCGCTGGTCGTGCAAGGCCCGGGAGCCGGCCCCGAGGTGACTGCCGGCGGAGTGTTCGCCGACCTGCTGCGTCTCGCCAACTACCTCGGCGCAACCCTTTGAGCTCAATCACGGTGACCGTCGCCCGCACCTGGCTGGTCAGGCGATCCTGGCCATCGACCCTGGGTGAGCGCAGGTGATGTCGTACTCGACGAGCCGGGGCGGCTGATTCTCGTCTGCGCAGGCCGGGCATTCCGGGTCGCGCCGGACCCGCAGCGTGCGGAACTCCTGGGAGAGCCCGTCGTAGGTGAGGAGCCGTCCCGTCAGCCCTTCTCCGATGTCGAGCAGGATCTTGGCCGCCTCGATCGCCTGGATAGAGCCGATGATCCCGGTGAGCACGCCGAGAACCCCGGCCTCTGCGCATGAGGGGGCGAGCTCGGGTGGGGGCGGCTCCGGGAACTGGCACCGGTAGCACGGGCCGACATAGGGATCGAAGACGGTCACCTGGCCCTCGAATCGAAACACCGATCCGTGCACGACCGGCTTGCGCAGGTGCAAGGCTGCGTCGTTCACCAGGTACCGCGTCGGGAAGTTGTCGGCACCGTCGACGATGACGTCGTACTCGGCAAAGATGTCGAGGACGTTGTCGGCGGAAAGCCGCTCGTTGTAGGTCACCACCTTCACATCCGGGTTGAGCGCGGTCAGGGTCTCTCTGGCCGAATCGACCTTCGGTTGTCCGATGCGGTCGACGTTGTGGAGGATCTGTCGTTGCAGGTTGGATGCGTCGACGACGTCGAAGTCAACGATGCCGACCGTGCCCACACCGGCCGCCGCCAGGTAGAGAGCGGCGGGTGATCCGAGCCCGCCGGCCCCGACTATCAGCACGCGGGATTCGAGCAGCTTCATCTGGCCCTGCTCGCCGATTTCGGGGAGGAGGATGTGGCGGCTGTATCGGGCCCGCTGCTCGGCGGTCAGGCTCTCCGGGGGACGCCAGGGGAGGCCTTCGTCCTTCCAGCGGTTGAATCCGCCTGCCAGGGACCGCACATCGGTGTAGCCCATCAGCTGCAGGGTCTGGGCCGCTAGCGCGGAGCGCGCCCCGACGCCGCAGTAGACCACCACCTCCTGGTCGAAGTCGGAGGCGTGCAGGCTGATCACCGATTCGAGAATCCCGCGCGGAGCCAGGTGAGCTCCGCTGATGGCCCCCTGGTCGAACTCGTCGGCTTCCCTGATGTCGAGGATGGTTACCTCGGTGAGCCGTCGCTCGAGCTCGGCCGGATCGACTTCCCTGATCTGCTGCTTTGCCTGGTTGACGAGGTCCTGAAAGCTCACGCTCATGGCTCACCCACCGGCCATCGCAGGGAGGATGGTGACCACCTGGCCATCGGTGACCGTAGTTTCCAGCCCGTCGAGGAAGCGAATGTCGTCTTCGGCCACGAAGATGTTGACGAAACGCCGCGGCTTTCCATCCTCTCCCAGCAGTCGTTCCCCGAGATCCGGGTACCTGGTGATGAGGTCGTCGATGGCAGCTCCTACCTGCCCTGCTGGGACCTCTACTTCGGATGATCCTTCGGTCAGGCCTTGCAGGGAGGTTGGTATTCGGATTGTTGCAGGCATCGGTTACTCCTCTTTCTCGAATTCAGCTCGGAAACCGTCCACCGTGGCAGGGATCGGAACCGGGTCGTCGATCGCGATGACCTCAAGCGCCTTCAGCCCGTGCCCGGTGATGTAGATGACCACCCGCTCCGAAGAGGTCACCCGGCCGTCGCGAGCCATCTTGGCCAAGGTGGCGACCGTCACCCCTCCGGCGGGCTCGGTGAGGATGCCCTCGGTCCTGGCCAGGAGGTGGATGGCTTCGACGATCTCGTCTTCGGTGACCGCAGCTATCGCTCCACCGCTGCGCCGCACCTCGCGCAGGGCGTAGTATCCGTCCGCCGGATCCCCGATCGCCAGCGACTTGGCGATCGTGTCTGGTTTCTGGGGTCGAACGTCGTCGCTTCCTTCCTCGAAGGCGGTGGCCACGGGGGAGCACCCCTCTGCCTGCGCCCCGGAGATCCTGACCTCGGCGGAGTCGACGAGACCGACCTGAACCAGCTCGTCGAAACCCTTGGCGATCTTGGTCAGGAGGGCCCCGCTGGCGACGGGTACCACGACGTGGTCGGGGAGCTCCCAACCGAGCTGTTCGGCAGTCTCGAATGCCAGGGTCTTCGACCCTTCTGCGTAATAGGGGCGGAGGTTGACGTTGACAATGCCCCAGGGGTATTCCTCGGTGAGCTGGACGCACAGCCGGTTGACGTCGTCGTAATTTCCTTGCACGGCGACCACCCTCCCCAAGGCTGCGGTGGCCACGATCTTGGAGCGCTCGATGTCGTGGGGCACGAAGACATAGGAGTCGAGCCCGGCTCTGGCGGCGTGGGCGGCGACCGCGTTGGCGAGGTTGCCGGTCGATGCGCAGGCGACGGTCTTGATGCCGAATTCGATCGCCTTGGTCACCGCGACCGTGACCGGGCGGTCCTTGAACGAGTTCGTCGGGTTGAGGGTGTCGTTCTTCACCCACACTTCGCCGAGACCGAGCACCTCGGCGAGGCGATCTGCCCTGACCAGTGGAGTGAACCCGGCTCCGAGGTCGGTGGCGGCCGATGCCTCGACGGGAAGGAGATCGGAGTATCGCCACAGCGTGGGCGGGCCCTTGGCGATCTTCTCCCTCGAGATGCTCTCGGCTACCGCCTCGTAGTCATAGAGCACGTCGAGCGGACCGAAACACCATTCGCAGAAGTAGGCGGGAGCGAGCTCGTAGGTGCGAGAGCACTCTCTGCAGATGAGCGATTCGGCAAATACCACGGCAAGTCCTTCCTATACCGACGCGCTCCCGGAGCGCCTCGGGCGGAAGGTCCGCCGTTGGCGGCTCATCGTTCAGGCATTGGCACCGTGCTCTTTAGGCCGGTTGCCGCGGCTTCATTGGGCCTGTCCCTCAGCCGCTCTTGATGAGCGCGTTGAGAGCAGTATGACGGTGACGCTCCGGAAGGTCAATGCGCAATCTCGAGCCTTCCCCGGTATCCATGCGCACCATCTGGGACCGGTCACTGTCGGCGTTCGGCCGCCGCCCTGGCATGGGCCTCGAGGCCCTCCCAGCGGGCGAGATCTTCCGCGTCGCCGGCGATGACGCGCGGTTCCGAGATCGTCATCCAGGTCGGCGACCTGAGGAACGTCGTCACCGCCAGGCCGGACTGGAAGCGGGCCCCCCCACCGGTGGGGAGCACGTGGTTGGGACCGGCGCCGTAGTCGGCCAGCACCTCTGCGCTGGCCTGACCCATGAACAGCGATCCGTATGCGGAGAATCGGTCAGCGATCGCGTCCGGTTCTTGGATGTGGAGGGCTAGGTGCTCGGGGGCGATCGCATCACATACCTCGACCGCTTGGTCGAAGTCGGCGACCACGATCGAGTATCCGCGTTCGAGGGCAGCGGAGGCAACTGGGGCTGTCGACAGCGAAGCCAGCTCTTGGTTGAGCACATCCTCGACCTTCGGGATCAGCTGCGGATCGTCGGTGACGAGGATCGGCAGGGCCTCGGGGTCGTGTTCGGCCTGTGCCAGGAGGTCTGCTGCGACCAACCGGGGGTCGGCGGCCCGGTCGGCGACGATAACGATCTCGCTTGGTCCGGCGAGCCCGTCGATCCCGACCTCGCCGACCAGGTGTTTCTTGGCAGCGGTGACCCACTGGTTGCCCGGTCCGACGACGACATCGCAGGGCGGGGATAGCGACCCGAAGGCCAGGGCCGCGATCGCCTGGGCACCGCCCACCGCAAGCAGGCCGTCGGCGCCGGCGATCGCCGCGGCGGCGATGGTCATCGGGGTTGGCTTCGGCGAGGCCACCCACACCTGCTCCACTTCGGCGACGCGTCCCGGGATCACGGTCATCAGCACCGACGAGGGCAGGGGGTGGCGGCCGCCGGGAGCGTAGGCGCCCGCAGTGGACACTGGTATCCAGCGATGCCCGGCGCGACCACCAGGGATAGGCACGTCGAGATCGTAAAGACACGACCGCTGCGCCTCGGCAAACGTTCGTATCCGCTTGGCGGCCCGGTCCAGCAACCCTCTCGCCGATGGATCGATTCCACCGAGCACGGACTTCAGCTCGTCGCGATCGAGGACAATCCGGTCTCCCGGCTCCAGGTCGCCGAACCGTTCTCCGTATTCTCTGACTGCCGCTTCTCCTCGGCGCCGGACGTCCTCGACGATCTGCGCTGCCTCGCCAAGGGTGACGGCGTTGATCGGGGAGCGGCGGTCCTTCAGCACCTGCTCCGCCGCGATGGTTCGCAGGCGGCCACTCATCGGATGTGCTCCGGTTTCGCTCGCATCGTCCGTCGGCGAACCCGTAGGGCGCGTCGGTCGAGTTCGTGTTCGATGTCCTCGATGGCAATCCCGGCGGTGGCGGCCTTGACCAGCGTGAAGTAAAGGAGATCGGCGGCCTCTTCGATCACGTCGTCTCGTGATGTCGCCGCCGCCAGCTCATCGGCCTCCTCGAGGAGCTTTGCCCGCAACAGCTCGGGATCACTCGCCAGCCTGGCGGTGTTGGAGCCCTCCGGCGCCGGACCATCGACGATTCGCGTGATCCGTCGCCACTGGTGTCCGAGCCCATGGTCATCGCCCCAGCAGGAGCGTGTGCCCAGGTGGCAGAACCCTTCGCCGTGCTGGCGAACAGTGAAGCGCAGGGTGTCGCGGTCACAGTCGAGGTCGACCCGCACCAGCTCCTGGGTCGACCCCGATGTCGCCCCCTTCTCCCAGAGCCCCCGGCTCCTGCTGTGGTAGATTCCCCGGCGCCGGGTGACGGCCGCATCGAGGCTCTCCGCGCTCGACCAGGCCAGCCCAAGGGCGACGCCACTCTGATCGACCACCACCGTCGGCCACAGGCCATCGGGCCGTTCCGAGGTCAGCGGGGCCGCGATCGCCTCGGCGAGCCCCAGCGCATCCGAATACAGGGCCATGCCCACCTGGGTATCCGCCCCAAGACCATCGATGGCTGCAATCTCGGCGCTGGTCGTCACCCCACCGGCGATGGTGACCCTGGGCTCACCGGCAGCAGCGATTGCCGTCGACGCACGGTCGAGATCGGTTCCCTCCATCCTTCCTTCCCGCTCGACGAACGTCACCAGGAACCCGCCGCACAGGTCCCTGAGCGCTGCGATCCGTTCGAGAACCGAAGCGCCTGTGCCCCGGCGCCAGCCATGGGTGACCACGTTGCCATGCCGTGAATCCAGGGCGACGATCACCCGATCGGCGGGCAGCCGTGCCAGCAGCTCGGGCGTGGCGGCAGTGCCGATGATCACCTTCGTCGCACCCGCATCGAGCCAATCCAAGGCCGTTTCGGCCTCCCTGATCCCGCCTCCGACCCGAATCGGTGCCAGGCGGCATAGGCGGCGTATCAGGTCGCGGTTGGTTCCCTCGCCTCGAGCCGCGTCGATGTCGATCACCGCGACCTCTCCGGCAAGGCTGAACCGCTCCAGGATCGGCACCGGGTCGCCGGCGTCGATCGCCCCGGTCTCACCGCCGATGAGCTGGACGGCACGGCCCGCGACCAGGTCGATGGACGGGATGATCACGGTCGCACCTCCGTCCCCCCGGCCAGGAGCTCTTCCTTCAACGAACCGACGGTGGTGTCCCCGTCGTGCAGAATCGAGGCGGTGAGCACCGCGCTAGCTCCTGTGGCGAGTGCCTCACGGAGATGACCGGCGTTGTCGGCGCCGCCGGAGGCAATGATCGGGACGCTGACAGCCGAAGCGACGGCGGCGATGAGCTCGAGGTCATAACCCGAGCGGGTGCCGTCGCGGTCCCAGCTGGTCAGCAGAATCTCACCGGCACCGAGCAGCGCGGCCGCGGCGACCCATGCCTCAACATCGATTCCGGTGCGGGATCGCCCTCCGTTTACGACGACTTCCCACCGGCCCGGTGCCGACGCTGCGGCGTCGACGGCGAGCACCGTGCACTGCGATCCGAAGCGACCGGCGAGCTCGCCGAGCAGCGCAGGTCGCTTCACGGCCGCCGTGTTCACCGAGACCTTGTCGGCGCCCGCCTCGAGCAGGGCTCGTGCATCATCGACCCCGCGAACGCCACCGCCAACGGTCAAGGGAATCGATAGCACCCGGCGTACCATCGACGTGGTGTCGAGGGCATGGCCCCTGCCCTCCGGTGTGGCAGAGACGTCGAGGATGACGATTTCGTCCGCGCCCTGGTCCTGGTAGGCGGAGGCCTGGGCAACCGGATCTCCTACGTCGCGCAGGTCCTGGAAGCGGACCCCCTTCACTACGCGGCCGTCCTTGACGTCGAGACAGGGAATGAGTCTCGGGACAAGCATCAGGAGCCCTGCCTCGTGCCGTTGAGCCAGCGGCTCAGCAGCTCCGATCCCCAGGCTCCGGAAAGCTCGGGGTGGAATTGACAGGCGAGCAGGTTCCCCCGTTCGATCGCCGAGACGAAGCTGCCGCCGTATGAGGTCCGAGCGCACGTCCAGTCGTCTGGTACGGAAGTGAGCCGGTAGGAGTTGGCGAAGTACGCCCACCCTGGCATCAGGAAGCGACTGCCGGGCGCCGGGATCACTTGATTCCATCCCAATTGTGGGACGGTCAGGTGCTCTGGTAGCCGGGTGACCGCTCCAGAGACCACGCCGAGGCCCAATACGCCAGGGCTCTCGTCGCTCTTCTCGCAGAGCAGTTGCATACCGAGGCAAATGGCCAGCGTCGGCCTGCCCTCGTCGATCCGATCCACCAGCGCCTGGCGCCATCCCCGTTCATCGATACGCTCCATCGCCGCGGCGAAGGCACCAACGCCGGGCAGCACGAGCCGGTCTGCCGACCGGATCTCCTCGGACGACCGGGCCTCGCTCAGCTCGGTACCGATCCGCCGGAAGGCGGCGGCCACCGATGCCATGTTGGCGGTGCCGGTGGGGACGACGACGACTTCGACGCTCATCCGAGGGAGCCCTTCGTGCTGGGGGCCCCGACCGTGGTGATCTCGATCGCCGACCGCAGCGCCAGTGCCGTCGCCTTGAACGCAGCCTCTGCCTGGTGGTGGGCGTTGTCTCCCCTGATCAGGTCCAGATGCAGTGCCATCCGGCCTTCCACTGCGAGTGACCGGAAGAAGTGGACCAGGTTCTCGGCGGCGACGTCGCCGACCCGGTCCGTAGCAAAATCGAGGTGGATCTCAGGCCAGGGACGGCCGGAGAGATCGATAACGCTCCTGACCAGCGATTCGTCGAGCGCCACCGAGGAGTTACCGAAACGCCGGATGCCGTCACGATCGCCCAGGGCGTTGAAGATCCCACGGCCTAAGGCGATGGCGCAGTCTTCGACAGTGTGGTGGTCGTCGACTGTGGTGTCTCCGACTGCGCTGAGCACCAGGTCGAACCCGCCGTGCTTGGCCAGCGTGGTCAGCATGTGGTCGAGGAATCCGAAACCGGTATTCACGTCCGAGCTGCCGGTGCCGTCGAGATCGATCCTTCCCGTGATGGTTACTTCATCCGTCTTCCTGTCGAGTGGTGCGGTCCTGGTCATGGGAGCAACTCCCCGAGGTCGTGGGTGCGGTCGAGCGTTCGTGCTGCCGGCGTTAGCGCTTTCATCGCCCGGGGATCCCTGCCAGGCGCAGCAACACCGATCGGGAGCACTTCCGCGGACCTGGCGGCTTCGATGTCGTCCCGGGTATCGCCGACCATCCAGGCGTGTTCGACAGCGAGCCGCTGGAGCGCGAGTCGGATCGGCGCCGGGTTCGGCTTCAGCGGAGCGTCCTCCCTGGTCACCAGGACTGAGGTGTTCGACAGGAGCCCGAACCGGTCGAGGACCTCCTCTGCGTCGACCCGCGGCCGGCCGGTCACCACCCCGAGCGGTAGGGTCCGTGCCCATCCGGCCCATACTGATGCGTCGACAAGCGGGCGCTCGTTGGCCTTGAGCCCCGGTTCGGTTCCATTCCCCTGATACAGCGCCTCGAATCGGGCGGCGACCTCGCGGTAGTCGACTGCCACTCCCCGGTCGGCCAGTAGCCGACGGGTCAGCTCCCAGTCGTCGTTCGCTCCCCCCGACGACTTGACCGTTTCGATGTCGCCCTGGGTCGCCACCACCCCGAAGAAGGCGGCGGTGTCGACGATCGCTCTCCGATAGGAGCCGGTGACATCGACGAGGACTCCATCGAGATCGAAGAGCAACGCCTCGGGGGCAAAGACGGTCGTCAGCACATGCTCGAGCCGGGCGAAATCCCGCGGATTCCCCGGCAGGGTGATCCTGACCCGGTCCCGCAGGCTGTCACGGTCAGGGAACCGGCGAATGCCGACGCCGAGCGCGGCGCAGGCGTCGGTCACCCATTGCGCGTCTCCAACCTCGGCGAGGAGGAAGTTTCCCTGGGACGGTATCGACGGGATGCCAAGCGCACCCAGTAGCTTGGCGAGATCGTCTCGCTCGCATCGGACTTCGTCCACGAAGGCGGCGATCTCATCACGCGGTCGGTCGAGCCGCTCGATGGCGATCGCCGCCGACAGGGACGAGATCGAATACGGGCTGCCGTAGGCCGATATCTCTTCGATCAGATGAGGTGGACCGAGCAGGTAGCCGACCCGAAGCCCTGCCAGGCCGTAGGCCTTGGACAGGGTGCGAACCACCATCACGTTGCCCATATCCAGCGCGGCGCCGGTGAGGTCTTCGTCGGCGAACTCGACGTAGGCGGCGTCGAGCACGACGAACCGCGCCGCCTCCGCCACCTTCCTCAGGTCGGCCTCGATGATGGTGGATCCGGTCGGGTTGTTTGGTGACACCAGGAACACGGCATTCGCATCTCCGGCGGCGTCGATGAGGTCTGCCGTCGGGAACCGTCCCTCCCACCATTCGATCTCGACCAATCGGGCACCGACCTGCTCCGAGTAGACCGAGATCATCTCGAAGCTGGGCTTGATGGCCACCGCGGTCTGCCCTGGGCCGAGACGGGCGAGGACACATCGGAAGAGTGCGTCGTCGCCTCCTGCGGTGACCAGCACCTGTTCGCTGGAGACGCCGTGGGTCTCGGCAAGCCGGTGGCGAAGTGCCGTCGTGTCTGGGTAGCGGCGGATCAGCTCGTCCACTCCGATGACGGAGCGGATCAGATCCACCGCCGCCGGACTTCCCTCGTTTCTGGACAGGTCGAGATCGACGTGCTGGGAGCGATACGGCACGGAGTACTGCGGTGTGCTCATGGGACGATCTGCTCCAGCTGGCTCACCGCGATATCGGTGGCGCCGCGCTCCTTGAGATTGGGTATGAGCTGGGGCAGATCGCGTCGGGGCACGGCTGCCTTGACCGACAGGCCGTCACCGCGGTGGAGATGAGCAATGGTGGGTTCACGCATCGACGGCAGGATCGCGATCACCGACTCCAGCTCGTCTTTGGTCACGTTGAGCTCGACCATCGCCCGTTCGCGTGCTTCGAGGACCGAACGCAGGGTCATCACCAGCGCCTCGATGGCGGTCTTCTTCTCGGGGGAGTCCAATGCGGCCGGGTTGGCGTAGAGGCGGGTCGAGGACCGGAACAGCTCCTCGACGACGACCAGGTGGTTGGCGGCCAGGGTTTCCCCAGTCGCCGTTATGTCGACGATGACGTCGGCGTCTTCCGGAGGAAAGACCTCGGTGGCCCCGTGGGAGCGTACGAACGTCGCAGCCAGGCCTCGTTGCTCGATCCAGCGCCGGGTCAGTCGTTCGTACTCGCTCGCCACCACCAGGGGTCGCCCGGGCAGCGCCCCTGCTTCCAGCAACGACTCGGGAGCGGCCACCACCATCGACACCGGGTCGAGCCCCGTGTCGAGGAGCTCAACGAGGTCGGCGTCCTTCTCCGCAACCCAGTCGGCCCCGGCGAAGCCGGCGTCGCGGGATCCTGCGACCAGCATCTCGACGATGGTCTGCGGTTTGAGCAGTTTGACCTCGTACCCGGGTACCGAGGGCACCGGCCGGTAACCGCGCGGCCCGGAGCGGAGCTCGATCCCGGCCGCGGCCAGCAGGCCGGTGACCCCTGCTTCGATCCGTCCCTTGGGGACGGCGAGGTGCATGAGGCTCACGCCGTCGAGGCCTGTGTCGTTTTTGGATGGCATGCGTACTTTCCCGCCGCCAGAGCGGTTGGCATGTCCGTCCATGGGAAACGCCGACCGCTTGGGTCGGCGTGTGGGGGGTGATTCTTGCTTAGGCGCCCACTATCGACCGACCCGAGACGGGTGGTGATGGTGATGGGCGTGCGAGAAGCACCGGTTCATGTGGGGAAAGACCGTAGCCCACCCGGACGGGTCGCACAAGGGCCTTCTTGGTGGCAGGCCGCCTCAGGGGCCGAGGTCGGTGACGAGCAGGTCGTCGTAGGTCTCTCGCCGCACTACGAGCCTGGCCTCTCCGTCTGCGACAAAGACGACGGCAGGTCGGAGCACCTTGTTGTAGTTCGAGCCCATGGAGTGGCCGTACGCCCCGGTCACCGGGGTGGCCACGATGTCTCCGACCTCAACGTCTACCGGCAGCCAGCCGGCGGAGACGAGCACGTCACCGGTTTCGCAATGCTTCCCGACCAGCCTGATCTCCCGGGTTCTGGGGGCCTTGACGGCACCGGGGAGGAAGGTCTCGTAGCCCGACCCGTAGAGCACTGGTCTGGGGTTGTCGCTCATGCCGCCGTCGACGGCCACGTAGGTGCGGATCCCCGGGATGACCTTGATGGTGCCCACTGTGTACAGGGTCACCGCCGCCAAGGCGGTGATCGCCCTGCCCGGCTCGACCGAGATCCTCGATCGGAGGCCGTGTTGGGCGGCAGCGGCTCTGATTGTCTCCGCCCACCGGGTGATCGTCGGCGCCTCCTCTCCCTCCACGTATGCGACCCCGAGCCCCCCGCCGATCGAGACCTCCTCGAACTGGTCCGGTCCGGTGAACGCGGCGATAACGCCCAGGGCTTCGGCGTACGACTCGTCGCGGAACACCTGGGAGCCAATGTGGGCGTGGATGCCCCGCAGGATCATCGCCGGGGATGTTTCGGCGTGTGCTACCGCCTCGGAAGCGGCACCGGTGGAGACGGTAAACCCGAATTTCGAGTCGTCCTGGCCGGTCCGCACGAACTCGTGCGTGTGCGCTTCCACTCCGGGCGTGATGCGGATGAGGACTTCGGGGGGTTTGAGCCCGTCGCCGATCAGCGTCTCGATGCGGTCGATCTCGTCGAACGAGTCGACGACCAGGCACCCGACCTCTTGTTCGAGCGCCATTCGCAGCTCGGCAAGACTCTTGTTGTTGCCGTGGAACACCAGGTCCGTTGCGGGTACTCCGGCGGCTCGGGCAACCGAGAACTCTCCCCCCGTAGCCACGTCGAGACGCATCCCCTCCTCGTGGGCGAGTCGGGCCATGGCGGTGCACAGGAACGCCTTGGTGGCGTACACCGCTCCTTCCCCGAAGGCGGCGACCACTTCCCGGCATCGTGCGCGCAGGTGAGCCTCGTCGTACACGAACAGCGGGGTGCCGTATTCGGCCGCCAGTTGGATGGTGTCGACCCCACCGATCGTCAACACCTCATTGCTCGATATAGCAGCAGTGTCAGGGAGCAGTGATGCCGAAAGCGGGTTCACGCTGCCGGGTTCACCCCACGAGCAGCCATGCTCATGAAGCGCCCTGCGCACGGCTGGCGGGCTCGGCCAGCGTGAGCAGCTCGGTCGCAAGTCGGTCACCGGTCACACGGTCATCGGCAACCACCAGCACGGTGTTGTCCCCGGCAACCGTCCCAAGCACATCGGGATGGCCCGCCTCGTCGATCACCTGGGCCAGGGCCGAGGCGTAACCAGCGGGGGTATCGATCAGCACGAGATTGCTGCTCCCCCGTATCGAGGACGCCCAGCGACGCAAGGCCCGGGAGAGCACGACGATCCGGTCGTTGTCCTTGGTGCCCGGCATTGCATAGATCATCCGCTGCCCGTCTCCCCGCACCTTCACCAAGCCCAGCTCGGCAATGTCGCGTGAGATCGTGGCCTGGGCGGCTTCGATGCTCACCTCACGCAGCGCAGCCACCATCTCGGATTGGGTAGAAATGTCCCGCTGCTCGACCAGCCTCAGAATCTCCGCCTGGCGGGAACGCTTGCTCATCCTCGATCCAAGGCAGGCTCAGGTGGTGTAGTCGGCATTGATGCTCACATACTCCTTGGTGAGATCGGTCGACAGATAGCTCGCACCCGCGTCGCCGATCCCCAGATCGAGGTCGATCTTCAGCACCTGGGCGTCCATGTCCGGCTCACCACCGGTGGGCTGGCCATTGCTGAACAGCGCCGTGCCGTTGAAGCTCAGCTCGAGTCGATCGACGTCGACCTTTGCCGGGCCCCGGTCAGAGGTCGCCGATCCGGCGGCGGCGATCACACGACCCCAGTTGGGGTCTCTGCCGAACGCCGCGGTCTTCACCAGACTCGAGGTGGCGATTTGTCGAGCGATGGCAACGGCATCCTCATCGGTGGCGGCGCTACTCACCCGGATCTCGATCAACAATGTGGCTCCCTCGCCGTCCGCCACGATCTGGCGAGCTAGATCGCGGCAAACCTGCTGGAGCGCCGATTCGAATTCGGTGTCGACACGAGGTGCCTCGGCGGCGCCATTGGCCAGCAGGATGACCGCGTCGTTCGTGGAATTATCTCCATCGACGGAGATTCGATTGAAACTCGACTCGACCGCAGCCTGCAGAAACTCGGAGGCTTGGTCGGGGACGAGGGCGTAGTCGGTGGTGACGATTGCCAGCATGGTGGCAAGTGCGGGATGAATCATCCCGGAGCCCTTGGCGATCCCGCCGACGGCGAAATCGTCGGTGGCGGCCACCGAGTGCTTGGGCCGGGTGTCTGTGGTCATGATCGCTTTCGCGGCATCGATCCCGCCCTCGTCGCTCAGACTCGCCACCACCTGTGGCAGACCCTTGCTGATCTTGTCGATCGGAAGCGGTACGCCGATGAGGCCGGTGGACAGCACCAATACCTCCTCGAGCGAGAGGCTCAGCAAGGCTGCGGTTTCCGAAGCCATTGTGATGGCGTCCGACTCTCCTTGGGCTCCGTTGACAGCATTGGCCACCCCCGAGTTGATCACAACAGCTTGTGGCTGGGCGCTGCGCAGATGAGACTTCGACACCCGGATGGGTGCTGCCTGCACCTGGTTGGTGGTGAACATGGCTGCGCCCGTTGCCCGAGGCACCGATCGAACGATCGCCAGATCCTTTCGGCCGTTTCGGCGAATTCCAGAAGACACGCCGCTAGCAACGAAGCCGCCTGGTGCGGTTACGCTCACCGTTCCCCCACGTACATCGAAGGCGTTGATCTTTTCATGACGAATCCTGCACTTGGATCGGCTGGTTCTTGGTGTCCATCTGACATAACCTACTGAGTATTATGCAATGCTAGAGAATAACATCCGTCGGGTGCCCGAAGACCAGTTCGAACCCGACGGGGAAAGCGACCACCATAGACGCCCACGGCCGTGTGCGACGGGGCGAAGACTCGAGGCACTCGCCCCGGCGAGACCGCGGCGAGAAAGGGCATGAGCTCGACAGACGGCCATCGGGTTGGCATTCTCGGAGCATCCGGTTACGCCGGCGCCGAGCTGATGCGCCTATGCGCCCAGCACCCTTCCTTTGAGATTGCGTTTGCATCGGCCGGGAGCCAGGCAGGCGTCGCAGTCGGTTCCCTTTACCCGAGCCTGGCCGCCGACTACCCCACCATGGAGTTCAGTCACTGGGAGGAGGTCCCCGAAGGGCTGGACGTCGTGTTCGTCGCCCTGTCCCACGGGGTATCCCAGGAGGTGATTCCCCAGCTCGTCGCCAAGCACATCATCGACCTCGGCGCAGACTTCAGGCTGGACGACCCCGCCCTCTACCCAACCTGGTACGGCTGGGAGCATGCGGCGCCGGAGCTGCTCGACGACTTCGTGCTCGGGGTGCCCGAACTGTTCCGGGACGAATTACGGGGGGCGGCGGCCATCGCCGTCCCCGGCTGCTACGTGACGACAGCGACGCTGGCACTGGCCCCGCTGCTGGCAGCCGGTCTCATCCAATCGACCGGGATCGTGGTCAACGGAGTAAGCGGTGTCTCCGGCGCAGGGCGCGGCGCCACGGCAGGCACATCGTTCTCCGCGGTAAATGAGACCTTCGCTCCGTACGGGCTCCTGACACACCGGCATACACCGGAGATGGAGATGATCTTGACCCGCGTCGCGGGAGAACAGGCGGAGTTGCTGTTCACCCCGCATCTGGCCCCAATGACCCGGGGCATCCTGGCGACCTGCTACGCACAGGCGAGCGGTGACCACGACACGGAAGCTCTTCTGGAGGCGATGTCTTCGCGCTATGCCGGCGAACCGTTTGTCTCGGTGTTGACAGGAATCCCAACCACCAAGGCCACGCTGGGATCCAACGCCATACACATGACGGCTCGGCGCGATCAACGCACCGGTTGGGTCATCGCCATCGCCGCCCTGGACAACCTGGTCAAAGGAGCGAGCGGGCAGGCCGTTCAGTGCGCCAACCTGGCGATCGGCATCGATGAGGCATCGGGGTTGGCGCGCGCCGGGGTCTATCCATGACCGACAGCCCCGGGGCCGCAGCCATTTTGAGTCAGGCGCTTCCACATATTCAACGCCTTCGCGGGCAGACGATCGTGGCCAAGACCGGAGGGCGCGCTCTCGCCGATCCTGAGCTGGCTCGTCAAATCGCCGGCGACGTCGTCTTGATGCACTCGGTCGGGATCCGATGCGTCGTCGTTCACGGCGGCGGACCGCAGATCTCGGAGGTGCTCGACCGCTTCGGCAAGGAAACCGAGTTCATAGAAGGACACCGGGTCACCGACGCCGAGTCCCTCGAGATCACCCGGATGGTTCTCGTCGGAAAGGTGAATCGCGACATCGTCTCCGAGATCAACCGACACGGGCCGATCGCCCTCGGCGTGTCCGGCGAAGACGCCGGGCTCATCCTGGCAGAGCAGAGGCATCCGGAGTTGGGGTTCGTTGGCAACGTCAAGGCCGTGAATCCCCATATCCTCGAACGCCTGCTCGCCGAACAACTAGTCCCCGTGGTCTCAACCATCGGCACCGACGAGGCGGGCCAGGCCTACAACATCAATGCCGACGTTGTCGCCGGCGCGATCGCCGCCGCCGTCGATGCCGCCAAGTTGATCTACCTGACCGATGTTGATGGTCTGCTCGAGGATGTTTCCAAGCCCGGCTCGCTCACCGCAAAGGCGACCGATACCCAGATCGAGGCGCTGATCGAGCAGGGGTCGATCCGGGATGGGATGCTCCCCAAGCTCGAGGGCTGCCTCACTGCGGTGCACGGCGGCGTCGGATCGGCCCATATCGTCAACGCCACGACACCCCATTCCCTCCTCGTTGCGCTGACCGACCGGGAGCTGGGGACAACGATCTCGCGGCAGCAATGACGACCCACACTGGTGCTGTACCCGTGGCAGCCCACCTCCGCAGTCTCTGACCAAGACCTAAGATTCCCAACTCTCATGAAGCAGCCACAAACGATGCTCGACAAGGTCTGGGACGATCACGTCGTCCGTAGCGCCCCCGGCGAGCCCGATCTGCTCTATGTCGACATGCACCTCATCCATGAGGTGACGTCTCCGCAGGCCTTCGAGAGCCTTGCGCTGTCCGGGCGCCGGGTGCGGAGACCCGACCTCAGCATGGCGACCGTCGACCACGGCATCCCGACGGTGGGGCGGGAACTCGGCATCACCGACCCGCTGTCCAAGCGCCAGATCGAAGCGCTCGAGCAGAACTGCGAGGAGCACGGCATCACGCTGTTCGGCGTCGACGATCTGCGCCAAGGCATCGTCCACATCATCGGCCCCGAGCAGGGCCTCACCCAGCCCGGCATGTTCATCGTATGTGGCGACTCGCACACTTCGACCCACGGTGCCTTCGGAGCGCTGGCCATCGGCATCGGTACCTCGGAAGTCGAGCATGTGCTCGCCACCCAGACCCTCCCACGGGCCAAGCCCGGCTCGTTGGCAGTCACCGTCGACGGAGACCTTCCTCTCGGCGTGACCGCCAAAGACGTCATCCTCGGAATCATCCGGGAAATTGGTGTGAACGGTGGTCATGAGACGGTCATCGAGTACCGCGGAAGTACCATCACCGGTCTCTCCATGGCTGGCCGGATGACGGTGTGCAACATGTCCACCGAGGCCGGGGCAGTGGCGGGAATGATCGCACCGGACGACACGACTTTCGCCTATCTGGAAGGCAGGCCGTATGTGCCCACGGGCGCCCTCTGGGAGGAGATGGTTGCGTACTGGGAGACCACCCCTTCCGATGCCGATGCCGTATTCGACCGCGAGGTCGTCATCGATACGGCCGGTCTGGAGCCGTTTGTCTCCTGGGGCGTCAACCCTGCCCAGGTCGTCGAGGTAACCGGCCGGGTCCCTTCACCGGACAGTTTCGACGACCCGCTGGAGCGGGACAGCGCTCGGCGTGCCCTCGAGTACATGGATCTGGAACCGGGAACGGCCATGACGGACATCGGGATCGACCGCGTGTTCTTCGGCTCGTGCACCAACGCCAGGATCGAGGACCTCCGCGCCGGGGCCGAGGTCATCCAGGGCAGGACGGTGCACCCCGACGTCGGCGCCATGGTGGTGCCCGGCTCCGGGCTGGTGAAGCTGCAGGCCGAGGAAGAGGGCCTCGACCGCATCTACAAGGAGGCCGGGTTCGAGTGGCGCGACGCCGGCTGTTCGATGTGTCTCGCCATGAACGACGACATTCTGTCGCCAGGAGAGCGATGTGCCTCGACGTCGAACCGCAACTACGAGGGAAGACAGGGTCGCGGCGGGAGAACCCACCTGATGAGCCCACAGATGGCCGTCGCCGCAGCAATCGCCGGGCACCTCGTTGACGTCAGGGCGTGGCAATGAAGCCGGTTTCCGTCGTCGAGGGTCAGATGGTGCCGTTACCGCACGCCAACATCGATACCGATCAGATCATCCCCAAGCAGTTCCTCAAAGGCGTGAAACGCACTGGCTTGGGGCCGAACCTGTTCTACAACTGGGCCTACGACGAGGAGGGCGAGCGCGAGTCGGGGTTCGTGCTCAACCGGCCGGAGTATGCGGAGGCGGCGGTGCTCGTTGCGGGTCCCAACTTCGGCTGCGGTTCTTCCCGAGAGCACGCGGTGTGGTCGTTGGCCGACGCCGGGTTCGAGGCGATCCTGGCGCCCTCCTTCGGACCGATCCTTGAGAACAACTGCTACCAGAACGGGTTGCTGCCGGTGGTGCTCGGCGACGATGACGCAGAGGAGTTCGCCAAGCTCGCTGCGGACCCTGCCAACTCGGTGACGATCGACCTGCCGGCCCAGAAGGTGTCCTCCGGCGACTTCACCGCCAGCTTCGAAATCGATGCCCATGTCAAGGAGCGCCTACTCAATGGCTGGGATCAGGTCGACATCACGCTGCAATCCGTCGCCGACATCGAAGCCTACGAGTCGTCCCGTCCGAGCTTCATGCCCGCCCTCGGCTAGAGAGTGCACCGATCGGTGACCGGTCGGCGCGACAGAAGCTGAGCCTTTGTTTTCCCGCTCTTGCCACTGCTTGGCAGGCCGCTCGGGCCCCGGCTCAGCGGAGTTCTCTGGTCGTTGAGGCACGGTGGTCGCATCCGCTTCGCCTTCGTTTCCCACTCCTGGCTACGGCCCGCTCGGGCCACGGCACCGCAAATGGCCTCACCGGCACCGGATCGCGGCCAAGTTGCCGACGGAGGCGCGACGGATGAAGGCCCCAAGGCTGGACAGCGAAACCAGGAACCCGCCGCACTGAATCCCGGCACGGTCCCGCCATACAACTACCGCTCCTCGTCGTTGGAAAGCCCGCTGAGCACGATCGCCGTACACGATCGCCCACGGCGGTGTCATTGCCATCGTGCTGCGTCCAGCCGCCATGCCTTCCAATCTGTACATCAAGCCCCACGGAAGCGACTGGTTGACGCCGTGGAGGATCGACGGGAGTTGTGCTCGGTGAGCCAGATCCTTCAGATCGGGCCCGGTGTAGATCCTGTCACACTGGCCCGGCAGATCGGCTCTCAGGGAGGTGCTCATGACGGGACAAGACACTGGCAAGGCCAGGTCGGAGTCACGATTCTCGGTTCGGGTCGAGCCGTTCTGGCTGAATCCGGCGACGATCAAGGGGACGCTGGCGATCGCAGCCGGCCTGACGCTCCTCTTGGCGCCTGATCTCTCAGCCTTCGTCCTTCGCGTGGTGATCGGGGGGGCACTGGTCATCTCGGGTGGATCCGATCTGTGGTTCAAGGCCCGCGGCCGGGACGAGGGCAAGGTCCGGGGGGTGCTCGAGGCGGTGATCACCATCGGGGCCGGCGTGGTTTTCCTCATCTGGCCTGAAGTCTCGGTGACGATCCTGGCACTGATCGCGGGCGTTTACTTCATGGTCCGCGGTCTTACCGTCATCGCTGCGACGGTTCGGGAACGCGCGCTAGGGGAGCCGTGGGTGATCGACATCAGCCGTGGAGTCTTCCTGGTTGCTCTCGGCGCCATCACCCTCCTCATTCCGGAATCGGTCATCATCGGTGTCGTCGCCGCGGTGGCGGCGCTGGCGATCGTGCTGGGCGGGATCATGCTCGCCTACGGTATCCGCGCCCAGTCGGATGACGAGCTGATCGATGTCGATGCCGCCACCGTCTCACAGCTCCTTGTTGACTGGATAAAGGCCCGCGACGTCGGCGACGATCGGCGCGACGAGATCGGCGAGGGGTTGTTCTTCGAACAGCCCGCCCGGGTGGCGAAACTCACCGCGTGGTGGGTGATGCTGCTGCTCTCGGTCGCTATCGCCACGTTTGGCATCATGCAGGATTCCACCGCGGTCGTAATCGGCGCCATGCTGATCGCCCCATTGATGACACCGATCCTGGGCAGCGCCGCAGGCATCGTCAACGCCTGGCAGGCCCGGATCGTCGTTTCGTTGGGTCTGGTTGCTGCCGGGGTAGCGGCGTCCATCGCGCTTGCGTTCATCATCGGCCAGTGGGTTCCGATCATCGTTCCCCTCGAGGTCAACTCGCAGGTGACGTCGAGGATCAGCCCGAACATGGTGGACATGATGATCGCCCTCGCCGCCGGCGCCGCCGGCGCTTATGCCAACGTGGACCGGCGGGTTTCGGCATCCATTGCCGGGGTCGCCATCGCCGTTGCGCTGGTTCCTCCGCTGGGTGTGGTCGGCCTCACTCTGCAAGCCGGCATGTTTGCGGACTCCGTCGGCGCGCTCCTCCTGTTCTTGACCAACCTGGTTTCGATCATCCTTGCTGCCACCGCAGTGTTCTTCCTGACCGGCTATGCACCGTTCCAGCGACTCAAGGAGAACCGCCATGAGGTGGCGGTTCTGTTGCGTACGGTCGCCTTGGCCGCCCTCGTCATCCTGGTACCGCTGGTGTTCACCGCCGAGAATGTGCTGTCCACGACCGGGCGACAAGACAGCGCCCAGGCGGCCGTTGCGGAGTGGCTGGGAGATGATTCGACCCTCACTGCGATCCTGGTCGAGGTCGATGGGACGGAGGTTGATGTGTTTCTGACCGGTAGCGGTGACCTACCGTCTGTGCCGGATCTCGCCGACTCGCTGACCGACGCCTTCGGCACTCCGGCTGATGTGCGCGTCGAGCACGCCCCAACGCAGGTCGTCGAATACTCCGAAGAGGAAGGCCTGACCGAGGCGGCCGGGAGCGGGTGAGACCCGCCCCACCTTGGTGGGTCCGGTGGCGTTGGATGAACTAGGGCCTGTTACTGGCGGATATCCCAGCCAGCAACACATCCTCGGACTAGCCAGGGAAGGCCCTGAACCTTGTCACCTACGAATCGTCCTGCGCTCCGTCCGGCGTGGCCGCGGAATCATCGGTCGCCGGGTCTACCTCGCCGCTGCGGCTGGCGGCAGAGGGGGTAGCAGGCTCGACACCGAACAGCGGCACCGCCAGCTCGATCTCGGCCTCGTTGAGTGCGTTCTTGACGGCGCGGATGACGCCGTCGGTCACCGAGGAATCCGATGTCATGGAGGATGGATACCAATAGCTGATGGAGAGCGTGATGCCGGTGCTGGCGAAGCCGGTCGCGTGCACCCCTGGAGCCGGGTCCTGTTGCACGCCGTCGACACCGGAGATCGCCTTGATAAGGAGCCGGGTTGCCTTGTCGAGGTCGGTGTCATGGGTGACGGAAACGTCGAAGGCAGCTTTCCGCGAGTCGTACGCGGTGTACACGACGATCGGTGCGCTGAGGACGTCGGTATTGGCAACATGGATACGAAGCCCGTCGCCGGTCCGCAGCACGGTGCTCCGGCTGCCGATCTCTTCGACGGTGCCTCGGTACCCGGCGGTTTCAACCTGGTCGCCGACACCGAACGAAGGACGCACGGTCAGCAGCGTCCCCGCTGCGATGTTCTCCACCATGGGCCTGGCCATGAGGAAGCCAAAAATTACGACGACGGCAACGACGATGGCGACCCAGCCGACGTTGACACCAAGGAAGCTCAGCGCCCAGGCCACCGCGATGAGGTAGGTAAACCACTTCGTCAGGCGGCCAACATCCTTGACCAGATCGTCTGGCAGGTTCGGGATACGCCCCACAGCCCCGGTGGTCGCTTTGGCGACGACCTTCCCTACCGGGTAGGCGATGACCACGATGACGACGGCGATGAGGACGTCCCAGCCCGACACCTCGGCGGTGTTGATTGCGTCCTCCAGCTGCTGGAGCTGATCGGACGGCTGGGTGAGGCGGATGGCGTCCATGGGTCAGCGGCTTTCCGTCGTGGTCGCGATGCCCTGGTGAATTGCCGCCATCAGCCCCGCCTCATCTTCTGGTCGATTCGGTACGCGAGATTTGGGGCTCAGCCTTCGACCCACGTCCAGGCATCGTCGCCGGTGTCGAACCACTCGACGTCCTTGGCCTAGAAGGGTTGAGCGATCTTGGCCACGTGCTTTCCCCACGATTGGTCTCCGACGAGCGCCATCCGTTCGATCTTGTCGTGGTACTCCCTGCCGAAGCCGAGGTCGGCTCCCCCACGCCGCGGCCTTTTCCCGCTTGAAGTCACTCAGATCGAAGAGCACACGTATAGTCGCGTACTGCTCGATCGCCGCCGCCACGGCTGGGCCCAGCCGTGGCGTAGTCCTCCTTGGTGACTTCTCCCACGGCTCGGAAGCCGAGGACGTTGTCTTTGCTCTGTTCCATCGTTTCAATCACAGGGTGCTCCTTCGTTGCGCGATCATTGAAGTTCGGCTGGAGCGTCGCCGGGGGTGATCTCGATCGCGGGCTCGTCGATATTCAGGGAGGTGCGATCGCGCAACCAGGGTCGTTTCGTCCTCTTCTTGCCTTCGCCGTCTTCTTCTGCCTCGGACTTGGCGGTCTTGATCCTCTCGCCGCGTTCCAGCTCGAGCCGGCGCAGGGTGTCGACGACCGATTTCATCTGCGCGTCGGTCACCGGAGCAAGACGATAGGCAGCGTGGACGAAGTCCGCCGTGTCGCCGCGGTAGTCGTGGCCGAAGGATTTGAACTGACCGGGGACCACGCGCATCGCGTTCATGGCGTCGACGATGATCTGGACGAAGGTGATCAGCGGCATCCACTGCATACCCTCTGAAACGTTGCGCCCGCGTTCGGTGTCGGTGAGCCAGGGAGGCTGCTTGACTACCCAGCGCAGCGACATCTGGGCGATCGGGTCGTTGTCGTGATCGACGATCACGGCCCGCAGCTTGTCACGTTCCTCAGGAGTGAGCGGCTCATACTCGGAGAAGTTGTCGAAGGCCTGCACGGTTCCTGGTGGTACGAGATCTCCAGAGCC
>SMVB01251085.1_pt1 | contig 25905 bp, 28 predicted proteins | sample 2456461 | NCBI WGS metagenome assembly SMVB01 (sample SAMN11095934, study PRJNA526329) | marine sediment metagenome | biome: Marine sediment; feature: Surficial sediment; material: Deep marine sediment; isolation source: Hadal surficial sediment | place: Pacific Ocean | collected 2014-05 | depth...
GCCAGGCAATGATCTGATCTAAACATCGAGTGATGCGCCGCGACGGTAAACTGAAATCGACCTCGAGACCCAAACCCTCGCGGTTATAGTCGTCCAACACGTTCAACGTGCGGAATTTCTGATCGCTGGCTAATGTATCGTGCATGAAATCTATGGACCACATCTGGTTAACTTTTTTCGGCACTGCCAGCGGATCCGGCTTGTCTCGCTTTATGCGCCGACGTGGCTTGATCCGCAGATTGAGTTCTAATTGGGATTCGCCCATGGAGGTGAAGACCGTCGTACCGGCCCGAGACAGAACTAGCCAGCCACTATTTCGAGGCAGACCTGGCGCATCAGTTCGATGCCTATATCTGGATTGATGAGACCAGCGCCCTTACACCTATCGAAACCCGTACGCTACTAGGCATGCCTGATACTTATCCCTTCGGCATCTGACTTATTGCAAAGAACCCCTTACCACAAGCACCTTCGCGCCTCTGACGCTGCCACGTTTGAGATCCACCAGCGCACGATTTGCCGCGGCCAACGGGTAGGTTTCGATCTCCGCAAAAATGGGTACCGATGCGGCGATGGCCAGAAATTCTCTGATATCCTCGCCGCTTATATTGGCCACAGATTTGATCTCTTTTTCCATCCATAAATGATCGGAATAACTCAGTTTCAACAAAGCCTGCTTGTCGTCATCCTCTTTACGGATGGCGTTGATGACCAGACGACCACCGGGTTTCAGGTTCCCCATGGCCTGTACAACCGGGGTCCAGGCAGGGGTGGTGTCTATGATTGCGTGCAAAAGATCTGGCGCCTTTGATTCCCCTACCCAATCCGCGCCCATCTTGCTGGCAAACTTTCGTGTTTCTTCATTGCGAGCAAAAACGTATATCGACGACTGAGGAAAAAGATAGCGGGTTAGTTGTAGTACAAGATGCGCAGAACCACCAAAACCCATCAGTCCTAATCTGTCACCGTCGTTAAGCCCGGTGAGTTTGAGCGCGCGGTAACCAATCGCGCCTGCACAAAGTAGCGGTGCAGCCTGTGCATCGGTAAAGATCTCAGGTATGGGAAAGGCATAACGTTCTGCAACACACATGAATTCAGCATAGCCGCCGTCCACATCTCGGCCTGTCGCGACAAATTCACTGCTGATATTTTCGTCTTTAAGACCACTGGAATGGTGGATCCAACCAACCCCCACCCTATCCCCCAATGATAAATTCTGGACCTGATTGCCAAGCGCTACGACCCGGCCCACGATCTGATGACCTGGGATTACCGGGAACCTTGGTGGTGGTGTTCGACCTTCAATTTCGTCGAGTTCCGTATGACAAACGCCGCAAACAGAAACCTCGATCATCACTTCGCCTGCACCTGGCTCAGGTGTCGGCACATCGACCAGACGCAGAGGCTCGTCTTCGTCCATGAGCGAACAAGTGCGCTCGAGGATCATCGCCTGCATGGCTCAAATCTGCCTTTCGTTATGCGTGAACGCGACTCCAGGCGGCCAGCCTTCAAATTGCGGCAGGCTGTCAGCAATCTCATACCAGGACACTTTGTCTTGCGTGAAAATATGACTGGTGATGGTGATATCCGGATCGCCGTCGATGGTGCCAACCGGTACCGCGACCGAGGCGTCAGCGGTCTGGCCATGTACCAGAATGTGTGTGCCACAGTGTCGGCAGTACTCACGTACACCCTTGGCCGACGAAGCGTAACTTTCGAGCGCGCCTGCGGTCAGGGCAAACTGCTCGCGTCGCATGGGTACATGGGTAGAAAAAGCGCCGCCGTGTGCTTTCCTGCACATGGCACAGTAGCAATGCACAGCACTGAGATGGCTACGACTAATCGTGTAGCGAATTTTTCCGCAAAGGCAACCACCTGCAACCATGAGGGTCTCCTGAATCTATGCGGCCACTTCCTCACGCGGCCGGTCGGTGGCACGTACTGACGGTATAAAGATCACACTCAACAGCGTAAGCACGATGAAGGCAGAGCCGCTCGATACCAGCGCTGTGCCCACACCATAGTTCTCAGCTATCCAACTAATCGGAAACACACCGAGTGGCATCAACCCATGAGACATCATGTCGATGCTCATGATGCGGCCACGCATGGCATTATTAACCTGCATTTGCAGCATGCCCCGATTCAGCGACATGTTCCAACTGCTGATCCAACCTACCGCAGCGATGAATACAAACACCAACCAGTGCACTTGCGACATGCCAAACGCCGCCGTCACTGCACCCCAACCGACACAGGTGATAATTAGCCAGGTTGCTTTGTTATGCAGTTCGCCCATCGTCGCCATCATCAACGAACCGACAATAGCGCCCAGACCCATGGCAGAGACGAGGAAGCCCAGATCATCTGCGCCGCCGCCCATGATCTGTTCGTTGAAGGCTGGCAACAGTGTATTTAGCGGCATACCGAAGAGGAATGGAATGATCGACAAAACAATCAATCCAAACACCGGGGGATTCTCTACGACATAGCGCAGGCCCTCTTTCATGTCCGTCCAGGCGTCTGATTTCTGTTCGCGCTTTATACGGCCAGACTTATCGATCATCAGCATGGTAACCGCGGAAATGCCATAGAGCGTGGCTATCACCAAATAGACCACACCGACCCCGTAGGACGAAGTTTGGTCACCACCCGCGATCAGCGCTATCAACAAGCCTGCAAACACCGGGCCGATAATGCGGGCCAGATTCCAGCTCGTCGTATTGAGACCCATGGCGGCGAACAAAAGGCGATTCGGAACCAGTTCGGGTACGAATGCCTGACGTGCAGGCATGGACAGCGCCAATATAGTGCCGTTGAAAAATCCAAACCAGATAAAGTCCCAGAACGTTACGTGACCTGCGAATATGATCAATGCCATGATGAAAGTGGCAGCGCAGTTCAGTGCTTGCGCAGCGATGATGACCTTTTTCTTCTGCAGCCGGTCTGCCAGCACACCACCATACAAAGAAAACAAAACGGTGGGGATCATGAATGACATGGTCACCCAGGCGAGATCGATGGGGGACTCTGTCAGCTCGAACACAAGCCAACCGCGGGCGATTATCTGCATGTTCATCGCAAAAGCAGAGCCAAGGCTACCGGCCCAAAGCCAGCGGAAATTCCGTTCCGATAATACCAGTCGAATGTCTCGAGTCGCCAAACCGTGTCCGTACGGTGAATAGCCGGACATGATAACACAGCCGCGACCTGCAGCCGGCTTGTCACTGCTTACCAGCGGTTAATTGACCTGCTGACATCCAGTGTCATGAGTGCATCATCCATGCTGACCCCATCAATTTGGAATCTGTCGACCACTACACCGAGCTCGACGAAGCCCAGCTTGGTGTAGAGCAGCCGAGCATTTTTATTGTCGGCAAACACACGCAGATCCAACCACTTGAGCGTCGGCGCGCTACGCGCGAAGTCAATCGCTGTTTGCATGAGCCGCCGGCCCATGCCCTGACCCCGGTACGCGTGTTCTATGCCGATACCCAATTCACAGCGATGCATACCGGTCTTCAGGTGATTACCTTTCAAATCAACATGACCGACGATGTCGCCATTGCGACTGGTGCGGGCGACCCACCACCTTTGCCCACCCCGGGGTATCCAGGGTAAGTTCGAAGAGTTTGGCGTCAAGACCCCTGGGGCCTTCATCATCGTCTGGAGCGAATGGCATGAAGTGAAAACCATCACGCCCGGACTCTGCCCGATGGCGCGCAAAGTGCTGGTCGAACAAGGCAATTGCGTCAGTCGATAATCGACTGATCGGCAACATGCTAATAGTCCAGTCGAAACTTCTCGCCGTCTGAGACAATTTTACCTGCCGTCGGGCCAGCAAAGTGCGTACCGATGATCAACACCGGCCGATCCGCATAACGTTGTATAAACCCATCCCGTGTGCGAGCGGCTAGATCACCGTCATGATCGGCCAGACTTGACCAGTCGGGATGCAGGATCTGACAAGGGTGATGGATCATATCGCCTGTTATCACCGCCTCTTCGCCGTTTGAAGCAATGTGAATACTGACATGCCCGGGTGTGTGCCCCGGCGTTGGCTCCAGCCAAACCTCATCTGTCACCCGGTGGTTGGGTTGCACCAACACTGCCTTGCCCGCATCAAAAATAGGTTGCACTGAATCTTCAATGACCGGACCGTATTCTTGCTCCTCGCCGCGCCAATGGTTCCATTCATCCTCGGCGAAAAGATAGTCTGCTGCAGCGAACGTGGGTATCCATTTGCCGTCTACCAGGCGGGTATTCCAACCCACATGGTCTACATGCATATGCGTACACAACACGGTATCAATCTGCGCAGTGGTGAAGCCTGCAGCCTCGAACCGCTTGAGGAAATCCCCTTGCATCATATTCCAACGCGGATAAGTTCGCTGTTTGTCGTTGCCGATGCAGGTGTCCACCACAATGGTCTGACCCTGGGACTCGACCACCAGCGAGTGCATGCTGAGCACCAACCTCGAATCGTCATCGACAAATGGACGCATCCAGTCGATCGCGCCGAGTATTTCCGGGGTCGCCTGGGGCAACAAATGTGGCCCCAACGAGGCCGTGGTCAGCTCGACTATCTGCGTGACCGTTACATCACCAATCTGCCATTTCAACATCACTACACCTCAATTGCTTTACATGCAGCGTTGCAAAATACAGCCGCTTGGTCAAACATCCACGCAGCTTCCACTTTTCTTGGAGAGAACATGAATTACGAAGATCTCGGCATAACCGTCGATAACAAAGTTGCCGTGGTGGAGATCCAACGGCCACCAAATAACTTTTTTGATACCGCGCTGATAAGCAATCTAGCCGACGCGTTTACTGAAATGGACGAAGGCGACGACGTACGAGCCATTGTCTTGTGTTCGCAAGGCAAGCACTTCTGTGCCGGCAACGATTTTTCCTCTCTCGCGCGCAACGATGAACGCGCCGACCGCAAGCCAGGTGACGGCAACCCTTTGTACGAGGCCGCAACAAGGTTGTTCGCGACCCAAACCCCAGTGATCGCAGCCATCCAGGGTGCAGCAGTCGGCGGTGGTTTTGGTTTGGCGGTGATGCCGGACTTCAGAGTCGTCAGCCCCGAAGCACGCTTCACGGCAAACTTCGTCAAATTGGGCTTTCACCCAGGTTTTGCTTTGACCCACACGCTGCCACTCATTATCGGGCAACAACAGGCCAATCTGCTGTTCATGACCGGGCGCCGCATCGGTGGCGAAGAAGCCTATAAAATCGGCCTTGCCGATATTCTCACCGATAAGGAAAGTCTGCGCGATGAGGCGATAAAACTGGCTGCGGAAATCGCGGAAAACGCGCCCCTAGCGGTCAAATCAGTGCGTGCGACTATGCGTGCCGGTCTGGCCGACGCGGTCAAGAAACAAACCGATCATGAAGGCGCTGAACAGTTCAAGTTGCAGCAAACAGAAGATCACAAAGAAGGCGTACGCGCCGTTGGTGAACGCCGGCCCGGCAACTTCGTGGGCAGATAGAAAGCAAAAAGAGTGCGCTAAGCGTTAGCCGCTCTAGCATCCAACTCGATGCGAATTTCCTTGTAAGCCGCTTCATCTAACTTGAAGCGGCTGAACAGAGCCGCGCCGATGGCGTAGCAAACCAGCGGGAACAAACCATAAAGCGTCACCATGGATATTTTTACATCCATGGTCTGCTCAACATTCGGCACAAAGCCGGAAAACTCGAGTACAAAGCCGGTCAGCAGCAGCATCAGCCCGAGCGCGCTCTTTTGTACAAAGTTCCATGCCGCGAAGTAGGCACCTTCTTTACGTTCACCGGTGAGATATTCATCGTAATCGATCACGTCACCTTGCACCGAGGGTCCCATGGTGCCACCACAGCCATTAGCCAGCCCGGCAAAGAACGCCATGATAATGATCCAAGTCAAACGCATACTCAGTTCGTCCAGGAACGGCAGCAGAAACATCCCCCCAAATGACGCACCGGTGAGCAACATGCCGCCCATCCACACACGAATCTTACCGAAGCGGCGCGACAGCGGAATCCACATCGGTACCGAGGCACTGGATGGCAACATGTAGGCAAATATAATGATCGGCGCCCAGGCCGGTGCACCGACGATATAGTGGGTAACATACAAGGTGAGCGCTGCAATGGCCGAAGAACCGACCTGCTCAATAAATGTCACCACCAACAACAAGCGGGCATGAGGGTTCTGCCAGACGTCTTTGAACGCCTTGATGGGGCCGGAATTCATACGTCCTTGAAATTCAGGGCGTTCGCGCAAACGCACAACCGCAAAAATTACCAGTGCAAACATGATCACTACCGCCAGCAGGCCAATGTCTGCTGCCAGCGCCCGGACATCGCCGCCTTCCACAAGCTCTTCGTTGATCAGATAGTAGAGGCTGACCAACGACAGGATTGAACCGAAAATGTACGCCGCATGGCGCGTACCAAACATACGACTACGCTCGTGGTAGTCAGTCGACAACTCCGCACCCAGGGACAGGTGCGGGACAAAAAACAGTGTCATAGCGGAATAGAAGCCGATCACCGCAACTGCCGTCCAGATGATCAAGCCTTGCGGATCCAGGCTCGTTGGTGGCGCGAACACCATATAAAAACTGGCCGAAATAGGCACGCTACTGGCCAGAATCCAAGTTCTGCGGCGACCGAGCCTGGTGGTCGTGCGGTCGCTCAAATAGCCTACCAGGGGATCGGATACGGCGTCCCAGATACGCGACATGCTATAAATCACGCCCATCACTGCCGGGGCGATCAGTAAAACGTCCGTGGCGAACTTCATCATGTAGATGCTGAGCAGCAGATACATGTAGCCTGCGCCCATTGCCGGTGCACCATAGGCAATGATGGTGCGCCAGGAAACGCGCTCTGAACTACTGGTCGCGCTCATTCTCTAAGCATTCTTGATCGTCAAGCCACCATCTACCGGCAGCACCGCACCGGTCATGAAGCCGGAGGCCGGCAAACAAAAATTAAGCGTGCCGTGAGCGACCTCTTCGGGGTCCGCGTATCGCTTCAAAGCGACACGACGTCTCGCATACACTTCCTTTTGCTCTTCCGGAATGGCGTCCGTCATGCCCGTTCGTACTGGCCCGGGGCAGATACAGTTAACGGTGATTCCTTCCGGTCCCAGCTCTACCGCCAAAGAACGCGTCAAGCCGATCACACCATGTTTTGCAGCCGTGTAGGGGCTGCCGTACTTAGTCGCACCCAAACCTTCGGTCGAGGCGATGTTGACGATTCTGGGGTTATTTGATTTTCGAAGATACGGTAGCGCAGCACGAATGGTGCGCGTGTGTGCCGTTAACAAGACATTCAACGTCTTGTCCCAAGCAGCCTCGTACTCATCGGCATCAATCGGCGCGACGATCGAAATGCCGGCGTTATTGATGAGTATGTCCAGACCACCAAAATGCGTCGCAACTTCGTCAATCACGCGCTTTATCGCAGCACCGTCGGACAGATCCAGGTTCCACCCACGAACCGGATAGCCGGCGGCTTCGATTTCTCCGACTACTCGCGCCAGTCCTTCTTCGTTCAGATCAATTGCCGCAACCGCAGCACCTTCATCGGCAAATAGCTTAGCCGTCGCCTCTCCCATGCCGCTTGCCGCGCCGGTGACCAGCACCACACAATCTTTTACTGAACGGCTGAATTTACTTAAGGCCATTGAATCCCCAGTTCGTACCCTGCGGATCAATTTAGGGGCAGCGTCGGCCTAATGCAAACGAAACCGCCCCATACAATGTCAGCTCGCGATGGCCGCCCGCCGGTATAAATAGGCTGGCAGCGCACAAGACAAGCCAATGCACAAATTCAAGGCAATAAAGACCCACGGTTTTGGTCCTTTTTCGGCGCTAAACATGAAGAGCCAAAATACAGAGGACGTGATAAACAGATCGGCAGTAAACCCCGCGGCGGCGGAATTCGCAAAAATAGCGGGCACAAATCCAGCCACCCCGACTACCTCCAGGTGGAACACTCCTATGAAAAACATCACAGGTATCACGGCACCAATAACCGCCAATATGAGATAAACCTGTTTCATACTTACTCTCCTAATCTGTGAGCCTGGTTCGATAGGCGACCAAAATAGCCTTTCAAGGTAGTCTTGCCAATTACCTCTGAGGTAATGGTTTAATATCACCTGTGACTTAAACTGGGGGCTTAAGGAGTTCTCTATGGCCGCAGCCACACCGATCTTTGCCTCCATGCTCAAACAGTGGCGCCGACACCGGCATATCAGTCAACTCGATCTAGCCTGTGAGGCCGGTGTATCCCAGCGTCATGTCAGTTTTCTGGAAACAGGACGGGCAAATCCAAGCCGCCAGATGGTGTTGGCATTGGCCAGCAGCCTTGACATGCCACTACGCGAACGCAACAGCCTGCTGCAAAGCGCAGGGTTTAGCGCGGCGTTTTCCGAAGGTAGTCTTGACCAGGACTCCCACCAGATTTTCCGCGACGCTTTGCAACAAAACCTCGATCACGCAGAGCCTTTCCCGGCGTTAGTCCTTGATGGCAAATGGAACATGATCATGGCCAACACCGCAGCGTTGCGCTTCTTTGGGCAGTTTGTAGATCCAATTGCTGCCAACGTCGCAATCGGCAATCCCGAGCGTTACCAGATCGTGCGCTTATGTCTGCACGAGCAGGGGCTGCAACCTTTTATTGTGAATTGGCAAGATCTTGTTGCCACCTATCTAAGCAGGGCGCGACGCGCATTGCTCGCCAACCCGCAAGACCAGCACTTACCTGTGCTCATAGACGAAATCGTCAACCACCCGCTTGCCCCCGACGACTGGCGTACCGTCTGGTCCGCCAATCCCGCTCCAGCCGTCGAGATGATTCTGAAAAAAGATGGCCAGGAATATCATCTGTTTACGATGCTGGCCCATTTTGGCGCACCGACGGATATAACCTTGGAAGAATTGTCCGTAGAAATGTTCTATCCAGCTAATGAAGAAACCAGAACATTACTGCACACACTGGCCGGCATCGAGGTCGGCATCTAGGCGAGTAACTGTGTAGCATTGGCTCATGCACACACAAACGGAAAACTAACATGATCGAACTAGACCGCAGCGGTGACGTTTTTGTGTTGACCATGAACGCAGATCAGAATCGTTGGAACACGACTTTTGTGCGCGAAATAGCGAGCGCGCTCGACGAAGTTGAAGCGTCAACCGGCCCCGCGGCTTTAGTGACGATTTCAGCGAATGAGAAATTTTTCTCCAACGGTCTGGACCTCGACTGGGTAAGCGCACCGGATGAACACCCCGAAGGTGGCGACCGGGTAGTGTTCGGTGACGAATTCATGACGCTGATGGCACGTTTAATCACCTTCCCGATGCCAACCCTTGCGGCCGTGAACGGTCACGCATTTGGCGCAGGTTTTATGAGCGCTTTATGCCACGACGTACGTTTCATGCGCGCTGATAGAGGTTTTATCTGTGCCAATGAAATGGAATTGGGGATCAAAATTCCGACCCCGGAGTTGGCCTTGTTTCGACACAAACTACCGATCAACGTATTCTTTGAAACTGTCCAACTAGCGCGCCGCTGGACCGGACCTACAGCTTTGGCGGCTGGCATTGTGCAAGAGATCACCGACCTGGAATCATTGCACGAGCGGGCCTTGCAACGCGCCACAGAACTCGCGCCGTTAGGGGCAGATCGCGAGCTTTACGGGAGTCAAAAAGAACGGCTGTATGGCAAAAACGCGGTTATAAACGATCTCGACGGACCGGCACATATGCTCAGCCACGCCGCCGATTATCACTAATACATCAGCAGGTTTGCCGGGTGGCTGATATAGGGCGGCCCTATACACGTTACCTATTAATCTACCAGGAATGCAGCACCACCGGCATTTCAGAATAACCACGTACAAAGCTGGACTGAACCCGTTCAACTTCGCCGACCACTTCGATAAAGCGGAAACGTTGCATGATCTCTTCCCAGAGAATCCGCAACTGCATCTCGGCCAGACGATTCCCCATGCATCGATGTACACCAAATCCAAAGGATATATGGTGCCGTGCTCTCGGACGGTCGATAATAAAACTATTGGCGTTATCGATCGCGTCGTCATCCCGATTACCCGACACATACCACATCGCGATCTTGTCTCCTTTCTTGATCTGCTTACCGCGAAACTCAATATCTCGAGTTGCCGTGCGGCGCATGTACGCAAGGGGGGTCTGGTAACGGATGATCTCCGACACCATGTTTGGTATCAGGCTGCGATCATTGCGCAGCTTTTCGTATTCAGCCGGGTTTTGATTCAGTGCCAGCACGCCACCGGATATAGAATTTCTGGTTGTGTCATTGCCGCCGACAATGAGCAAAATCAGATTGCCGAGAAACTCCATCGGCGACAAGTTCTGGGTGTCTTTGCCGTGCGCCAGCATAGACAACAGATCCGGCTTCGGGTCTTCCTGCTTACGTTGGTCACGCAGGCGGGTGAAATACTCCAGACACTCGAGCAGTGCCTTTTGACGCTCAGCTTCCGGGGTCGGTCCGCCCGCCAACTCACCGGAGGTGGCCATATCCGACCAATAGGTCAGCTTGCTTCGGTCCTCAAACGGGAAGTCAAATATGGTTGCCAACATTTGCGTGGTCAGTTCAATAGACACCAGGTCGACCCAATTGAATCTTTCGTCGATGGGTAGCGAATCGAGAATTTTTACCACGCGATCGCGAATTGTACCTTCCAGCTTCGCCAGATTCATCGGCGCCACCACGCCTTGCACGGTCATGCGCTGGGCATCGTGTTTCGGCGGATCCATGGCTATGAAACTCGTTGTTTTGAAGTCTACCGGCTGGTCCGCCAGGGTGATGCTTTGACTCGAACTGAAATCAAGGTGATTCTTTTCGATCTCCATGATGTCTTTGAACTTGGTAATCGACCAATAGGGTCCGAACATACTGTCCGCACAGTAATGCACAGGATCTTCCGCGCGCAGGCGCTCAAAGTAACCCCAATGGGTGTCCGTTTGCATGAGTTCAGGACGACTTGGATCAATTTTATCCAACGGGACCGAATACGGATCAGTATTTTCCAGCGCAATTGCTTCTGCCATGAGGGGTTCTCAGCTCAAAATAGGTCGAAAATTCTACATTATTTACGCTGTTCCTTCATCCGAGCTTCACATACTGTTGTATAAGGGTTCGAAACAAGCCAGGGAAATCCCAAGGAAATAAATGAACACCAACAGACAATGGCTACTCGCCAAACGCCCCCATGGCATGGTGGGAGAGGAAAATTTCGAATATGTCGAGACGCCCATACCCGAGCCCGGCGAAGGCGAGGTGCTGGTCCGAAATCTGTACTTATCATTCGATCCAACCCAACGCGGTTGGATGGAAGACGCAGAAAGCTACCTGCCACCGGTTCAGCTTGGTGAACCGATGCGCGCCGGTTCAGTAGGCCAGGTCACCGAATCTCGAAACGCGGATTTCGCAGTGGGCGACATCGTTCAGACCACCGGTGGTTGGCAGGACTTTGTCGTTATTGACCCCGATAAAGCCGTCATGGGTCTGAACAAGGTTCCCGAAGGCATAGAACCGGAAATGATGATGTCGGTGCTCGGTATAACGGGCCTCACCGCTTACTGGGGTCTGCTCGACCTGGGTAAGCCCCAGGCGGGGGAAACGGTGTTGGTTTCCGGTGCTGCCGGCGCAACCGGTTCTATCGCAGGACAGATCGCACGCATCAAAGGATGTCGAGTAGTGGGCATCGCCGGTGGACAACAGAAGTGCGCCTGGCTAATAGATGAAGCGGGCTTCGACGCTGTCATCGACTACAAAAACGAAGATGTCAGCGCTCGCATTGCTGCAACTTGTCCCGACAAGGTCGATGTTTTCTTCGACAATGTCGGCGGTGATATTTTGCAGGCCGCCCTGGACCACATCAACATGCACGCACGGGTTGTGTTGTGCGGTGGTATATCCGCCTACAACGCCACCGAACCGGTGCCTGGACCGTCAAATTTGATGAATCTGGTCATCATGCGCGCACGTATGGAAGGCTTTATCGTCATCGATTACATGGATCGCGCCGCAGAGGCTGTGGAGGAACTGCTTGGCTGGATCGGCAGCGGTGAATTGAAGTATCAGGTCGACCTGCAACAAGGCTTCGAAAACATACCAAGCACATTGCAACGTTTGTTCACCGGGCAAAATCTAGGTAAGCAACTACTGAAGATTGCCGACCCGGTCTAGTCTGCCGCATGGCTAAAGATCTACCATCATTCGTCTAGGAATTGCTGCAACGTCGAGTGATCCGTGTGATCAGCATGTACCTTGTTGCCGCTTTCGTGTTACTGCAGATTGGCGATGTGTCATTTGAACCTTTGGGTCTACCGGACTGGTCGCAAAAATTCCTTATTGTGATTCTGGCATTGGGTTTACCACTGGTCGCTGTCATCGCCTGGATCTTTGATCTCACCCCGGATGGAGTAGTTCGCACCAGCCGTCAATCGACGGAAATCGAACGGCTGAAGAGCGGTCGAAAGCTCGATCTGGTCATCATTATCGCACTACTCGCGGCTTTCGGCTTCTATCTCAGCCGCGACTTTCTAGTCGGACAATCCGCTACCAACCCATTTGATCAAGCGACGGTCACTATAGACCGTTCGGTTGCTGTTCTGCCGCTAAAGAGTATTGGCTTAGATGGTCTTTACTTTGCTGATGGCATGACCGAGGAACTGGTCGGCACCCTGGCCGCCATCCCGGATTTGCGCGTGATTGCCGCCAACAGTTCCTCTCAAATGGACACAGTGAATTTGAGTGACAGCGAACTCGGCCGCATCTTGAACGTTGCCCACCTTGTCAAAGGCAGCGTGCGAAGGGCCAATGATAACGTTCGTGTAACATTGCAATTGGTGCGCGTCGCCGACGACAAAGTGCTGTGGACCCAAACTTTCGAAAGCGGTCTTGACGATGTTTTCTCCATTCAGGATGAAATTTCCGCCAAGGTCGCGACTAGTCTACAAAGCACCTTGTACCGCGCCGCATTGCAACAACGAGCGGCTAATCGCACTGACAACATGGCCGCATATGACGCCTACTTGATGGCATTACATTTCAGAGGCGTAGATTGGTCCGCGACGCTTGAACACGCACAAAATGCCGCGCGCCTTGATCCAGATTTCGTCAGCGCACAGACGTTAATTGCGCAAGCCTACATGACCAGAGTCGGTGGTACGCTACCTGGTATGCAAGCGTACCCTGCAGCGCGAACAGCGGTAGGAACCGCGCTCGCCCTCGACCCGAATTACGCCCCGGCACTCATCGTCCAGGCTCACATAGAAAGACAAAATAGAGATTATGTCGCAGCCGAAGCATTGTTCCGCCGCGCCAAAGCACTCAGCCCTAATCAATCAAGCAGTGATTTGGCTAACCTGTTGCAAATGCTCGGCAGGCTCAACGAAGCACTGGAAGAATATCGCCGCAGTCAGGCATTGGATCCGTTTAGTTCAGGTTTTTACACTGACGCGCTATGCGCGGATGGCTCGTTCGAACAAGCCATAGCAATGACCGAGGCCACTTTGTCACTCAGACCAGATCGCGTTCAGCGTCTCAGCATGGCGCAACTAGCGGTATGGCATACATTCCTCGGCAACACCGAAGACGCCAGTTCCTGGGTCGACCCGTCCCTGTCTAGCCAAGGGCCTAACGTCCCGCTTTTTAGTGGCTATATCGCCTATGCCTTGGCCCGTCTCGGCAGAACCACCGAAGCGCAAGAAATAATTAACAAATTGGAAGCTCGGGCTGACCGCCAATACGTTAGTCCTGTCGCCTTATTCTGGGCCTACTTTGGCAAAGGCGATTTGGATCGTACCTTCACTTGGCTCGATCGTGCCGTGGCCGAAAACGTCTACCTCATTACCATGATCATGAGAACGTCGAAATTACTCGATGAACTGCGCGACGATCCACGCTTCGATGCTGCTCTGGATCGCTTGAACTTACTTGTTGATTGATTCCTGGTTCTCGTCGACCTGTTCGAGCAGTTTCTTCTCAACCACTTTAGGCTTGGCAAACGGGGCCTTGGTAAACGGCGCGTGCTTGCGCATCTCACGAATGTTGCGGCGCAATCGCTCGCCATAGCGCAGCTTGTCTTTATTCGAGCGACGCTTCCAAGGTTTCTTCACTCATTCGGCTCCGTTAAATTGTAGAGTCTGGCGGATTCGCGCAAAACCCGGCCTGATGCGAGACCAATCTTAAACGATCATCCTCAGCTACGAAAATATTGGTAGCAACCATCACCGTGTCGCCTGCTTGTTCGTAACAAACCACCGCGACGGTATCCGAGCTAATCTGCTGGCATTCGGCCCCATAGAAACTGACCTGGCCTTGATGGGGATTCGACAGTATCGAGCGCCAGCTTTCCAACACCGCCTCACGTCCGCACAGTGCAGGCCATCCCGGGTGTAGACAGACCACTCCCCGTGCCGCGGACCATAGGTGCGCCATTGCTTCGTAGTCCTTGGCTTCGAAGGCAAGATAGAACGCTTCATTGGCGAATTCTGCTTGTTCGAGCTGAAGTTCCATCGACTTACCTTAAGATGCCAACGCACCAATGCTTTCCTTGCTGCAAGCGTCTCAAGTAACCTACGCGCATGCAAATGCTCAACTTCGACAATCAGTTCACCGCTGCGCTACCGGCTGACCCCGTCTCTGAGAATAGCCGGCGACAAATTACCAACGCGATCTATTCACGTGTCCAGCCTGCCACAGTGGCAGCTCCTCACCTTGTTGCGTTTTCGCCGGAGGCAGCTGCTTTGATTGGCCTGACTGAGGCAGATTGCAACGGCAAGGCCTTCGTAGAAACTTTTTCCGGTAATCGAATCAGCCCCGGCATGGACCCCCATGCAACTTGCTATGGCGGTCACCAATTTGGCAACTGGGCGGGGCAATTAGGCGATGGTCGCGCCATCAACCTGGGCGAAATCAATACCGGCAATGGACACTGGATGCTGCAACTCAAAGGCGCCGGTCCAACCCCTTACTCACGCACCGCGGATGGCCTGGCAGTATTGCGCTCATCGGTGCGCGAATTTCTATGCAGCGAAGCCATGTTCCACCTGGGTGTGCCCACCACCCGGGCGCTCAGTTTGATCGGCACCGGCGAGCAGGTGATGCGCGACATGCTTTACGACGGCAATGCTAAGGCAGAACCCGGCGCTATCGTCTGCCGCTTGAGTTCTTCCTTCGTGCGCTTCGGCCACTTCCAATTGCTGGCCGCACGCAACGAAATGGACCTGTTACGCGACTTTACCCATTTTGTGATTGCCCGAGAATTCCCCCACCTGGATCGATTAGCAACGGCACCGACAGACACCTACGTGAATTGGTTCAACGAAGTCTGCACACGCACCGCAGATCTCATGGTGCACTGGATGCGCGTGGGGTTCGTCCACGGCGTGATGAATACCGACAATATGTCGATTCTGGGGGAAACCATCGACTATGGACCTTATGGCTGGTTGGAAGATTTTGATCCGGACTGGACCCCGAACACCACCGATGCTGCCAATCGTCGCTATCGTTTCTCGCAACAACCGGCGATCGCTCAGTGGAACCTGATGCAATTGGCCAACGCCATTGTGCCGCTGCTCGAAGATGCTAAACCGCTGGAGGATGCGCTTGCTGAATATGCGCGGGTTTACCAACAATGCTGGCGCACGATGATGGCGCAAAAGCTCGGCCTCAAGACATTTGATGAAAGCTTGAGCGACGATCTGCACACATTGTTGAGCGCCGCAGAAACCGACATGACCTTGTTCTACCGCGCACTGGCTGAAGTGGATTTTAACGGCGCCGATCCCGCTCTGGCACTAGCTGCGGCCTACTACCGTCCCGAACAGTGCACCGCTGAGTTGTCCCGACAAACCGGGCAATGGCTGGCGCAATATCAACAAGCTCTAGCGCGTCAGGGTGTGGACCTGAGTACCCGCAAAACCCGCATGAACCAGGTAAACCCTAAGTATGTATTGCGCAACTATCTGGCCCAACTTGCCATCGACGACGCCGAAGAAGGTGACTTTGCCGCGGTCAACACGCTACTCGACGTGCTGAAAAAACCCTACGATGAACAACCCGAACATGCACACCTGGCGGAGAAAAGACCGGAGTGGGCCCGCTCCCGGGTAGGTTGTTCAATGTTGTCGTGCAGTTCCTGAAACAAACGCCGCAATCCGGTCCATGGCTTTATCCAGTACGTCTAAGGTGTGGGTAAGACTCAAGCGCACATAGGGTGCGGCGATTTCACCAAAACCGCTGCCCGGTATCACCGATACCATTTGCTGGTCCAACAGGTCCTGGGCAAACACACCGCCGTCATTACAGACCCGGTTCACATCCACCATAATGAACATACCGGCTTTCGGTCGAATGTAGCTCAGTTGCGGTAACTCATCGAGGCGGTTAATGACGAAGTCACGACGCTCACGATAAGCCTCACACATGCGGTCTACATGGGGTCCATTGTTACGCAGCGCGTACGCCGCCGCATCCTGGATAAACTGGCTGCAACCAAAAAAAGCCGACCCGCAATATGCGGTTAACGCTGCTGTCATTTCCGCTGGCGCCGCAACCCAACCAATACGCCAACCGGTCATCGCGTGAGACTTCGACAACCCATCGACGACAATGACATTGTCCAGACCGGCCGCACACTTCAATAGCGATATATGGGGCTCGTCAAAAGTAAACAACGAGTAAACTTCATCGCAGATCAACCACAGGTTGCGCGTCAAGAGTTCTGCCGCGAGGCGGCTCAGAACCGCCTTAGGAACAATATTGCCAAATGGATTTCCCGGCGTGTTGATCAATACGGCACGGGTTCTCTCCGTGATCAGACCAAGCACGGTATCGACGTCCAAGGCACACTCGTTGGCAAGATCCAGAGGTAGGGGGATTGCATGTATGCCCAGTGCACTCAACATCGCACGGTAACCAATGTACATGGGCTCCGGGATAATGACCTCATCGCCCGGATCGCATATGCAGGCCAGCGAGGCATAGATCGAAGCGGTGGCACCCGGTAACACGACAAAGTTTTCTGCGCTGAACGAGCGCCCGGTGCCACTGGTTTCCAGCTCTGCAATGGCTTCGCGCAACGTCAACTCTCCAGCAGCCGGAGAATAATGAGTGCGGCCTGCTCGAATTTGCGCTACCAGGGTTTCGATGATGTCTTCGGGGGTAGCGAAATCAGGATCGCCAACGCTCATCAACACCACATCTTCGCCGGCGTTCTGACGCGCCAATGCGTCAGAGTGGATTCGCCACACGCCGTCGTCGGGTCCTTCCATGCGTTGTGATAGCTGACTGTAATGAAGTGCACTCAATACCATTCCCCGGAAGGTTGCGTTATAAAAAGGTGTTCGCGCATATGGATGAGGTGAGGTCCGGGCACAGGCTGCGCGAGCGCCGTGGCCAACTCATCGAGATTTTTCGGAGCGCTGACCTCGGCGCCAAAACCTGCACCGATGGCGGCGAAATCCGGTGACAAATACTGGGTAGTTGCCGTATCGATGCCCTGCGCCGCCATGCTGTGGGCAATTTCCTGGAATCCGCAGTTATCCCACAACAGTATCTTCACCGGCAACTGCTCGCGTACCGCCACGGCAAGTTCGCCCAGGGTGAACAACAAGCCACCATCCCCGATGATGGCTATGACCGGCGCATTCACACTCAACTGCGCACCAATGGCTGCAGACAGAGCATAACCCAGGGTTCCGTAACCGGAAGCAGAGTGCCAATACTTGCGGGAGGCAGGACGCTCCCACATCCAGGCTGCGTAGTACGTCGGCCGGGTCGAGTCACCCACCACCACCGCATGCGGGCAAACCCGGTCGATGGTTGCAAACAATCCAGCAAATTGTGGATGCATATGTTCATGTTGAGCAATGTCGCGACGTACTACGGCCAGGTCTGCCCACACTTCCCTTCGCATATCCGGCAACAGCGTTAGCAACGCAGCCAGTACTTCCGCCGCATCCCCAATCAGCGCCGCGGTAGATGCAACGTTCATTTGTGCTTGATCCGCATCGATGTCGATACGCAGTATCGGCGCGTGCCAATTAATCGGGCCGCTCATCAACAGATCGTAATCCGTTTCACCAAGCTCAGTACCCACTGCAACAATCACATCCGCAGCGCCAAGCAGCTGGCGAACCGCAGGCATCGAAGGCGAACTGGTCACACTCAGGGGATGATCTGCTGCCAGCACGCCTTTGGCATTAACGGTGTTGACCACCGGCGCGCCGAGTAAATTGGCAAACGCCGCTACTTCTGCGCCGGCATCTCGGGCACCCCCGCCAATCAACAGCAGCGGCCGCTGAGCTTCTTCCAACAGATCTCCCGCGCGCTCTAGTTCAACAGTGTCAAGAACCCGCTCCGCTTGCTCGGCCGGTGCCGGCACATCTGCTTCAAGTTGCCACCACGACAGGGGTATTTGTATGAACCTGGGGCCAGGACGTGCATGTCGATGGGCTTCTAATGCTTGGTCTATCCAGGCCAAAGCGCTGGCCGGTGTGTCGCTCTGCACCGCCTCTACACAAACCCCGCTAGCCACCGCGAGCTGATCTGGCAGTTCATGCAAACGGCCCTCACGGCGCGCCTGATCACCAACGGTTGCTATCACCAGCATCGGCACCGAGTCCGCCAGGGCCTGTGCCATGGCCGTCAACGCATTCGTCACCCCCGGGCCGCTGATAAGAAAACAAATCCCAGGTTTACCGCTGGCGCGTGCATATCCATCCGCCATAAAGCCCACACCTTGCTCATGATGAGCGGTTACATGGTGGATCTTGCTTGCGGGCAGGTAGCGATATAGTTCGATGTTGTGATTGCCCGGTATACCAAACACAGTATCCACGCCGTGGCGTTCGAGAACTTCGAGTATGGATTGGGCCAAGCGCGGCATAAGTCGTGACCAACTTAAGGCGTCGACTGTCTAATGCAGGACAGGACAAACTGCATGTGCAATTTTCTCTCAAGCAGCAAGTGGTGGGTCGTCTCGGGTTCGAACCGAGGACCAACGGGTTAAAAGCCCGGTGCTCTACCAACTGAGCTAACGACCCAGTGCCTGCGAAAAAATCGAGGCGCGAATTGTAGTCATGGCGTACAGCGGACGCAATACGCGTGAACAGAAAGTCCGGGTTAGTTTTGGTACCGCGTCGGATCGGTCACAGCGGCTGCAGCAAAGCCTTCGCGACGAATCCTACAGCTGTCGCAAGCCCCACAGGCACGCCCAGCGTCATCTGCCTGGTAACAGGACACAGTGACCGCATAGTCCACGCCGAGTTTGATTCCGGCAGCAATGATCTCCGCCTTACTCAACTCTATGAGAGGGGTGTGAATCTTGATCTCGTCACCTTCGACCCCTGCCTTAGTTGCTAAATTCGCCATCGCAGCGAATGCATCAATAAACTCTGGCCGGCAGTCCGGATAGCCGGAGTAATCCACCGCATTGACACCAATAAATATGTCTACTGCGCCAAGGGCTTCTGCCCAGGCCAGCGCCAACGACAAAAACACCGTATTTCGTGCCGGCACATAAGTGACAGGAATGCCCTGGCCAGCCTCGGCTGCCGCTCCAACAGGTACATCGATGGCGTCATCGGTCAACGCCGAACCACCAAATTGCCGTAAATCAATGTCCAGCACCTGATGTCGTTCGGCAAGCCCGGCTACCTGCCGCGCCGCATCCAACTCGGAACGGCAGCGTTGCTGATAATCAAAAGACAGCGCATAGCAGATGAAGCCCTGGCTCCTGGCCATGGCCAACAGGGTGGTTGAATCCAGCCCGCCGGACACCAGCACAACAGCTTTTACTGCGGCCTTCTTTTTTCCAGCGCTCATCGCCCGGGTACATCTCCCCACAGCAGTTTGTGCAGCTGCATCTGCATGCGCGCGGGTAGCCTGTCGGCGACGATCCAATTGGCTAAATCTGTTGCACAGAGCTGCCCGTAACTGGGCGACATGAGTACGTCCGTCACTTTGTCGTACAACCCGTACTCATCGCATTTCAGCTTGGCCCAGTCGTAGTCAAGGCGATCACAAAGCACAAATTTGACCTGGTCCTGAGCATTTAACAGCGCCATGTTGGCCCACAAATTGCGATGAGATTCGCTGGAACCCGGCGTTTTCAGGTCGACTACTTTCACCACCCGGGGATCGACATCCGCGACACTTAAAGCGCCACTGGTCTCCAGCGAAACGTCCAGGCCGAGATCGCACAATCGGGTCATGAGTTCGTGGACGCCGGTTTGGGCAAGCGGTTCACCACCGGTCACCGTCACTCGCGGCACCGCAAAATCTGTCACCTGGCGGGTAATCTCATCGAGCTTGAGTTGCTTGCCGCCGGAAAATGCATAGGCGCTGTCGCAATAACCACAGCGTAGCGGGCATCCCGTCAGGCGCACAAATACGGTGGCTAAACCGACGGTGTTCGCCTCACCCTGCAGAGACAGAAAAATCTCAGTAATTCTTAACGAGGCGGATGCCCCAGCCGCATTCGACACGGCAATTTACTGCAACTCGGCAGCGTACTTCGCAGCCAGCCCGGCAGCAGAGCTGGACGGATGTTCTTGTTGCACGCGCTGCAGGTAACTCTTCGCGGTCGGGATATCACCGAGGTTGTGATACACCACGCCCAACTTATACAACGCATCTGGTGCTTTCTGGTGGTCTGGATACAATTTGACCACTTGCATGAAAGACTGCCTGGCTTGTTCTGCATCCGCTTTGGCCACCAATTGAAGCTCACCGATCCAGTAATACGCGTTCGGTGTGAACTGGCCATTGGGATAGGTTTCGATGAGGCTTTGGAACCCTGCCATGGAATTATCAAAGTCCCGCGCACGCATCGCTTCAAAGGCCTGAGTATAAGCTTCACGTTCCGTGAGGTCGCCGAGCCGCGCAATAGGTGCAGTCAGCGGCGCTGTGGAACTGGGTCCCGGGGCAGGTTGATTCTCAGAAAAAGCAACCAACCGACGGTCCAGATCGAGATATTGTTCCTTCCGATCCCGCTGTAGACGTTTGACCAGGTAAGTTTGTTCTTCCACCTGGCCACGCAAGTCCTGGATCTCGGCTTGCAAAATTTGCAGCTGATAAAACAGCTCGGCAAGCTGACTCTGATTACCGGCGCTCGCTACCGGCGATGTTGTCGCCCGGGGGGACACACTCGCAGGTTGTTGAGCCGGGTAGTCGGAATTGAGGGTTGGCTCGATGGTCGGCGGTATATCTAAGCTGCGCGCACGTCGAGACGGTCGCAGTTCTACTCTTGGTTCCGCTATCGGTTGTACCTGCTCAACGCCATTACGCGCCTCCTCTATCGACTCTTCTACCGGTACTGCGGCAAAAGTAATCTGCGCGGCAAGAACCGCGCAGACCAAACAGACAACAAAGAAAGGCTGTCGCACTCAGTCGCTCTATCGATTAACGATAGGCCATCACTGCACGGCGATTGCGCTGCCAGGATGCTTCGTCGTGGCCGGGATCAGAGGGTTGCTCTTCGCCATAGCTGACCGTCTCGATTTGACGCTGGGACACACCCGCTGCGAGCAGGAAGCTGCTCACGGTATTCGCTCGTCGCTCACCCAGGGCCAGGTTGTATTCCCGCGTACCGCGCTCATCACAATGCCCTTCCAGGACCACACTGCGATCCGGATTACGTCGCAACACCTCTGCATGCAGCTCTAACGCAGCAAGATCACCAGGCTTCAGCACTGCCTTGTCATAGGCAAAATAGAATGTACGCGATAGCGGCCGCCCATTCGCATCAATCGGGTTGTTAGCGCTGTTGAAATCCGAAGGCTCGGGTTCTACCACAGGCTCAGGCGTGGGTTGCACCTCGGGCGGCTGCGCCGGTTCTGGTATCTCATCGGTTGATGAGCCAGTACTGGAACATCCAGCCAACACAAAGGTGGCTAACAATAGGCCCATTAGGCCTATGAAACGGGGCTTTAGCATCTGCATCAATATCTCCTTTCGTTGCTTGTGCAGCAATTTGTTATGTCGATCGCCTAGCTATTAATATTATTGGCAATCTTGTTTGCTCAACCACCCAAAAAAGGTGACCAAGCTGGCTCTCTCACATCCCCAGAAGACGACGGCAACCGGTACTTCACTCTGCCATCGATAGAAACCACTGCAAGTATACCCCTACCCTGGTCCTGAGTGGCATAAATGAGCATAGTTCCGTTCGGTGCCAACGACGGTGATTCATCCAACGCCGTCTGGGTCAAAACAGTTAAGCTGTCGCGCTCCAGGTCCTGCCACGCTATATGGAATACACCGTTTGCACGGTGTACGAAGACCAGATTCTTACCGTCGGGTAAGAGACGCGCGCGCGCATTATAGTCACCACGCCACGTAAGTCTCTCTAAAAAATTTGTCGCCAGTTCCAGCTGATAAATTTGCGGTCGTCCGCCACGGTCCGAAGTAAAAATAATGCTGCGTCCATCCGGTGACCAGCTCGGTTCGGTATCAATCGCATGATGATGAGTAATTTGACGTAATCTGCGGGTCGCAAGATCCATTATAAAGATCTCCGGATCGCCATCTTTGGATAACACCATGGCGAGTTGCTTACCGTCCGGCGAAAATACCGGCGCACTGTTAAGGCCGCGAAAACTCGTCAGACGCTCCCGATAAGGCCCATTCACATCTTGTACGACGATACTCGGCCGGCCGGTTTCAAACGTGACATACACCACACGCTTGCCATCCGGCGCCCAGTTTGCCGACAGAATAGGCTCATTTGAGCGAAATAGTGTACGCGACCGCTCGCCGTCGGAATCCGCGATCTCCAATTGGAAAGTAGCGCTGGGACTGCCCGCATTGCGGGCCAGCACGTACATTATTTTAGTCGAGAACGCGCCTCGAATACCGGTAATTTCTTCATAAACAATGTCAGCAATCTGATGTCCGACATCTCGCCACTGTTTGCGCGAGACGGTAAAACGACGCGATATTAACAAACGCTCGGCAACAACATCATAGAGTTCAAAATCTACAGCAACGCGCCCGTCTGCATTCATGCGGGTATTACCGATCACTAAATAGCCGGCTTTCAAGACGCGCCAGTCGCGATAAAACACTGTCTGTCGATTAGTAGGATAAGAAAGCATATTTTCCGAGGCCAAAGGATCGAACTGTCCACTGCGGGCCAGATCAAAGCCAATAATGTCCGCCAGGTTGGCCTCGCTGACCAAGCTCGAATCCATTTTGAAAGGCACAACCGCAATCCGTATGGGCTCATCGACGCCACGATCGATAATAATCGTGTCCAGCGAACCTGCGGCCCAGGCCGATGTCACGCCACCTGGATTCAAACAAACTAGAATCCAGACAAATCCAACTACGATTTTCTGCATTATCTGAGTAGGTCCTCCGGTTGAAACAAGAAATAAAAGCGGCGAAAGTGCGATTCGAAAATAGCGTTTTCGCTTGGCACATCAAAACGCCGGGCCGCTCGCACAGCCCGCTCGGCAGATCTGTCGAAAGCGATGTTACCCGAAGATTCGACCATGCTGACACTGATGACTTCGCCGGTGGGGATGAGTTCTACCAGCAACTTGGCTTGCATACCATTGCGCGCACTAGGCGGTCGTGACCAGTTTTGTCGTACCAACTCATAGATGCCAAGGCGAAAGGACTGGGCCACCAACTCTGCACTGCCGGCTTGCAGACTTTCAGTCTCTGAAGATATGGCCTGATCCAATGACGCTTGCGCCAACTCGCTGAGCCGGGCCAGCCGTTCGCGGCGCGCCTGCTCCTCTGCTGCTTTTTGGGCTGCTTTTTGGGCTGCCTCGAGGGCGGCTTGTTTACGCCGTGCTATTTCCGGATCGGCTCTGGCCGGTTCTTTTACCGGTGTGACTTTCGGCTGCGGTTTCGGCACTGAGCGTTGCACTGGCTTCGGTGCCGGCTTGGCCTTAGGTTCCAACTGAATGAGCGTAGCCATGATGGCGCGCGGCTTGAAGGTGACCTGCACTTCTCGTTCTGGCGTCCAGCCACTGTACAGCGCCCATGCTGCCGCTGTGTGCAGGATCATTGCCAGCAACAACGGCAGCGAATATTGGCGCAGAAATAGATACACGCGTTAACCTTCCAACGTTGGCGGGTCAGTGATTAACCCCACGCTTTTTGCTCCGGCTTTCTGCAACACAGTCATTACCCGGACAACCTTGCCATATTCCAGCCTGTGGTCGGCCTTGATGTACACCGGCACATCGCTTCTGGCACGCAGCACTTTGCCCGCTTGCTCTTGCAGGGAAAATATAGTCACCCGGGTGCCTTCATCGTCGGCATCCTGCATGCCTAGATTTATGAATATGGCGCCGTCTGCACGCATCGAAACCACTATTGGATCGCTCTCGGCATCGTCGATGGCTGCAGACGGTGCCTCGGGTAAGTCAACCACGACGCCTTGTGTCAGCAGCGGCGCGGTCGCCATGAAGATCACCAGCAACACCAGCGTTACATCGACATAGGGGACGACGTTAATTTCCGACATCGGTTTACGACGTTGAGCCATAAGCTACTCCTCGATCTTCTGAGTGTGGGCTGCGCGGTGCAGTATGCTGAGGAGCTCATCTGAAAACGCGTCGTAGCGTTTCATCAGCGCTTCAACCTGGGCGGAAAAACGGTTGTAACCAATAACCGCCGGTATCGCAGCAAACAACCCCATGGCGGTGGCAACCAATGCTTCGGAAATGCCCGGCGCAACAGAGGCGAGGGTCGCCTGGGTCATATTCGCCAGAGATCTGAAAGAGTTCATGATGCCCCACACCGTACCGAACAGACCGACATAAGGGCTGGTGGAACCAACCGTCGCCAGGAAGGGTAAATGGGTATCCAAGCGCCCTTCTTCCCGGTTCAACGCGATGCGCATGGCTCGTTGTACGCCTTGTACAATCGCATCTGCATCGGCGCCACCCTGGTCCGACAAGCGGGTAAATTCACGAAATCCGGCAACGAACACCCCCTCGATGCCATTTAAAGCCTCGTCCCCTTCAAGCTCGGTATAAAACTTACGCAGGTCGATGCCCGACCAGAAGTGTTCTTCAAAGGTCTCGAGTTCGTTCAGTGCATTGCGCAGAAAAAACCAGCGTTGAAAGATCATTACCCACGAAGCCAGGGAGGCCAGCGCCAACAAAGCCATCACGGCCTGTACCAACAGGCTGGCGTTGGAAATCAACTCAAATATCGAGATCTGGTCAGACAATGATGCCCCCTTATTCCAGTTCCATGCGTTCTTGATCTGGCTTCAGACCAAAGTATTCATAGCACTTGGCTGTCGCGACCCTGCCCCGGGGCGTGCGCATTAAATAGCCTTGTTGGATGAGGTAAGGCTCGATAACGTCTTCGATGGTGTCCTTTTCTTCACTTATAGAGGCCGCCATGGCGTCCAGACCAACCGGTCCACCAGCATATTTTTCTATTACCGCCAACAGCAGGCGACGGTCCATGTTGTCGAACCCTTCTTTGTCGACCTTCAGCAGATTCAGAGCATCATCTGCAATGGCCTTGGTGACCACTCCGTCTGCCTTAACCTCGGCAAAATCCCGCACTCGACGCAACAAGCGGTTGGCGATTCTGGGCGTACCACGGCTACGACGAGCCACCTCTATGGCGCCTGCAGGTTCAACTTGCAGGGACAACTTCGCCGCCGAACGGGTAACGATCTGAGTCAACTCGGCGACGGTATAAAATTCCAAACGCTGCACAATGCCAAAACGATCTCGCAACGGCGACGTCAACAGACCTGCCCTGGTGGTCGCTCCGACCAGGGTGAAAGGGGGTAAATCCAGCTTCAGAGAACGCGCAGCCGGGCCATCGCCAATGAGAATATCCAGCTGAAAGTCTTCCAACGCCGGATAC
>SMVB01233660.1_pt1 | contig 25896 bp, 27 predicted proteins | sample 2456461 | NCBI WGS metagenome assembly SMVB01 (sample SAMN11095934, study PRJNA526329) | marine sediment metagenome | biome: Marine sediment; feature: Surficial sediment; material: Deep marine sediment; isolation source: Hadal surficial sediment | place: Pacific Ocean | collected 2014-05 | depth...
CTTCGCTCGCATCGCAACGCGCCCTTCCGTGCGTCGGCCCTTCACCAAGCGGGTCAACGTTTTTCGTTGCTCTTTCGTGAGTTGGATGATTGGTGCGACTCGCACGGCTTGCGCTCCATTCAGGAGTGACAAGGATAACACAATACGAATGGTTATTTATGCATCAGACCACTAGCGTGCTCATCTCACCTCGATCCGGTGTCTCGCAGGTTCGCGGAACGGCGAAGGTTCCCGGGCGAACGGGAAGCGGGCTGAACTACGTAGACGAAGCGGCGTCTCGCGCCAACCTGAACCCGCTGAACTGCCATCGGGCTTCCGGGTAGAAGAAGTTTCGATAGCTCGCACGCAGATGGGAGCGGGGCGACACACACGATCCCCCCTTCAAGACGATCTGGCTCGACATGAATTTCCCGTTGTACTCGCCCAGGGCACCCGCCGCTGCACGAAAGCCTGGATAGGGAGCGTAGGCGCTCGCCGTCCATTCCCACACGTCCCCGAAGAGCTGCTGCGGACCCTCTTCCGCGGGGTGGGCCGACGCGGCCTGCGGATGGAATCGCCCAGCCTCGAGCAGGTTTCCCTCGACGGGCACCCCGGCGGCCGCATGTTCCCATTCGGCTTCGGTCGGCAACCGACATCCGGCCCAGCGCGCGAAGGCGTCCGCTTCGAAATGGCTGACGTGACAAACCGGCTCCTCGCTTCGAAGCGGTCGCAATCCCGAGAGCGTAAAGGTCCACCAGCGATCGTCCTGACGTGTCCAATACAGGGGCGCGGTCCAACTCTCGGAGCGGATCTTCGAAAACCCCTCCGAGAGCCAGAACTCGGAACGCTGGTAACCGCCGTCTTCGATGAAGGCCAGGAACTCGCCATTACGGATCGGACGCGAAGCGAGCTCGAAGCCCTCGAGATGAACCCGGTGGCGCGGAGCCTCGTTGTCGAAGGAAAAGGCCGCCCCCGCGTGACCGACCTCGACGAGACCGCCCGCGAAGAAATGCCACTCGGGAGAGCGGATCGGGACGGCCGCAGGCTCTTTCACCTGCCGAAACGTCGGGAAGAGCGGATTCTGGGCCAGCAGGTGTTTGACGTCGGTCAGCAGCAACTCCTGGTGCTGCTGTTCGTGATTGAGCCCGAGTTCGACGAGGTCGAGTGCCTCGCCCGAGAGTCGATCCGAAGCGTCGAGCAGCACGGCCAACGCCGCGTCGACATGGGCGCGATAGCGGCCGATATCTTCGAGGGTCGGACGGGTCAAGAGGCCGCGGGCAGCACGCGAATATTGTTCACCCACGCCGTCGTAGTAGGAGTTGAACAGGAACTCGAAGCGAGGATGGAAGCTTTCGTAGCCGGGGTCGAAGCACTTGAGAACGAAGGTTTCGAAGAACCAGGTCGTATGCGCGAGGTGCCACTTGGCCGGACTCGCGTCGGGCATCGACTGCGCCGCGCAATCCTCGGCGGTCAACGTCTCGCAAAGACGCGCCGTGACCTCTCGAATCGCTCGAAAGCGTCGACCCAGTAATTCGTTTCGCGCGACTCCGCTCATCCATTTCTCCGCCGGCGCCGGCCAAGCATAGTCGAGTCGCGTCTCCGTGCGACGCACGAATCTGAAAAGTTCCGCTCTAGCGTGCGTGTCGCGTACGCGCATCCGGTGGCGTTACGTGCCGGAGATAGAAAAGTAAATCCGAGAGCGCCCCGGGGTTGCGTACACCCGGAGAGACCATCCAATTACCGGGCACAAATCTGTTGGGCTCACGCAGAAAGGCCGCGAGCGAACGGTCATCCCATTCGATCGACGCTGTGATCATCGCCGGCGATCCCTCGTAATCCGGCGCGACGCCCGATCGGCGACCGTAGATCCCCTGGAGCGAGGGACCGACCTTCTTGACCGTGCCCGCGAGGTCGTGACAGGTCCAACACGGAATGGATATCTGACGACCGCTTCGAAAACGCGCCTGTTCGGCCTCGCTCATCCGGGCAAAGATCGCCAAATCCGGATCCGAGCAGCCGGTCATGATCGTTAGTGACGCGATGATCAGCACGATGATGAGCGTGTTGACGAACAGCGGCCAATCGCTGCGATCGATCTGTTCCGGGATCCGATGGATCACGCGATTGGCTTGGATGCTCATCGAATAACGCCTAACGTCGACCATAGAGAAGATCGAGCCGCACCTCTTGATCGGAAGGCCGCCCGCCCTCGGACCAGGCGACCCGTGCCTGCCGCTGGCAACTCGAACAGCGCGCGATGACCTCGAAGTCGACCCGCATGACCTGTACGGGATCCGCGGCATGCCCGACGACCAGCCCGACCGTACCGCGCCGACACACCCGACATCGATAGGATTCACGCGGTTCGTCGCGTCGCGCGGCAGACATCTGCCCGCCTCCGCCGACCCCGTCCAACAGCACGCTCTCGAGCGTACACCGATCACAACGGGCGAAGACGGGTAGCCAGAACGGAGACTCCGCCGGCTCTCCCTCCTGCAAGGGCAGACGCGCCTCCCGCCAGACCCGTGACACGGTTCGCCAGAAGAAGCCCCCTCGCCCCGTCGCGATGCGAGGCCAACCGGACAGATGGAAGCGATCGCTCCCGCATGGACAGCCGAGCCCGACGTAGGTCATCTCCTCGTCTCGACGCTCCGGAGAGAAGCTCGAAAGCGTGGGATCGGTCGTCAGATGGCCGAGAGGAGAGGGATCCATCCGCGGGAGGCTACCGCGTTCATTCCACGTCGGCGGCACCGGCGGAGATCAGCTCCGGCGTTCGTCGAAAACCCTTCGAATCGCACGCCGGAAATGTTCGGCCTCACTCAGATCGGGAAAGCGCGCGCGCTCGAGCGCGACCCGGCGATCGAGTTCCGCACGATCCCCGTCACACGCCGAGAGCAGATAGTCGAAATCTTCCGAAGGGGCGGCATCGCTCACCAGGTCGCGAAGACCGATCCGCTTGAGAACCCGGCGGCCCGGTGGCGTCGTCGCAAAGATCGCGAGGGTCACCCCGACGGCCAGAACGAGAATCAGCGCGCTCATCCGCGAGGCCGCCCGACCCCGCTCACTCGTCTCCCGTGCCCGGGATGACACGGCCCTCGAGGTCGACGGTGTAGCGGTAGCGAAGTTCCTTGCGCATCCAGACGAAACCACCGCAGACGAGGCCGACCAGCCAGGCTTCCACGAGCAGGCCGGGCTGCCACGCCCAGTCGAGCACATAACATCCGAGCAGCGGATAGACCAGAAGGAAGAGCAGTCCCTTGTTCACCAGGAACCACATGGCACCCCGCGTCCGAACGCGCTCCCACCACAAGCGCTCGCTCTCGTTCATCTTCAGTTCGTCGGAATGCGGCATCGAAAAGCCCCGGCCGTAATCGAACGCGTGAGCGCGCTCGCCCGACTGGATCGGACAGAATCGACTCGGAGTTGAATTCCCCGACCGGCGACTCCCCCGGTCGTTGCCGATTCCCCGCAGTTGCGCCCTTCATCACAATCACGCCGGCGGCCCGTCGCTGTCGCCGACTCCTCGGCCTGGGCAGCCCCGACTTCTGGAATCAGGCCATGGCAGGCATCAACGCCACAGGCGGCGCGGGCGGCGTCATGAGCGCGATGGCGTCGGACGACTGAATCCCCGAGAGCGGCTCCGGCGAGACTCGAAGACCGACCGCAGCCATCTCCAGGAATGCCGCAGGCTGGGTTCGATCTTCCAGCTCAGCGCCCGCACGGCGCAGAGTTCTTCGCCGGATACACGCTGTTCGAGGTGATCGAGCAGGAAGAGCGACTCGGCCGCTTGGTTGTCCTGCGCGAGTAGACGACACAACGCAAGCACGGCCGGTGTATTCCAGGGATCGATCTCCCGGGCGTCCCGCAGGAGTACGATCGCCGCCCCGCGCGGGGGCCTGCGAAAGATTCGGCGAGACAACCGGTGGCTCCCCTCGACGAGCACACGAATCGCGATGTGTGGCTTCTGCCGGGCGAGCTCCGCTCGCGCGAGCATGCGATAGGTTTCGGGATTCACGGGTAGAACGCGGACGGCTTGCTGCTCGAGTGCCCGCGCGCTCGCGTCCTCGCCGGCGTTGGCGTGTGCCCGAATCGCGAGTTTGAAGGACTCCCAGGATTCAATCGCACGACCGGAACGCGCGAGAAGCGGCGCCACCCGCGCGTGGATATCCGCATTATGCGGCTCCGCTGCCAGGATCTGCCGATACAGCGCGAGCGCGCGACGCCACCGCATGCCCGCCTCGAGCGATTCTGCCCGCTCGAGCATGCGCTTTCGATCATAGGGAATTCGGCGACTCAGAAAGGACACTCAACACCTCGATCGAGGCGGTGTTCGTGATCGCCCCACAGATCCTGTCAGGCTCGATCGGCTAGATCGGGTCCCGAGTGGGTGTTCCACATCACGGAAAGTCGTACGCGCGTGGCGTTCTTCGTCACTCAGTCGAGCGTCGCCCAGAACCGTTCGGGATAGAGATCGACGGCGGGCTGATACAACCATTCGTCGCGATAGGCCTTGCGCGCGAGGTACTGGATGATCGCAGCGTCCTCGAGGGGGGCCGGCCGGAGTCGTTCGAGAATCGCCGCACAGAGCTGAGCGTTGCCTTCGGCTACGGAATCGGGTTTGCGTCCGAGCAGCGCGCCCATCTCCTCGCACTCGGCCTCGTCGATCGCCGCGCCATAACGTCGCTTCCGATCCATGCACCCGATCAGGATCCGAACATCCTTCGCGCGCTGGGCCGCGAAGCGATCCTCGATCACAGGGGCGACATCGTGCTCCTGGGCGTAGATCGCAGCCTCCGCAACGACATCGCTCCCGCCCTCGTCTTCCGGCATCTCGGGCCGTTCGATCTCGACCTCCATGGCCGCCGCCAGCATCTCGCAGGTCGTGCGATCGCCCACGTATCGATAACAGAGATACCAGGCCAGGGATTCCTTCGGATGCGCATTCAAGCACACGAAATGGATCGGGATCATCCCGCGCACGTTCTGGTGGACGGCGTAATACTGGGCAGCAAAGCGCGAGTAGGGAATTCCGGACTCCTCTGCGTAGAGTTCGAAGAGTCCCGCAAGACCTCCGCACGGATTCCACATCTCGCGCACGACGATATTCCCGAGATCCTCCATCGGATCCCCCCAATGGCCGATCTCCCAATCGATGACGGAGCTTACGCGGTCGCCCTGAAACATGAAGTTGACGGGGCCGGTATCGCCCTGGACCAGAGACACCCGCGCCACGTCCTTCGGCACGTAGCGTCGCAACCAGTCCAACCCATAGGTCGTCAGGGGATCGCGATAGTCCGCGAGGAAATGACTCCACTGCGACACGATCACATCGACTTCGCCAAGCGCAGTCTCCTCCGCGGTCGTCGGCCGCGGCGCCATGATGTCGTCGAGACCGAGCGCGTCGGGATCGAGTCGATGCATGCGCGCAACGACTCGCATGAAGTCTTCCATGATGACGCGCTGTTGTGTCGCGCTCTCGAGCTTGTCGATATCCGAACGCCCGGGATCCCGGGCGAAAAGGGTCGCGCGCAAATCGGGGTTCCAGGCGTGGACGCGGGTCACGGGAATATCCGTCTGCTCGAGGGCCTGCGTGATTCGCGTCTCACGTTCGAGTCGGCGGGGATCGACGTCGTTGGTGCCGCGCTGTAATCGTAGGAACGCTTGCAGGACCGACCCATCGGGACGCGTCACGTCGACGACCCAGGCCTCGCGACGCGCGACGTGACGATGGAGATGCGTCACCTCGCCGCCGCCCACCTCGGCGATCCACTCAAGCATTCCGTCGGGCAGGTCGTGCTTCAGTTCGGCCATCGGATCCTCCTCGCAAAACCGCGAAACCGCGGATCGCACACGCGGACGGTATCGCGCCGGACCCCGCTTCGGGACCGGGCTGGCGGGGCCCGAAATCGATCTCGAAAGGCCCGCTCGTGTGGCTATCGTTGCGGGGTCGCGCACCCCCTACGCGGCCCTCCCAAGCCAGGAGGAGTGACCAGGAGAATCGAGTCATGGAATTCCAGATTGCCGAATCGATGTGCGACATCGACCACTACCTCCCGCTGGCCCAGGCCGCCGACGAAGCGGGCTTCGGCGTTTTCGGCCTCGGCGACAGCATCTTCTATCCCGAGACCGCGGAGGGAACCTACCCCTACACGCCGGACGGCAATCGATCGTTTCTCGACAACGCCAAGTTTCTCGATCCCTTCCAGCTCTTCGCCGCAATGTCCGTCGTCACGACGAATCTCAAATTTGCCATCGGCGTCCTCAAGCTCCCGATTCGCGACCCGGTCCTCACCGCCAAACAGGTCAGCTCGCTTGCGGTTCTCTCGAACGAACGCTTCATCCTCGGCGTCGGCCTGAGCCCCTGGATCGAGGATTTTCGCGCCTGCGGACAGGATTGGGATTCGCGGGGGCCGCGCATGGACGAGCAGATCCAGATCATCCGCGGTCTGATGAGCGGTGAGTATTTTGAGTGGAAGAGCGAGTACTACGACATTCCAAGGATCAAGCTGTGCCCGACGCCTGGCAAATGTCCGCCGATCGTCATCGGTGGACACAGCAAGCCCGCCTATCGTCGCGCAGCGCAATACGGCGACGGCGTCAACTTCGTCAGCCTGTCCGAGGACGAGCTCGTCGAACGGCTCGCGACGATCAACGATCTGCGCAAGAAATACGGCCGGGAAAACGAGCCTTTCATCGTCTGCGCCGGCATGGTCACTTCCTCGATCGACGACATGAAGCGACTCGAGGACAAGGGCGTCACCGCGCTGGGAGTCGGCTATCGGAATCCCTACGAACCCGACACGATGAAACTCCAGGACAAGATCGATTGGGTGAAGCGATTCGGCGACGAGGTCATCGCCAAGTACTGACCCAACATCTCACACCGATCGTCCCCACTCGATCCAGCGGCCATGGGAGTCGCATAGCGCGAGCACGCTGCGGCTCCTGCGCTGTCCGTCCTCGAACGCGAAGTGGTCGACGCGCGAATCGCCTTTGCCCGTGCTGTCCATGATCAAGAGATCGACCGGCGCCTCGTTACTCGCGCGAGCGATTCCCTCGAGCATGGCGAGAAGACCCTCCCGAGGAATCTGATAGATGACGTGCGTCGCGAACAGGACGCGCGGAGCCTCGAGCGGGAGCTTGGCAATCTGATCCGCGATATCCCGCGTGGCATCGCCCTCTTCGATCTCGACGGGCACCGTCGCCGCGTGGGCGAGCGCTTCGTCCATCACGCGCGCACGCTCGACATGCTCGGGCCAGATCAACGCCCGCAACCAACGCAGCGCCAACGGATCCTCGAGATCGATGGCGTGCAGGTCGAGTCCGCGTCGCGCAACGACGTCGAGTCCCTCGGGCATCGGCGGCAACACGCCCCCGCGTGCCTGACAGCGGAGAACGGGCTTCGCTTCGACCTCGCCCCACTCGACCCGACTGCCATTTTCGTCGACATATTCGTAGCGATACCGATCGAGGCGCAGATTCAACCCCGCGCTCGGCCCGATCTCGAGAAGACCGACCCGGCCGTTGGCCCTGGCCACCCGGGGTAGGCTCGCGAGGGCCGGCAATACGATCGCACAGCGATGAACTACACACGTCTGTGTCCGACCGGTGCGTAATTTCGGCGCGAGCGCCTCGGCTTGTTCCAGACAGAACGCGCGGAACGCCGGCCACGGGGATTCGTCGGGAATCGGCTCCCCGCTCACGGCGGGATAAAATCGCGCGAGTGCGATCGCCGCGGAACTTCGCCGGGCATCCTCGAGCAGCAGATCCTGCACCGCCGCGTAGAAGACATTCGGTGCCGGCTGTGCGGGATCGATCTGGCCGGCCATCGCCAGAAGCGCTTCGTCCTCGGCGATGCCGAGCGAGATCGCGGTGTAGGTGTCGCAATTCAATCTCGGCGTTTCGATCTCACCGAAATGACGAAAGCTCTTCGCGAGTCCGTCGTGATCGCGCGCACGCACGTCGGGCAGATCGGGCAGGTCGACCATCAACGACTCCTCTCTCCGTAGCTCTTCGGGTCTCTACGTGTTCCTATATGTTCCGACCTGCTTTGGCGCGCTTTCACGCGGGCAGATCTCGCGCCCGGGACGGGGCTCGCCCCGTCAAGGCTCGCTGGACGGTGACCCAGTCTGCCGCAGGGCGGCCAGGAACTCGCCGCCCTCGACGCGAGCGAGCGTCTCCATCTCGAAGCCCGCGCGCTCGGCAACGCCGCGCAAGTCGGGCTCCGCAAGATAGAGCCACGGAAAGGGTTCGCCTCGCCAACCGCGATAGCGGGTCGACAACACGATCTCACCCCGATTCGGCGTGGTGTCTGCTGCGTCGCCATCCCAGGCCTCGCGCAGTTCGCTCGAGTCCACGAGCAGCTCGGCCCCGGGCGCGAGCAGGCATTTCAAGCGCTCGAGCAGTCGGCCTAGCGTCTCGATCCCACCCGCGACGCCGATCGTCTGCATCCCGAAAAGCAGCGTATCGAAACGACCGAACGCATCCGCCGAATCGAGCCGCATCACATCGCCGACCCGCGCGCCGCGCACACCCCGCATACGGCACAGCGATACGGCGATCGGACTCACATCGATGGCCACGACCTCGAGGCCACGCGCCTCGAGCGCCAGGGCATGGCGGCCCGCACCCGCGCCCACATCGAGCACGCGTCCCCGACAGCGATCGAGGGCCAGCCCGTCGAGTTCGGCCAACCTGCCCTCGAGCGTGAAATACTCTTCGGTCTCGATCTCGAAGGCCGCACCGTCCATGCGTGTCGCCGCGACCCGGCGAGGACGACCCGTCTGGTAGTGATCGAGTAGAGCCGCCGCCAACGGCTCCGCCGCCGCCACCCGCCGCGGCCAATAGCGCGCCAGGCGCTGAAGACGGCTCGACCCGTCCGTTGCTGCGTCGTTCACACCGGTACCGTCGACGCCCGCGAACTCAGGCGTCCGCGAGATCGATTTTCAGGTGGCGCGAGAGATCGCCGACGAGTTTGGGCTTCATGCGGCGCTCGATGAAATGCCAGCCCTCCGGCTCGCCCGTCTGCGCACCCTCCGGCGTCGAATAGGCAAATTTGTCTTCGTAGTAGCCGGTGATGATGCATTGGAGCGGGAAGTCGGGAAGCTGTTGCACGACCGTGAAGCGCGATCGCACATCGGCGCTCCGACCCTCGGGCCCGAACTCAATGATCAGGTTCGTCGTGACGTGCTGGGTCATCGGCGTGCCGTCTTCGTAGAGCATCGTCGAGCGATCGTAGATCGCCTGGATCTCGTCCTTCCCCTCGCCCTGGACGCTGCCGTCGGGCCCGATCATCCGCGCCTGCGAGAAGAGCTCCGCCAATCCCGCAAAGTCGCCCGCGTCGATTCGTTCGGCGTACGTGAACATGATGTTCTCGATCGCCGTGCGCGCGTTCGCCGGATCCAACGGGTCCATCACCTTCACCACCACCATGAACAGGGGGCCTCCACGAAAAGCCGAGAAAAGCGCGCCGGGCGCGCTAGGCGCCCTCGCCCTGCGAAAGGTAGACCACGGATTCCTTCACGAAACGCTTCCACTCGTCGTCATCGACCGCTTCCATATGGTCTTCCATGCAGCTCTTGAAGCGGAAACCACAATTCATGCATTCGAGATAGTGCTGCATCTTCGGGCCGCGCGCGGATGCGACTTCGATCTCGGCACGCACCCAGAGCCGGCTCGGCCGGCCGGCGACTTCGCAATCTTCGCAGTACAAGGTGAACAGGGAATCGATCATGGGGTTCTCCATCCCCACGATAACCCATCCACACCCACCGGGAGCCGGAAATTCCGGCCCCTTTTCGAACCGCAGTCACGTGGGGGGCGCGTGGAGAGTCACGTGGGGGTCTCGCGTGAGCGTCGAGTGAGAGCTCAGGTGAGAGTGCGCGAGCAAGCTGTGGGCGAGACGCAAACGACCCGCAACGACCCGGCAACACGAGCGACTGCGAAGCGTCTACCGACGGCCTCATACGAAGTCGAAAAGCGATTTGCCTGCCCGATCGCGGGCCAATACCAGCCCTTCCGCGCGCAGTTCGGCCACCCATCCCCGAGCCCGCGCGAGCGCCCCCGCCAATGCCTCGACGCTGTCCGCACCGCCAACGGCCTCGGGGCGGTGCAGATCGGCCAGCGCCACCCGACACTGCCAACCCTCGCCCCCCGGACTGCGCTCCGGCGCGGCGATCGTCAGACTCAGTCGCCTCACCGATCCGTCGTCCTCGGTCGCATAGATCTCGACGCTGGCGATCGCGCCCCTCACGGTTTCGCTGCCTTCAATTCGAATCCTTCAAGCTCGAGCCCGCACGGGGTTCGGAGACCGGCCATCGCAGGATGATACAGACCCCGCCAAGCCGACCGCGTGCCCGGCGCGCGAGATCGGCCCCGGCTGTGGGCTTGCTACGTTCGCCGGATCGCATGGCGCGGCGGCGGGGTCGCGCCGAGGAGGCTCCGCGAGTGCCCGAATATCCGGATCTCACGGTCTATGTCGAAGCCCTCGAGTCACACGTCGGCGGTGAAACCCTCGAGAAGATCCGGATCCAGAGCCCATCGCTGCTCAAATCCGTAACCCCGACGCCGGCCTCGTTCGAAGGCCGCCCGGTGCTGAGCGTCCGTCGGATGGGCAAGCGGCTCGTCTTCGAGTTCGAGGCGGAGCACTTCCTCGTCCTGCATCTCATGATCGCAGGACGCCTCCACTGGAAGAAGCGCGGCGTCGCGATCCCCCGTAAGCGCGCCCATGCCGCCTTCGATTTTCCAAAGGGCAGTCTGCTTCTCACCGAAGCGAGCACGAAGAAACGCGCCGCGCTGCATCTCCTCGTGGGCCATCGCGCGTTGTCCGAGATCGATCCCGGTGGCCTCGAAGTCTTCAGCGCGAGCCCGAAGACCTTTCGCGAGGCCCTCGTCCGCGAACGGCACACACTCAAGCGCTCACTCACCGATCCGCATGTCTTTTCGGGCATCGGCAACGCCTATTCCGACGAGATCCTGCATCGCGCCGGCTTGTCGCCGATCACGCTGAGCGACCGCCTGAGCGATGCGGAACACACGCGGCTCTTCGAGAAGACGCGTGAGGTGCTCGAGGAATGGACCGACCGGCTTCGCGCAGAAGTCGGCGACGGCTTCCCGGAGAACGTCACGGCCTTCCGGCCCGAGATGGCTGTTCACGGCAAGTTTCGCGAGCCCTGCCCCGTCTGCCAGACTCCGGTCCAACGCATCGTGCGGGCCGAGAACGAGGTCAACTACTGTCCCGGCTGCCAGACCGGCGGAAAGATTCTCGCCGACCGAGCACTCTCGAGACTGCTCGGCAAGGATTGGCCACGCACGATCGAGGAGCTCGAGAAACGACGGCCCGGGCCGGCAGGCGGCTAGCCCGGGCACGCGCTTCGCGCATCAATCTCGCGAAGATGGATCCGAACCGACCAGCATCAACTGCGCGAAGCGCCGAAGAAATTGCTTCTGGCGTTCGAGTTGCTCGGGCGCGAAGGGGTCGACCCCGAAGAGTTCGCGCAACAGCGGCGCCATCGCGAAGTGGCCCAGGATCACGTGGATCCAGGCGGCCACCGCCAGCGGCTGCTCGTCTTCGCTCCAGACCGTGTTCGGATTGTTCTTCATGGCCTCGAGTCCCTGCGAAACGATCGGCCCCAGCCAGCCGTGCACGATATGCGAGAGGCTCGCGCCGCCCGTCAGCGACTCGTGCTGGATCAGCCGCGCGATATTCGGGTGGCTGGCCAGATGGTCCATGATCGAATCGAGGACATGAACCGACGCGGTCTCCATCCGCTCAGCCTGGCCGAGGCGACCGATCAAACCGAAGAGCGGCTCGACCCCCCTGGTGAGAACAGCCTCGTAGAGCGCCTGCTTCCCGTCGAAATGGTTGTAGAGACTGGGCGCGGTCAGCCCGGCCTCGCGCGCGATATCGCGGACGGCGGTTCCGGCGAGGCCGCGCTGGGCGAAGAGCCTCTCGGCCACATCGAGAATCCGCTCACGGGTGGACTCCGATTCCGCTCCCCGGGAGTCGCCGGCGCCTGTGTCGGGCTGTCTGCCGGGCTCGATTGCGTTCGCCATCGCCTGCTCTCTCTTCGTGGATCGTTTGGAATTCGTTCGAGGACCCGCGTGCGCGATCTGCCGCAGACGGACTCCACCCCGCGTCACCGGGAGATCAAACGAACGTTCGTTCATCCGTTCGAGAAATTCTTCCCGGTCGCACAGCATCCGTCAATGGCGGGAACCCGGGAGTCCGCCCGGCAGAAGGCGTGCGTGACCCAGGCGAAAAGACGGCCCGCTGGCTCACGAAGCCCCTCGCTCGCCGGCCCTCCCGCGCGCAGGCGTGTCATGCGAGGCGACAACCGGCCCCTCGCTGTGGCCGATTCGAAAGCGATGGCCGTTGTCGTCCTCGATCGTGAACTCGCGCATGCCCCAGGGATGTGAGGCGATCTCCTCGACGATCTTCACGCCGCGCTCCCGATAGGTCGTGAGAACCGCGTCTGCATTGTCGACGCGCACGAAATTCGAGCAGGGTCGGATCTCGCCGTCCTGCTGCGAAAAGAAGATCTCGGTCGCCCCATTGTAGACGGCGCCGTATTCCTCCTGATAGATCCACGCGATCTTGAATCCCAGCATGTCCCGGTAGTAGGCCTGGGCTTCGCGAACGTTGGGAACCGGCAGTTGGGGCGTCACGAACTGCCAGCCACTCGGTCCTTTCGGGTCAGCCATCCGAGCCGCCTCCTTGGGTCGCGCGATCGTCTTCGGCGATCGGAAACCATCCGAACACCTCTTCGAAGCGCGTCCGATTGACCGTGCGCACCGTCTCCGGTGCCCGGCGAATATATTGCTCTGCGCGGCTCCGCGCCGACCCCGCGAGACCCTCCAGATGGCTCAACAGCGATCCGAGCGAGGGCGTATCGAGATTCCCATCCGGCGCGCGCGCCGGCAGAGCCGTCCAGACGACCGCGTCGAGTGGTTGGCCCGAGAGCCAGCGTGCGATTTCCATACGAATCTCCTCGGCGGTTTCGCCGGTATTGCAGAGAGGCGCGTCCCGAGTCTGGACACCGATCCAGTCAGTCCATCGTTCGGGTGCGATCTTCTCACGCATCCCGAGACCCCGAATCGCCTCGTCGAGCGTCTCGACCTCCATCCGCACATGATAGGTCTCGAGCGGTCTCGCATTCGGATCGATCACCAGCGTGACCCGACCGTCGATCGCAACCCGCGAGAATTCGATCGGGAGCCTCGGCCCCTCGGCCCGAAAATCCGAAGCCATCGGCAAGCAGCGCGGATCCCACAGCAGGGATCCCCACGCGAGGCAGGCGACGCGAATGGCACTCATGCGATCGCTCCTCCGGTGCCCCCACCCTGCGCGCGGGCAACCCAGCTTGGGTCACGGGTCGGCAACCCGAGCGTCAGCCCTGTGCTGCGCGATCGGGCTCGGACGGGGACTCGTAGCCGTAGGTCGGCGAAAGCTGCTTGGCGACGAATTCATCGATCTGCGCTGCTTCGTCTTCGCTGAAATAATCCTTGTAGCCGCCCACCTTGGCGCGTCGAACCTTATACGAATTCGGATCGCCCTTCTTGCCCGGTTTCATGCGACCGCCGGCAAGCCAGAAAACGTTCTTTTCCTCGAGCTTTCGCATGTTCTCGACGCTCGAGTATTCGACGGCGGAGACGATCGCCTCGGCATTCGCGGGAATGCCGTCCACGAATTCCATCACACGCCGAAGCACGGCATCGGCGTCTTTCCGCATGTCCTCGTACCGGATGATCAACAGGTCCGTCATCTGATCGGCTTCTCGAGCCCAGAGATTCAAGTAGTCGATGATGCCGGGCAGACCGACATGCTCGTCCATCACGAAATCGTAGGCTGAAACCTCGCTGCCATGTGCCGGGTATTTGTTGAGCTTCTTCTTGGCGGGGCGCATGCGATGCTGCCACTGGAAATACTGGGAGACCGCGATGTCCTTGGGATTGCGGACCAGGAGCACCACCTTCTTGTGACGGAAGGAAGCCTTCGAGTCGAATTCACCCGTGTAGTCCTTGATGTAGTTGTCGTGGGTGAAGAAGATCTTTGGAATCTTGGGATTGCGGCGATGGTAGTTGTCGAAGCCGAGCAGCACGCGCTCGGGAATCGAGAACATCAGCTGGTAGTAGCGGGAGATCATGACCCGCAGCCACGTCCGGCCGCTCTTGCCAAAGGACACGACCGCCACGTCCGCGCGCGCCAGCCGGCGGGTCTCGTCGCGACCGCGCAGCCATCGCTCGAGCCAGATCCGTCGCGCTTCCGGCAGCCAGAAAAGCAACGCCAGAACCAGCTCGCGGCTCGCCTTCTTGAGAATGGAATCCATGCTGAACTACCCGTCGGGTCGGATGTTTTTCGGAATCGCGGCAATCTATCACAGCCGTACGGACGCCTCTCGACCCGATCGCGTTCAAAAACCCCCATTTTTAAAACGGGGATCCAGCACGGTGGCCGTGGGGCCTCACGAGGGCGAAACTCGCGCCCGGAGAGGATCCCTTGAACCCGCCCATCAGCCAACCCCGTCGCCCGCGCACGAGCGCCATGCTGTCACGCTACCTGATCTCGGAGATGGTCCTGCCCTCGCTGGTTGCGTTGGCTGCCTTCGGGCTCGTGGTCTTGTTGACGGATCTGCTCGGCTATGCGGACTTGATCGTGAATCGCGGACTCGGGGCGCGCCAGGTCGCCCAGCTCGCCGGCCTGCAGCTCCTTCCGACGCTCGCGCAAACGCTGCCCTTCGCGGTGCTGGTCGGCTCCCTGGTCGGCCTCGGACGACTCTCCGCGGATCGCGAACTGCTGGCGCTCGAGACCGTGGGTCTCTCCGCACGACAGCTCGCTCAGCCCGGCCTGCTCTTCGCGACCGTGGCCACCCTCTTCTCGGTTTTGCTGAGCGTCGTGATCTCGCCCGCCGCGCAGCGATCGGTGCGGGACAAGATGATCGAACTCTCGGAGCAGAGACCCGGCCTGGCGCTGCGTGCGGGCATGGCGACGAACATCGGCGGCTGGCGCATGGAGGCCCGCGAGGTCGAAGACGACGGCGCGCGTCTCGTCGGCGTCCTGCTCTACATGCCGACCCTCGGCGAGACCATCTTCGCCAAGCGCGGCGCGGTGCTGAGCGATGACATGGCGGGCGACGACGAGAGCTTCCGCAAACGGCTCATCCTCGAGGACGGCATGGTGCTTTCGAATGGCGTCGAACGCGCATCGCTGCTGCGCTTCGATCGGATGGAAACGCAGCTGCCCGTGATCGCGGGCGAGACCGATATACCGCTGGACGTGCTGCTGACGCTGCCCTTTCGTGAAGTCGTGCGGAACGCGCGGGACCGGACGGATCCCGTCGCGGCACGCCTGGCGCGAGTCGAGGCTCATCGTCGGGTCGCGCTGGGTGCCGCCGCCCTGCCCTTCGGACTCCTCGCGATCGGGCTCGCCCTGGGTCGCCGGGATCTGTCTCGCTCCGGGGGGACCGTGATGGGCCTCGTCGGCGCAGTCAGTTACTACGCCCTCATCCAATTCTCGGAGGGCATGCTGCGAAACCCGACGATCCCGGTGGCACCGGTCGTCTGGCTCCCGAATCTCGTCCTCGTGAGTGTCGCCGGTGTGCTGATCCTGCGCGCCGGGAGATCGGCCTCGAAGTCGGACCGCAGCGCCGGCCGCAGCGCCACGAGCCTGTTCGAACGTACGGGGCTCGCCCGCCCGGGCCTGCGCATGAAACGCTATGCACTGCCCCGCTACGTGAGCGGCCAATTCATTCGCATGGTCGCCGCCTGCATCGTCGGCCTCGTGTTCGCGTATCTCGTAATCGATGTCTTCGACAATCTGAAATGGTTCAACCAATACGGCGCCACCCTCGACGAGATCGGACGCTACTACAGCGCCCGCCTGCCGACGCTCGTCGGCCGCGTCGTCCCGATGGCCCTCCTGATCGCGGTCGCCCTCACGATCAGCCTGCTCGGCGCGAACGGGGAACTTCTCGGCATGCGCGCCTGCGGCATCCCGGTTTTCCGGGTCCTGGCGCCGGTCTGGCTATTATGCGGCCTCGCGGTTCCCGCCTATCACCTGCTCGCCAACGAAATCGTGCCCCACGCGAGCGAACGCGCGAAACGCCTCAAGGACACCGAGATCAAGAACGGGCAAACGGGCCCACAGCTCCAGCGCGAACGCGTGTGGTATCGCGTCGGGCCACGGATCTACGAGATGGGGCGCCTGGATCTACTCCACGGAATCGCGGACTCCGTCACGCTCTACGATCTCGACACCGATGGCCTGCCGCGGCGACGAACCGATGCCGACGTCGCACGCAACATCGGACGCGACCGCGGCCTCTGGCTCCTCGAAGATCCACGCAGTGTCGAGCTGACTGCCGAGGGCCGACTCGAACGACCCCAGAATGTCGGACGGCTGGCGGAATTCGGAACCGAGACTCCCTCGGATATCGAGACGGCGCATATGACCCCCGGCGATCTCCGACGGGCACTCGAAAATCCAGACCTCGAAAGCCCACTCGTTTCCGCCTATCGCACCGATCTGCATATGAAGATCGCCGCGCCCCTGGCCTGCCTGGTGCTGCCCTTGATCGCGCTTTTCTTCGCCGCGACGGGCCCACCCTTTCCGCGACCGGTCCATACCCTGATCGCCTGCGCGATCATCGCTGTCAGCCACGCGCTGGTGACGAGTTTTGCGGGCGCGATGGGGTATGGCGGAACCCTCGACCCACTGCTCGCCGGCTGGGCGCCCTCGATGCTCTTCGGCACGATCGCCGTCGGAATGGGGATTCGACTGCGTCTGAAGCTCGGTCGCGCGGGTTAGCCAGGGCAAGCGTCGCAACGCAGCCAGCGGGCTTGGATCCGCGCCCACGTGCGCGACGGCGAAGACTCGTGCAAGTCGAATGGCGGGTGCGGTAGATTGGACGGGCTGCGGTCCACCGCAGATCGTGCACTGGGGGCAGGGTTGCCGGATCAGCTTTGGAGTCAGAATCCGGCGGGGTCGAGCAAACCGCTCGTCTGGCTCCTGATGGGCGACCGGGCGGGGGACAACTCCCAGGTCGTCGGCCTCGGCGAAGCCCTGGGCTGGCGCCTCGTCGAGAAGCATTTCATCTACACGGCCTTCGAGAAGGCGGTCAACCTGCCCTTCGGCGCCCACTTGTGGGGCGTCGTGAAAAAGCAGTCGAGCGCTCTCGAGGCGCCCTGGCCCGATCTGGTGATCAGCGCCGGTCGTAAGAACGAACCGGTGGCCCGCTATATCCGCAAGCGGGCCCTGCGGGAGTCGGGCAAGAAAGTCCGGCTGATCCACGCCGGGCGCCCCTGGGCTGCACCTCCGAATTGGGACCTCATCATCACGACACCGCAATACCGACTTCCCCAGGACCCCAATATCGTTCACAACGACACCCCGCTTCACCGCGTCACCCGCGAGCGTCTGGACGAGGCCACCGTCGCCTGGCGCGAGCGCGTGGCCGACCTGCCGCGACCCCTGATCGCGGTTCTGTGTGGCGGCAATTCAGGGCCCTATCCCTTCGATCGCGCCTCGGGCGAACGGCTCGCCGTGCAGGCCGAAGCCCTCGCACAGGAGTTCGGGGGCTCGCTGCTCATCACGACGAGCAAACGGACCCTCGACGAGACGACCGAAGCGCTCTTCGCGGGCATCCGGTCGCCCTCGATTCGCTACCGCTGGAAACAGGACGACCCCGACAATCCCTTCTTCGCTTTCCTGGGCCTGGCGGATCGCGTGATCGTCACCGCGGACAGCGTCTCGATGATGGCGGAAGCCTGCGTGACGGGACGCCCGGTCTATCTCTACGACACCGGCGAGGGGATGACCTCGATGAAGGAGAATCCCTGGCTCGACGGGCTCGTCAAAACCGCCGAAGCCCGGGCCGCCGAAAGCCAGACCGGAGACTCCAAGATCGGTTTCAGCCGCTGGCATCTCAAGGCGCACATCTATCGCCTGACCATGCGCATGGGTCCGCAGCGCCTGACCCGAGACATCCGCATCGTGCAACAATTGCTGATCGACACGAAGCGCGCCGTCTGGCTGGGCGATGGACACCCGGCCCCGGAACCGCCGCCGCTCGAGGACATGGCGCGCGCGGTCGCGCGCGTGAGGGCGCTCTTCGAGAAGCCGGGCTGAATCAGGCCGCGAGCGGAGCAACCCGATCGAGAACCTCGAAAGCATCGTGGCGCACGTGGTTTCGCGTCATTTCTTCGCGAATGAAATCCTCGCTGATCAACCCCTTCTCGACACATTCTCGCAACAGGCCGAAGAAGAACTCTTCCTGAGTCGGATCCGGATGCGACCTGTAGTCGGGCACGAAGGCGTAGTCGCCAAACAGCTTGCGGCGCGCGCGCATCAGCCATTGCAGCGGCGGGAAGAACTTGAATTTCTCCGCCGGGACATAGTCGGCGGGAAGCCCGCTCTTCCAGGGCTGCGTCCGGCGCTTCGTGTTGTGGATCAGCTTCGTCTTCTCGCTGAGCCGGTCGAAATCGTTCCACTCGTGCTCGAAGAGGCCGATCTTCGTACGATCCTCGCGCTTGAGACCGATCCAATCCTGGTAGTCGAGTGCTCGCTCGAAGAGCTGATCGAATTGCGCAGGCACGTTCCAATGCGTCAGCTGCGCGCAGTCGAGGAGCATCACGCTCGTCGCCAGAATCCCCTCGAATCCCTTCGAACCCGAGCGGGGTCGACACACGATCGCATTCCCCTGCATGTCGCGACTGAGTAGCTCCATCACGTCACCCACCGCGAAGACATCGGGGTCGGTCACGACGGCACGACCCTGATAACCCATCAACTCGGGCGGCATGAAACGCAGCGGCGTAAAGGACTGGAGGTCGTCATTGCGCCAGACGCGACGGGTCCCGCCGCGCAGATATTCGCGCCCCTCGTAGGCCTCGAAGAAATCGTAGTCCCGGTGCTCGATCAAATGGACGTCGAACTCGTCGGGATTCGCGGCATTGCGCTTCATCGAATACCGGGAAACCAACGCACCGATGATCTGACGATGGTTGGTGTGGATGAAGACGTTCGGTCGCGCGCTCGAGATCACGCTCGAAACCGTGCTGGAGCCGTTCGTTGTGGTCATCACTCGTTCCCTCCTGCACGCCCCCGGCAAGCGGCGCTCGGATGCAGACCTGCGGCCCGTTGGCTGGGGTGAACGGAGACAGAATCTATCACAGGCCGTAAAGAACCCGTGCGGCAGAAGGCGCACGGGTTCAGCCCCGGAAGAGCGCGCGAATCCGAACCGCCACTTCTTCGAGCGCATTGTCGGCGTTGGCCCTCGGCCGCCCTCCGGGCTCCCCGAGCCAGCCGGCCATCCCTTGCTCGACGAGTAGGCGTGGGACCGCACTCAGGTCCCGGGAATGGATCGGCCACCCGAGTGCCGCGAACAGGCGCGACGCCAGCCCGCCCGCCGGAATCGGGTCCGTCTTCGGCGAGAGCCTTCTCATCAAACCCGCTGCACACAAGGCCCGTTCGATCGCCCCGGCCTCGCGTTCGAGGGGATGGATCGCCAGCGGCCGCCCGAGCCGAGCGACTTCGACCATCATCGAAAGACTGTCCGATGTCACGACGAAATCATCCGCAAGCGCGAGCAGTCCCTGATAGGGGTTCTCCTCGGGCGAGGCATCCGGGTCGTAGAGGGAGAGCTGAACCGAAGCGGAGGACGAATCGCGAAGCCATTCGGCGATGGCCCGGGGCGTCCTGCGGCTGGTCGTGATGAAGAGCGATCCCCGATGCGACTCGACGTGCTCGTGGGTCTTCGAGAGAAGCTCTCGGGCCGTCTCGACGTCGAAGCGAAGTCCCCCCGTCGGCCCGCCGATCATGAGCGCCGTCAGGGGCCGCGGGAGCAGCAGAAGACGGCCCACCCAGGCTTTCTTGGCCTCCGCCAACCGCTCGGAGTCGACGTGCATCAGCGGCAGCGCATGGCGCGTCAGATTGGGCGCATCGCGCATGACATAATGCGCCGCGAGCACGATCAGATCGAAATCCGCAGCGTGCCCTCGCGGCTTCCCGATCGCGACGAGGCGCGTTCGCCCCCCCGAAGCCTGCTTGATCCACAATCCCACACTCGAGAGTCGCCGTCCGGCCGTGATCACGAGATCGGGCCACGGCCCCTCGAGCCCATCGGAGTGGCCGGCGTCGATATGATCGAGGGTCGCAGACACCGGCGGCTTCCGATCGACCCACTGCGGCGCGACCCGAATCATCTTTTCCTCGAACGGCCAACCGACAGCGCGCGCGAGGTTGCGGATCTGCGCATTGTCGCCGCGCTTCTCACCGACGATGAGCCAGACCCGTGGCGAGTCAGGGCCCAGACCGGAGGCACATCGTGTTTCGGTACCCTTCGCCGCTCGATCGATTTTTTCGGACATGCCCCCGCCTCGACGAGAAAATACCATCCTCCCGGATCGAGGCCCCTGCCCGACCGACCCCTACGAAGCACTCCCGCGCAGGCACTCGTCTTCCATCCCGCCCCCGCCCGCCTCGCCAATGCGAGGAGCCCCGGCCCACACCAGAGGGCGACCGCTGACCTATGCTCGGCCGCCCGATCGAACTCCCCGGGCGACAACGACCCGGGAATGCGTCCAGAGACCCACTTCCGAACTCGCCTGCGCCCCGAGGCCCCGATGACCGCGACGAATCCCGAAATCCGATTCGAAGAAGACATTGTCCTCGACGAGGCGCGTCGCCGTGCGGAGCTCGACGATTTTGGCGACGAGGTCTTTCTCGACCCGATGCGCCGACTGCTCGACAGCCTCGAGCACGAAGCGGGCCTTCACGCGATCGGGCGCGTCACGATGTTCGAACGAATCGTCGGCAGTCTGGTCGGCCGCCTCTCGGCACAGGATTATTTCGTGCGCCATCCCGAGATCCTCGACGAGGAGATCGTCGCGCCGACGGTGATCGTGGGTCTTGCCCGGACGGGCAGCACGATGATGCATCGATTGCTGTCGGCGGATCCCAGGGTCTACGCCGTGCGCTGGTGGGAATGTCGTGCGCCCTCGCCCTATCCCGGCTCGGATTGGCGACACGAGGATCCTCGCATCCCCGACGCCCACGCCGAAGTGAAAGCCATCCTCGAAGCGGCGCCGGAGCTCGCCGCAATTCATCCCTGGGATCCCGAAGGTCCCGACGAGGAGATCATGCTGCTCGAGCATGCATTCCTGTCCGGCGTTCCGGATGCCTTCTGCAATGTTCCCCGCTATCGCCGCTTCATCCTCGAGAGCGATCTGCTGGACGGTTATGCGTACATGAAACGGATGCTCCAATTCCTGCAGTGGCAGAAGAAGGAAGCAGGACACCCCGCAGAGCGCTGGATCCTGAAGGCACCCTTTCATCTGGGGCGCATCCCCCAGATCTTCAGGTCCTTCCCCGACGCGATGATCGTGCAGACCCACCGCGATCCAATCGAAACCTCGCCTTCGATCGCGAGCCTCTATTGCTCGACCTGGCGCGCGAACGCCGACGACGTGGATCCCCTCGTGGTCGGTGAGCAATGCCTCGAACTCTGGTCATGGGGAATCGCGAAATGCCTCGCGGATCGAGACGCGGGCTTCGACGATCGCTTCATCGACGTACTCTACGAAGAGACGCGCAAGGACCCGATGGGCTCGATCGAGAAAATCTATCAGCAGCTGGATCGACCGCTCAGCTCCGAAGCCCGCGAAGCGATGAAACAGTGGGGCGACGAGAATCGCCGCGACAAGCGGGCCGTCCACTCCTACTCACTCGAGGAGTTCGGCTACACCCGCGAGGGGATCTGCGAAGCGTTCGCCGACTATCGCGATCGTTTCATCGTGGGGCGGTCCGAAACAAGTTAGGCCGAATCGGGTTGGCCCGAAGTACGTTAGGCGGATCCGCGATCGGGTCGCGCCGCAAGCTGTGCGAGAATCTCGCGACCCTCGTCGAAAGCGTCCCGCTTCTCGTCTGAATCGAGCCGGGCGAGCGCCCCGAAGCCGATGGCCGGTACCAGTGCGCCCCAGGCCGCCGCCCCCGCGACACCGCGAAGAAAGCGACGCCGACCCATCGTTGGAAGTCGCCGCAGTCCACAAGCCAGCGCACCAGCGACGACCCAGGCCGCCGAAGATTCGAAATGCGCTCGCTCACGGCGATCCGCTTCGACCCGACCGATTTCGAGAAGATGGCGAGCGAGATCGAAGACCCGCGGATCCGGCGGAAGCCACTGCGAAGCGACCGGCTTCGCCGCACTCGATTCGAGCCAAAGATCCGCGCGGAATCCGAAATGATCTGAGAGGGAGCGATCGATCTCCCGAATACGCGCGGGCTCGGCGAAGAAGAGCCGGGCATCCGCGACACGGAAGCTCATACCGGTACCACAGCGCACGAAGAGAAAGTCGATTCGTTTATCCTGCCCCCGACGATTACGCTTGTAGTAGTTGGTTCGCGAGAGCGTCGGATGGCGGCCACCACCGCCGAGTTCGACGATGCCCGAGAGACTGCGAAGGATCTCGTACTCGGGATCATTCAACGTACAGTTGAAGTCGCCGCCCAGCACGACGGTCCCCTCGAGTTCGCTGAGCCGGCCGATGATCTGCAGAATCTGGGCGGTTCGGACGGCGCTGTTGAGCCGCGGACGGGCGCGTCGATAGCGAGCGTGGAGGTGGGTGTTGATGAGAGACAAGGGGTCGGTGTCCCCGTCGATCGTCAGCGTCTGAAAGCCCTTGCCACCCAGGAATTCGCCCTGGGCGAGGCGCTCGGGATCGCCCCTGAAATGGAACCGATCGAAGCGCGCGGAACGGATCGGCCGCCGGGAGAGGGTCATCAACCCGCCACTCCCACGGGGCCCCGCGGCCACTTCGAAGCCGGCGGCGAGCGCACCGCCCTCGAGCGTCTCCCGAACCTCGTCGGTCCAGGCTTCCTGGATCAGCAATACGTCGAGGTCCAATCGCGAGACCCGGTCCGCGATGATCCGCATGCGCGAGGAGACGTCGTCCCCGAATCCGAAGGTTTCCGGGAGTCCCCAAACATTGAATGTGCCGATGCGAAGCGACACGTAATCTCCTCGACCCGTCTTCTTCAGCCCGTTCTGCTCAGCCCGTTCCGACCGATTCGTTCCTCCGCCGGATGAATCCGGACCGACTCGGCTATTGCTAACCGTGCAAGGAGCAGGCCAATCAGCATTTCCGCCGGAGCCGGTCTCCAATCCTCCAGACACCTCCAGCCTCTTCGCGGTGCACTGCCGGTCGGCTGCCCCCACGCGATTCCCTCCCAGGCGATCAAAAGCGCCCTCGGAAGAGAAGCAAACGACCTTTTTTCGGCAGTCCCTTTCCACGAAGAATTCCCTAGAGCGACGGCTAGAGCCCTTCACCCGGCCCCGACCGCCTTCGCTATGGTCCCGACCTCCCGCCGACCCGCGGCCCGCGCCGCCCTGAGGAAGTCGTGTCCAAGATTGATCTCGCTACCGAACTCGAAGCCGCTGTCGTGGCTGTGCGCGACGCCGCCAGCGTCTGTCTGAGCGTTCAGAAGAACCTCATCACGGCCGCGACCCTCGAAAAGAAGGATCGCAGCCCCGTCACCGTCGCGGATTTTGCCTCGCAGGCGCTCGTCTGTTCGTCGCTGGCCGGCAGCTCGAAGATCGCAGCGGTGGTGGGCGAAGAGAACGCGGCGGAGCTGCGTGAGGCCGGCGCCGAAGACACCCGCGACAAGGTCGTCGATCACGTCCGAAACGTCCGTGGCGCCGACATCAGCGTCGACCAGGCTCTCGACTGGATCGATCTCGGCGGCGTCACCCCCGATGGCTCGACCTCGCAATATTGGACCCTCGACCCGATCGACGGGACCAAGGGATTTCTGCGCGGCGAGCAATACGCGATCGCGCTGGGCCTGCTCGAACACGGCCGCGTCGTGCTCGGTGTGCTCGGTTGCCCGAACCTCCCGGGTCCCGATGGCCAGCTGGGTTGCTTGCTGACCGCGACGCGCGGCGGCGGCGCCCAGATCCGTCCGCTCGCTGCCCGGGGTCGCGATGGTGTGGTGGAGATCCGAGTCAGCGACATCACCGATACCAGCGCGGCGCGCTTCTGTGAATCCGTCGAGTCCGGACACAGCGATCAGGACCAGAGCGCCCAGATCGCCGCGGCACTCGGCATCACGCAAGAGCCCGTGCGCGTCGACAGCCAATGCAAGTACGCGATCGTCGGGCAGGGCCAGGCACAGATCTACCTGCGGCTCCCCACCCGAAAGGACTACCGCGAGAAGATCTGGGACCACGCCGCCGGCCTGATCGTTGTCGAAGAAGCGGGCGGGCGGGTCACCGACGCCCGCGGCAACGATCTCGACTTTGGCCACGGCCGCCAACTCGAGAACAACTCCGGCGTGATCGCGACCAACGGCCCGATCCACGACGAAGTCCTGAAGACCGTCGCCCAGTTCGTCGATCTCTCGTAGGCGGCGCGTCTCGAGCGGGAGGCGCAAATAACATCGAGGGGATCAGCCCGCCGCGCGGGTGAAATACCAACTCCAGGGCAACACGAAGAGATAGAGGACGACCCCTGCGATCGCCCAGGGCAGCTGGCTGGCCGAGACGGCGCCGGGCCCTTCGAGGCCCGTGTGCTGAACGGCGATCCGATTCCCGATGAAACCCAGTGCGGCACCTGCGGCGATCGGAATCATGCCCACGAAGAGCAGCGCAATCCACAGCTCGCGCTCGTAGAGCGGCACGATCGCAAAGTAGGGCACCAGAAGCAGCGCGCCGGGCAACACCATCCCGTGACGCAACATCCAGATCGGAGCCAGCAGCAGCGCACCGGCATTGAAGCCCGAACGCGGATCCGCCGCCTCGAGGCCTCGCCGACGAGCCACATCTTCGGCGGACTGCCGGCGACGATGCTGGAGCAGGACCAGATAGAGCGCGAGCACGCCGAGTGTGATCGAGTAGGCGGCGAGGGTGTAGACCACGAGTCGACTCCGATGGCGGGTGGGTGGGCCGGCCAAGCTTATCATTCTAGGGCCGCCAACGCGGCGGCTTCGGCTTGCCTACTCGACCTGGGCGGATGGGGGGGAGGCGGGCGAGCCCGCGACGTGGGTTCGACGGCGCTCGGAAAGCAAGCCGTGAAGTCGCTCCACGGATTCCACCGCCTGCTTCTTCATGAGACGATTGCTGATCACGCTGGGCAGCGACCCGCCGACTTCCGCTCGCGAAACGTAGGTCGCGTCCGTTCGGCCCGGGCCACTCGGCCGGAACTCCCAGTAGCCCTCCGTCGCGAGCCTGAGTACGCCCGCACCGGCGGGCGGGAGCGCAGCGTTCTCATCGACCCAATCGATTCGATGGATCCCGGTCACACGGTCGTCCGAGTGGCGGATCCGAATCGCGAGTTCGCGGTCCGAAAACATGAAGGGAAGATCGATATAGGTATGCACCAGGGCCTCGCGGTCGGTGCGTTCGAGCAGCCGTCGCGTCTGGCGCGTATCGCTGCCTCCCGGCTCCGACATCTCTTCCATCAGCGTCAAGGCCGCCACGAGCGGCGACACCGCCAGACTCGTCTCGATCCGAAAGGCCGGTTGCCCGGGCTTCTTCTCGGCTTCGACATAGAGCGTCAATTCCACCCCGTCGTAGGACCGCTTCGAGGCCATCTTCCAACTCGAGTCGGGCAGATCGGCAATCGCCACCCCGATCCAGGCACTCGCGCCCAGACCGGTGCACAACAGGGCCACGATGATCGCGAGAGCGAACCGCATCAAAATTCTCCATTCTTGCCTGTCGCGCGCCCCCAGCGCGGAGTGATCTGGAAGAGTAGCTTCTCCGCCGGACCCTACGAATGCAGAGCATTGGAGTCGAAATGGCGGGATCGGAAGCGAATTGGACGAGCGAGATGATGTACGAACTCGGCACACGACACGCGGAACTCGAAACCGCCGGCGATCTCAAAGCGACCATGGCCACACTCGTCGAGATTCCGGTCTACGAA
>SMVB01212795.1_pt1 | contig 25890 bp, 20 predicted proteins | sample 2456461 | NCBI WGS metagenome assembly SMVB01 (sample SAMN11095934, study PRJNA526329) | marine sediment metagenome | biome: Marine sediment; feature: Surficial sediment; material: Deep marine sediment; isolation source: Hadal surficial sediment | place: Pacific Ocean | collected 2014-05 | depth...
CGCTGAGGCGTCGTGGTTCGCCCCTACTCGAACATCTCGGTGAAACTATGTAAAAATAACTTGACGGACTACCTCAGGGTGTGATGCAGGAGCAATTGTCGAGAACAATGCAGGAGCAATTGTCGAGAGCCATGCCGGGAGCAATTGCCGAGATGCGCAACCCAGAAACCGGGCATTTTGGAGGTAAGATATGAGTTCATTAACAGATCAGAACTTCCTTGGCTAAACAACTCTGATTTCAGGCTCAGGCAGAGTGTTCCCGGTGGTAATTACAGACCAGCACATGTTTCGTTCAATGGACTGCTAAGCCAGCGGTTTCCGGAATCTCAGCGTCATGCGGTCACTTTCGCCGATCGCCTGGAATTTTTTGCTACAGGAAGCAAGCTCATTCTCGTTCTCAATTTCTCTGCAAAGCGCCAGGCCGGGGGGTAATGTCCAAACTCCGCCCTCGTGGTCCTTTGTATCCTCCGGATTGGCATTGACTTCCGAACGTGCTTCCAGGTACAGACCAGCAGATCTCGCCAGTTTTATCACCGTTTCTTCAGATACATAACCATTTTCAGCGCTGAGCCCGGGATCGGCATCAATGTCAGCACGGTGTTGAACCACACCCAGTACCCCACCGGGTTTTAACACCCGGGCAAATTCCGCAAAAATCGATTCTGCAATCCCGGAAGACACCCAGCCATGCGTATTGCGAAAGGTCAGTAGCATGTCGATGGATTCTGCTTCGCCCAGGGATGTAGAACCGGGGGGTGAAAATGGGGTAGTAGCAACCTGGTCATAAACTCCGGCGTCGGCTGAAAATTTATCCATCAGCTCCTGTTGAAGGCCGTAGCGATATTTTGGCTGATCCGGGATATCCATATCATAAGCAGCCACAATGAATTGACCGTGGTGGCGCATGGCAGCTGCAAGAACCTCCGTGTACCAACCGCTGCCGGGCCAAATTTCCATTACCGTCATGCCATCAGCCAGGCCGAAGAACGTCAGGGTACCCACCGGATGGCGGTAGCGGTTCCTGTCCATGTTGGCTTGTGAGCGGTGTTCTCCGAACATGGCTTGCTCAATCCTCGCTTCAAGCGGCAAATCAGAAGCCAGGCCCGTCAAGCTGGCCAATAAGCTCAGTGTTGCAATAAATACTCTTTTCATATTCACATCCTCTGGCCTCGACTTTTTATCCGGGCCATTCCCAAAATAATTCTGATTATATCGATGCCGGAGCCTGGAAGGCCTTTCGAAATGCCATTCCGATTCCAATTCCTGCAACAGAAGCCACAATGATGATCACTGTCTCGACATGGGCAAGGCCCTGGAAAGCAGCTAAAATTCCAATCGCCATACCACCCTTGACCCGGGGAAGGTTCAGTTTCTCATCATTTGTATCCCCGCATGAGCTGACTTCTTTTAACAAGAACATATCCAGTGCGAGAAGGAGCAGTACAGCAATTGAGAGCCATACCACCAAGGAATCGGGAGCCTGGAAATATCCCGTTCCACCCGCATGATCAACCATGTAAACGATCATGCCGCCCAAACAAATCAGAGCAAAAATCCACTGCCGCCTAAGTGGGTTTTTCAAGGCCCCATCGAGAACATAAGCCAGCGCTGCAACCGCAGCAAATAAAGGGCTCTGAGTGGAATAGATTACCCAGAAGACCAACAACATCACGATCACAGAATCAGACATCAAGGCAGGTTTTCCGGTACTGCGATTGACCATGCGAACCAACCCCAGGGTGGCAAAAACGATCAGTATTCCAGCAGAGTCAAAAGCGAGAGCAGCGAGTAAGGCCAGGGTCATGCTGATAAATGCAGCCGGATTATCATCCGGAATCAACTCCCGTGTCAGGGCCCAGGATCCAAAACAAATCAGCATAAAATTAATTGCTGATTGCAGAAGTTGCAGAATCCCTCCGCCATCAAGCCAGGCCATCACAGCCCCCAGCATTGCAGCCAGTGGCATTAGTAACAGTACGGCTTTATTTGTCGGATACTCCGGTTCCAGCGGGCGACCGATTGAAGTGACTTTGTAAATCCGGTGGTTTGTCATGCCCTTCCTCTATTACAACGTTACCTAACAGGCCACAATGATACCCAAATATCACCTTCCGTATCAGCAGTGCTGCTTTCCATACCTGCCGGTGACCACGGCAATATTATCTCCCTGGCTTGTTCTCGGCTTTGTCCAATTTTTTCAGCGCCTCACCACAGGGGTCCCTGTTGCTGACGAAGCGATCAAAAAGAGACTTTCCGATCAGCGAAAGCCCAACGGTGGCAACCGCCACGCTGCCGGAAAAAGCAACGCCTGCCGGGTCGAGTTCGATGGTGGGTGATGAAAGTGTTCCACCCAGCTTGATGAATGGATTGACCACCATACTGGCGCTGATACCTATACCCTTGCGAACCTTGGTCTGAAACTCAAGGTCTATTTCTTCTGTCTCCAGGTCGATCAGCCCGCCACTGAGGATGGTGATCTGTTCGGTGTGAAAAATGATGGGGTCGATGACAACTTTACCGGAATCAATCACAGCATTGATCACGGAACAATCCAGTCCGGTGTAAACGCTCTTTTTTGCAAACGGATTGAGTGTATTGAACAATTCGGATAACAAATCCGAAAACAGCAGTTCGAGACCTGCATTTGCAATCAGTCCTTTACCCTGAACGATCCGGATTCGACCATCGAGTGAGCTTGCCAGTTGATGCCATGTATTCCCCTTGCCGGATATTTTCATGGAAATGTTGGTTGGCGGGTACGTTTGGATATCCTGTCCCTCAACAGATCCCACGCCGAGTCGAAGCCCTTCCCCCTCCACTTCGAACTCCAGTCTGGTTTCAGTTTCTCCACCCCCGATCATCAGTTTGCCCGAAAGAGATTCACCCAGCGGACCCCTAAATTCGAAGGAGTTCAAGCGAAATTGATCTGCATCCATATACAAATCGAGCATGACGTCACTTAACTCGATATGCTCCAGATGGAGGCGCTCCACGTACAGGTCCAGATCAATCCTGGCCTTGCCATATTCACGATACGGAATCGGTTCATCCGGAAAAACCATCCCTCCAGTATCAGCCGCCCCATCTTCGTCTTCTTCAGGCTCTGTCAGCCAGGAGAGGTCGAGAAAATCAGACTTGATTTGACCTTCAATGACGGGGGTTTCTTTCAGGTCCAGGCTGATACTGCCGGACAGGTCATTTGCTCCCAGCCTGGCCTGCAATGGATCAAGGATAAACCGGCTTCCGGTGCCGGAAAGAGAAACATCCATACTGAACGGTAAATCCGGAAAATCCTGGTCTATGACGCCATTGAATTCGGACAATGATTTCAGGCTTACTGAAGCAGTAAGCTCAGCCGCTGCAGGCTGGAATAAGTCATCTACTGTTCCATCGATCCTGATCTGCAGACTACCGAGGTCCAACTCCAGGCCGGTAAAACGGTCCATTCCTGCCCGTTTTTCAAATCTCCCACTAGCTCTGTACTTGCCAGGCAACGGCGACAGAGCATCCGTCGCTATCAGTGGTTTGAAATCTGGGCCGGAAATTTCGAATTCGAAATGAGAGCCGGCAAAATTCTCATCAAAATTTAACAGGGAGTCGAACTGGAAAATTGATTCACCTACGGTACCTGAGACATTGCTCAATGTGAGGTGCCGGTCAATATACCCAATCTTTCCGTTAACGCTGGCTGGCAGATCAGGAAGCTTCTGCGCTTGCCCATAGACCGGGATTTTCTTCAAACTCGGAACCGCCAGGCGAACACGGGCAGAAAATTCACTAAGTGATTGCAAGTCGATCAGGTTTCCTTCCAGTTCAACTGTCATGTCACCCAGGGTGGATTCGCTTAGTTTGATTCCCAGACCGCTCGATGAAATATTCAGATCCGCATTAATACGGGCTTTAACATCAAGCAAATTTTCGATTTGAAAGTATCTTCCCACCGAAGCAAGGTTGGGGATGTCTGCTCGCAAGCTGATTTTGCTTCCTAGAAAACCTTTGCTAAGGGCGACTTTTCCATTGATTATAGCGGTATTTTTTCCCAGTCCGACGCGCATATTTTTAAGCCATATCATCTGCTCTTTGCGAATGAGTCCACCATTGAGTGTAATAGGTTGCGGCGGAAAATCTTCACGATTAGGCAGGATGGATATCGCAGACAGATCCGGAAAATAAAGGTCTACATCAAGCGAAGTTTCCAGAAATTCGGGTGGATGGCCCAGGGTTCCGGCCAAAGCAATATGACTTTCACCGAGTTCCAGCCTGTTTGTGGTCACGATCACACTGGAGTCCCTGTTCGACACCTGGCCTGAATAACTGAATGGCAATGCCCTCAGATTTTCGACGCGCAATACCGGCCCCCACGCGCTGAAATCCGGTCCACTGATAGAAAATTGAAGTTCCGTATTCACCAGATCGGGCCAGTCACCCATTTGCCCTACAATCTGACCTTGATTTTCACCAACCTCAAATTGAAAGGTATGAATATCCACTACTCCAAGGTGCACTGAAACATCCGCCTTGAGGCGGTATGGCGCCGATATCAGGTTCGGCTCACCCAGCGCCGCACCCAGGCTGTGCAAATCAGGGCCGGTAATTTCAAACTTCACATATCCTTCGCGCACATGCCTGAAATCATCGACATGACCGCTTGCATTGATATCCAGTTGGCCCAAATCCCCAACCAGTTCCAGCCTGGTGTCATAATCCCCCGTATCCACGCTCAGGTCAAAATCAAATGGCCCGTGAGTGAAGTCCGGCAACGCCAACTGGCGAGTCACCCAGGTAATATCCGGTCCTGAAAAATTGACGGTAATATCGGCGCCCTGCCCGGTCAGGGAATCAGCCACATTGCCGTTTATGTTCAAATCAATCTCACCCAGGCTGAGATCAAGCGTCAATTCCATTCCACCACCGATAATGAAGTGTTTCAGGGGACCTATATGTGCGTGAAATTGCAGCGGCAAATCTTCCAGGGAGCCATTGGCATTCACTGAAGACAATCCGTCATCATTCCTCACAGCTTCGAAATCATACAAAACGAATTCCAAGAGTTCAGCCCGGTCAGGTGCTTCAAGGCTCACCTCAAGGCCTTTCAGGGTCAATCGATTTAAGACGAAAGGAAGCTCATCCCTGGGCTCCGCGTCATCAGTTTCCTGGCCTTCTTGCTCCTGCTCCGATGATGAGAACAGGTCCCAGTTAACTTCACCCTGATCGTTCTCCTCCAGCGCAAGCCTTAGGCCTTCCAATTCAATATAATGGAGCGCGACCTGGTCGGAAAAAAGACTAAATAAATCAATTGAAATACGAAGTTTATGCACATATGCCAACTCAGGATTACTGGCCCATGACGTATTTTCCAGGTGCAGGTCGTTGGCACTGATCACCGGGTGTAGGGAAAAATCGATATCGAGGGAACCATCAATCGAAAACTGCCTGCCGGTGATCCCGCTGACATACTCCCCGGTTTTCTTACGGATCCATTCACCGTCATGAATCAGCCAGGCACTCAAGGATATGCCGATCACAAGAGCAGCAATTGATAACAAAAATAAATATTTGAGCGCACGCTTCATGATGTCTGGATATTGTAAACAGTTTCCGCTTTAGTATGCTTGTTACCTGCATGACAAAAATTCAGAATACTTTTTTGATTGCAGGCAAGGGAAAATGAATAAAAACTCGTTTTCACGAGCAAATTTAACGTTTTTATAATGTTTAGTAGGTATCATTGCCCTTACTTGTGCCGAACACGCAATAATGAATGACAAAAACGGTTTGTCAGCACTTGGGTCAAATTCTTGTCCTGTAATGACAAGTAGATAAATACGCGAGTGATTATTATTGCCTGAAGCAATATAAACGAGGGATGGTTATTTCGCAGCGGTAAGCTTTTCTGTGAAACATATCAACCTTATACTTTGACCTTACAAAGGCTTCAGATAATGGTTTTTGACAAGAATTTCGAACAGACAAACAGGCATCAAAAACAAAATTCAATGCGTCCTACACCTATTAATACAGCACTTGCCGTAAAGACGGATGGATTTGTCAACCTGGTTGATGCGCTGGAATATGCTGCCAATGGGGACTCCGGTTTTAATTTTTATGATCACCGTGGTGAGCTTGATTCCGTTCTGTCCTATCGCGATCTGAGCAGCGAAGCCAAAGTTCTGGCTAAACGACTGCTGGGTCTTGGGTGTAAAAAAGGCGACCGGGTAGGAATCATTGCTGAAACCGACCCCATGTTTCATCGCTTTTTCTTTGCATGTCAGTATGCAGGCCTGATTCCAATTGCGCTGCCCGCCGGAGTTCAACTCGGCGCTCACAAGGCATACGTTGGTCAGCTTCGGCGCATGCTGGAAAGCTGTGGCGCAACGATTGCTGTCGCTCCTGAGTCGCATGTGGCTTTTCTTGATGAAATCACAGAAGACCTCGATCTATTGATGTCCGGTACGCCGGATGAGTTCGACGCCCTTGCGGAAATGGATGTGAAACTCGTTTCACCTGATGCAAAGGATATCGCTTATCTGCAGTACACGTCCGGAAGCACGCGATTCCCGCGCGGTGTTGAGATTGACCATGAAACGGTACTGAACAACATCCACGAGATCGCAAAATATGGTCTGAAACTGACAAGCGAAGATCGCTTCGTCTCATGGCTGCCGTACTATCACGACATGGGCTTGATCGGTTTCATCCTGGTGCCCCTGATTGCCCAGTTATCCGCCGATTATCTGCCGACGCGTACGTTTGCGATGCGGCCCAGGTTATGGTTGAAAATTATTTCAGACAACCGCGGCACAGTTTCATCCAGCCCGACATTTGGTTACGCACTGTGTGCACGTCGCTTGCGGCCGTCAGATATTGAGCGCTACGACCTTTCGTCCTGGCGGGCAGCCTGTGTCGGTGCCGAACAGATCAACCCGGTACCGCTAAAAGCTTTCGCGGAAGCCCTGGCGCCGTGTGGTTTTGACGAAAATGCATTTGTTGCCTGTTACGGCATGGCCGAGTGTGTCCTGGCAATCAGTTTTGCGCCGCTGGACAAGGGTTTGAGCATTGATTACGTTGACCAGGATATTATGACTTCAAGCGGAGAAGCGGCACCCATTGACCCGTCGGCTCCGAATGTTGCCTCCTACGCTGATTGTGGCCTGTTGTTACCCGGATTTGAGCTTTCAATCCGAGACAAACACGGTTGTGATACGGGAGAGCGGCGTTGCGGAAATATCTACCTGAAAGGGCCGAGCGTGATGAGCGGTTATTTCCGCGACGCGGAAGCCTCAATCGCGGTCCTGGATGAAGAAGGCTGGCTGGACACAGGTGACATTGGTTATCGGGTCAATGACCGCATTTATATTACGGCACGGAGTAAGGACGTCATTATCATCAAGGGCCGGAATATCTGGCCGAACGATATGGAAGTCATTGCTCAACGCCTCGATGGTGTGCGTCTTGGCGGCGTTGCGGCATTTTCCATTACAGGCTTCGGCGATGAAGAGCTTGCCACACTGGTGCTGGAAACGAGGGAAAGAGATCTCGCCCAACGGGATATTTTGGCACACGAGATTACCAATCTGATGCACGAGCACTTTGGCATCAATGTCATCATTGATCTGGTCAAACCAGGAACCTTGCCGCGAACATCTTCAGGCAAGCTGTCCAGGTTCCAGTCACGCGAGGCTTTCCTGGATCGCCAGAAGGCCCCTGCCCTGCACTTGCCGGGAACATTGGATCTCAAGCGAAAAATCGCCTGAATGGCAAACCCCGAAATTGCACGACGAGTGCAAAATGCGGACTAGCTCAAAAGAACCCGTAGTCCTAACCGGAGCTACGGGTTTTATTGGCCGGCGGCTGCAGAAAGCCCTGTTGACAAATGGCAACCAGGTAAGCGCACTGGTCAGGCCATCATCGGCAAACAAGCACCAATTGCTATCCGGAACACACTCCACTCTGGTTGATTTATCAAACACAGACGCGCTGGCATCGGCGATTTCAGGCAGCAGAGCCGTGATTTACGGTGCCGGAACAGTTCGCGGCAGAAACCTGGAAGATTTCAGCGCGGCCAATATTGACGGCGTACATTCGCTGGTCGATGCGATGAACCAATCCTGCCCGAAGACGCCCCTGTTACTGATCTCTTCCCTGGCAGCCAGCCGTCCCGAAGTGTCAGATTATGCCAACAGCAAATTTCTTGGAGAGCAGGAAGTCATCCGTCAGGCAAAATTTCCATGGACCATTTTTCGCCCGCCGGCAGTGTATGGCCAGGGCGACAGGGAAATGTTACCTATTTTGAAGCTGGCCCGTAAGGGAATCGTAATCACGGCCGGGCCGGCTGAACAGAGGCTTTCATTGATCCATGCGGATGATCTTGCAGCCGCCATACTTGCATGGCTTGAATCATGGCCCGCTTGCGATGGGCAGGTTTTTTCGCTCGACGATGGTCACTCCGGCGGGTACGATTGGAGGGAAATAGCTGAGACAGCCAGTGGCGGAAAACACCATCCCTTTAAAATCCCGGATACGATACTATTCGCCGCTGCAAAAGCAAATTTAGTGATGTCCCGCTTGTTTGGATATGCACCCATGTTGTCACCCGGGAAGGCCAGGGAACTGACACAGGCCGACTGGGTATGTGACAATCAACCCCTGACAACGGCGATCGGGTGGTCTCCGGCTATCGACCTGAAAACGGGATTGGAAAAAACGTTTGCTACTATCGAAAGCAAGAATTCGGAGAAGTAATTTGAGCGACCAATCGGACAACATTGAAGACCATATCAAGGAACTGCTTGCTGCCTACCTGGAATCCAGCGGGCACCCTGAGCTGGAAAAACACGGCGAAATTACCGGAGCCACCAACCTGGTGTCAGATTTCACCATGGATTCCTTTCAGGTCATGGAGTTCATGATGGAACTGGAGGAGTCTTTTGACATCATGATCGACGTGAACAAGCTGTCAAATGCCCACACCGTAAGTGAACTGGCAAAGATCGTCATCACGCTGAGCGAAAATTAGGTTAAAAACACGTGGCATTACTCGAGAAATTTGCATCGGCTTCTGCCATACGCGACCAGCTCAGCGCCGGTGGACAGGACCCGACGAACGTTGTAATGGAACGGATCATTACGCCAACAGAAGGTATTGTGCAAGGCCGCCATACGATACTCGCCGGAACGAATAATTATCTCGGCCTGACATTTGATCCTGCCTGCGTCGAAGCAGGTATAAAAGCGATCCAGGAGCAAGGCACCGGCACAACGGGGTCACGCATGGCCAATGGCAGCTTTGCGGCACATACGGCCCTGGAACGGGACCTGGCTGATTTTTTCCAGATGGCTCACGGCATGGTATTTTCAACCGGATACGCGGCAAACCTGGGCACACTGACCGCACTGTTAAACCCTGAGGATACTGTTTTACTCGATGCAGACTGCCACGCCAGCCTGTATGACGGCTGCCAAATGAGTGGCGCCAATCTTTTCCGCTTCCGGCACAACGACATAGCCAGCCTGGAGAATCGCCTCCAGCGACTGGGCGACAAGGCCAACAACTGCCTGGTCATCACCGAGGGCATGTTCAGTGTTCTGGGTGACACCGCACCGCTGGCGGAAATCGTGGCATTGAAAAAGCGTTTCGGCGCTCTGCTACTCGTAGATGAGGCTCATTCACTGGGTGTATACGGCGAAAATGGCCAGGGTGTTGCCGAACTTGAAGGTGTACTGGGAGAGGTCGATTTCGTGGTCGGCACGTTCAGTAAGAGTCTTGGCGCAATGGGCGGGTTTTGTGTCAGCCCCCACCCGGAACTGGAATTGATTCGCTATGTTTCCAGACCGTTCATTTTCACCGCATCATCCAGCCCCTCGATCATTGCCAGCACTTGCGAAGCTCTGCGTCAATTGAAAGCCCGACCCGAACTTCGAGAAACCCTGTGGCGAAATGCCAACCGTTTGTACGAAGGTCTGAATTCACTTGGTTTCCACCTTGGCCCCCAGGTCAGCCCGGTGGTCGCCGTGCGCGTCGAGCAAAAAGAGCAAGCCCTGTCACACTGGAACCAACTGCTCAAAGCAGGCGTTTACACCAATCTGATGATTCCCCCGGCGTCACCCGATCGTAACTGTTATCTTCGATGCAGTGTCAGCGCCGCCCATACGCCGGAACAGTTGGAAGAAATCATCAGTGCTTTCGCCCGCCTGTAAACATGCCCCCGGCGGTTGGTAAGCAATTGCGTTGCAAGCGCGTTCCTATGTGATTCGCTTGATTAGCAATCCGGTCAGCAGGAACACCAACGCAGATGAGACGATTCCGGCCAGACCCGGGCCGATCAGCCCGGTCGTTGGTGTCAATATAAAAAACAGCGTCACGTAAGTCACAATACCCATCACGTGTATCCTTAATATCGTGCTGGCCCTGCCCATCGCATAAGCCGCAGCACGCAAAGACGCGCCAGCGAGTTCAAATGTTGCCGCCAGCAACATCAGGCTGAGCAATGGCGCGGCAGCGATGTATTCTTCCCCAATGATTCCCAGTACGGGCCGGCCGATGAATAGGGAAAGAACAACGAAAGCCAGACCGGCAACAGCGGCGATAAAGGCCGCCTTCCACGGTACGGATTTAAAGCTATCTTCCTGTGCATTAAAGCTCCGGGTGAGGTCCGGAAAAAGCACTTCGCGTAACAGCATGGCCGGCTGGGTGAGTACCGTTGAAAATTCCCGGGCCAGGCGAAAGAGTCCAGCTGCGGCAGGCCCCAGCAAAGTGCCGGCCAACAGCGTCGATACGTGTTTGGGCAGCAGATCAATAACCGTCTGCCAATAAACCACTCCGGTGAATTTCCAGAATTCTCGTGGCTGATCGCGAATCTCCCGCCAGCGAAAACCACTCCAAAGGCTGCTATCCATGTGAGACCGCAACTCCATCAAACCTCTCACGATCATGTATACATGACCCACAGCAAAAGCTGATCCCCAGGCAATGATAAACACCGGCATCGGTGCATTCAGCGCCCAGGCGATCGATACCATCAGGAACCGCAATGCGGGTGCGACGGTGAACTGGATACTGAGCGCGTCAAAGCGGTCATAAATACGAAGGATGCCGTTGGGTGTACCGTTGGCGGTAGCGAGAATGATCAAGCAATACACTCCTGCCCAGCCCACCATATCACTATCCCACTGCAAGAAGTGTCCGGCCAACGGAGCGGCAGCGATACCCAGAATTGTCGCAAGCAAAGCTGCTGTCATATCGATCATCATGGTAGATCGCAGCAGGGATCGCAGACCGCTGTGATCTCCTGCGTCGCCAAGAGGTATTCCAAACCGGACAATAGTTTCAAAGGTACGAAAATTCAGGACACCCTGAACTACCATGATGTAAGTATGCAGCAGGATCACCAAGCCGAACTCGGTAGCCGACAAGGAGTTTGCCATCAGGCCGGTAGCCATGACGGAAAAAACGGCCGCAATCCCCCGGCCGCGTATAACGACGCCAAAATTTTTCAGAACCCGCTTCAACATGCCGGCCACCCGCTGACGCTGCTATCGACTGTAAGGGCAAGCGGGCATCGGCATGCGGGCACACTCACGTGGCTCCTGGTCACTGAAACGCGCCCCTACGATAAAGCCGCCATAATAAGGGCCAGATAAAAATCAGAGGATACTTCCGTTGCAAGCGAGTAGGCTCAATGTAGACGCCCGAGTGACGTCTTATTTTCCAAAGCAGGTAATCCAGCCCTGCGGAAAATGTCATTGCTGCCTTGGATAATCGCAAAAAAGACAAAACCTTGCCCTGAATCCGCCTCAACCACCAACTGACCTGCGACCAGCGCCTGCGGGTAGTGCTGTTTGTATTAATGAACTGCCCGTCCTGACCCGCATCATCAAAACCAAGGTTTTGCCCCGCCAGGGCTCCGGTTAGTGCTCTGTAGTAGTCCGGCCAGAAATTGAACAGCTTTTGTGCGTGCCCCGGTGGTTCGGAACGTAATTCGCACTGGTAGCTCAGGCGCAGGCCCCGTGTCCAGACATCTTTTGCGCGGAATCTATCGGGTAAAGTAGGAACAACCCTTCGTGTGAATGTCTCCACGGCGTTTATCACTGCGCCAATCAAGCGCTGTTTCGTCGCGTCATCCCGGCACCAGAGTATCGCGCAAGGCTGGGCAAACCGGCCCCAGAAATAGGAATGAAAATCAGACCGGACTGCATATTCAAAGCGATCCAATGTCAGCAAGGCATACTTGGCGCGAATTTCATCCGGTGGATCGCTGTGCTGAATCTGGTACACGTTGGGTGGTAAGGCCTTTGCCAACCAGCCATGCCAGCTTTTTTCCAGGGAACCGTAGCTATCCAGCAGCACATAGAAATCCAGCAAAGTGTCGCGTTTGCCGCGAAGGTAGGAACCGTAGATGAGAACGGCCAGTAACTCGCTGCCATAGAGATCCCGTATCTGCTGGAGCAGATGATCTCTTTGTTCATCCGGAAAATTACAGGTGCTGGATAGTTGTTCTGAGACAATGGCTGGCAGGATCATGTTATTGCTCTATTCTCTTAGCCGGATTTTGAAACAGAAAGCGTACTTGCCGGCTTGCGTTTTCGCGCACGCGGACCGTGCCAGAATTGAACCACCACTGCAATTACCAGCAACAAAATCACCGGGGTCATGATGGTTACGGACGGCAGCAGGCCGAACAGGTTGGCCATGTGCCCACTCATTTGTTGCAACAGGTAAAAAGCGATGCCGATTCCCCCCCCGACCATAATTCTCTGGCTGGCCGAAAACGAACGTGTTGAACCGGCGAGCATGGGGAGTGACAACAAGCCCATCGCAATGACCGCAATCATCACACTCATCTGGGTCCAGAAAATCACGCGCAAATGGTGCGTGGCCAGTTCATTCTCTTCCATATGAACGATGTAGCGCAGCAAGTTGTAAGGAGCCAGCGATTCCAATGGCAGCATCAGGATTTCCGCTTGTTCCCGGGATAGCAGTCCCGGCCATTCAAGCTGTGGCAGGGCTTCTTCCGTAGTCTGCATGCCGTTGAGATTTGTGCGCACCACATTTTCCAACAACCAGGTGTCCACATCTGTAATGGTAGCCTGCTCGGCCTGGATCAATTGCCTGAGCTTGCCGTTTTCACTGATGTCATAGATTTCTACATGACGGAGAATGCTATTGAACAGAATATCATTCACATGAACGATTTTTCCATTGCTGCGCGTCCAGAATTCCAGCCGGCCCGCAGCTTCCATGGAGGTCGCTTCCAGTGACCGGGCACGCAATTGTGATGCTTCACGCTCGCTGACCGGAATCAGCACTGATTGCATCAATGCCACCAATACCGCCAGAGATACAGAAACCAGAAGTACTGGATACGCCATGCGGGCCCGGGACATCCCAACGGCCCTGGCCACGATCAGTTCCTGGTGATTGGCCATAACACCCAGGCCCATCAGTCCCCCAAGCAGCGCCGTTACCGGTAACAGGTCGACGATCAACCTCGGCATGGAATACAAAACCACCTGGAAGGCATTGAGCAGCGTGAACGTCCCATTGCCTACTTCCTCCAGTTCATCGGCCAGTGTCAGAAAACCGAACAGGGCCAGCAACAGCATCATCACCGGTAACAGACCCTTCACAAAATTACTCATGATGTAACGGTCAAGAATGTTCACGGCTGTCTGCCCCGCCGATGAGGAAACTTTCGGGCAATTTTCAGCCAGGGGACATACAGTGCAAAGACCAGCAAGCCGAGCAAGGCGGGCACCCACCAGATACTCCCCGATGTTCCGCTTTCGACCCACGTCCGGCTGACATCGAGCAGATTGAAATACACGGCATAGATTACGACGGCAGCCAGCATTCGGGCATAACGCCCCTGTCGTGGCCTGCTGCGACTGAGTGGAATAGCCAGTAGAGCAAGTAACAATGCAGACAGCGGCGTCGACAGTCGCCACTGAAATTCAGCAAGATCTTCGTAACTACCCGAGTCAGGCAGATCGAAGGTGCTGGTCGACTTTGTCTTGTAAGCCACGTCCCCTTCCCCGGCGATCGGAATCCACAGGGAAAAAGTACCCAACTCCGCAAATACGTCCGCACCGTCTGTCACCTGTTTGTAGATGCTGGCATCTTTCAAAATCAGCCGGTGATAACCGGTCCTGGCTTCGTATTCCATTTGGCCGGAACCTGCCGTAATCACCTGCAGATCGCCCTTTTTCTGAGTGCGGATGAATACCTGGCTCAGATCAATACCATTGTTTGATATTTCCTTGATGAAAACAGTCCTGCCGGAATCTCCGAAGGTATAGAAACGCGCAGGATGTATCCGGGCAACTTCGCTCGTAGCCTGAGCTACCGCCTTGATCCGGTAGGATTCTCCATAAGCCCAGGGCCGAACGAAAATAGAAAATAATGCAACCAGAATTGCCACCAGCAAGGCAAAGCGAACAATGGGCCTGAGCAAGCGCATTTCGCTGATCCCGCTGGCCCTCATGGCATAGATTTCCGAGTCACTGTGCAGCCTGCCCAGGCCGATCATAACTCCGAGATAAAGACTGAGCGGTAGTAGCACTTCCAGTGATATAAGCGCTTTCAGAGCGGTAAGCTGAATGACTTCAGACGCCAATAACAAACCGGCATTGGCATCAATCAGGAAGCGGGTGAGGCTGAATGTAAGAAAAATTGAAACCAGAACCATGCTCACAGCCAGGAATGGCACACTTATTTCATGTCTCAGGTAACGATCAATAATCATGCCTGGGTAAACCTGTCCGGTGAGAATTGTTATTATCAGAATTGATTTCAAACCAATTTATCATGCGCAGACCTAAAAACACCATAGATCAAACGGACCGGGATCAAAAGACCGGGCTGCTGGCACGGTTTCTTATCCTGACAGCGCTCCTGTTGACATCGGCTTCAGCTTTTTCAGCCGGAGTACGCCTCAGCGGATTCTCGGAGGGCGACAGCATTTTAATCCGGGCAGAAAATGCATGGGAAGACGCAACAGCGGATACCCTGCACTTCAGTGGCCAATTCGAACTGAAAGCACAAGACTGGTACCTGTCTGCTGACCAGGCAACCCTGTACGGAAGCCTGGATGATCCGGAAAAAGCCATCTTGACGGGATCACCGGCAAGTATTCAACTGGAAACAACAGCGGATAACCGGGTTGAGATCATAAGGGGGGAGGCCAGTCGCATCGTCTATCGAAGGGCAAGCAACAGCATCAGCCTGACAGGCGGAGCCCGTTTGTCCCGGGATGGACAAATGATGCAAAGCGAAAACATCGAGTACGACATTGATCAGGACCACATTCAGGCGGGTGGAGAGCAAGGGGTAAGCATACGAGCTGATCCTGCAAACCAGCTGTATTAAATGGCGATTTGCGCCTTGAATCCGGGCGCTTTGAATCGTAATCTACTTCGCTCAGAATAAATCAGAGCTTCCCTAAGAGTTCAAAGATTGTTTTCTTGCTTCGAGAATTTTTTCTGTGAGTACAACATCACCGGGATTATCCACATCGATTGGTGCATCGGCGAATGGCATATCGATTGCTTTTACGTTCATTTTAAAACGACGGGACAGGCTTTCCATTGCCTGATCCAGGGTTTTCATCTGAAATTTGTAGTAAATCATATTCATCAGACCAAAAGCCTTCAGCACCCGCCAGGGATATTTTCCAAACTGCCCGCCACCCTCAAATGCCCTGGACATTTTCACAGCCCTTTCAGTCATGAGGCCGTAAATATTGCAACCGGACCAGTTATCGCCTTTCATGCGATAGAACGGGCGTTGTCCATCCGGATAAGCCTCCAAAATGACCTTGGCATTGGTCAGGCCCAAACCGGCGTCCGGCGCCTGGGCAAACAAGCTGTCTACAAAGTGCCTGACCATCGAGGCCGTATGTAATGCATTGTCAGCCGTCGAAACGACCAGGGGATACGGCTTATCAATTTCGTCTACTGCGCTCATGATGGATAAGAACAGATTTTCGCGGCTCTGAACGATGCTGATGCGACCACTGGCCAGCCATTCCCGGCACTGCGGCAAGGTATCCAGGATGGATTGGTCCTCAATGGATATGTAAATGCGATCTGCTCTTCCGGAAGCCATGATTTCCCGTAAAACACGAACGATCATCACTTCACCACCCAGTTCAACCAGGCATTTATGCGACTTATTCTGTAAACGGGCAACAACGTTATTGGGACCATCCCGGCTTGCCGCCATCAAGAGAAATGTTGCAGTTCTATTATTTTTCTCTGTCATATTTTTTTCAATAATTCAGCAGTTCATTGAAACTGACAACATGATGTCACAGATGACAGTGGCTCATCACTTCCCATGGCCAACAAATTTTGCTTCAGCTCATTGCAGCCATCAACACTTAACACTGCCGAAACACAGGCATCAAATTTATCCCACAACTGATCATCCGTCATGGGGCTGTCTTTTGAGCCGACCGGCATGTGGATCGAAGTCTTCACTGTTTCGCCCGATACCAGTGTCACATGCACTTCAGTGTCAAACTCGCTTTCAAATTTATCGACGGGCTCGCGTACAACTTTTTCCATTTCCCGGCGAACATCAAGGCGCATAACCGCCTCGTCTGTGTAATCTGCCAGTCCGGCGCCGCCTGTTACCAATCCGCAAGCCAGGCCATATTCGAGTGAAAACTTTGCCTGCAAGCCGTCCACAGGCCGTTCATACATCAGGTTATTCAGATGGGCGGTCGGTGCGCGCACCACAATACGAGCTACATTATCCGGTCTGAGCCCATGCTCATTGCGTAATTGAAGTAAGCCATCCAAAGCGCGGTGTATGCTGCCGCAATTGGGAAATCGTTTCACCTTGAGGCCGTATTCAAGGATATGCAATGGCTCGCCAATCGGCGTGTCCGGAAACGACATGGTCTGCCCGTGCTCTGCCTTGCCATGCATCTCCTCTCGTAATGCTTCGATGTCGGGGCCCACCATCAAAGTGGCCATGCCCTGCGGGCCGTCCAGCGTGTCAGCGCCTGCAGTGAGGCCGCCTGCTGCCAGATAAGCCGCCATGATTCCACCTTGCGCTGCAAGCCCCGCGTGTGCGGGTTTTGTCATGCTGCCAAACTGGCTCATGAAGCCGCCAGCCATGGAAGTGGAAAGCGAGAGTGCATGAGTCGCAGCGATCGATTCCAGCTTTAAAATACGTGCAACTGCCGCAGCAGCCCCGATGGTTCCCAGGGTTGCCGTGGCATGCCACCCGCGGGCCCGATGGAACGGATTGACCCCCTGCCCGACACGGCCCATGACCTGCAGACCGACGATATAGGCATCCAGAGCCTGCCTGCCTGAAATATCCCGGTCATCTCCTGCAGCCATAATAGCCGGCACCAGAACGGCCGAGGCATGGGCCTTGGCGGGATCAAAGTTGTCATCAAAATCCAGGGCATGTGCTGCCGTACCTCCAACCAGAGCGGCAAAAGCAGGTGCCTGTTTATGATTCGAACCAAGCACGACAGATTTTCCAGTTCCCCATGCGGCTACGGTATCCCCGACGATTCGTGTTGCAGGCTCACCTGCGCCTGCAATCATCACAGCTACGGTATCGATAAAACTGCGCTTCGCCAGGTGCAGAGCCTCATCCGGCCATGTGGCTGGCGCCTCCGCCAGCCAGGCACCCAGCTGTTCAACCGCCGTCATGAAACGGTCCCACCGGTATTCACCGGACTATGGCAAAAGCGTTTCATTTCAAGAAAATGTTTTCTGATACATTCGATATCGCTTGGTGATTTCCCAACCGAACTGGTCCATGATTTTCCGCATTCCCTGGTTTTGTTCCAGTATCCAGGATGCCTCTATTCGCTTGACGCCACGCCTCACACCTGGCTCATGCAAGGCCTGAATGATGCTAAAAGCAAGTGCCGTCCCAAGGCGGGTTTGTTGATATACCTGGCGAACACCCATCAATGCTATCCGTGCCGTTTTCGGAAACCGGACCTTGAGACGCCACACTAATTTTGCCCAGGCAAATGGAAATAACTTGCCATCCAGATCCGCAATGGCCTCATTCAGATTAGGGATCAAAACAATAAACGCCGCTGACTTGCCATCAACTTCCGCAATATGGATAAAGTCTTTGGGTACAATCATCAACAGTTCTTTCCCGACAGCAGCAAACTCACCTCTGGTGAACGGCACAAACCCCCAGTTTCCGGCCCAGGCATCATTGAATATGTCACGCATGGTATCCAGATCTGCAGTCACGTTCTTGCGGTCAATCGGTCTTACTTTGATTTTTTCAGACTGGCGAGCCAGCAACCTTTGCATGATTTTCGGCGGTGCAAACGCACTGGCATCCAGGCCGTAAGACAATACATCTTCCGCTTTACTGTAGCCCTGCCTTTCAATCTGCCGGCCGTAATAAGGCTTTGAATGGCCCATCATGACAGAGGGGGGCGTCTCGAATCCTTCCACCAGACACCCGATTTCCTGGTTGATACCCAGGTTAAACGGACCCAGTGCCGATTTCATGCCCTGCTCCTTCAACCACGCCTCCGCAGTTCGAAACAAGGCGGAAAACACCCGGGCATCATCAACTGCTTCAATCAACCCAAAAAAACCGGTGTTCGGGTCATGGTGTTCCAGGTAAAGCGAATCCACCTGGGCTGAAATCCGGCCGACAGCCTGGCCGTCCCGGTAAGCCAGCCAGGCTTGCCAGTGGGCATGTTCAAAAAAAGGGTTTTTCTTCGAAAATGCTTCCTTGCGCTCAAATTTCAGCGGCGGAACCCAGTTGGGGTCATCGCTATAAATCAGCCAGGGGACGGCAATAAATGCCTTCAGATCGCGTGCGTCAGTGACCTGCCTGATTTCAAGCCGGTTCATAAAATGAATTCCCCTGCAGAATCAATAACTGAAACGATTCTACATGGAATTCATGTTCAGAACTGATCTGCGTCCAGCGCCATGATACTGTCAGCGCCCGCTTTGACGGTTGCCAGGTAACTGTCCGCACGAGGCAGCAGGTGGTCAACATAAAACTGTGCAGTCACCACCTTGGCGCGCAAGAAGGACTCATCGTTTCCATCCCCTTTAAGCAAGTGAATCGCCTTCAATGCCGATTGCCCCATAACCCAGCCGCCACAGATGTACCCCAGCATCATCATGAAATTCACGCTCACGGCCCCGGCAACATTTCGATCCTGTGCTGCATTTTCGAGCAACCATGCCCTGGCCTCCCTGCCTGAGGTCACCGCATTTTTCAAAGCAGAGGCCTGGCCGGCCAACTCGTCAATGCCCGACATGGCGTTCGCTGTGGCCTGGATTTCATCCAGCAAGCCCTGAAGAACTTCGCCCTTGTCCGCGAGGATTTTACGGCCCACCAGGTCCAGCCCCTGGATTCCTGTCGTGCCTTCGTAAATGGTCGTGATGCGTACATCACGGCAGTGCTGGGCGCTGCCGGTTTCTTCCACGTAGCCCATGCCGCCATGAATCTGCAGACCCAGCGAAGTGATTTCCTGGGCCAGTTCCGTAATCCATCCCTTGACTATGGGTGTGTACAAACCGGTACGTTCAGCGTGTTTTTTCGCCTCTTTCGGATCCTTTGCCCAATGGACCCTGTCGATTTCCGCAGCAGCAATGTAGGCCAGGCCACGCATCGCCTCGGTCGCGGCCTTCATCATCATCAGCATACGTCGTACATCCGGATATTCGATGATGGGGAAACGTGTACCGTCACTGTGGGTACCTTGCAATCGCTCTTTGGCGTATTCCCTCGCTTGTTGATACGACCGTTCGGACAGCGACATACCCTGCATACCCGTGCCCTGGCGAGCATCATTCATCATGGTAAACATGGCCGCCAGACCATTATGGGGCTCACCAACAAGGTAGCCCACGGCACCGCCGTTATCGCCGAAATTCATCACGCAGGTCGGGCTGGCGTGAATACCGAGTTTATGTTCAATTGAAACGCAATATACATCGTTACGTTCGCCCGGCTGACCGTTTTCGTCCAGCAGGAATTTTGGCACCAGAAACAATGAAATCCCCTTGACGCCAGTCGGTGCATCGGGCAAACGCGCCAAAACCAGGTGAATGATATTTTCAGTCATCTGGTGATCACCCCAGGTGATAAAAATCTTCTGCCCGAAAAGCAGGTAATGATCGCCTTCAGGAACAGCCCGGCTGGTAACCGCTGCCAGGTCGGAACCGGCTGCAGACTCCGTCAGATTCATAGTGGCGGTCCACTTGCCACTCACCATGTTGGGTAAGTAAATGTCCTTCAACTCATCCGAACCATGTACGGTGATGGCCTCGATCGCCCCGCCGGTCAACAGCGGACACAAAGAGAAGGCAAGGTTGGAAGATTGCCAAACTTCAGCCACTGCCGCCCCCAGCACTCTGGGCATCTTCTGCCCGCCATAAGCCTCGCTGGCATTCAGGGAAGGCCAGCCGCTCTCAACGAATTGTTGGTAGGCTTCAGCAAAACCCGGCGTCTCGTGCACGCCTTTCTCATCCAGTGACGCTCCCTTCTGATCACCAATACTGTTAAGGGGGGCAATGATCTCACTGCCCAGGCGACCGGCTTCATCCAGGATGGCGGCAACCATTTCGCTGTTCATGTCTTCAAGACCAGCCTCCTCGCACATCCGGTCGAAGCCTAGCACTTCGGAAATAAGAAAACTGGCGTCCTTGTAGGGAAAGTTATAGACCGTCATGAAGTCCTGCTCCAGCTTGCGACAATAGAATTATATAACAGGGGTTTTCCACTTTCACAATCAGAATACGATCATCGCTTGCTCACCGTTCAAGCAAGGAAGGAAAAAATTGAATGGGCACTAAATCGGAAGTTCGGTAGTGTATTTGATTTCGGAAAGCACGATATTGGAATGGACTTCCTGCACCTCGGGCAGATGCGACAGCTTTTCGAAAAAGAAGTGCTCATACTCTTCAATATCCCGGGCGACTATCCTCAACAAAAAATCGACATTGCCCAGTACCAGGTGGCACTCCTGAACTTCGGGAAACTTCCTGATGGTCTCGGCAAACTCCGGCACCTTGCTGCGACCGTGGGCCGTCAGCTTCACCTGGGCAAAGATCATGATTTTGAAACCGAGTTTTTTACGGTCAAAAATCATCACCTGACCCTTGATAAATCCCTCATCCCGCATTCGCTGAATGCGACGCCAACAGGGAGACTGTGACAGGCCTATCTTTTCACCAATGGCCGCGGCGGAAAGATCAGCATCTTTCTGTAACAAACGAATTATGTCCAGGTCAACCCGATCAAGCTGTAATTCTGACATGATTTATCCAATTAAAATCAATTTAGCGCATTATACATGCTACGGGGTCGCTTAGAAAATCATTTTCGCAATCAAAATTCTTTTGAAATGCGCTATATTTAAGGCAAGCGAATTTTACCCCGCTCTCAGGATTGCATTCCCAACTCCGGGGACGTTCTCCAACATCTACGCTCGTTGAACAGAAGAGCATCACGGAAATTGAAACATGACCCAGAAACCTTATTTGCATATCCCACGCCCAAGCGCCAGGCCTGGAGAAACTCCTGATTTCAGTTACCTGGAACTCTCTGATGCCGGTACCGTTGACCGTCCTTCGATAGACGAGAAAGCAAAAAATATTGAGTATCTATCTCACGACCTGGTCAGAGTTCTGGATGACGACAACCATGCGAAAGGTCCCTGGAACCCTTCCCTGGACAAAGACACCCTTCTTGAAGCTCTTCGCTACATGGTCATGACGAGGACCTTTGATAACCGTATGCAAAAAGTGCAGCGTCACGGCAAGATTTCCTTCTACATGCAGTCACTGGGCGAAGAAGCCATTTCGATCGGCCAGGGCCTGGCGCTGGAACCGGGCGACATGCTGTTCCCATCCTATCGCAACCAGGGGCTGTTCCTGCTACGCGGCACCGGGTTGGTCAACCTGATGTGCCAGTGCCTTTCCAACACGGGTGATATGTGCAAAGGCCGGCAAATGCCTGTCATGTACCACGATAAGGAAAATAATATTTTCTCTATTTCAGGCAACCTGGCCACGCAGTATCCACAGGCAGTTGGCTGGGCCATGGGCTCGGCCATCAAGGGTGAAAAGCATATTTCGGTTTCATGGGTTGGTGATGGCAGCACCGCTGAGGCTGATTTTCACTATGCCCTGACTTTCGCCGCAGTTTACCAGGCGCCTGTGATTCTGAACATCGTCAACAATCAGTGGGCCATATCTTCTTTCCAGGGCTTTGCCGGCGGTGAGCGCCGTCCCTTCGCCGCACGTGGCCTGGGCCTGGGAATGCCGGGAATACGTGTCGATGGCAATGATTTACTGGCTATATATTCCGTTACCCGCTGGGCTGCCGAGCGTGCACGAAGCGGACACGGGCCTACGCTTATCGAACACGTTACCTACCGTGGAGGCGCTCATTCGACCAGTGACGACCCCACGCGCTACCGTCCAAAAGATGAGTGGGCAGCCTTCCCTCTGGGTGACCCCATGAACCGCCTGGTTCAACACCTGGTCGCACTGGATTACTGGTCTGATGAAGAGCAGTCGGCCCTGGAAGATGAGACAAAAACCATGGTTGACGATGCCTGGAAAGAAGCTGTGTCGTTCGGAACCATGAGCGAACCGCCTTTCCTGAGCACACACCTGATGTTCGAAGATGTATTCAAAGAAATTCCGGATCACATGGAAAACCAACGGACTGAGCTGCTGGAACTGATCGGAGAAACGTCATGAGCCAGATGAACATGATCCAGGCGATCAACTCTGCCCACGACATCATGATGGAAAGAGACCCCAGCGTGGTGGTTCTCGGCCAGGATGTCGGATTTTTCGGTGGTGTTTTCCGCTGTACGGATGGCTTACTGGAGAAATACGGCGAACATCGCGTTATCGATGCACCGATTGCCGAAGGGGGCATTGTAGCCACCGCCATTGGCATGGGTGTCAACGGTTTACGCCCGGTTGCGGAAATACAATTTGCCGATTACATCTACCCCGGCTTTGACCAGATTGTCAGTGAGCTTGCGCGCTTGCGTTATCGCAGCGGGGGAGATTTCTTTTCACCGGTAACGATCCGCACACCCTGCGGTGGTGGTATACGTGGCGGCCAGACCCACTCTCAAAGCCCGGAAGGCATTTTCGCTCATATTTCCGGCATTGTGACCGTGATGCCATCCAATCCATACGATGCCAAGGGCCTGCTGATCAGTGCGATCGAGTCGGATGACCCGGTTGTGTTTTTTGAGCCCAAGCGCATCTACAACGGACCCTTTGACGGCGATCCGGAGAAACCCGGCGTGCCCTGGTCATCTCACCCCATGGGTGAGGTTCCTGATGACCATTACCAAGTGCCGCTGGGTAAAGCTGCCATGGTCGAGGAAGGAAATGAACTTACCATTATCTGTTACGGGACCATTGTTCACGTAGCGCAGGCAGCGGCCCGGACGATGGGCGTCAGTGCCGAAATCATTGACGTCCGAACTCTATATCCTCTGGACATCGACACGATCAGAAAGTCTGTAGAGAAAACCGGACGATGCCTGGTAGCACACGAGGCGACTCGTTTTTGTGGCTACGGTGCAGAGCTCGTTGCGACCGTGCAACAAGAATGCTTTTGGCACCTGGAAGCGCCCATTGAACGAGTTGCCGGCTGGGATACACCTTATCCTCACGCATTTGAGTGGAAATATTTCCCCGGTCAGAAGCGCCTTGCAGCGGGCATACGCAAAGTTATGGAGACAGCATGAGCGAGTACATATTCAAACTGCCCGATCTTGGCGAAGGCACGGTTGAAGCGGAAATTGCGGAATGGATGGTCAAAGTCGGTGATTCAGTCAAAGAAGAGGATCCCATTTGTGCCATGTTGACGGACAAGGCTGCTGTGGAGTTGACTGCGCCGGTCAGCGGCAAAGTGGTGTACGTAGCCGGAGAGGAAGGCGACATGGTCGCTGTCGGCGCAGCACTTATTGTTTTTTTAACCGAAGGGGAAGTCGCGGCAATAGACCAGCTGCCGGAAGTTGAAGGCAAGGCCACTCCAGGAAAAAATGAAAAAGGCCCCGCAACAACTGATGCCGAGCCTCCGGTTGCCGCGGCAGAGAATACGCCGGGCAAATCCAAAGTCATGACCTCGCCATCAATCAGAAATTTAGCCAGAGATGCTGGTATCGATCTGGGCCAGATCAAGGGTAGCGGCCCCCGGGGGCGTATACTCAAAGTAGATTTTGACTCATACCTTGGCAATCGCGAAACAGGCGCCGTCACCCGGTCCCCCGTTGTTCGGCAATTGACCGGAACGACAGAAATCAAAGTTGTTGGCCTGCGCCGTATGATTGCCCAGCGCATGGTCCGGTCAAGCCAGGAAATTCCGCATTTCACCTACGTTGAAGAAATAGATGTTACTTCGCTCGAATCGCTCAGGAAGCATCTGAACTCGAAGAGAACTGCCGACCAGCCCAAATTGACGCCATTGGCATTCATCGGGCTCGCACTGGCCCGGGTTCTCAAGGAGTTCCCCCAGTGCAATGCCCACTATGACAAGGAACGCAATGTCATCGTTCGTCACCAGGGCATACACCTGGGTATAGCCACGCAGACCTCTAATGGACTCAAGGTGCCGGTGGTCCGTCATTGCGAAGCCCGGTCCGTTGAAGAGCTCGCCGGTGAAATACGGCGGGTATCCAGAGCAGCCCGGGATAACACGGCACCGCGCGAAGAATTGACCGGCTCTACGATCACTATCACAAGCCTGGGCCGGATGGGTGGTATCGTGACCACTCCTGTTATCAATCAACCGGAGGTGGCCATTATCGGTATCAACAAGGCGGTTGAGCGTCCGGTCGTCGTCAACGGCCAGGTTGTGGTCCGTACCATGATGAACCTGTCTTCGAGTTTTGATCATCGTTTTGTCGATGGCTTCGAAGCAGCAAACATGATCCAGGCCATGAAGGATTTACTGGAACAACCCGCCCTGATTTTCATGCCTTGAATTGAGACCTGGCAGTTGTTTTTCCTGCTGAGATCTTTAAGCCATTCGGGAAGCCTTTTCCATGGGTATTGATGGACCCGGAGCTTTGTTATGATGCGTGAACAAAAAGCAGCTGTTTATATGGGGATTTGAAGGAATTGAAATACTGCTTATGAAAAAAAGCAAGCCTGAAAACTCACCTGAAAAACTTTTGGATAGACGCACCGTCTTGACGGGATTGGTGGCGGGCGCCGCCGGCGGAGCTGCTGGCATGGCAATTGGCTATCAACACCACGATAATTTAGAAGTACTCAAAGACGAGATCTCAGGGGCCGGCTCAGGGCGATTTGATTTTCATATGCGTTCCCGCGCCATACGAAGGTCGCACAATCAACAAACCCCTGAAATGATTTCAAGCCTGAAACGCAAATACAAAAAACAGTCCGGGACCCGTGAACAGGTCTGGACACTGATTGAAAAAATGTCGCAGTGCATCGATTTGACTGACCCGACTCTGTACTGTACGAGTCAACTGGTTCATATTCAGCAGATTCTTGCAGAAATGGACGCAAAGGGTGTCGATGATCCTGACATGCACCTCATCGCATTACTCCACGACCTGGGCAAAGTAAGTTACCTGAACGGGGAACAGCCCGAAAATGTATTTGGCAAAGCAGCCCGGATAGGGGAATACGAACACGGAATTGGACTGGATAAGGCACTTTTCCAATTCTCGCATGCTGAAATAATTTACTTGCGGGTGAAAGATCTGGTACCGGATCATGTGGCCTGGTCATTGCGGTATCACAACATAAAATTTAAAGATGCCGCTCCCTACATGAACGATCGTGACCGTCGACATGCCAGGAATTACCTGTCACCATTCCGGCGATTTGACAACCCCACCAAGTCTGCATTTCGAGTGCCCGAAATAG
>SMVB01382610.1_pt1 | contig 25876 bp, 20 predicted proteins | sample 2456461 | NCBI WGS metagenome assembly SMVB01 (sample SAMN11095934, study PRJNA526329) | marine sediment metagenome | biome: Marine sediment; feature: Surficial sediment; material: Deep marine sediment; isolation source: Hadal surficial sediment | place: Pacific Ocean | collected 2014-05 | depth...
CGGTTCGGGCTCAGGCTCCGGTTCGGGTTCAGGCTCCGGTTCGGGCTCAGGCTCCGGTTCGGGCTCAGGCTCCGGTTCGGGTTCAGGCTCCGGTTCGGGCTGAGGTTCCGGTTCGGCTTCAGGCTCCGGTTCGGGCTCAGGCTCCGGTTCGGGCTCAGGCTCCGGTTCGGGCTCAGGCTTCGGTTCGGGCTCAGGCTTCGGTTCGGGTTCAGGCTCCGGTTCGGGTTCAGGTTCCGGTTTGGGCTCAGGTTCCAGTTCGGCTTCAGGCTTCAAATCGGGTTCAGGCTCAGGTGCGAGCTCTGGGGTCGTCACCATCGCCGTCCGCGTGGGCTCGGGTGCTCGGGGGGCGGCCTTCGCTACGACGACCAGGCTGTTGATCGCTTCGATTCCCGGGACGCGTCGCACGATGGCGAAGACTTGGTCACGTGTAGCTTCATCCGGGACACGGCCGCTTACTTCGGCGACCCCGTTCGTGACGATGATTTCTTCGAGCTCTCCGCCCAGTCCCGCTTGAAAAAGGGTCAGCCAGATCTCCTCCTCGAGCTGCCGTGTGCCACTGACCCGCAGTTGAAGCTCGGTTTCAATGGCCTCGACTTCGGCGATCGTGAACGCGGCCTGGATGATGAGGATCTTGTCCCGGGCACTCTGAACTCGGCCGGTGACCGTCACCACGCCGTCCTTCGCGATCACGCGCAAGGATTCGTAGCCTCGGCCCGTGAGGACCTTCAGTACGGTCTCTTGAAGCCAAACATCCTCTAGGTCCGGCTGAGACTGCGCTTGCGCGAGCCCGGCCAACGCTGATGCCAGAACCCAGAGTGAAACGCATCTTTGCATGGTGGTCCTCGGAGCCATTTTAGCTCGAAGCGCCGCCAGCCAGGGATTGAGCGTCGTCACATCGCATCACGTCCATCCCGCATAGGTGCGGGCGACGCTACTTCGACTGTCGGATGCTCTGGAGGCGAACAGGTTCCGTACCAAAACTCTTGATGACGAGGTGCCTGTCCTCGTCGATGGCGAGCTGCACACCCATCGCGAGCTGGCCGGTGCCTTTGCCTTCGTCGTCGATGTCCATGACGATGAGCGTCACGTCGCAGTCATTTCACCTGGCCGGCGCGTAGCCTCATAGAGGCTGATATAGGGATCGAGCGCAAGGATGATGCGCCATTTTCGAGCCGATATTCGCGGGCATAACGCAGCCGCTCGCTGGGAAGGGGTTCCGCGCCGATGCACGCCCCGTGACCCGCGCGAAGCCTGTCTCTTCTTGCTTTCTGAGGACCTTGACCAGACCTTCCGCGCCGTTCTCTGCGAGCTCCGTTAAAAGCTCGAGGCGTTCTTCATCCGTGCTCCCGCGCTGGATCGTGATCTGAAGGTTCGCCGTCGTACCGGGTCGCATCACGGGCGGGTTGGAATCGATTTCACTCCCCTATGCAGACTCATCACTCATTCTCGCTGAGGCGACGTCCCGTGAGCTCCCATCGGACGAGCGAGACCGGAATCACGCCGACAGCGCTGAACTCGTCCATGAAACCGCGAAGCGTGAACGCGTCTCCGAGCTCATTGGCTCTCTCGGCCATGAGCGCCTCGATTTGGATTTTGCCCATCAAGTAGCTCGTTCCGTATCCGGGCTGCGCCAAGTACAAGTGCTGTTCGCCCCAAACGGTGTTGCTATCGGCTGGCATCCAGCCGCGAGGCGTCCAAGCGGCGGCGAACTCGGCGGCCTCTTCGATCGTGTACTCGCCGCCGTGCATCATCAGTCCGCCGATCGCCCGCGCTGCGCGCTGCGCAAGCATGATGTAGATGAGCTCTCTTGCGCGCGGCCGCTCGTCGAAAAGACCGGCCTGCATCAACCACTCTTCCATTCCGGTTGCGAGGCCTTCCGACCGCGCGTCGAAAATGTTGTAGAGCGACGGGATCCGGCGTATCGGGCTCGCGTGCGGCTCGTTCTCCATCCTGGCGAGCTCGACCCAGTGGTAGCTGTGGGTGCGCATGGCGACCGGATCGCGATAGGACACCTCGTTGAAGAAGCCGCGAAGACCTTCGGCGGGCGCGAAAGTTCCGATTTTGGCGCGGAGGGCGGCGTCCATGTATTCGCGGACCGAGATGATTTCTTCCTCGTCGAGGAAGGCCATGAGCTCGCTGACCGAATCGTTGAAGCGTCGGTCGTACTCTTCCGCGCTTCCGACGCGCTCGAGCTCAGGCCGGTTGCGATTGCGGTGCTCTTCGAGGGCGAGTGCTGCGTGGGAACGCGACAGCTCGTGACGCATCAGAGTTAGTTCTTCCTCCCACGTGTAAGGCACGAGGTGAACGTTTTTCAGGTACCACGTGTAGTTGTCTTTACCGACGCCAGACGGGCCGTTTTTCGACGGCAGCTCGGCTTCGAGCCATGCGTGAAAATCGTCCGTCGCTTCGCGTGCCTGCCCGACCGCCTCGTCGAGCGCCGCACTCGTCCCCACAACCTCGGCGCCAAAGGCTTCGAGATCGGCGCTCTGGCCTGCCATGGCGCGGATGCCACCCATCCAGAGATCTCTTGCATCTTCGACGAGGTTGGTCCGCGCCTGTTCGAGCTGTGAAGGGATCTTGACGATGACTTCGGCGAGCTCCGTCGCGTTCGCTTGCCCTAGAGGATAGTCATAAGTCCAGAGATCGACGAAACCGTGGATGACGGGTCCTTCGTGGGCGGGGACGTCGCTCTCTGCGGTAAAAATCGTTACATAAAAAGCAGGGTTTCGTGCCCACGGCCGGCGTACACGATGATCGAAATCGAGCCCGTTCATTTCGGCGCGCACGAGATGGTGGTCGATTTGCTGTGCGACGAGCCAGCCGCTTGCGTCGATGGCTTCGAGTCGGCTGCGATAGTCGTTTAGCTCGCGGTGCTGCATTGCCATATTTTCGGCGGAATAGTCCGGGATCCCGTCGACCAGGCTGGGTTTCTCGAACTGTCGCCAATCGGCAAAGAGCGTAACGAGATCGTCATAGCTCGTGCTCGAGACCGTCGCCGCCGGGACGGGGTCGGTCTCGGCGCAGCTGACGGCGGCAGCGAGTGCGGCCATCGTGAGTTTGGTGGCGAGCCACCGCTTGGAGCGAGAACGTGCTTGCGAAATCATGGACCCTCCGAAACAATCGGAGCTAACTCTCCGCCTCGGCCGTCGAGATGTCAACCGTCTCGAGCTCGAAGTGGGCAAGAAATTGATCTAAACTAGAGCGCAACGATGGGCAGCAAACAAGAGCGCAAGGTAAAGCTTCGGCTTCTTTACGAGCGCAAAGGTTCCAGCTATGTCGTCGATGCCGAGACGGATAATATCAGCCCGGACGGCGTGTTCATCACGACGAAGCGGCGACCGCTCGCGGTAGGCACGAAGGTATCCATCTTGCTGGAGCTTCAAGGTCGGAAAAAGGAGTTCCAAATCCAGGGCTCAGTCGCGTGGCAAGGCGGCGGCGAGCCCATCGACGCAAAAGCCGGGACGTCGGGGATGGGGATCGCTTTCGAGGACATGGAGGACGAGGCCCGGGAAATGCTCTTCGCCGCCATTGAAGAATACGAGTCCGGCGACGGCCGGGGTCCGTCCGTCTAGAACTTCGCTAGGTCAACATTAAGAAAAGCGTAACGCAAAGCCGCACAGGCGCAAAGAAAAAACAAGAAGGTGAGAGGAAATGCTTGTGTGCCTAATTTGGTCGCTCGCCTTTGTCGCTCCCCCAAAAAGCGAAACTCCTGAATGCTGAATGCTGAATGCTGAACAAAAAAGCCCTCCCCTCCATGAAGGAGGAGAGGGCCCCCGCCTTCGCCAAGGCTTCGGCGCGGCAGGCCGTCTCCGAAGAGACGTAAGTATTTACCGGAGCTTCATCGGGTAGATGAAGTGGCTGGCCGAAGACCAAGCACTCTCGTAGCCCTGGGCGTCGAGAGCTGAGACGCGCCAGAAATACGTGCCGGGCCCGATATCGCTGAGATCGAGGCTCTGCACTTGGGCGGAAGTTCCGTCCACCCAAGCCTCGTCGACGAGTTGCTTGAACCCGCCATCCGCGGCGACTTCGAGGTGATAACGCGTAGCGTTCGCCACCATGGCCCATGCGAAGTTGTAATTCGCGAGATCGCCCTGGAGAACCTGACGATCCTCCGGAGCAAGCAATTGAGCCGGAGCGGCGGGCAGCTGGTGAGGCGCGTCAGGCATGGTCCCCTGAGCGCTTACGAGCGAGCCGAAGTTACCGTCCACGGAGACTTGCTGACTTTCGTCGCCGAAGTCTACGCGGCCCTCGAGAACCTCGAGACGGGTGGCGCCTTCGGCCTCGACCTTCACGCGGAACTCGGTCCCGCGAATGAAGGACGTGGCCGTGGGCGTGGAAATCTCGAAGCGGCTGTCGCGCTGTGCGAGCTTTTTCACTCGAGCGAGGATCGAGCCTTGGTCCAGCTTGAGCTTGGTCGTGCGAACTTCGCCACGAGCTGTCTTGGCTGAACCGTTGGACTCGAACATGATTTTGGTGTTCGGACGCAACACGATGACGGTGCCGTCATCCTGCATGACCTCGACGGAGGACTTGGCGCGCGTACGAATCCAATCGCCTTCCTGAACGAGCATGTTGTCCACGACTTTGACCCACTTCCAGTCGAAGTTTCGGGCGATCTCGACACGGCCACTGAACTTCGTGACCTTGGCCGGAATCATCCCCGCCTTGAGCATATCCTTGGGCACCTTCACGGCGACGCCCTTTTGCAGAAGATTGTGCTCGGTTAGTCGACGCCATTCGTCAGCGCTCTTCAGATATTTCTGGTATACCTTGAGCGGCGACGTATCGCTTTGTGTCATGACCACCACGTAATCCTCGCCGGAGGTCTCGGCCGAAGCCTGGAACTCCTTGGGTGAATCGATCTTCGTGGCAGGTGTTGGTTTTTTCTCCTGCTCGTCGGAACGCCCCCCATCAAATGCAGCGAGGTTTACAGCGATGGACATGGTGAACGCGAAGGTTAGGACCTTCTTCCATTTCATGTGCATCGTGCTTACCCTCCTTGTTGAAACAATACGCGAGCTCGAAAGCTCACTTTTTTGGCTGAGGAAAACCCAAAATTCTTTACTCATGCTTCCACCTAGTCCAATCCGGCGGCGCGGACACCCGCATTGATTGACTCGGGGTGATCGCGGCCGTTCTTCGGTGCGGTTGTTTTGCCGTTTCCGCCCTCGGTCTTGGACCGGGCCTTGCCAACACGTAGAAAACCTAGCTCGGCGAGAGTCTTGAGAGCCTTCGCCATTTTGTGCGGAGATAGACCGACGAGTTGCGTCAGCGTCCCAAGGTCGCGCTTACCGTCGATATAGGCCAGGAGCTTCCATTGGATGGCCGTTAGCTCGAACTCCTTGTTCTTGGGCTCGTCACGAAGCTCCGGTACCGCGTCGAAAAACGTATCCCGCTCCAGTTTTTCCGCTTCGAAGGCCAAGACCCCTGCCGTGAGCAAGCCGAAAACGGTGCGGGCGACTTCGAACAGCTCTACATCCGTCGCTTCGCTGACTTGGCGAATGCTTCTTTTGCCATCGACGTGGCTCAGAATCTTCCAGTCCATCTTGTTGAACTTGATGGTGTCGGTCACGCCGGAGGCGATGCGATGTGGGGTGACATCGAAGTTCGGAATCTTCGCCGAGATGAGGTTCCATTCGTCCAAGCGGCGGGTAGCCTCCATGAGGAGAGCCTGACCCTTCGCCTGGATGGTTCTCTTCGAAGAGGCTTTTTCTACCTGATAGCTGAACTGACCGTGCTTCCAGACGGACATCGCATAGAACGCTTCTTCGCCCGTGCGCCCGTCATACTCGGCGTGAATAGCGTCACCGTCGACGAGGTAGACGCGTCCGATCTTGTCGCCATCCTTGACGACCATAGTGCCGCTCTGCCCATAGGCCATGGCGAGCTGGAACGCTTCGGGAAAGTTCTTCTCCTCGAGTGAGCCGCTGAGCACGGCCGCTTTCTGGCTGCCATTCCCATTCCCATCCCCATTGGAGTTGGTGCTTGCTGCCTGCGCCTTCTTGGCTTTTTGCTCGTAGCGCTTGGTCCGCCGGAGGATCATCTCGATGCGGGCCTGGATTTCCTCGGGATCGACGGTCTTCACGACGTAGTCGTCGGCGCCTCCGTTGATTCCTCTGACTTTGTCCGAGGTCGCCTCGAGTCCTGTGAACATGATGATCGGAATGTCCTCGGTATCCGGATTCTCTTTCAGGCGTTCGCAGGTCTCGAAGCCGTTCAAGACGGGCATTTCGAGATCGAGCAGGATGAGCGAGGGCCGCTTCTCGTCGACCTTGTCGAGCGCTTCCTGGCCGTTCTCGGCGAGATCGACCTCGTAGCCCCAGGACTCGAGGAAGTAGCGCATCATCACGCGGTTGTCGAGCTCATCGTCGACCATCAGGACCAGCTCTTTAGACATTTCTGCTCGTCACCCTCTCTTGGCCTCAGTTGGTCAATACCGCGGTCGATTCGACGAGTTTGCCCGTCTCTTCGACCACCAGTTCCATGCCCTCGACATAGGCGGGAATCGTGATTGTGAACGTGGAGCCTTTGCCGTGCTCGGATTCAACGCGAATCGTGCCCCCGTGTACTTCCATGATCTGCTTCGCCAGCGAAAGCCCTAGACCGGTTCCGATGATGTCTTTGCGGTCGTCGTGGCGGACTCGATAGAACTTCTCGAACAGGCGAGGTAGCGCTTCTTTCGGAATGCCGAGCCCGGTGTCCTGAACCGAGACCGCGACGATGCCGTTTTGCTGGGCGACAGCGACGCCGGCGGAGGCGCCCTTCGGGCTGTACTTGATCGCGTTCGATAACAAGTTGATGAGGACCTGCTCGATGAGATTGCGGTCGCCGAAAACCTCGGTGAGCCCTCCAGGGTCCGGCCTGTATTGCAGCGAGATGTTCTTCTCATCGGCCAGTGGTTTGAGGTCCGCTAGGGCGTTTTGGATGAGCTTGTCGATATTGACGGGTGCCTTGGTGATGACTTGGCGCCCCGACTCGATGCGGGTAATGTCGAGGAAGTCGTTCACGAGGTTGACCAGTCGATTCGACTGCCGATTGATGATCTCGAGAAACTCCTTCCCCTTTTCGTTGTCGATACCGCCTTTGAGCAAAATCTGGGCAAAGCCCCGAACCGTCGCGAGCGGCGTGCGAATCTCGTGCGTCACCATCGACATGAGATCCGTCTTCATCTGGTCCATTTCCTTGAGCTGGGTGATGTCGGACAACACGGCAACGATCCCCTGAACGAGGCCGTCTGAGCTCCTGACGGGACCCATAGACAAGGTGTAAAAGCGCGTCGTCGGAAGAGAGAGCTTGATATCCGCACTAAAGGTCTCTCCGCGCTCGACGATCTTCTGGAATTTCTTTTGCATCTCCGCGTAAGGTATCTCCTCGAAGCGCCGGATGAACTCGACGGCGCTCTGGCCGATGGCGCTTTCGGCGTAGAGCCCGAGGATTTCTCTCGCCTTCGGATTGAAGAGCTGAATCGTGCCGAGAACGTCTGAGACGATGACGCCGTCTGCGACGCTGTTCATAATCGAGCTCATCAGCGATTTTTCATCCACGACAGCATCGTTCAAAGCACTCAGGGTCTGGATACGGCGCTCTTGACTCTTGTAGGTAAAAGTCGCGAGTGGATTCGTGTTCTTTGCGGTCAGGCGCTCGTAGAGATTGGCGTTGTACCATACGGTGCCGAACTCGGCGGAGACGGATCGAAGAAGATTCTCGTCCTCCGTGCGGAAGTCCTCGCCGCGCGGCCGGAACAGGCACAGCGCGCCGACCGTATCGCCTTTTGCGACGAGCGGGACGATCATCGCGTGATAGGCGGAAATTTGCGCTTTGGGTACGATCGCCGCAAGCGGATGATTCTGCAGGCTGTCCACGAGAATCGGGTCGAGGCTTACCAACAAGCTCATCAGGTCGCCCGAGAGCTTCAAGTTCGTCTTTTGGTTCGGGTTGATCCTCGTAAGCCCGTATTGTGCCGTGGGGACCACGGACCCTTTGTCACGCTCGATTTTCAAAAGAGCGGCCGCGGGAAAGCCGAGGAGATGACGGAGAGTTGGCTCCGCGGCTTGAAAGAGCTGGATGATAATTTTCTCCCCCGCTTTGTCTCCGAGGGCCGCCGCCTGTGAGAGGCTCAGAACCTCTTCATCGAGCGCCTCGTTCACGTGACGCATCTTCAGCATCAAGCCAAAGATGAACGAAATGAGAAGAGCCGTCACTAGAGGCGAGATTTCGATCCAAAAACCGTGGGAGCCGAACAAATAGGTCTGGACGGCGACCGCTGCAACCGTCAGCAGCACGAGAGCCAGTGATGCCATTCGGGTGTCGAAATAAAGATAGACCGCCGCGACGGCCATGGCGCTGACGGTGGTAATGAGGGCCAGAAGCCAGAGCGGGGCTCGACTGATGTGTCGTTGGTCGAGAATGGCGGCTATCACGCTCGCTTGGATCTCGACGCCCGGGGTCGGGCTGCGGTCGAGAGAGAACGGCGTCATGTGGGTGTCGAAGAGGCCAGCGGCGTTGCCTCCGTAGAGGACAATCTTGCCGTCAAAATAGTTGGCGGGCACGCGTCCATCGATGACTTCGTGCGCGGATATGTACTCGAACGTTCCCTGGATGCCGTAATAAGGAATGTTCATCTCGTAATCGATGACGTAAACATCGTCGAGGGCCTGGGCGGAATCTGGCGCCGACGCGACCGGGATCTCGATATCGCCGATGCTGAGAACGCCCGGGCTCGTTTCGCGGATGGCGTCATCCGGAACGTCGAGATACACCTTGAGGATCTCGAGGTTCATGCCCCAGTAGGTCCTCTCCGGCGTCCTGTAAGCGAGATGTACCCGGCGGACGATGCCGTCTTTGCTTTGTTCGATATGCGCGTGGCCCACCCCTGCGGCGGCCTCCTTCAATTCGGGCAGGGGCTCGAAGCTCACGAGCTGCGCTTCACCGGCATCGACGATTCTTTCCATGATGACGGGGAAGATGACATTCCCGGCTTCGCGCGTCGCTTCGACGAGCTGGAAATCGTTGTCGGGCTCGCGTCGATCCGGCTCGAAGAAGCCGATATCCACTCCGATGACCTTCGCGCCGCTCGCGCTGACCTGACGCAGGATCTCGGCGTGGAAAGCCCGCGGCCAAGGCCAGCTTCCCAAACGTCGGAGCGAGGGTTGGTCGATGGCGACGATGACGATGTTGTCCGGGGCGGGTCGCCCGTTCATCCGGATGTTCTGGTCGTAGAGCTGGTACTCGAGCGCCTCGAACACCTGGAAGAAATAAAGCGTGCATGCGATAAGCGAGGCAATAGCGCCCGCTATCAGGCCACGGAGCACGAGACCTTTGCTATCTTGCACGGCCTATCCCTTGGCTCACCCTGACCGCGTTGACGTTGTGCTCCCGCACACCGCGTCGCTCGGACAGATAGTTGCTGCCTGCATATTTCTTCAGATACTTCTTGAGCTCCGCCGCGCGTTCGGCAATGACGTGCGTGCTCGGAAAATCGCCCTTCACACCGCTGACGATCGCGATCGTGATCGACATGATCGGGAACCTCTCGAGCGTTCCGGAGCGGTTCTCGATCTCGATGCTCCCTCGCTCGAGGTCTTCGGCGTGGTAGAACTTGGTGATGGAGCCGTCGAAAGTTTCGGCGATGGCTTTGCACGTCAGCTTGTCTCGCGCCGGCGTCGTGACGACCACGAAATCATCGCCCCCGATATGTCCAACGAAATCTCCGTTGTCCCCGAGAGCGCGTATGCTGTTCATGATGGTTTGGGCGGTATGGAAGATGACGCGGTCGCCCGCCTCGTAGCCATACTTGTCGTTATAGGCTTTGAAATTGTCGAGGTCGCAGTAGCAGACGGAAAAGGGCTCACCGCTATCGAGCCTTTTCTTGATCTCGCGCTCGAGAGCGAGGTTGCCGGGTAGACGCGTCAGCGGATTGGCGCCCGACTGCTCTTGCGTGCGGCGTATGACCATCTCGATCCGCGCTTGGAGCTCGAGCGGGTCCACGGTCTTGATGACGTAATCGTCGGCGCCCTTGCCGAGTCCGTGCACTTTGTTCTGCACTTGGTCTTGGCTCGTGAGCATGATGACGGGGATGAACGAGGTGGAGAAGTCGTTCTTGATCTTCTCGCAGGCCTCGAAGCCGTTCATCTCTTCCATGTTCACGTCCATGAGAATCAGATCAGGTTCTTCCGTTCGAGCTCTCTCCACAGCTTCCCTACCGCTCGATGCCGTCAAAACTTCGTATCCCCACGACTCGAGTAGGAACTGCGTGAGCCTCAGGATGTCCGGCTCATCGTCTACGGCGAGGATCTTCTGCGACAACGCTATGTCCTTCCTCTAGGCCAGAGAGGCCCAGACCAGGTGGTAGGTAGCAATATCCGTACCAGTGAGATCCCTGCCGTATCACGATTCCGCTCTCCGACAAGGCATCCTGGTGATTGCTTAAGTCATTATTCGAGTGTCCGTTACGAGAGGGAAATTTGGAGCTATTGGGAACTCCCCACTCAAAACGGCGATCCGGTCACGGGGGCTTTTCCCTGCGACGTGCCGGCAAACCCCTACAAACGCCAAGCGTCGGAGTCATGGATCCGTTTGGCCGCCTGCGGGAGAAAGCCTATGTCCCGAGGGCGTCGTTCGGGTGGAATTGACCGCAGGACGCAAGTAGGAGTCTCCTAAGTCTAATAGTTGTAGCGGTTCGCCTAATGCCTGTTTTGGCACAACGGTTGCTAATGTCATGGGTGAGTGATTACGAAGGTTCGCAAGGAGAAAGTTCAATGACTCGGGAAAACGTAGCTGAAATCGGCGAAGATTCCCCGCTAGCCCTGCAGATCCTCGATTACTTCCGCCGTCACCCCCAGGCCAAGGACTCAGTCGAGGGCATTGCGAGGTTCTGGGTCGACGCCGATCCTGTCGATGTTAGTCATGCGCTAGAGAAGCTGGTCGAGCTCGACCTCATCTCGAAACGCAAGAACGCCTCGAGGGATCTGTACGCGACGGGCGTGGAAAAACAATCCGCTTAGACAGCGGAAGAATCTGATACTCCACTTAAGGAGAGGCCGCGAAGGTGCCAGGGGACTGTGTGGGCGTCTTAGCGGAAGTTCCAATAAGAGGCTTGGATGGAAGATCCGTCTAAACGCTCTCCGCTTTTCTTTCATCGGCAAGCTGACGGCGTCCCTTTCGCGTCATCCAATAGAGTGCTATGGACGCGGTGAGCACGACGATCCCAAGCGCCGTGCCCAAAATAATGACGGTCGTCGCCAATACGGAGCGGCGCTCGAAGCGCGCTTCGATCAAAAGCCCGTCTCCGCCGAAGAGCTCTTCCGCTGTTCGTTGCCAACGGATGATGTTGCCCCTTTCTATATCGTGTCGTGAGTTGTGAGATCGAACCGAGCTCGGAAAATGAAAACGAAACGCGAGGACGTCGTCCGGCTCGACAGGACTCGGTCTTTCGGCAGTGATGGCGGGCACGGAGAGAAAAAGCGAGAGCTCTCGGTCATCTTCCTGGCGGAGCCCGCAATCGCGAGCGCGAAACGCGGGGTGGCGACAGAGTGCATTAAAGTCTTCGAATCTTCCCTCCACATGTATGTAGCGCCGGCCGTCGCGGCTCGTCTCACGAACGGAATCGATTCTTAGAGCGGGGTCCTCGAAATGGGCGCGCATCGAGCTGAGGCTGGGCGCTTCCACATCGTGTATCACGCGGAGTAGCTCATGCGTGCCACTGATGCGGATGTTGCCCGAGCCGTCGGTCTCGAGGAAAACCTCTTCCTCATATTCGTAGGATTCGCACGCGGCCAGAGCGAAGGCACAAGCACATAGGAAAACGATGCGCATCGCCTCGATTCTATAGCGCGTCGGCCGGTGGGATACAATGCGCTCCCCATGGCCGAGCCGGACAGCCGCAATCGGGATCCGCGGGAAGTCCTGCTTCTCGTCGACGGGAACAACTTGTTTTACCGCTCTTTCTATGCGATCCCTCCTCTTGCTATTCGATCGGGACTCCCAACCAACGCCGTCTACGGCTTCGCCAACATCTTGCGAAAGCTTCTAGCCGACGAGTCGCCGGCCCTCGCGGCCGTCACCTTCGATGCCGGGGGAAAGACCTCCCGCCACGAGCGCTACGACCAATACAAGGCGAATCGTCCTCCCATGCCTTCCGATCTGAGGTCGCAGCTACCCTATACACGCAAGCTCTGCGACGTGCTCGGGCTTTCCATCGTCGAGATCTACGGCATCGAGGCGGATGACATCATCGGAACACTCGCACGCCGCGGGATAGATGCCGGTTACGAGATTCTCATCGCGTCCTCGGACAAGGACTTGTTCCAGCTGGTGCGCGAGGGCGTCACCATCATCCACCCCGTTCAATATGAGCGTCTCGATGCCGAGGGTGTACGCGCGAAGCTCGGCGTGCCGCCCGAGGGCGTCATCGACCTGCTCGCGCTGAAGGGGGACTCCGTCGACAACATTCCAGGGGTCCACGGGATTGGCGACAAGGGCGCTGCGAAGCTCCTCGCGGAGTGGGGCTCCCTCGAAAGTGTGCTCGAGCACGCGGCGGAGGTCAAGAACAAACGCCAGCGCGAAGCGCTCCTTTCGCAGCGCGACGCCGCCCTTCTCTCTAAAGAGCTCGTTACGATCGATACCACGCTCGATTTCGAGCTCGATTTCGACGAGCTGAGATACAAAGGTGCCAACCGGGAAGCGGCGTTCGCGCTCTTCGACGAGCTCGAGTTCACGTCGCTGCTCAAGGATTACCTTCCGAGTGACGAGCCGGTGGATATGTCGGCGACCTTTCGGGAGCTCGCATCCAAAAAGGAGCTCGCCACATACCTCGCGCGCGCGCGCAAGAAGAGAAACCTTTCTCTTTGGCTGGATCTCGGCGTGATGAAACGCTTCGATCCTTGGAACACCCCGCTGAACGGGGCGGGCCTTGCGATCGAGCCCGGAGAAGGCGTCTACGTGGTGTGTGGTCGTGGCGTGAGCGAAGACGAGCTCGTGGCCGAGCTGAGTGCCATCGCTTCCGAGCGCGAGACGAGTATTGTTGGACACGATCTGAAACAGGCCGCGACCTTCTTCGGGGCACGTGGCGTCGTGATGAAAAGCATCGACTTCGACACCCGCGTCGCGTCCTATGTCCTCAACCCGTCGCGCCGATCGCAAGAGCTGAACGATCTGCTGCTCGAGTTCTTGCAGACGCCTTTGACCAAGGAAGGGGAGGCCGCTTCGCCTCAAGGGGTTCTGCCCGGCTTGGAACAGCTGGGCGGCGAGGCCGCCGGCCCGCTCAATGCGGAGCGCGCCGAGCGGGTCCTGCGGCTCCAGGAGAAGATGGAGAGCCGTCTCGAAGCGGAGGAGCTCACGAAGCTCTATCGTGAGCTGGAGCTTCCGCTGATTGGAATGCTGGCATCGATGGAGCTTGCCGGGATCGCGATCGACCGCCAGGCCTTCGACGAAATGTCGCGAGAGATCGAGATCGATCTCGAGAAGCTGACGAAGGAGGTCTACGAGCTCGCTGACCAAGAGTTCAATATCAACTCCCCCAAGCAGCTCGCCGAAGTGCTCTTCGTCAAGCACAACCTCCCTACGTTCAAGAAAACCCAGAAACAGCGGGTTCCGTCGACGAGCGTCGAGGTCTTGGAGGGGCTTGCGAAAAGCTTCCCGCTCCCCAAGAAAGTCTTGGAATATCGGAGCTTCTCGAAGTTGAAGGGGACTTATGTCGACGCGCTGCCGCAGCTCATCCATAGCAAGACGGGCCGCATCCACACGACCTTCAATCAGACGGTCGCCGCGACCGGTCGTCTGTCGAGCAGTAACCCCAACTTGCAGAACATCCCCATCCGCACGGAGCTGGGCCGGCGCATTCGCCGCGCCTTCGTTGCCGAGCCGGGCGGTGTCTTGCTCTCGGCCGATTACTCGCAAATCGAGCTCCGCGTTCTCGCGCATCTCAGCCAGGACGAGAACTTGATCGAAGCTTTCCACGCGGGCGAGGATATTCACGACCGCACCGCGCGTCAGATTTTCGGGAAACAGGCGGACTTGAGCGAGCACGAGAAAAGACGTCGCGCGAAGATCATCAATTTCAGCATCATTTACGGGAAGACAGCCTTTACTCTCGGGAAGGATTTCGGCATCCCCACGAGGGAAGCGGAAGCGTTCATCCAGAGCTATTTCGAGCGCTACCCGAGAGTTCGCGAGCTCCTCGACACCATCGTACGGGATGCGCGCCGAACCGGCAAAGTGCGGACGCTCTTCGGACGTCAGCGTTATATACCGGAGATTGGCTCCCGGAACCGGAACACGCGGGCGGCGGCCGAACGCGTCGCGGTCAATACACCGGTCCAAGGGACGGCGGCAGACCTCATCAAGAAGGCGATGATCGATTTGCACCGGGAGCTTACGGCCGGAAGCTACGCCTCGCGTCTCCTGCTGCAAGTGCATGACGAGTTGGTCCTCGAGGTCCCGGAAGAAGAAGTGGCAAAGGTGACGGCGCTCGTCCGCGAGACGATGGAGAACGTCTACCCGATGGCGGTGCCGCTGACGGTAGACATCGCGATCGACCGCTCCTGGGAGCACTAGAGCCGTTTGGGGGCGCTATTCGAGGCCTAAGCTTTTGGGGAGGTGGCCCGCGTGCGGGAGGATGAGGTCGGGCTCCGCCTCTTCGAGGATTTGTCGAGGGCCGTACTCGCTTTCGACGCCGACAGTGAACGACCCGACCTTGCGACCCATCTCGATGTCTTCGGGGCGATCGCCGACGAAGACGGCCTTTTCTGGCTCAATGCGAATCTCGCGGAGTGCGCGCTGGAGCGGCGCAGGATGCGGTTTCTTCTCTACTGTGTCTTCGAAACACACCACCACGGCAAAAAAGTCCGTGAGAGCGTGGCTCTCGAGCTCGCCTAGGACGCGGTCACGGTCGCCGCTCGTCACGAGCCCAAGGGTGCGGTCCGCTTCACGCAGGCGCGTCAACAGGGTCAGAACGAAGGGAAAGGGCTTGGAGACCTGCTCGCGATAAGTGCGTCGCCACATCTGATCGGCGTCGTCCCAATCCGACCTCGGCACGCCGAGCTTCTCGTAAGAGTCGTACCAGTTGGGGCTATAAGTCTCGAGGAACTGTTCGCGGTCCACGTCGATACCGAAATGCTTCAAGACCTTGATGGACGCACGGTAGCCAGCCGAGTAGGAATCGATGAGAGTTCCGTCCCAATCGAAGAGGATTGTGGTCGCCTGTCTCATGCTCGCCTGTTGCTCGTGTTGCTCGCCTGTTGATCGATCGTTCAGTATACTCGTCCACGCGACGTTGTTTGTCGCCTCGCGTTCTCCGCGCTAGAAGAGGCTTTGAGTATTTGAAAGGGCCCACCGGCCATGCTTCTTCATTCCACCCTCGAGATCCCCGACTTGGAGCTCGAGATCTATTCGAGTGAAGCAGGACTCGTCGCTATAGGTCTCGGCTCGCGGGAGAAATCCAAGCTCGAGATCTGGCTCGGCCGTTTCTACGACGGCGTGCAAATCTTTCCGGCGGAGAACGGGCACGAGCTCTATCGAGGACAGCTGCAGGAATATTTCGAGGGCCGCCGCCGCGTCTTCGAGTTTCCACTCGATCTTCGCGGCAGCACTTTCCAGAAAGACGTGTGGAGAGCCGTTGCGGCAATCCCTTACGGGCACACCGCGTCCTACGGCGAGATCGCACAGCTCGTGGACCGTCCAGGCGCAAGCCGCGCCGTGGGTGCGGCGAACCATGCGAACCCGATTCCGATCGTGGTGCCGTGTCACCGCGTGATTGGCGCCGACGGGACGCTCACGGGCTATGGTGGCGGGCTTCCCCTGAAGCGGCGGCTTCTCGCGCTCGAGGGCATTCTCGCAGTGCCTGCGGTTCAGATGCGCTTGTTCTAAAATGGTGTTTCAAACTAGGAGATTTCGAATATGCCCTCGACCCGATTGATATGGCTCATCGCTTTCTTAATGCTCGTCGCGTTTGCCTTTGGATGTAGCAGCGGCGAGGAGGCGCCCGCTGCAGAAGATGCGAACGCTGCCGAGACCGCGCCGGACCCGGAGGAAACGGCTCCGCCGCCCGAAGAGGCGACTCCGCCGCCCGAAGAGGAAAGCGCCGAAGAAGCCGCGGAAGACCTTGCCGATATTGGCTCCGGCTATCCGGTGATCGAGATGTCGACGAGCATGGGCATGGTCAAGCTCGAGCTCTACCCGGACGAAGCGCCCAAGACCGTGGAGAACTTTCTCACCTATGTCCGAGATGGGTTCTTCGATGGGACGATCTTCCACCGCGTCGTGCCCGGATTCGTGATCCAAGGGGGCGGCTTTACCCCGGACATGACGAAAAAGGAAACACGGCCCCCCATCATGAACGAGGCGGATAACGGGCTCAGGAACGACCACTATACGATCTGCATGGCGCGTACGAACGATCCCCAAAGCGCCACGTCACAATTTTTCATCAACACCAATAACAACGACATACTGAACCACCGAAGCAAAGACGCATCCGGGTGGGGGTATGCCGTTTTCGGCAAGGTCACCGAAGGTACCGATGTCATCGATGCGATCGAGAAAGTGCAGACGTCGCGCTCGGGTAGTTATTCTGACGTGCCGGTCGACCCGGTCGTGATCGAGAGCGCCCGGATCGCTCCATGACCAGCGCTCCGTCGTCAGCCCTTGCAAACGGCGATGACGACTTCAGGGACGCCTATGGGTTTATCGAGGTCTCTTGGTTCGTGGCGGGACTCTCGCTCCCATGGTAGCCCACAGATATTGCGCAGCTGGTGAAGGCGAATCGCCAAACGGTTGGAGCGCTCGCCCGCGCGGGCCAGCCTTCGTCGATGGGCGTCCGAGAACCACGTTTGGCCCCAAAGCTCGACGGACGAAAAGTGTCTCTTCAAGAGCTCACGAAACTCGCCGATGGCATATTCTCGTATGTGATACGGGTTCTCGGGGCGGTCGCTGAGACGGTTCCCGGGACTCAAAAGGTTGCGGTTTGGCGTCGAACAAAGGAATCGACCCGACGGCTCGAGAACGCGCTTGGCTTCACGCACGAGCGCGTCATCCGCTTCGACGTGCTCGACCGTCTCGAAACAGGTGAAAAGATTGTATTTTCCAGAAGTGAGGGGGAGACGCGTTACGTCGGCGCGAACGAGAGAAAGATCGTTCGTGACACGTCGGGCTTCGTCAAAAGCTCGAGGCGACAGGTCGAGCGAGGTCACATGTCGGGCGCCCGCATGCAGCAGAAGACTCGAGCCGTAGCCGCTGCCGCAGGCCGCGTCCAAAACATGGGCGCCTTCGGCGAAGCGCGCGGCCGCCCATCGATAACGCACGACGTGTTGTTGCCTGAGCCACGGCGAGGACCAGCGGTCGAGAGCGAGACGTTCCATTGACGTGGATTATACGAGCGGCCGTCGTCCTCGGCGTGCTCGCCGCGTTGCAAGGACCGGAAACGCCTCGAGAGGTTGTGGCTCGCTGTTGGGACGAGGTCCAGAAAGCTGCTGCGGATGAGACGCCATCTTGCTTGCTCGACGCGGCTGCGGCGCTCGCCCCGGCAGTGCTCGCGCCGCGCTTTGCCGAGCTGGACGAGCGGCAGCGCAAGCGTTTCCAAGAAGCTCTAGCGCGAGCGATGCGGCGCGAGCTCGCGAGCTATGCGTCTGATGAGCCCGATGATCTTGACGCGCTCGAACTTGTAGGCACCGACGCAGACGGCAGTCTCGTCGATCTTCGCTATGCGCTCCGTGGTCGCGAGCTCACCGTGCGCTTCGCTTCTGGGCGGTTCATCGATGTGCGTTGGGACGGCTCGTCGGCAAAGCGTCACTACCGCCGGCAATGCCGAGCTCTTTTGAACGGCTACTCGTTCGCTTATCTCATCGGCGAGCTCGAAGGTCGCGGCCTCGTCATACTCGAGGATTTCGAAGGACATCCGCTCGGCGAGCTTCCCACGGGATGGAAGTGGCGCGGCTTCGAGCAAGAGGATGAAAAGCCCTATCGCGTCATCGAAGAAAACGGAAACCGCTTCCTGCGGGCAGAGGATCGCGGCGAGAACGTGTTGCTGTACAAGGACGTCCGATGGGACTCGCAGGCCTATCCGTTCGTGAGCTGGCGTTGGCGTATCAGAGCGGTGCCGGAGGGAGCGGATGCGCGTTACGAGGATTCCGCGGACAGCGCTGCCGGTGTTTACCTCACGTACCGCCGGCGTTTTGGCTTGGTGCCGGAGACAGTGAAGTTCGTGTGGAGCGGTCATCTGAGGCCCGGAGCCGCGTTTCGCCGTCCGGGCATCGGGATGCCGTGGACCGTCGTCGCCGGGAGCGGAGCGGCGGATGATCGCCGGTGGCGTCGGGTCGTGTACAACGTGTCGGATGTCTATCGGGAGACGTTTGGCGGCAAGCCGAGTGGAAGGCCGCTCGGTATCGGTGTTCTGTCCGACGCGAACAATACGGGAAGCTATGCGGCCGCCGATTATGACGACTTCGTCGTGTTAAAAGAGGCCGGCAACGTGAGCCGCGTGGACGAGATTCTCGAGCTCCAAAATTGACACTGGCCCAGCCGCTATGTTAGCGTCGCGACTCCATCTGGTTGATAGCGTGCCACTTGCGCTTCAATTCTGTCCTGGAGAGGAGACGGCTTATCGACGCGCTCGAACCATCTACAGAACCTTTCCCTAGTGTCTCCGTTTTGTTTCCGGCCTTCAACGATGCCGGTACCATTGCGAGCATGGTCCTCAGTGCGCGACGGTCGGTGCGCCGGTGGACCACGGATTACGAGATCCTCGTCGTCAATGACGGGAGCGAAGACGCGACCCGGGAAATTCTAGAAGAGCTTTTAGCTATCGTCCCCGAGCTGCGCGTCTTGCACCACGACGTCAACAAGGGGTACGGGGCCGCGCTTCGAAGCGGGTTTCGTGGCGCCGTCAAAGAGCTCGTCTTCTACACGGATGGTGACGGCCAGTTCGACCCGCGCGAGCTCGATCGCCTAATGCCGCTTCTCGGGCCCGGCATCGACTACGTGAGCGGCTACCGCGTCAAAAGGGCGGATCCGTTTCTGCGCGTGCTCGTGGGAAATCCCTATCATCGTTTCGTGCGCTTCGCTTTCGGGCTCAAAGTGACGGACGTCGATTGTGACTTCCGTGTCTTTCGGCGGCGGGTGCTCGATGCCATCGAGCTGACCGAGACCGATGGGACGATGTGCATCGAGCTCTTGAAGAAGCTCCAGGATGGCGGGTTTCGTTTCGTCGAAGCGCCGGTCGGGCACTATCCCCGCGTTTACGGACGGAGCCAGTACTTCACCTTCAAAGGCGTGCTGCATTCCTACGCGCAGCTCTTCCGTCTATGGATGCGTCTCGTCGTCCGAAAGCGGCATTTGGAGCGGTCGATAGCGCCTCTCGCCAGCGTGCCGGCTCAGGACGAGTAGGGCGTCTTGTCGGTGAGTGTCGTTCTTGCTCGATCATCGACTGAACGTTCAGGGCGGTGAAACGCCTTCTCGCCGGACTCCACTCGCTGAAGCTCGATCGGCTCCTGTATCGATTGTGGCGCTACAATCCTGTCGCGCTTCGCCGGCTCTACGCGCATCACGCGTTCGATCGGCGCTTTGGTGTGGTCACCCGAGGCTATGGCGATCTCCGCTACGAACCGACGCCGGCTTCGGCTCTCGACAAGATGCTGTCGGCGCTTTCGATCGACCCGAGCGAGTACACGTTCATCGATATCGGATCGGGAAAAGGCAAAGTCGTGCTGCTGGCCTCGACCTATCCGTTCCGCCGCGTTATCGGGGTCGAGCTCTACGAGGAGTTCCATCACATCGCGGTCGCGAACCTCGAGGCCTTTCCTGTAAGTGAGCGCCGGGCCAAGAGTGTTACGCTCGAATGCGTCGACGCGGGCACGTACCTGCTGCCCCGCGAGCCGGCCGTCGTCTATCTCTTCAATCCCTTCTCGGAGGAGATTCTCGCGAAGGTGCTCCAAAACGTGGAGGCACACCCCGGGCCGCTCTACGTGCTCTTCTACGCGCCCATCATTCTAAGACACATGCCGTGGGATCGCAGGCGTCTCTTCGACGCCTCGCCGCGTTTGAAAGAGGTGCGCGGGGAGAAAGACTTTACGATTTACGCGCTTGCGTGACTATCTGATAGATGCCAGCCAATGTTGTCGGATTCGAGAGTCTGGGATCTCCCGTTTGACTTTGGCGCGTCGCGGCCATTCTGTTGTACGGTTCAGCCAAGGGCGCTCGCTAGGGACAGGGCTCGAAGAGAGCACCAATCATGAGTGCGCCGCGCAGGCCGGGCGAGAGGACGAGGAGCGAACGAGCATTGAGCAGATTAAATGAAGGTGGAACCCTTCCCGGGCTCGCTCTCGTGACGGGGATCGTGCTCGCCTTCGTTTCGCTCGCCTCCGCCGAGCCCACATTCGTCGGGGCTGGGGCCTGCCTCGCCTGCCACCCAGACGCCTACGGCAAGTGGGACGGCTCCCGCCACAGCAAGATGGTGCAGCCGGCGAGCCCCGAGGGGGTTCGCGGCAATTTCGAGACCGGGCCGGTCGAGCTTCGTGGCGAGACCTATCGCTTCGAGGTCGACGACGGAAAGTACTTCATCACCGAGTCACTGCTCACCGGAAAGAAGACCAAGCACCACATCCTCTACACACTGGGGAACCGCCGGATCCAGCACTACCTGGCCGTGATCGAGGGAGGCCGCATCGTCGTGCTTCCCCCGAGCTGGGACGTTCAGCGGGAGGAATGGTTCCACAACATGGAGATCGTCGGACCCGAGCCCGACGGAGCGATGGCGGTCCAGGTGTGGAACAAGAATTGCTTCGGCTGTCACGTGAGCGAGCAGCAGCGAAACTTCGATCTCTCCACCCTGAGCTACGACACCGACTGGCGTGATTTCGGAACGAGCTGCGAGCGCTGCCACGGGCCCGGGAGCGAGCACGTTACGATCTATTCCACCTCCGCACCGGGTGCTGCGGGAGCGGACAGCCATATCGTCGTCCAGACACGCCTCGGCAACGTCAAAAACACCATGGTCTGCGGCCAGTGCCACTCGCTCCGCGACACGATCGCTCCGGGATTCTACGCGGGCGAGAACTACTTTGACTACTTTCTGCCCCAGCTCGAGTTCAGTCTCGATTACGATCACGATCCCGCGTGGTACCCCGACGGCAAGACGCGGCGATTTTCCAACAACACATTGGCAATCTGGCAGAGCCGCTGCTTTCTCGATGGCGGTGTGGCCTGTACCGACTGCCATGTCGACGCCCACGACCCAGAGATCGAGAAGCAGGAGCAGCTGAAGGCCACCAACAACGCGCTCTGCACGCGCTGTCACGAAGGGAGCGCACAGCCTCTCACCGCACATACGCACCATCCCGCCGAGAGCACTGGTAGCTCCTGCGTCGAATGCCACATGCCACGGAGCGTCGTGGGCGTCAAAGCGCATATGCGTGACCACAGCATCAGCATTCCCACACCGGAGAACACCGAGCCCTTTGGCATTCCAAACGCCTGCAACCTCTGCCACGAGGACGAAACGCCTGCGTGGGCCGTCGCCATACTCGAAGATTGGTTCCCGGAGAGCCGTTCCAGAGACAAGCTCATCCGGCGCGCCGAGACATTCACCTCCGCGCGCGCGGGAGAGCCCGGCGCCCTCGCCGACTTGCTTGCCCTTTCCGCCGCCGAGACAGAGCCTCCTCTCATTCGGGCCAATGCCGTCGGATATCTGCGTCGGTATGTGTCGGATCCGCGGGTCACACCGGCGTTGCTACGGGCGTTGTCGTCGGACGAGCCGATCATTCGCGCCGTTGCTGCGCCGGCGCTGGGCCTGCAGCCGTCCAGCCTCGCCGCGGTCCGGCCGTTCCTGGTGGAGGCGCTTGCCGACGAAAGACGCACCGTCCGACTCGGCGCTGCGTTCTCGCTCCTCAGCCTGGGCATACGGCGCCTGGACGGCGAGGTCGGAGAGAGGTTCGAGCAGGCGAAACGTGACTACGTGATACGAGCAGCGACCTCTCCCGATCACGCGCCGACGCAGCTCGACCTCGCGATGTTTCATCTGCAGAACCGCGATATGGCATCCGCGGCCCAGGCGTTCGAAGCGAGCCTCAATCTCGATCCAGATCAACCGGACTCGGTTTACTTCCGGGCCCTCGCCCGATTGGGCCAGGGCCGAGAGAAAGAGGCGCGCTTGCTCCTCGAGGATGTCGGCTCGAAGAGTCCCTTCCATGAGTCCGCTCGGGCACTCCTCCAGACTTTGAAGCGGTAGGAGTAGAATCTAAGAAAAGCGGGGCCCCCTCGCCATCGCCCACCAAACGCTACTCCTGCAGATCTACCGGCCCTCCACGATGGTCAGGAAAGCTCCGGCTGCAACGCTGCCCAGCTTCTGCTCGAGGCCGCTCGGCCAACGCACGATGAGCTCGTCCACCCGCTCGAGAGCTCCCAAACCAAAGTGGAGCCTGTGGTCGTTCGAGGAGAGATAGCTTCCGGAAGTGTGCACTTCTTTCACCTGTCGGCTCGAGCCGGCAACGAGGGTCACCCGAGCCCCCAGAGCATCTCGATTGCCGACCGTTCCGACGAGCCTCAACGTGAGCGCATTCCCGCCGCCAGGGAGCTCGTTCTTGAGAAGCGACGGCGGAGCGTCGATGTTCACGATGACAGCATCGAGGTCACCGTCGTTGTCCATGTCCCCGAAAGCGCCCCCACGGCTCGAGGCTTTCGCGTGCATCGCGTCGCCTGTGGGAAACTCGAAATCTTCCATGCGACCAGAGCCGGAGCTCCAGAAAATCTGATTCCGTTGCTCGTAGCTCAGTTGGGAACCGGCCTCGCCTGCCCGCGGATAGACATGACCGTTGGCGACGAACAGATCTTGATCCCCGTCATTGTCCAAATCGAGGAATCGCGTGGCCCATCCAAGATAGAACCAGCTATCGCTGCGAAGCATGATCTTTGCCGTCGCATCCTCGAACAGACCGCCGCCGAAGTTTCTATAGATCGTGTTGGTGTCGTGGGAGAAATTCGTCACGAAGAGATCGAGCCTCCCATCGCCGTCGAGATCCGCCATGTCCACACCCATCCCCGCCTGGGCAATCCCCTCGGCGCTATAGGCGACTCCTGCGAGAAGAGCTTGCTCTCGGAAGTTTCCATTGCCGTCGTTCTCGAAAAGGAAATTGGGGACCGAGTCGTTGGCGACGTAGATGTCTGTATCACCGTCACCGTCGTAGTCCCCCACCACGACCCCGAGACCATAAGCGGGAGTGTTGCCGACGAGGCCGACCTCTTCGCCGGCGTCTTCGAAGGTACCGTTCCCCAGGTTGCGGTAATAGACGTCTGAAGCGGCCTCGAGCCCGCTCGGGCCACAGAAGATAGGTAACCCCTGCCACTGGCAACTGGGACGGCTCCCTGGGGCCGGCAGGCGCCGAAAATCCAGGTTCACGTAGTTGGCGACATAGAGATCCAAGTCGGCGTCTCCATCGGCATCGAGAAAGGCGGCACTGGTTCCATATCCCGCGTGGCCCACGCCCGCCCGCTCCGTGACATCGACGAAGGTGCCGTCGCCACGATTGCGATAGAGCACGTTCTCACCGAGGTTGGTCACGTAGAGATCGACGAGGCCGTCATTGTCGAAGTCTGACGCGGCCGCGCCCACGCCAAAGCCCTGGTGGCCCACCCCGGCCATCTCGGTAACGTCGCGAAAACGCCAATCGCCCTCGTTGCGATAGAGGCGGTTCGGACCGACGGGAATCACGGAGCCGTCTTTCAACCCGGCGCCGTTCACCAGGTAGAGGTCCAGGTCACCGTCCTCGTCATAGTCGAAGAGGGCGGCGCCGGTTCCGAGGGAGCTCACGATGTAACGCTTCTCCAGCTCTCCTGTGGTGTTCCGGTACTCGATGCCAGCGTGCTCTCGCATTTCCACGAAGTACACTGGCTTGGTGGAAAGGCCAGCCTGCGCGACGGAGAGAAGGAAAACGATCGTAGGCGCTCTCATCTCGATGGGGGTTATATTAGCATCCAGGTTGACAGCCCCAGGTGGACCATTCGAAGATGACCCCGATGCGAAGACCGAACCGGTGGGCCATGTGGCTCGTCTTTTTCGCGTGGACAACCCTGGCGTCTAGTGGGGAGCGTGGGCAACGAGAAACGGCCCGGGCAAAAGCCCTTATCGAAACCGAGGATTTCGCCTCCGCTCTCGAGGTTCTGGGCGAAGTCCTCGACGAGGAACCGGATGATGGCGAAGCGCTCCGCCTTCTAGCCCCCTTATTGATGGCTCTGGGTCGGGACGAGGAAGCTCTCGAGGCTTACGACAGGCTCGCCATTCAGAGTCCGGAAGACACGAACGTCGCTATCCCGGTCGGCATCCTCCTCGCTCGAAAAGGTCAGTTTCAGAGATCGCTCGAAACCTTGAACGCGGTCTTGGAGCGGGAGGAAGACTCCTTCGAAGCCCATCACTATCTGGGCACCGTCTACTCGGCGATGGGTGAGGGGGAAAAAGCTCTGAAGCATCTGGACCGCGCCATCGCCCTCGAGCCCGACCACGGGCTGAGTCTCTACGAAAAGGCCATGCTCTACTCGAAACAAGAAAAGCTGGACGAGGCGCTCGACCACCTACAGGCGGCTCGGGAGAAGTTGCCGGAGAACGGGCTCGTTCGCTTTCGCATCGGCGAAATCTATGTTTACGAAAACGATTTCGAGGGTGCGGAGAGAGAGCTTCGGGAGGCGCTCCGACTCGACAGAAGCCTCAACCAGGCTCGTGCTCAGCTCGGAGTCGTCTTCTACCAGGGGAGGCGTTTTCCGGAGGCCGCGGAGGTGCTTCTAGAGGCGGTTCGATTTCAGCCCGACGATGCGGAGTCCCATCACTTGCTGGCGCGGACCTACGTCGCCCTCGAGCGTGCCGAGAAAGCTCGTGAGCATTTCGAGCGAGCGCTGAGACTCGATCCGTTACTGACCAACGCCTATTTGAACTACGGCAACTTCCTGCGCCGCCAGGGCGAAGCGGAACGTGGCGGAGAGCTTCTACGTCGCTTCCAGGAGCTCACTGAGTCCGACAAGGCTATCGCGAGCCTCGAACGGCTTCAGGCTTTCGATCCCGACAACGAGGAAACCAAACGAGAGCTGATGAAGCGCCTTCTGAGTGATGGGCGGGTAGCGTTGGCGTACCGTTACGCGGAGCAGTTCCTGGCGGCGAAGCCCGAGGAGGTCCAGAGCCACGTGAACTTGGCCATGGTTCATTTGAGGATGGGTCGTTTCGCCGAAGCAAGGACCATCCTCGAAGCTGCCCTCGAGCTGGACGCGTCGAGCGCCGCGCTCTACGGATTACTCGGCGACGCTCACCTTGGGCTCGAGAGCTCCGCGGCCGCGGTGCGGTCCTACGAACGTGCCGCCGAGCTCGAGGCGACCTCCGTTTGGCTCTACAAGCTTGGCGCTGTTCACATGCGTCGAGGAAATCGCTCGAAAGCGGCCGCCAGTTTCGAGCAAGCGATCCACAATGAAGCGGGCAACGCCTTGCCCTACAACGCCCTAGCCGTCCTTCGCCTGGATGACGGCGACCTCGCGCGGGGGATCGAGCTTCTGGAGCGAGCGATCGAGCTGGATCCGCTATACGTCACCGCCCACCGGAATCTCGGAGAGGCTTACCTTCGTGCGGGACGCGAGTCCGAGGGCGAGAAGGAGCTCGCCTTGGCAGAGGAGCTCGAGCCCCTAACGCTATGAATGCCGGATTCGTCAACCTCGTGAGGTCAAAATATTCATACGGCTTCCCGATGGTAGAAACGGAGCAACCCGCCAAGCGGTTCACGGGAGCGCACCTTGCCTTCGGACTGATGTAACTCCTCGCTGGCTGGGAACAGCAGCAGGTTCTCCTTGCCTTGATGATTCCTCTCGTGGTGATAGTGGACGACGTACTCCCTATAGCGCATGACGAAGCGACTTC
>SMVB01112509.1_pt1 | contig 25872 bp, 22 predicted proteins | sample 2456461 | NCBI WGS metagenome assembly SMVB01 (sample SAMN11095934, study PRJNA526329) | marine sediment metagenome | biome: Marine sediment; feature: Surficial sediment; material: Deep marine sediment; isolation source: Hadal surficial sediment | place: Pacific Ocean | collected 2014-05 | depth...
TAAACAATGTTGAATGAATAGAAAAAGTATTATTCACTTCCGAAATGCAATTATAGTTTTATTCTTTATAATCTTAATTGGTACTTCGGGTTTCATGTTAATTGAGGGCTGGAATACAGTTGATGCCCTGTACATGACTATTATAACAATTACAACAACAGGATTTGAAGAAGTTCACCAACTTTCAATGGAAGGCGAAATATTTACTCTTGTTTTACTAATTGTAAGTTTTGGCACTGTAATTTATATAGGCAGTTCCGGTATTCAGATACTGATCGAAAGTAAATTCTTCAGGAGAAAAAAAATGCAAAAAAGAATCGAACATCTAACTGATCATTATATCGTTTGCGGTTTTGGCAGAATGGGCACGCATATTTGTTCTGATCTGAAACAGGCAAAGGCACCTTTTGTAGTAATAGAAAGTAATCCCGATAATCAAAAAATCCTTGATGAATTAGAATATTTGCATGATATCGGCGACGCATCAAGTGATGACACTCTTTTAAGGACGGGTATAAAAAATGCAAGGGGATTAGTAGCAGTTCTTTCTTCCGATGCTGAAAATGTTTTTACAACTCTCTCAGCAAAATCCATAAACCCAAAAATATTTGTGGTTGCCAGGGCAATAAATGATAATACTGAACCAAAATTACTTAGATCGTGTTGTAAAGCCATATGAGCTTGGCGGTGTGCGGATGGCGGAGATTTTATTAAGACCGGGTGTAATGGATTTTATAGATGTTGTTGCCGGTAATAAGAAAGTGGATATTCAGATTGAAGAAATAACGGTAAGAAAAGGTTCTTCGATGCATAAAAAAACACTTGCGGAATTGCCTTTGAGAACTGATTTGAACGTAATTATTGTTTCAATCCAAAATGAAGAAAAAGAAATATTTATCTACAATCCAAAATCAGATACAATTGTGGATGAAGGTAATAAACTAATAGCTATTGGTGAAAAAGCAAGTCTGGATAAACTGAAAGAGCTATAACAGAATTATTACTTCAATTCCTTTTCCAAAAATTCCTAATATAGTTTCTTCATAAAACTTCCTTGGGACCATAACAATTACAAGATCTATATTCTCATTTACATCAGTAACGGCTGGTAATATATATAGCCAAGAATTTAATCAGCTTTAGAGTTTACCAAAAATAGCTGACCCATATAGCCATAATTTTTTATTGATTTTGTGAGTTCATAAGCAAGACTTTTGGGTTTGTATGACACCCCGATAATACATATCGATTTTGGATAAAAATATTTACTAAAGATGTGTTCCATATTTCTCACAAAATTTTCTAAAAGTATTTATGAAACTTAATTTATTCTGAACAAATTTCCCTCAGTGTTCCAAAACATTTAAAATGAGTTTTTAAGAAACAAAAAAACACCCGGATTTTACGATCTAAATTTTGGGGGCGAAAATCTGTCCTCCGCTATTTATGTTTACCGTTTAGAAGCGGGAAATTTCTTATAATCGAAAAAAATAATCTTGCTCAAATAACTGATCATTCTAAAGGTTAAACTCTGCTGCGCTCAAAGAGCCGGTATTTCCCACCTGTTATATCGACTCTGCAGCAGGGATTTATTTTTGATAACAAGTTGATTCTCTATCAGATTAATGCCGGGTTCAGAATGACTGGCTTCTAACTTCTTAACAAATTTGAAATCCCTCCCCTTTTGGGTAAATTTGCAATCAATTTTAAAAATTCCAAAAGATAGATGAGATATCCATACGCTGAAATAGAGAGCAAATGGCAAAAGTATTGGGCAGATAATGGAGTCCATAAAACCAATTTTGATGATACAAAACGAAAGCTTTACACGCTTGTTATGTTTATTTATCCTTCCGGTTCAAAACTACATTGCGGACATTGGTATAATTACGGACCGACTGACACCTGGGCACGATATAAAAAATTAAAGGGGTTCAACATTTTTGAACCGATGGGTTATGATGCTTTTGGTCTTCCAGCAGAAAATTCTGCTATCCAAACAGGAATTCATCCGCAGGACAGCACACTAAAAAATATTAACGATATTCGTGAACAGTTAAATAAAATAGGCTGTATGTACGATTGGAATTCCGAACTAATGACTTGCGATCCGAAGTATTATAAGTGGAATCAGTGGCTTTTCTTACAGCTTTATAAAAAGGGGTTAGCATATAGAAAAAAAGCTCCCGTTAACTGGTGTCCCAAAGATCAAACAGTTCTTGCCAACGAACAAGTTCAGTCAGACGGAACTTGCGAACGTTGCGGAACAACAGTAATTCAAAAAAATCTTTCTCAATGGTTCTTTAAAATAACCGATTATGCAGAAGAGCTGCTTGATGGGCTCGATAAAATTAACTGGCCCGACAAAACAAAACTTATGCAGCGCAACTGGATTGGTAAAAGCGTGGGTGCTGAAGTAACTTTTCTAATCAATGGCTGCGATGAGGAAATTAAAGTATTTACAACAAGACCCGATACGTTGTTCGGTGCAACTTACATGGTTTTAGCACCTGAGCATCCTCTAATTGATAAGCTTACTACCGAAAAACAAAAACAGCAGGTTAATGATTACAAAGAATCTACAAAATCTTTAACAGAGATAGAACGAACATCAACAGCAAAAGAAAAAACCGGAGTTTCAACCGGGGCATTCGCAATCAACCTTGCTACCGGGAAAAAAATACCAATATGGATTGCAGATTATGTCTTGCTTACATACGGAACAGGCGCTATTATGGCTGTGCCCGGGCAGGATGAAAGGGATTGGGAGTTTGCAGAAAAGTTTAACCTTCCGATTGTAAGAACAGTTCAGCCGCCGGATGATTTTGAAGGCAAAGCTTTTCCTGGTGATGGTCCGGCAATAAATAGCGATTTTCTTAACGGACTTAATGTTAAAGATGCAAAGAAAAAAACTATCAAGTGGTTGGAAGATAAGGATATAGGAAAAGGAACAATTAATTACAGATTGAGAGACTGGCTTATTTCACGACAAAGATATTGGGGCACGCCAATCCCAATTATTAATTGCCCTAAATGTGGTGAGGTTCCTGTAAATGAAAATGATCTGCCCGTAGAGTTACCTTACGATGTTGATTTTAGCCTGGGAGGTGAATCACCGCTTGCACGTAATGAAGAATATATAAATGTTAAATGTCCGAAATGCGGCAAAGATGCAAAACGCGATCCCGATACGATGGATACATTTGTTGATTCATCCTGGTATTATTTACGGTACTTAGACCCGGATATGTCTACAGAAATGTTTGATAAAAATCTTGTTGATAAATGGGTTCCTGTTGATATGTATGTGGGCGGAGCCGAGCATGCAACAATGCATCTTCTTTATGCAAGATTCATTCATAAGTTCATTCGCGATCTCGGATTAGTAAACAGCGATGAACCCTTTCAGAATCTCATTCATCAGGGAACCATTACATATCAGGGAGTAAAGATGTCGAAATCAAAAGATAATGTTGTAAATCCCGATGAGTTTACTGTAAACTACGGCTCGGATGTATTTAGATTGTATTTGATGTTTATGGGTCCCTACGAAATGGGCGGTGATTGGAATGATAAAGGTATTTCGGGAACAGACAGATTTGTGAACAAAGTTTACGATCTTTTCAGAAATCACGAATTCATCTTAAACGATATTTCACCGAAAGAAAAATACGATCTTTCCGAATTATCTGAAGATGAGAAGTTTATTTATAAAAAAACAAATCAAACATTAAAAAGAGTTAATGACGAACTGGAACATTTTCATTTCAACACTGCAATTGCTGCATTGATGGAACTGCTAAATAATTTTAAAAATCTTGATAAATGTTCAAGGGAATTACAAGCTTACGTATTGGAAAGATATGCGATAATGGTTGCACCTCTGGCACCGCATCTTGGTGAGGAGTGCTGGCAGTTGTTGGGAAACACCAATTCACTTTTTGAATCACCACTTTGGTTTGAAGTTGATCCTGCAGGATTTGTCGAAGATACGGTTAATATAGCAGTGCAGATTAATGGCAAGTTACGATCAACTATTCGAATGCCGATAAACAGTGAACAGGATAGCGTAAAAGAAGTTGTGTTTAAAGTTGAAAAGGTCTTAAAGCATATCAACGGGAAAAGTATAGTTAAAGAAATTTACGTTAAGAATAAGATTTATAACATTGTAATTAATTAATAGAACGCAGATGACACAGATTAAACCGATCAGCGCAGATAAATTCAATTTGTGTCCTGAGTGTTATTTTTTTTCAGAATATATATAGTACAGAGAATGCTCGATATAAAATACATAAGGGAAAACCCCGATAAAGTTAAAAAAGGCATTGCAGCCAAAAATGAAAATAACAGGATTGATGAAGTTCTTCAACTTGATGAGGAAAGACGCGATATCATCGGTCAGGTTGAAGAACTAAAAGCAAAACGGAATAAAGTATCATCTCAAATCCCTCAGATGAAAAAAGCAGGAGAAGATACAACAACAGTTCTTGCTGAAATGAAAGAAGTATCGGATAAAATATCTGAACTTGATAAAAAGCAACGTGATGTTGAAGAGCAGTTAAATGATATTTTAATGTATATACCCAATCTGCCGCACGATTCTGTTCCGGTTGGTAAAACTGTTGAAGAAAATGTTGTTGTTCGTGAGTGGTTACCGGAAGGGTTTTCATTTGAAAGCGATAAAAAGTTTTTAGATCACGTAGAGCTTGGTAAAAAACTTAACATTCTTGATTTTGAGCGTGGAGCTAAAATTTCGGGTTCGGGTTTTCCTGTTTACATGGGAAAAGGTGCTACGCTTGAAAGAGCTTTAATAAACTTTATGCTCGACTTCCATCTAAACGAACATAATTACACGGAAGTGTTGCCACCCTTTCTCGTAAACCGTGAATCAATGAAAGGTACGGGTCAGCTTCCTAAAATGGCTGAAGACATGTACTACATTGAAAAAGATGATCTCTACGCAATACCAACTGCCGAAGTTCCGATAACAAATCTTCATCGAAAAGAAATTTTGAATGAAAATGAGTTGCCAAAAAGTTATGTCGCGTACTCCGCCTGTTTTAGAAGAGAAGCAGGTTCTTATGGTAAAGAAGCAAAGGGATTTTTACGTGTTCATCAATTCAACAAAGTTGAAATGGTTAAGTTTGTAAAGCCCGAAACATCTTATGATGAATTAGAAAATATAGTAAGTGATGCTGAAGACATTTTAAAAGCATTAAAAATTCCGTACAGAATACTTTTGCTGTGCACAGGCGATCTCAGTTTTTCAGCAGCAAAATGTTACGATATTGAAACATGGTCTCCCGCAGAAAATAAATGGCTCGAAGCCTCATCCTGCAGTAACTTTGAAGATTTCCAGGCAAGACGGGCAAATATTAAGTTCAGAAGAAAAAATGAAAAGAAACCGGAATTCATTCACACATTAAACGGTTCCGGATTAGCAACAAGCAGATTAATGATTTCATTACTGGAAAACTATCAAACACGGGAAGGAACCATAGAAGTACCCGAAGTGTTACAGAAATATACCAATTTTAAAAGAATCGATTAGTTTTTTCCTCTCTTACTAAAAAACTTGATCTTTATCACATTCTACTTTGATGTATTTGTCAATAGATTAAGTTTATAAATATAACTTTATATGAGAAACCTTTACACTTTAAAGAAATATTTTGTACGTTATAAAAAGAAGCTGTTTCTTGGCTTTGTTTTTATTCTTCTATCCAACGCCGGTTCGGTTTATGTACCACTGCTCTTAAAAGATGCAATAAATTCACTTCAAAATAAAATTGATGATGGTTTGTTGCTTCAGTATGGATTAATGATTGTAGGGGCATCACTTTTTGCCGGTGTGTTTAGATTTTTAATTCGCCAGACGATAATAGTTGTTTCTCGTGAGATAGAATATGATTTAAGAGGAGATTTCTGGGCACATATTCAAAAACTTCCGTTGCGCTATTTCCAAAATAATTCTACCGGGAATATTATGGCGCACGCTACAAATGATATTAACGCAGTAAGAATGTTTCTTGGGCCTGCAGTAATGTACTCAGCTGATACTTTTATTCGGTTGGTGATTGTTTTAACAATAATGATGTTACTAAATGTTGAGTTAACAATTTATGCTTTATTACCTCTTCCGCTTCTTTCACTTGTAGTTTTCAAATTAGGAAAAAAAATTCATCATAGATTCTCTATTATTCAGGAAAAATTCTCAGAGTTAACAACCATTGTTCAGGAAAATTATTCGGGTATTAGAGTAATCAAATCTTACGTTAGAGAAGATAGCGCAGAAGAAAAATACGCTCAAAACAGTAAGGATTATTTGATCAAGAAGATGAGCTTAGTCCGGGTTCAGTCTTTAATTATGCCCATATTAATTCTGATAACGGGTCTATCAATAATAATAGTTATCTGGTTAGGAGGTATAAAAATAATCGATGGGGAAATGAATCTTGGTGAAATGACTGCATTCATTGTTTACCTGGGAATACTTATTTGGCCTATGATAGCTGTAGGTTGGGTAATGAATATTGTTCAGCAAGCAGAAGCAAGTATGGAAAGAATAAATAACATTTTAACCGAACCATACGAAATTGAAGATACAGAGAACACGGATAGTTCAATTACCGAATTAAAAGGAGAGATAGAATTTAAAAATGTTTCTTTCAAATACAATGATCATTTGCCGGAAATCCTGAAAAATATTAATTTGAAAATTCCGAAGGGCAGCTCACTTGCAATAATGGGTTACACTGGCACTGGTAAAACCTCTTTCATAAACCTTATCTCCCGCTTATATGATTGCACTGATGGTGAAGTTTTGATAGACGGCAATAATGTTACAACAATACCGTTAGGTGTTTTAAGAACTAATATTGGAATGGTTCAGCAGGAACCGTTTCTTTTCTCAGACTCAGTTAAAAACAATATTAGCTTTGGCTTGAATGATCTTGATGAAAATCGTGTGAGGGAAGTTGCGGCAATAGCAAATTTTGATAAGGATGTGGAACAGTTTCCGCAAAAATATGATACTGTAGTTGGCGAAAGAGGAATAACTTTTTCCGGCGGACAAAAGCAGCGATGTTCATTAGCCCGTGCACTTGCGATCAATCCTCAAATACTAATACTTGATGATTCCTTCTCTGCCGTTGATACTCATACGGAAGAAGTCATTCTCAAAAATTTGAAGTGGTTCCTGGTCGGTAAAACAAGTATTATTATCAGCCACCGCATCTCTACCGTAAAAGATGCTGATAAAATAATTGTGCTTTCAGAAGGGAGGATTGCTGAAGAAGGAAATCATGATGATCTGATTGCCCTCGATGGAATTTATGCTGATCTGCATTTCAAGCAATTGTTGGAAAAAGAATTAACGGAAATGACATAGAAATGAGCAGCAACGAGTATAAAAGCGAAGATGAAGTTCTGGGTAAGACCTACGATTCTAAACTGATGGCGCGTTTATTAGGTTACATCAAACCGTATAAAAAATATGTTATCTTTGCTATCATCTTAAATATTATTGTCGCTGCCCTGGGTCCTGTAAGACCTTATCTTACAATGATCGCAATTGACGATTATATCGCTAACTCCGATTATACCGGATTGTTTTACATAGGATTGGCTCTATTTGCTTCACTTTTACTCCAGTCAGTAATACAATACTTTTTAACCTATTACACCCAATATCTTGGTCAAAGAACTCTTTATGATTTGAGAACTCAAATTTTCAACCATACTCAAAAACTGGCACTTAAATTTTTTGACCGGACACCAATTGGTAGAATAGTTACCCGTGCAACAAACGATGTGGAAGCATTGGGCGAACTTTTTTCTTCTGGTATCGTGATGGTTTTTAGTGATATATTTATCATCATATGGATACTTGTATTCATGTTTTTTATGGATTTCCAGCTTTCACTCGTTACATTATCCGTTCTGCCGGTATTGATCTACGGTACATTTTTATTCAGGCGAAAGGTACGTGATAGATACCGGGATGTACGACTTCATCTGGCAAGGTTAAACTCATATATGCAGGAACATATTACAGGAATGAGCGCCGTTCAGATTTTTCACAGAGAAAAGGAAGGATTTAAAAAATTCTCCGGTATTAATGATGATTATCGTGTTGCCAATATTAAATCAATATTTTATTATGCAATTTTTTTTCCAGGCGTTGAACTTGTAAGTGCAGTTGCAATAGGATTAATTATATGGTATGGAGGAGGCGAAGTTATTCGGGGTGCTTCAACAATTGGTATTTTATTTGCATTTATTCAATTTACAGAAATGTTCTTCCGTCCGATCAGAGATCTTTCTGAAAAGTATAATATCTTACAAACTGCAATGGCTTCGTCTGAGAGAATTTTCAAACTGCTTGATGATGAAACGTTTATAAAAAATCCTGAAAGTGCAGTAAAACTTGAAAAAGTTAAAGGACAAATAGACTTTAAGAATGTTTGGTTTGCATACAATGAAGATGATTTTGTATTAAAAGATATTTCCTTTTCTATTAAACCAGGAGAAACTGTTGCAATTGTGGGACATACTGGTGCAGGGAAAACCAGTATCATAAATATACTAACTCGTTTTTATGACATTAATAAGGGAAAAATTTATATTGATGGCATAGATATTGAAACTGTTGATAAAAAAGATTTAAGAGAACATATTTCGATTGTGCATCAGGATGTTTTTTTGTTTTCCGGCAACATTGAGTCTAATATAAATTTAGATGGAGAAAAAATATCCCGGGAAAAGGTGATCGAAGCCGCAAAAATTGTTGGTGCAGATGAATTTATTATGGCTCTGCCAAATAATTATGATCAAGAAGTAAAGGAGCGAGGTGCTACATTAAGTGTTGGGCAGAAGCAACTTATATCATTTGCGCGTGCGCTTGCTTTTGATCCTAAAATTTTAATACTGGACGAGGCGACTTCAAGTGTTGATACAGAAGCTGAACAGCTTATTCAAAGAGCTATTGAAAAACTTTTAGTGGGAAGAACAGCAATTGTAATTGCACATAGATTATCAACAATTCAGAATGCAGATAAAATAATTGTGTTGCATAAGGGTGAAATTCGGGAAACAGGAAATCACCAGGAATTACTTGCAAAGCATGGAATTTATTATAAATTATACGAACTGCAATATAAAGATCAGGAAGTCAAAGCTTCCTGAAATTTAAAATATAATCGGAGAAAGGAAAATGCCGGAGATGAATTTTCAAACATTAGCACGTCATATAATTGAAGAGGAAAGGAAATATCCGGAGGCAACCGGAGAACTTTCAAGTCTCTTACATGATCTATCTTTAGCAACAAAAGTTATTTCCTTGGAAGTAAACAAAGCCGGACTTGTGGATATTCTTGGTTTTACAGGAGACAGCAATGTTCACGGCGAACAGGTTAAAAAACTTGATATATACGCCCACGATATGATGGTGAAAGCAATGGACCACGGGGGACATCTCTGCGCAATGGCGTCTGAAGAAGAGGAAGACATTATTCATATTCCACCACGTTTTCATATTGGTAAATATGTTCTTTTATTCGATCCTCTTGACGGTTCATCAAATATTGATGCAAACGTTAGTATTGGAACCATTTTCTCTATTTATAGAAGAGTCACACCTGATGATCAGGTGGCAACTATGGAAGATTGCCTGCAGCCGGGTCATAAGCAAGTTGCTGCCGGATATGTTATTTATGGTTCAAGTACTATGCTGGTTTATACTGCTGGTAACGGAGTGCACGGATTTACACTTGATCCTGCATTTGGGGAATATATACTTTCACATAAGAAAATTGAAACTCCAAAAAAATCGAAGATCTACAGCATAAATGAAGGAAATTATTTATACTGGCACACAGGGTTAAAAAAATATATCAAGTATTTGCAAGAAGAAGATATAGGATCTGGAAGACCATATTCATCCAGATATATCGGTTCTATGGTTGCAGATGTTCATCGTAATTTACTATACGGCGGTATATTTATGTATCCTGCCGATTCAAGAAATCCAAACGGAAAATTAAGATTGATGTATGAATGCAACCCAATGGCATTTATAATTGAACAGGCAGGCGGTAAAGCATCTGATGGCAAACAAAGGATGCTGGACATTCAACCGGAGAAGTTACATCAGCGAGTGCCAATCTTCATCGGAAGTGAAGACGATGTAAAAACAGTTGAAAAATTTATGGCTGAAGAAGAAATGAGGGTTAGCTGATAAAACCCTTGGGAGATTGTGCCCAATGCTATTTTATTTTCTTTACTTCCTCATTAATTTTATCGGCAAGTTCTTTAGGTGATATACCTTCAATTTTAAGTTTAGAAGATTGCACCAGGATATCCGGGGGATCTCCTTCACCGGTCATAAACTTATAAAGTCCAAATGCTAATCTGTTCCCATCGTTCGTTATGGGAAGATAGTCCTTAAAAAGTTTAACTATATTATAGCATTTTTTTTCTAAGGATGTTTCCGGAAAATATTTTGTTTTTGGCGGCGGTAATGTAGCCATATCATATCCTATTAAATTGCTTTCACTAAAATAAAATTATTAACACCAAACTTCAAAATTAGTTGGCAGTGAAGATTATAATTCTATAAATTTGTTCTATCTTACATAAATTTATTAATTACAATTGCAACTTGAAAATGTAAATGAACTACTGATAGTGAGATTTAGCTCTCTCGGTGATATTTTATTAACAACACCATTAATTCGTTCAATAAAACAAAAACATCCTGCCGTTAAAATCGATTTTGTATTGAGAGAAGAATATCGGGATTTGCTAAAATTAAATCCTCATCTTGAAAATGTTTTTCTCTACCCGAAAAATAAGAAAAAAATAAAACTGCTAAAGGAAAATATTTGCAACAATAATTATGATCTGATTCTTGATTTGCAGAATAATATCAGATCTTCAGGTTTGTTAAGATGTTATGGTAACTCTGTAGTTGGATTTAAAAAAAAACACTTTGATAAATTCCTTCTGGTAAATTTTAAAATTAATAGATTAAAAGACTCAATGCACGTTCCAAAAAGATATGCATCGACGCTAAAAAATTTTGAACTTGATGAAAAAGGTCCGGAGTTAATAACCGATAAACCAGCCAATTCTGCTATACTCAATATTGATAATATGATAGGAATTTGTCCCGGTTCTAAACATTTTACAAAAATGTGGCCGGAGGAAAATTATATTCAATTAGGGAAACTTTTGGAAAGGAATGGTTATACGGTGGTTTTATTCGGCGGACAAGACGATAAGCAGATATGCCGTAAAATAGTTTCAAATCTTGCATCGGCAATAAACTTAAGTAATGATAACGACATTCTGCAAACAGCAGCAGATATGAAAATGTGCGAAGCTATTTATTGTAATGATTCCGGTTTAATGCATACTGCAACAGCTGTAAGCGTTCCCGTAATAGCTTTCTTCGGTTCTACAGTCAGAGAATTTGGCTTTGCTCCATACAATTCAAAAAATATAATATTGGAAAACAATTCTTTATCTTGCAGACCTTGTACACATATCGGAAGGAGTAGCTGCCCCAAGAAACATTTTAAATGTATGAAAGAGATTTCTGCTGAATTAACATTCACACAATTGGAATTAATTAAAACCCAATGAAAAGTATTTGGTCATTAGTTTATAATATATTATTTCTTCCTGCTTTATACCTGTTAATTAAATTTGCAGGCCTATTTAATAATAAGGTAAGACGCGGGATTGCCGGAAGGAAGAGACTTTTTGAGGAATTAATTTTAAGCACTAACGCATTGAACCGAACAGGAAAATTAGTTTGGTTTCATTCCGCATCTCTTGGTGAATTTGAACAGGCAAAACCAATCATTAAAAAATTAAAGCTGGAGAAAAAGTTAACTATACTTATCACATTCTTTTCTCCTTCTGGCTATGATAACTCTCGAAAATATCCGTACGCAGATCTTATATCCTATCTTCCATTCGATACAAAGAATAATGTTGATAAATTTGTTCGAATAGTAAAACCTGATCTGTTTGTAATGATAAGGTACGACATCTGGCCAAATCTTATTTGGAACCTTAAAAAGGCAAATATCCCTTCATGTATTGTCGATGCAACGATGAAAAAAAACTCCAGCCGTGCATTGCCAATTATCAAATCTTTTCACAAAACACTTTTCGGTGATATCCTAAAAATTCTTACCATATCCGAAGCCGATGCAGAAGCATTTAAATTATTTAATTGCGATGATGATACAGTTAAGGTGGTTGGGGATACGCGATTTGACAGAGTATATCAAAAAAGTATTATTGCGCGGGATAAAAAACTGATCCGTTCATCAGTTCTTGCCGGGAAAAAGGTTTTCGTTGCCGGCAGTACATGGGAACAAGATGAAGAGGTAATATTGCCTGCATTCCTAAAACTTGTAAAGTATGATAAAGATGTTCTGATGATTATTGCGCCGCACGAACCGAATCTCTTACATCTTGAAAAAATTGAAAATGAATTTGAAGGAAAATTAAAAACAATACGATTCTCACATTTAAATAATTATTCTGATGAGAAAGTTATTATTTTAGATTCTATTGGCATTCTACTTACACTTTATACTTACGCAGATGTAGCATTTGTTGGGGGCAGCTTTAAACAGAACATTCACAATGTTTTAGAAGCAGCTGTGTATGGAATCCCGGTTGTGTTCGGTCCAAAGATCAATAATTCACATGAAGCAAAGGAGCTACAGAAAAGAGGCGGCGGGTTGCTGATCAGGGGGAAACGCGAAGCATACAGAAGACTGAGATCTCTTTTTAGCGATGAAGAACTTAGAGAAGCCAGAGGAAAATTATCTTTAAAATATGTTCAGGAAAATATTGGCGCCACAGATAAAATAATTGAAGAGATTGAAAAAGTTATTTAGTCACTTTATAGTGTATCTTTCCCTCAGAAATTTCATATGATGTTTTTCATGCCCTGCAATAATATAAATAAGAGCGAGCACTGTAATTTCTGATTTACTTACCATTCCTCTTCTATTTAATATCTTTTCATCAAAACTTTTAAATAGAATAATGTTTGATGTTCTTACCGTATTATATTCATTTATTAAATCATCAAGTGATCTTCTTTTAAAATTACTTTCGGCAACATAATCATCCTGCTCAAATTCGGGTAATGACTGCTTTTCACCTCTTGCAAAAGCCAATGCACGGTATGTCATTATTCTTTCAGTATCGACAACATGCCCAAGAACTTCTTTCACAGTCCATTTGCCATTTGCATAAGAATAATTTCCCTGCTTTTCAGTAAATGTTCTTAGAAATATTTTGGATGTCTTTCTTTGCTCTTCTAAAACCTCAATTATATCATAGTCTCCAATCAGGTTAATATATCTATGATAAAATGTATTGTAGTCTCCATGTTTTGGTCTCATAAAATCTTCTTAGATTTATATTAAAAATTAAAATACCCATTGTTCTAAAAAGTCCTTCCTAAGGAAATTAGTTATTGCAATAGGGGACACAAATAAACTGGTTTACACACGAAGTATTATTCACTCCATCAAACTTGGAAAAATTAGCAAAAAAATCATTTCCAAATCCTCACTTCAAAAACACCATTAGAGTTTGCAACACCTCTTAACATACTTGATGTATTAAAAACTAAAGCATAGTTTCCATCTTTACCAACAGCAATTATTCCGCCACTGCCTTCCGGCAACACATTAAATATCATTTCATCAGCAGCTTCCTGTAAAGAATAGTTTTTGAATTTCATCAAAGCCGAAATATTATACGCAACTGTGTTACGAATAAATAATTCGCCCTGACCGGTTGCAGATACACCACAAGTATTGTTATCGGCATAAGTGCCTGCATTTATCAAAGGTGAATCCCCTACTCTTCCCGGCCATTTATCCGTTAAGCCGCCGGTAGAGGTTCCAGCAGCAATATTGCCATCTTTGTCAATTGCAACAACACCCACTGTGCCCTTTGCATTTTCCTGCTGTTTCATTTTCCATTGTTGATAACGTCGTTCAACATCAAAATAATTATTATTAACGATATCCACTCCAAACTTTTTACCGAGTTTATCCGCTCCTTCACCCGCGAAAAGTACGTGCGGAGTTTTTTCCATTACAATTCTCGCAAGCGAAATTGGATGCTTAATTGTCTTCACACCTGCAACTGCACCTGTCGAAAGATCAAAACCGTTCATTATTGATGCATCCAGTTCGTGTGTTCCCTCCGATGTGAATACTGCACCTTTGCCAGCATTAAATAATGAATCGTTTTCAAAATATCTGATTACCAGCTCCACTGCATCTAAACTGCTTCCTTCATTTTCCAAAATGTTCTTCCCGGTTGTTAATGCCCTGGTTAAAGAAATCATGTATGCTTCTTTAACTTCCGTTGAAATTTCCGGAGAGATATAACCTGCGCCACCGTGAATAACAATTGTGTAATTATTTTCCTGCCGGGATAAAAAAATTGGACTACTAAAAAGTAAAAACGGTAATACAAAAAAAAGAGCTTTTGAAATGATTTTCATCTCAATTCACCTTAAATTATACTATAATAATAAGTTTGAATTAATTATGCTCAACTTAGTAATCTTTCCGGTAATTTTCTTCTTTCTTCATACATCTCCGCCACTTACAGCAGGGGATTATATTGAAAATTGTGAAAAAAGAAAATTAGAAATTTACTTAATCAAACAATACTGGCACACTGCAATTGTGATTGATAAAAATGATATTGATCCGGATATTTTACCTGAGGTAGAATACTTTAATGATTTTTCACTGCTTGATTTTGGCTGGGGTGATGAAGAATTTTATCAGCATCCCGGTTTCGATTCCGGCTTAGCATTTAAAGCTTTATTTTATGCAACTCCCAGTACATTAAGAGTTGAAGGAATTGGAATATCAAGAGACACTTATTTCGATATTTCTGAAATTGTAGTGAGAATATTAGTTACACAGGAACAGCTTAATAAGATAGTAAATTTTATAAGTTCAACCCTTTACAGAAATAATAATGGTTCACCAGTAATTTTAAGTGAACAAGGTTTGGGCAGAATAATTTTCTTCAAAGCAAACGGAGAGTATCATCTCTTTAATACATGCAACACATGGCTGGCACAAGCTTTAAAAAAAGCAGGGATTGATATTGATGATAATATAATTCTTACCGAACAACTTTTTAATGAAGCTGCTAAAGTTGGAACTGTAATAAAGGCAGAATAAAAATAAAAATAATTTGCCGCGGATGCGCTAATAATCCGCACATTAGCGGCTATTTTTTAAAATTTCTTCACTTAACCTTTCAGCTTTATAAAGATCGCGGATTGCTTCAATCATACCTTTAGCGCTTACACTTACTGTACGGTTCGCTTCGGTAGTGTAAATATATTTTGTTGGGAGACTTTCAATGTTGCCATCAAATGCAAGTCCGACTATCTCAGCATTAATATTGATTACAGGACTTCCTGAATTTCCGCCAACGATATCGTTTGTGCTTACAAAGTTAAGAGATGTAGAAAGATCAAAATCTTCAGGCAGATCTTCCCAATATTGCGGAAGGTTGAACGGAAACTTTTTATCGAATGAATAATATCTATCTAATGACCCATAAAATGTAGTTTTATACGGAGCTCTTGTACCGTTATAATTGTAACCCTTTACAACGCCGTCTGCCAATCGTAAAGTAAAAGTTGCATCGGGCGGGATTGCATCTCCATAAACAGCGTACAGAGCTTTCCCCAATAATTGGTTGTTCAATTCATCTTTTTCGCCGAGTGCTGTATTTTCTTCTCTCATCTTTTTTAATTTATCTTTAGTGTACCGCACAAAATAAATAAATGGGTCACCCGAATTTAATATTGCATTGGTGCCTGCATTTGCAAGCGTAATTACATCATCCTTTGTTAATATTTTTGAATTTGAAAGAATATAATCCACAGCAGCTTGTCCTTTTTTGTCATTCAACATTTTTAAGATTAGTTCATCATCCGGATTTAAATTATCTGTTAATTTATTCACTTGCACGAACAAAAGTTTTTTCTGTAAATCGCTGTCCAAATCAGTAGGAAAAATACTTTCGATAGTCTCATCTAAATTGTCTTCATTATATTTATCATCCCGTTCATCTTCGGAAAGATTTAACTGCTCAGCAAGTTCAATTAAATCTTCTGCGATAAAAAAATATTTGGGAGTATAAAAATTTCTCATCGTGTAAGCAAAAATTTTCCCTGCTTTTTTAACTGCTTCTATTCTTGATGCTGTAATTTCATTCCAGATATGTCCGTATTTTTTATTCAGATCCGGATTTGATTGAACGGTATTTTTAAAATCATTTTCAAAATCTTTTTTCCTCGCCATTAAATATGGGTCACGCAAGGCTTTGTAAGTTCCTTCAAATACTTTTAAACCATTCCCTATTGAATATAGACGAGCAATTAGTTTTGTGTCCTGTGCACCGTCTTCAATTACCATATCTTCATAAATGGCATACATATCTCTGAACATTTTTGTTAACATTGGATAATGAATATCTCTAGCGAACTCAATTTGTGCCGTTGTGTGTATTCTGTCTGTACTTCCCGGATTTCCGACAACAAAGACGGGCTGGTCTTCAACAACTCCTTCATCACTCCAGTTAAAGTAAAAATCTGCTTTAATGGGATTTCCATCTTCATCATAAGCACGCAGAAAAGCACAATCAAGCCCAAATCGTGGATAAGTAAAGTTATCATAATCGCCGCCAAGCTTAGCAACCCACAGTTCAGGAACGAAGACCAATCTTATATCATTATATCTTTTATAGCCGTAAAGAGAAAACTTACCACCCTCATAATATGAAACTGATTTAAAATTGAGTTCAGGAAACTCCTCCGATGCTTTGGTTTTTAATTTTTCAATCTTATCATCGCGTAATGCAATTTTTGTGGAATCAGTTTCACCTTTTTCCATTGCACTTAAAACATCAGCCGTTATATCCTCTATATAAATTAATTGATCCACAAAAAGATCTGAAATATGTTTTTCTTCTTCAATCGTTTCTGCATAAAAACCATTAGCTAAGAGATCTTCATCATCTTCATTTAATCTTGACAGTATGCCCCTGACACAATGGTGGTTGGTCATAATCAAACCATCTGCTGATACAAAGGATGCAGAACAACCTTTTCCGAATCTTAAAGCAGATTTTCTAACTTTCTCTAACCAATCATCCGTCGGTCTAAAGTTGTATTCCTGTTCAAAATAATCCAACGGAGGGCTTTCGAATGTCCACATTTTGCCCATATCAAACCTCTGCGCTTTAACCGTATCAATTTCAATCCCGTAATACTGCTGTGAGTATGAAACGGCAGCTAAAAATATTAATTGGATTATTAGTGATTGCAGAATTACTTTGTATTTCATTTTATTAGTTCCGATTTTTGATTAGAATAATTTAACGAATAAAATTAAATAGTAGATGAAGTATATCCAAAGATTATATTATGAAACGAAAATCCTACAGAATTAAAAAAGCCGGATCGCTTGACAATCTAAGATTAGTTGAAGAAGAACTCCCCGGATTAGTAAAAAGTGAAGTTATAATTGAAGTAAAAGCAATCGGACTTAATTTTGCCGATCTGTTTGCGATACAGGGACTGTACAGTGCAACACCTAAAGGTAGTTTTGTTCCGGGATTGGAATATTCCGGCGTAATAATAAATAAGGGTACAGATGTAACCGATTTCGAATTGAATGATAAAGTAATGGGAGTGATAGGATTTGGTGCATACACAACTTTTCTTAATATAGATCATCGGTATTTACAGAAGCTGCCTGATGAATGGACTTTTGAAGAAGGTGCTGCCTTTACAGTTCAGTCATTAACAGCTTATTATGCTTTAATTGAGTTAGGTAATATAAAGACTAATGATACTGTGCTGGTACACAGTGCTGCCGGTGGCGTAGGCATTTATGCAAACCGTATTGCAAAAAAGTTTAATGCTTATACAATTGGTTCTGTTGGCAGTAACGCGAAGGTGAGTTTTTTGAAAGAGGAAGGATATAATGATGTAATTGTTAGAGATAAAAACTTTAAAGAAAAACTCAAAAAAAGTTTAGAGGGAAAAAATCTAAACATTGTTTTAGAATCGATCGGAGGCAAAATTTTTCAAGACAGTTTTGATCTTCTATCACCCACAGGAAGAATAATAATTTACGGTGGTGCGCAGTTTATGTCCCATAAATCCAGACCGAACTATCCAAAATTGCTATATCAAATACTAACAAGACCGAGAGTTGAACCACTTTCACTTTCCGATACCAACCGCTCAATTATGGGATTTAATTTAATTTACCTGTGGGATAAGCCGGAGGAGATGAAACGAATGCTTACAAATATTTTCAACTTCAATCTTAACAAACCTTTTGTGGGGAATATTTTTACTTTTGATAATTTACTTGATGCTTTAAAACTTTTTCAATCTGGTAAGACTGTTGGGAAGGTTGTTGTAGTTATCTGAGCCCATTTGCACCTCCCCTAGCCCCTTTTCAGAGAGGAGGGGGAAAATTTATTTCATTTTTTATATTTTTATTGTCATGAGAGTTTTTAACAGGAAATACTTAAAGTCTAAAAGAAAACATCTTAGGAATAATTCTACAGAAGCGGAGATATTACTATGGACTTATTTAAAGGGAAAACAACTCAACGGTAGAAAGTTTCGAAGACAACAAAGTGTTGGTAATTATATTGTTGATTTTTATTGCCCTGAAGAAAAATTGGTTGTTGAATTAGATGGTGATTTTCATTTTGATGAAGAAGTTAAAAAATATGATGAAGAAAGAACCGATTACATTATTAATCTTGGTATCAAACTAATTCGATTTGAAAATCAGGAAGCATTATATGATTTAGAAACCGTGCTCAAATCAATCGAGAAAGAATTTAAAAAACACTGAAATTAAAAGTGGTCATTTCCCCTCCTTAATTAAGGAGGGGCTAGGGGTGGTTAAACTTAATAATTTCTATCATGTAATACAGCGAAAAACTCCTCAAGTCGTTTTTCGCTCAATCTGCCATTCTCTCTAACACCGTTGCAAAGATCAACTCCAAATGGCTCAACTTCTTTAATTGCATCTAAAACATTATTTACATTTATTCCTCCTGCTAAATATACAGGTACAGAAACAGCACCTCTTATTTTCCTGCTAATTGTCCAATCGTGTGTTCTTCCGGTTCCTCCAAGTTCTTTTACTTTTAGCTTCTGATTTCCTGAATCCAAAAGAATTGCATCTACAAAAGTTGAAACAGTAGTTGCCTCATCTATAGATTTTTCATCTGTAACATGAATTACCTGTACTAAAGAAATTCCCGGTAAAGATTTTCTTAATTCTAAATACACATCTGAATTCACACTATCAACAATTTGAATTGTAGTCGTTTTGCATTTTCTATGCTGTTCAATTATTGAAGTTACATTTGTATTACTTGTCAGAAGGAAGGTATTAATCTCTGCGGGCACGGAAGAAGCAATTTCTTCAATTAAGTCTTCACTAATAACACCTGGACCGCTTGGCATTTCTGACACTAAACCAATTGCAGATGCGCCGTATTTAATTGCTAGTTCAGCTTCCTTAGCAGATGAGATACAACAAATTTTAATTTTAGGTTTAATCATGCAGTAAAGTTAAAAACTGCTCCTATCTCTTTCCATACCATTCTCTCACAACATCTTCTGTTGATTTTCCGTTTGGAGTGTAAAGATCCCGATGCGGGTCACCCCCGAACTCGAGATAACTCGGCCACTTCCACCAAAATATTCCTTCTAACCAATCTCTTTCATAAGCAGCTTTTAAGAATGAATTATATGCTCTGACCTGATTAGCGAAACTTGTATCAAGTCTCTCGTGTTCTTTTTCAAATGATGATTTCCATGGCGCTTTCGAACTTCTAAAACCAGCTTCAGTAAAGAGCACCGGCTTATTATACTTTCTTTGCACTTCCTCTACATCATCCAGCATTTTTACAGCACCCTCATAAAGTTCCTCGTCATCAGGATTATCAGCTTTACTTAACGGATAGTAATTACTTAATCCAATGTAATCCAGATGGTCCCAAAATTTTAGATTTTCAAATTCATTTCCCCAATTAGCACCGTAAACAAGCTTGCCGCTGTAAATATTTCTCAATTTATCAAACATTTTTATCCATTCATCTTCATTTTCTAATGTCGCCTGAACAAGTTCATTACCTACACATAAAATTGGAATGTTATACATTTCAGATAATATTGCATAGTGTCTTATCCATTTGTAATAGCCATCAATAAATATATTCCAATCTTCTTTTGATGACATTTCAATTCCACCGGGCCAGCTACGATGTAAATAAATATGAGGTTTCATAATAATTGTTAATCCGAGTTTTTCTCCGGCATGCGCAAGGAATATCATACTCTGATCGTTCTCTGTGTGGGGACTTCTCCAAAACGCCAGAGGCTCAAGCTTTTTTTCATCTCTCATAGATGTAAACGGATTAATAGCTATTGCATTCACATTTAAACTAACAAGTTTCTCAAGCGAATTGTAAGCAGTGCGGGATAGGTAACCGTTATGAATATCATAGCCTTCGTGAGCAAAATTAAATCCCTTCAGGAATTTTGGAATATCGGTATTAAAGTTTTTCCTATCCCTTTCGATTTCATTTTGGTATTCACCAACTAAAGTCTGAAGGTAAAAAAACCATTTTGTTTTAAGAGTATTTAATTCATCATCATCTGGCTTCCATTCAGTATAACGGGAAATAAATTTTTCTTTTCCCAATTCATTAATAACAAAATCTACAAATGCCCCCGATATTGGATCCACAATAAAATCTGATTCATAAGTTGATTTATTTTTATCAAATAAAATTTCAAGATCAGGAACATTATCTGACTGATATAATCGAGCTGCCCAATATTTATAACCTTTCCCACGCCAGTTATCTGAGAAGTACATCGCTAAACCACGTTCAAGGAATTTACTTTGAGGATTCCCCAGATAACTATTTATATATACCTTGGCAATAACTCTAAAATCATTACCACTTATCCAATCATTCACAACAATATGTAAATCTTTTCCGTTTTGCTCTATATGTGCCAGAGTAGTATTAAGTGTTATTAAACCTTTGTCTTCAAAATTTGTGTATAAGTTCACAAGAATTTTCCCGGAGTAAATTTCAGTACCGAAAAAGTTCATTAATCTCATTCGATTTTTCTGATTTATTTGAGAAATATTCCCAATATCAATTTTATCTTCTTCTCCCGTCTTTAAAACATATCTAAAGTTATCATCTTCTTTTAGTAATCTAAAATTCTCTTCGTAATTGCGAATATTTTTATCATCTATCCACCACTTACCTTTTTTATCATAGCTTAATGAAGCTGTAAGCAGCGTTTGATGATTACTGGTAATGATTAAATCGTTTAATAATTCGAACTTTACTTTTTGAGTCACATAAGATTCATCATTTCCTGTATGAACCAGGAAAAACTTTTTTGCATTAAGCGGGTTAGGAATTATAAAGGTTATAAGATCTTCTTTTTTATCGTATTGATGTTCATTAAATGAGAACTGATTATGCGATAAATAAACCGGAAAGTTATCACGGAACTTAGTTATTAAACTATTTGAGTCGTAAGTGCCTAATAAAAGAAGTGAATAATTTTCGATATCATCATTTGTCAGCGAAGAATCAGCTGCTATTTTTATATTCTTCATCCTGAAGTTTAATTTGATTTGCTGTGCAAGATCAACATAGTTTTTTGTAAACTCACTTATTTCGGTTCCGTAAACAATCATCCCCCCGTTAGTAAATAAATCTGTGTGAAGTTCCCAAACAATATTTCTTTTCTCCAATGAGATACTTTTTTTCTCAACGGGAGAATTTGCTGAGATCAGCAAATAAGCAGCTACCGGTAAAATCACAGAAACTATAATAATCAGATACTTACGCATTATTCCATATTCTTCTAATTTCGATTAAATTTATAAAATAAATCTTAAATTAAGTGTATTCCAGCTTACTTAAAATTAGATTGATGTTAATGAAGACTGTGATAAGAATCAATTCAAATACTGTCTCAGGTATTTACCAGTCCAAGATTCCTTTACATCGGCAACTTCTTCGGGAGTACCTGTCGCTATTACTTCTCCCCCTTTATCCCCCGCATCAGGCCCAAGGTCTATAATATAATCTGCGCATTTTATCACGTCCAGATTGTGTTCAATAATTACTACGGAATTATTTCTCTCAAGTAAAAGCCAAAAGCTTTTCAACAGTTTTGATATATCATCAAAATGCAATCCTGTCGTCGGTTCATCAAAAATAAAAAGTGTATGCTTTCTATCGCGCTGGGATGTAAGATGAGAAGCGAGCTTCACTCTTTGTGCTTCACCACCCGATAGTGTATTTGAGGGCTGTCCGAGTTTAATATACCCCAATCCAATATCAGCTAATACCTGCATATACCTGAGAATTTTCTGATTGTCCTTAAAAAATACAAGAGCATCATCTACTGTCATATTCAGAACATCAACAAGATTTTTCCCACGATATGTGATTTCTCTTATTTCTTTCTTAAATCTTGTTCCGTCACAGTCATCACAGGTAAGATAAAGATCTGCGAGAAACTGCATCTCAACCTTTATGTAGCCTTCGCCCGTGCAGGTTTCGCATCTGCCCCCGGAAACATTAAACGAAAAATATCCCGGTTTATATCCCCTGGCTCTCGCCTGATGAGTGGAAGAATATAATTCTCTTATGTGTTCAAAAGCCTTTACATAACTAATGGGATTTGAGCGGGGTGATTTGCCAATCGGGGATTGATCAACAATTTCAATTTCATCAATGTACCTTGCACCTATTATATCATCAAACCTGCCAACATGTTTTGGTGCCATTCCAAAATTTTTTGCAATGCCTGAATAAAGTACATCGTGAATTAACGTGCTTTTACCCGAACCGCTAACACCCGTTATAACAACAAATTTATTCAAGGGTATTTCAACATTTATATTTTTCAGATTGTTTTCCCTGGCTCCAATAATTTCTATCGTTTTATTTTTGTTTAAATTCCTTTTTGCAGGCAGCGGAATGCATAATTTGCCTGATAAATATTTTGCGGTTAAGGATTTTTTGTTTTTCTTTATCTCATCATAAGATCCTACCGCAATTAGTTCCCCGCCGTCGTTCCCGGCTTTTGGTCCAAGATCATAAATAAGGTCGGCAGCCCGCATCATTTCCGGATCGTGTTCAACTACCAAAACCGTATTGCCAATATCTCTTAAATTTTTGAGGAGATTGATCAACCTGATATTATCCCTGGGATGAAGCCCGATTGTCGGTTCATCCAAAACATATAAAGTTCCCACAAGAGATGAGCCTATAGATGTAGCCAGATTGATCCGCTGTGTCTCTCCGCCTGAGAGAGTGCTGCTAAGTCTGTCTAAAGTAAGATACCCGATACCGACATTATTTAAGAATGTTAGTCTCTTAATAATCTCTTTCAATATTCTATCAGCAACAATTTTTTCATATTCGGTTAATTTTAATTTATTGAAATATTCGAGTGACTTTTCAATTGGCAGGCAAACAATTTCACTAATTGATTTCCCGCCAATCTTAACCTGCAATGCTTCTCTTCTTAAACGCGAACCCTTGCACGCAGAACAAATAGTATAGCCCCTGTAACGGCTAAGCAAAACTCTAATATGCATTTTGTAACTTTTTGCTTCAAGTTCTTTAAAGAATTTATCAATCCCCTTATACCTGCCAAATCCCTTTTGAATAAGTGTAACCTGTTCTTCAGACAGATCTTTAAATGGAATGTTGAGAGGAATTTTATATAGCTTTGCATTCTGCACCAATGCACGCAAGTTTGAACTATACTTTGCGGATCTGAATGGAGCAATTGCGCCATCCATTATACTTAATTTAGAGTCAGGCACTACAAGGTTCATTTCAATACCAATAGTTTTGCTAAAGCCCTGGCAAACAGGACACGCACCAAACGGGTTGTTAAATGAAAAAAATCTCGGTTCGGGTTCTTCGTATCTTATTCCGCAGCATTCATAATATTTATTGAATTCCTTTATTTTTTTTGTTTCTACATTTATAATTACAAGTCTCTCTTCACCTTCCTTAAAAGTAACTTCTATTGAATCGGATAATCTCTCCCTGATTTCCGTTTTAGTAACTTTAAATCTTTCTACAACAATGTATATCCCTTTTTTTTCTTTTGGAAGATAATTTTCATCATTTAAATTAATTAGTTTGCCTTTATAAAATATTCTAAAGAACCCACGTTTTATTAATAAATCAATCTCTTCCTTTACCGAATGGCCTTCATGCTCAAATAATGGAAAACCGAGATAAAATTTTGAATCATTACGTTTTCGTTCAAGCCAATCTGAAACAGTTCCCGTGTCATCTTTTTTAACAACTTTGCTGCACTGAAAGCAAATTGTTTTGCCTATTCTCGCCCAAAGAAGACGAAGATAATCATTTACCTCGGTAGTTGTACCTACAGTAGACCTGGGATTACGTGAACCTTTCTTTTGTTCAATTGCAACAGCGGGACTTATCCCTTGTATAAAATCAACATCGGGTTTATTCATTCTTTCAAGAAATTGCCGCGCATAAGATGAAAGACTTTCAACATACCGGCGTTGTCCCTCAGCGTAAATTGTATCAAACACCAAGGATGACTTGCCGCTGCCGCTTACACCTGTAAATACAATAAGTTTGTTTCGCGGAATTTCGAAGCTAAGATTTTTAAGGTTATGCTCGCGAGCACCTTTTACAATTATCTTTTTGTTGTTAGTATTTGTTTTCTTTTTCGCCATAGGTTAATATTGAGTGGACAATTATTCAAACTTTAGATGTTTAAAAAATCCAGACTAGTAATTTAAGAATTTATACATAAAAGGAGGGTTAAAAAATGAGTAGTAATGAAGCGCGGGATTCTCGAATCGATAGTACTTTAATTGATTTGAAAAATTATATGATTATTCGTCATTTTCAAGTTAATCGTTGTGATAGATACTTGTTTATTAAATTAAAGGTCTAAAATTCCGAATGCTTCTGTATGATCAGTCTTTATATCGATGAATGAGAATTTAATGCTAATTTTACTCTTTATGGATTCATACAGAGATTGACTTCTGGAGTCTGAGGTAACAAAGTATTTAATATTCGGTTCAACTTCGGCTTGAGCAAATAGCTTTGCATCGTTAATTATGATGGGACGTTCACTAATTATCAATTCTCCACTTTTACGAACATCATATAGGATACGACCTAAATCACCCGCTTTTTTAGCGTGATCAACATTGAATGGAATTATCAAAAGATTTTTTAAAGGGAGCTAATCAATTGTACCACCCACACAAAATTCAGCGATGCTTATTGTAGAGATGAATAATCTAAATTCTTTCTGAAGAAAATATTGGTAGTACTTATCAGCTTTTTCAAATAAGGGGTCTTCCACATTTAAAAACCTTAGGAAAAAACTTGTATCCAGTAATACACCATTCTCAGGCATTATAACCCCTAATGTCTTTAAGCCATTCATCTGGGTCTATGTTGATAAGCCAACTCCTTGCCTTATCTCTTAAATCTTTCAAGTGTTTTTCATCATACTTAGTGTTGTAGTCTAAAAGTTCTAGAAAAGTTAAACTGGATTTATCTAGTTCGCCGGTTTCCGAGTTTTGTTTGCCCGTTGCTCTTATTCCAAAGGTCTTATATAGAATGTTTTTTTCAGCTTTCTCCAAAAATTCCTGAGGAGTTTGTATTCTCAATGTACCAAATTCTTGAGAATATAAA
>SMVB01293835.1_pt1 | contig 25872 bp, 21 predicted proteins | sample 2456461 | NCBI WGS metagenome assembly SMVB01 (sample SAMN11095934, study PRJNA526329) | marine sediment metagenome | biome: Marine sediment; feature: Surficial sediment; material: Deep marine sediment; isolation source: Hadal surficial sediment | place: Pacific Ocean | collected 2014-05 | depth...
GTCTTATCATTCTACTTTTGATTACTTTTCTGAATCTTGGTTTTTTATCAGGATCGGTATTGAGCCAGGAGCTGTCCGCAAAGTATAGCAAGGTCAGGGTTTATGCAACCGGAAATGAAGACATTTTGTCCATGAACAAAGCTGGTTTGGCGATCGATCATATCATTTCCGGGACGAATTATTTTGATGTAGTTTTCAATGATTTGGAAATGGACCTTTTAAAAAAGACGGGAGTATCGTTTGAGGTTTTAGTCAATGATCTTGAAGCGGAATATCAAAGCAGGCCAAAACTAAGCCGGGCGGATCTAGGTGCTCTGGAAGCACAGATGAAAAAGAAATATGGCTTGCAGGGGTTTGGCTTCGGCAGCATGGGAGGCTACTACACCTTCAATGAAATCGTCGCCGAGCTCGATGAGATGGTTGCTTTATTTCCAAACCTCATTACGGTAAAACAATCTATCGGCACTACGATTGAGGGACGCGATATCTGGATGGTCAAAATATCCGATAATCCAAACGTAAATGAAAGTGAAGAAGAGGTTTTGTACACCGCTCTGATGCATGCCCGAGAGCCACAGGGCATGGCCTGTGTGATGTATTACATGTGGTATCTATTGGAAAACTACGGCAGTGATTCGGTTGTCGATTTCTTGGTCGACAATAGGGAGATGTATTTCATCCCCTGCATTAATCCGGATGGATATACTTATAACGAAAGCACCAACCCGAATGGCGGCGGTAATTGGCGCAAGAATCGACGGAATAATGGCGGCGGGATATTCGGCGTCGATATTAACAGGAATTTCGAGTATCAATGGGGGTTTAATAATGTCGGTTCGAGCCCAACGCCATCGAGCTCCACTTATCGTGGTACGGCGCCAGCCTCTGAATCTGAAACTCAAGCAGTGGAAAATTTTGCCATAAATCACGATTTAACCATGACTTTCAATTTCCATGCAGTTGCCGGCACATTCAATTTTCCCTGGGGATATTTATCAAATAATTCGAGCACCCCTGATCATGACCAATTCGTGGCCTTTTCACGGAACATGAGAGTCTTTAATGGTTATCCTTTCGGAACGCCATTTCAGAACCTGGGTTACACGACGAATGGTTACTCTAACGACTGGTTTTATGGCGAGCAGACATTGAAAAACAAGACCTTTTCATGGACCGTTGAGGCCAATGGCTCCGGTTTTTGGCCGTCGCAAAGTGAGATCGTTCCCCTGGCAATTGAGACCTTGCATTCAAACTTCGTTCTGGCAAATGGCGTCAGCGGGGGTATGCCGCCGGTCGTTGATATCACTGTCACACCGCAAAGTCCAACCATCATACCTTCTGGGGGAGCATTCTTGGTTTTCGATTTGGACTTGCAGAATAACACCAATACGGAATGGATTGTTAACTATTGGAATAAAATTTTGACACCGTTAGGCGAGGAAGTCGGCCCGGTCGGAGGATTCCCGATTCCCACTATCCCCCTTGCTGCAGGAGGGTCATTTAGTACAACACTCACCTTGGAAATCCCTGGCGGGGTGCCGCCTGCCACTTATGGTTTCAATTGGAAGGTAGGTATCTTTGCAAACGGCAGTGTCGACGTGGACGGCTTCAACTTTACCAAGAATGCCGGGCCGGTTTCTGTTGCTCGAACTGCGTCCTTTAACACCGAAGGCTGGGAGTCAATTCTGGGGACTCAGAATTTGGTTCCCGAGAAATTTGTGCTGGAACAGAATTACCCCAATCCATTTAATCCAACAACCACAATTTCTTACCGACTGCCGATTGCAGAAAATGTCAGCCTCATGATTTATGATTTAGCAGGTCGGCAGGTAAGAGAGTTGGTTAACGAGAATAAAGAAGCAGGCTCCTATACTGTTCAGTGGGATGGCAGAAACCAGACCGGACAAACAGTTGCAACCGGGCTGTATATTTATCAAATCCGGGCCGGGCAGTTTAACCAAAACCGCAAAATGTTGTTCATGAAATAATTTGTACTTTTCTAATTCTTAGAATTCACTGGCTAATTCATCAAATAAGTTATTCATCTAATTAAAGGGAGGAGCAGCATGAGTAAAGTATCTTACAAAATGGCCGTTGTTGCGTTGGGCATCTTGCTTTGTTTGCCGATAATGGCCTTGGCACAAACAGCGGAAATCCCGCAACATCTGGAGCCATACTCCTGGAATTCTGGTGTGTATGATGGTGAGACCGGTCGGATTACTCTAGCTGAAAGTCAAACAGTTGTAATTGCAGATGCCGCCTGGTTGCGGCTACAATTTAGCGATGCCTATTTGGGCAGCGATAGTTATATTGTCATCAGATCCCGCAAAGATGGGGCTGAGCAAAGACTTAATACCCGCACGCTATGGGAATGGCAAAATACCAGTGCCTATTTTAATGGTGATGCGGTTAGAATTCAACTCTACGTCGGTGGAAATGATGTAGGGGTCTTTGTTAACATTGAAGAAGTCATAGTAGGTGAAGTCCCCAGCGGTATAACTCCGGATACTCAATGTGGTCCAAATGATGACCGCGTCCCGTCAAATAACCCTGCCACAGGTCGCATTTTAAATGTTGGCTGCACAGGATGGATTATCGACAACGGTTTACACGTCACTGCAGGCCATTGCTCGGGCGGCTCTTTAAATACTTTACAGTTCAACGTACCGGATTCAAATCCAAATGGTTCAATCAACCACCCTGGACCTGAAGATCAATATTCCGTCGCTCCAGCCAGTAAGCAATTTGTCAGCGGCGGTATTGGTAATGATTGGGGCGTTTTCGAGGTGTTTGATAACTCTATGACAGGCTTGCAACCGATTGAGGCCCAGGGGGCTTCTTTTACTGTTAAACAGGACCTTGACGATCCGACCATTCGAATCACAGGATATGGGGTAGACAGTTCGCCGCCCGGCTCTACCGGTGCCCGCAATGCCCAAAATCAAACACAACAAACACATGCAGGCCCGAATGCCGGCTCATCCGGGACTACGATGAGGTATGTAACAGATACCGAGGGCGGCAGTTCCGGCAGCCCGGTTATCGATAACGCTACCGGTGAAGCCGTTGGAGTGCACACCCATGGCGGATGCTCTATAGGCGGTGGCAATAACAGCGGGACCAGCACTTTTAATACGGCTTTCTGGGCTGCGCTCAATCCAACTGTTCACATCACCGTTGTCCCGGCTCCTGGCAGTCCGGTTATCATTCCGGGCAGCGGTCTTGTTTTTGATTTCGATGTTACCATAGACAATAACAGCAATTCGACTTTGAACGCCCAAACATGGAACAAGGTCGCTCTAGTGAATGCGGGCAACGAGGAAGTCGGCCCAGTCGCTGGAATACCGGTTACAAATATAACAGTTGCTCCAAACAGCTCCATTACTATAACATTTACATTGGAAATTCCTTCTGGCGTTCCCGCCGGTACCTACCCTTTCAACCAGATAGTAGGGACCTTCCCAAGCTTTGAGCTTGATCGCGACTCATTTACATTCATTAAAGCTGTCGGCCCGACGCTTGCCAAGGCCGGTACGTATGATTGGGGACTCAGTCCGCGAAAAGCAGTGACAGTACCCGGGAAATTCGCTCTGGAGCAGAACTATCCGAACCCTTTTAACCCATCAACTACCATTGCGTATCAATTGCCAAGCGCAGAGATAGTAAGAATCACTATTTATGATTTAACCGGTCGGCGGGTTCTTGAATTGCTAAATGAAACCAGAGAAGCGGGTTCTTATACGGCAAAATGGTCTGGGAGAAACCAGTCCGGCGGTCAAGTTGCAAGCGGGCTGTACATTTATCAAATTCAGGCTGGTCAATTTACTCAAAGCCGGAAAATGTTATTTATGAAGTAGATTTTCTTTGTATAGCTTCCAGGTTTTTTTTAACCTGGAAGCTATGTTTTTCCACTACAGCCATCCTCTTAAGTGATTTCTATTAAATTTCATGAAAAAAATAAAAATCGAACGTGAAACCAAAGAAACTGACATCAGCCTGATGCTAAATTTAGACGGCACGGGTCAGGCAAACATCTCGACCAGTATTGGTTTTTTTGATCACATGCTCGATTTGTTTGTGTTTCATGGTTGTTTTGATTTGAATTTAAGCTGCAAAGGGGATTTGGAGATCGATGCACATCACACGGTTGAGGATGTGGGGATTTCCTTAGGACAGGCTTTTAAAAAGGGGTTATCCGAAAACAAAGGAATCGTTCGGTATGGAAATGCTTTTGTCCCTATGGACGAAACTTTGGCAAGAGCTGTAGTGGATATTTCCGGGCGACCCTATTTAGTTTTTGATGCAGAATTTAAAAACCCAAAAGTAGGCAGCTTTGATACTGAGTTGGTTAAGGAATTTTTTCAAGGGTTCACAAATCATGCTCAAATTGACCTTCATCTTAAAATCCTCTATGGGAATAATACCCACCATCAAATCGAAGCTCTTTTTAAAGCAACGGCTGTGGCTTTACGACAAGCCGTACAAAGAGATCCAAAGAGAAAAGGTCCCGCATCTACCAAAGGCGTGCTGTAAGTAAACGACCCTCACCTTAAGAATTTCAGTCTATCGGCAAACCTCAAAATCCCTGCCTTTTTACGATAATTAAAGTGTAGAGTTAGATGATTTCTATTGTAAACTATGGTGTCGGTAACCTTAAAAGCTTACAAAATGCCATTCAATTTCTTGGTTTTGAAAGTGAACTAATTAGTTCGCCAACAGGAGTTTTGCGGGCAGAAAAGTTAATTTTGCCCGGTGTTGGAGCCTTCAGTTTTGCAATGGAAAATATTCACAAATTGAATCTCAAAGATGCACTGCTTGAAAAAGTCGGAAGTGGCGTCCCGATCCTGGGAATTTGTTTGGGCATGCAGCTTTTTTTCAGTCGAAGTGTGGAACGAGGAGAACATAAAGGATTCGATTTGATTCCAGGACAGGTCCTGAAAATAAATGGCGAACTGAAAGTTCCGCATATGGGGTGGAATGAAATTACTTTTAATAGGACGTCAATTTTAAATAAGAACCTTCCACCTTCCCATTATGGGTATTTCGTCCATTCTTTTTATTGTCAACCGGAAGATTCGAATACCGTTATTGCAACAACAGAGTACGGAGGAACCTTTGCCTGCGCGGTAGAATCTGAAAATATTTTCGGGGTACAGTTTCATCCGGAAAAGAGTCAGGAATTAGGACTACAAATTTTGAAGAATTTTTCTGAGATATAATTTATGCTGGTTATCCCTGCCATAGACATCAAAGATGGAAAAACCGTTAGACTTAAACAAGGCAATTTTGCCGAGAAAACCGTTTATTCTGAAACGCCGGTCGCATCCGCTTTATATTTCCAAAACTTAGGCGCAAAAAGACTTCATCTTGTAGATTTAGATGGGGCCGAAAGCGGAGAAGCTCCCAATCGAATAATCGTTGAAGAAATTTTAGGTAGCGTAAAAATTCCCATTCAACTTGGCGGCGGCATCCGAAGTCTTGAGGCCATTGCGCGTTGGCTGGATCTGGGTATTCAAAGCATCATTATCGGTACCATTGCACTTGCGAACCCGGAAATTGTAAAAGGCGCTTTGCAGAAGTTTGGTGCGGAGAGGGTTATCGTTGCCGTAGACGCTTTAGACGGTATGGTTGCAACTGAAGGATGGCAGAAGCAGTCAAAAATCAAAGCAACTGACCTGGCTTTAAATTATAAACGCGCTGGTTTGGAAAAAATTCTCTATACAGATATTGAGCGGGACGGAATGTTAACAGGACCGAATCTAATGTCTATAAAAGACATGGCTGTTGAGACAAACTTAAAAATCATAGCTTCCGGAGGCGTTTCTTCTAAAGAAGATTTAAAAGACTTGGAGCATTTAGAACAGTATGGCGTTGATAGCGTTGTCGTAGGCCGGGCTTTCTACGAACGACGTCTTTTACCCGAGGAAATTTTATAGTGCTGGCTAAACGCATTATTCCTTGCCTCGATGTAAAAGACGGTCGAGTGGTCAAAGGTATTCAGTTTCAAAACCTTCGTGATGCAGGCGATCCGGTTGAACTTGCAAGATACTATGTTGAAGAGCGAGCGGACGAGTTGGTCTTTTTAGATATTACGGCCTCCAAAGAAAAGCGACCCATCGTTTATGATGTCGTTGAGAGGATTGCGCAAGAAGTCTTTATTCCGTTTACAATAGGAGGAGGACTTACCTCTTTGGATGAGATCCGGCAAATTCTGTCTCGCGGCGCCGATAAAATTTCAATAAATAGCGCAGCGGTCGAAAATCCGGATCTGATTTCCCGGGCAGCAGACAGTTTCGGCTCGCAGTGTGTCGTTGTTGCAATTGACGTAAAAAAAGTCAGCCGGGATCGGTGGCAGGTTTTTACTCACGGCGGCAGTCGCCAAACCGATCTTGACGGGTTAGAGTGGGCTGAGCGAGTCTCTTTATTAGGTGCGGGAGAAATCTTGCTTACCAGTATGGACAGCGATGGCCGCACCAACGGTTTCGATCTGGAAATTACCCAACAAATCGCTTCTTCAGTCAGTATCCCCGTCATTGCATCAGGAGGCGGGGGTGAGCCAGCACATTTTGAAGATGTTTTTAAAAAGGCAAAGGCTGACGCCGCGCTCGCTGCCTCAATATTTCATTTTAAAAAATACCGGGTAAAAGAAATAAAAGAGTTTTTACTGAATCGAAACATAAATGTGAGAATATAAAATGGAAACGAACTTAGAGATGATGCCAAATGAGGTAAAATTCGACGAAAGAGGCCTCATTCCGGCAATCGCTCAAGACACGTCCACCAAAGAAGTGCTCATGCTGGCTTATATGAATCAAGAAAGTTTGGAAATTACCTTGAAAGAGAAAAAAGCCTGCTATTTTTCCCGTTCCAGGAAAAAGCTCTGGTTGAAAGGGGAGACCAGCGGCCATTTCCAGCACATAAAATCGATTAAGTACGATTGCGATGGCGACACCCTATTGCTGGAAGTTGAGCAGGTTGGTAACGCGTGTCACACTAATAATCGCACTTGTTTTTATCGAAACTTTCCAAGTTAATTAAGTAGCAATTATTTCTATTGATTTTGGGGGCTGAGAGGAAAAAATGAAAACTATGAAATTTCGAAGATCAATTTTTTCAACGATGCTGGGAATTTTATTCATTGCCGGCTGGATGGTTGTATTTGGAGGAATTAGCCAGGCAGCTGTTTTTGTGGTTACAAATACCAACAATAACGGTACCGGATCGCTAAGACTGGCGATGAATAATGCGAACACCACAGCAGGAAAGGATACAATAAATTTCAATCTTCCCGGCGCCGGACCGCACTTTTTTCAACCGGCCTCTCTGCTTCCGATTCAGGTTGAACCGATCGTCATCGATGCCACGACTCAACCCGATTATGCGGGTACGCCTGTTATTGTGCTGGATGGTATATTTGCCGGCTCTGGAAATATCGACGGCATCGTCCTGAGTGGTGGAGACAGTATGGTAAAGGGGTTGGCAATCATCCGCTTCTCCGATAGAGGTATAGAAATCAGGAGCACAGAGAACACAATTCAGGGCAACTATATCGGCATTAGCAGGGACGGTTTCACGCCATTTGGCAATGGTACTGATGGAATCGCGATCTTCGGATCAAACAACATTATAGGTGGAACGACCCCTGCTGCCCGAAATATTATCTCAGCAAACAATGGCAGAGGTATATTTATAAATACCATAGCTCAATCAAGCGGCCTGGTAATTAACAATATCATTCAAGGGAACTATATTGGTACGGCTTCAGATGGCGCCACTTCGGTTGGAAATCGTCTCGACAATATTCTAATTTTTAATGCAGCCAATAATACAATCGGCGGGCCTGGCGTCGGTAATATTATATCAGCAAGTGTTCAATCAAACGGAATAAGGATTATTAGTAATGATGGTACCACAAGTGGGAATATAGTGCAGGGAAATTTGATAGGTATCGATGTGTCAGGCAGCCTGGATCGTGGCAACGCGCTGAGCGGGATTCTAGTGCAGGATGCTTTTGATAATATGATTGGGGGTACTGTGGAGGGCGCAGGAAATATTATTTCTGGTAACAACCGCGGTATCGAGATTAGAAACAGTATGTCCACGGGGAATATAGTACAAGGGAATTTTATCGGGATTGATAGCACCGGGACTTCGGCATTGAGAAATTCCGGAGTTGGGGTTCTTATCATTGATGCTTCAAATAATACAATCGGCGGGTCTGAAGCGTCAGCGCGGAACATAATATCCGGCAATGGCGATCACGGGATTCGGATTTCGCTTCTGGCACCGGGAGTTGCCGACAATAATATCATTCAAGGTAATTACATTGGCACAACTGTCACTGGTGATGCTGAATTGGGAAATGGCAACGCGGGCATCTTTCTTGCTGGCACCTCGGGCACACAAATTTTGGATAATTTGATCTCCGACAATATAAATGGTATCGTTCTCAACGGAACTTTTTTTCCGGCTCAGCCGACGGAAAACAACCAAATATCCGGAAATTTTATTGGTACGGATTTTAATGGTAGCGCTGCCATTCCTAATCGCTTTGACGGAATATCGTTTTTGCGTGCTTCCAATAATACCATTGGCGGCCCTAATATGGAGGACCGTAACCTTATTTCTGGGAACAAACAAAATGGTATATATATCTCAAGTGAGGGTGACTTTTCGATCAATAATATAATCCAGGGAAATTATATTGGCGTCAATGCTGCTGCTTCCGGAGTCATACCTAATTTACAAGTTGGAATTTTTATAGTCGACGGCGGAGCCTCCGGGACAATCATTGGAGGAACAGAAAACGGCGCAGGCAATGTTATCGCCGGCCAGCTCACTAACATATCTCTCAGTTCAGGCAATAATCAAGTACAAGGCAACTATATAGGTACAAATGTCACTGGTGTTTCCCTGGGCGGTAATGACAGGATAGGGGTCTGGCTTCTCAATAGTTCAAACAATAAAATTGGTGGTTTTGCAACAGGAGCTGCAAATACTATTGCCCATCACAGTGATTCGGGTATCATACTTTTTGGAAACAGTTCTAACAATTTGATTGCCCGGAATACGCTTGAATTAAACGAATTGAATGGTGTCAGGATTGGTGATACTGGAACGGGCAATGCAATCAGGGAAAATTCCATTCACAGCAACAATTTCCTGGGGATCGACTTGGATACAGATGGTGTGACTCCGAACGATCAAAATGATGCAGATACCGGTCCAAATGATTTCCAAAATCATCCGCTGCTGATCACCGCCACTCCTATTAACGGCGTTGCTATCAGTGCAAATCTTCACAGTCTTGCAAACACAGCATTTATTATTGAATATTTTAACAATTCCGAATGCGACCCATCCGGGTATGGTGAAGGTCAATCTTTTATTGGCGCCAAGACCATTGTGACCGATGCCAACGGTGATGCCTTTTTTACTGCGCAATTTTCTAACATGCCGACCGGAACTGAATATATAACGGCCACGGCGACTGACACGGCAGGAAATACCAGCGAGTTCTCACCCTGCATCCAAATAGAAACCGTAATCGCACCTCCCGATGCACCTGGTTTGGTTGCACCGGCGGATGCGGCTACCAATGTTCCTCTAAATGAGACATTTGCCTGGACACAATCCTCGGGTGCCGATCGTTATCACATTCAGCTCTCAACGGCTATGAACTTTTCAAACATAGTTTATGAAGACTCCTCCTTGGCTGGAACGACTCAAACGACAGCACAATCTCTGGAGAGCTCAACGACATTTTACTGGCGGGTTCGGGCTCACAATATATTAGGGTGGGGGAATTATTCGGCAGTTTTTATTTTTGCAGTTGGCGCATCTCCCATAGCGCCATCTTTAACCGATCCTTTGGACCAGGCCATTGATCAAGCAACCACCGTAACGTTTACCTGGGCACCAGTACAAGCGGCGACTGCTTATCACTTGCAACTCAGCATGAGTGCCAACTTTGCCTCATTGGTCGTTAATGATTCTACCTTAACTGCTTCAACTCACGAAGTGCAGTCATTGGCAGAAGGGGCGCAATACTACTGGCGGGTGAAAGCCCAAAACAATTATGGCTGGGGACCTTATTCCGTGACACGAACTTTTGATGTAGCCTCACTTCCTGCGGCCCCTGAACTAATAGAACCGGCAAACGCGGCCGTAGATTTGACAACTGCGGTAACGTTCACCTGGGTAGAAGTAGAAGGAGCTACCGTTTATCATTTGCAGCTAAGTACAGACGCCAACTTTGCATCATTGGTTGTCAATGACTCTACCGTGGCCGATTCAACCCTGAAGGTGCAATCATTGGCAGAAGAGATGCAATACTACTGGCGCGTCCGCGCCAAGAACACCTTCGGATGGGGACCTTATTCCACAACTTTAACATTTGGTGTGGGCTCACTTCCTGCAGCCCCTGAACTAATAGAGCCGGCAAACGAGGCCATAGATTTGACAACTGCGGTAACGTTCACCTGGGTAGAAGTACAAGGAGCCACTAGTTTTCACTTGCAGCTTAGCACCGATAGCAACTTTACATTATCGGTCGTAAATGACTCTACCCTGGCCGATTCAACCCTTGAGGTGCAGTCGTTGACAGAAGGTACCCAATATTATTGGCGAGTTCGAGCTGAAAACAGTTTTGGATGGGGTTCTTATTCCGCAACAAGAACCTTCAAAGTAATAAAGGCAACGAGGGTTGAGGAATCCACAAATATACCAATTACCTTTGTTCTGAGGCAAAACTACCCAAATCCCTTTAACCCTTCCACGAGTATTTCCTATGAATTACCTAGAGCAGAAAATGTTAGAATAATCGTTTACGATTTGGCCGGCCGGCAGGTTCGTGAGTTAGTTAACGAACATCAAGATAGGGGTTTTTACACGGTCCTATGGGATGGCCGGAATGAACGAAATCTTTTGGTGGCGAGTGGTTTATATATTTATCAAATTCAGGCGGGTGAGTTCAATCAACGACTCAAAATGACTTTCTTGAAGTAGAAGCAGAGAGTAAATTGTGTTATCCAAGAAGATTCTCTCTTCTTAAAATTCTCTCTTCTTCACTTGGTGAGAGGTCTGCGGTGTTATTGAATAGTGGTTAGACAGGTGGAACAGAGCTTGAACTTACTAAAATACCAAAAATGCTCTGAAAATGTTCTTGAATTATGGCATCTTTTGACAGGTTTCCATTTTTTAGAATATTTAGGCTGTATGCTAGCATTGCGGTACAAGAGTCCAGAGTAATTATAAAGCATTTGTCGCATTTATAGTCTTGCCTGCAATTTTTGGTATCACCTTTGTGCTCCTTTGTCCGGGACTCGCTCCAGAAAGACGAAATTTTCCTCAGTACATTTGGTGTTTGTGATAGCATTCGCAATACTTAATTGACTTAGATAGCTGTTTTTTTGTTTAAGGCAAGACTCCAACTGATATTAAGGATTTCTGGCTTAGTAGGTGAGTCCATGCTTGAGTTCGGTTCTTGAATCCATCCCTTTCTTGCAAAATTAAGGGCAACCAAAAAGCTCGCGTTCTTTACCGAGAGCTGGGTTTATTTTATCTTCAGCTCTTCTGAGCGGCAGGCAATTTTTTCAAAGTCCGCCAGGGTGAGTTTTTTTTAAACCCACCTGCAGAGATATAACTATCGATATACGGCGAAGTTACGGTTTGGGAGCGGCACTATTGAGGAATACCAAAATCCGGGATGATGAAGATTTCGAAAAACATTTTGACTATATTCATGCAATCCAGAAGACATGGATATGTTAAGGGCCGCAAGATTGGAAATGGTCTGGCTTCCATTGCTACGTCGACTTGGAATATTATGCCGAAGATTAGGTTGTGAGAAGCCATTTGTTGCCAATCAGCGTGCATTCGAAGAATAGGTGGGCCGATTTGCCGACCCTGCCCTCTACAGAGAAACAGCGGCTCAGCGGTTATCTCTAAACTCGCCAAGCTCGGCGGGCATTTATAATCCTCGGAACAATGTTAAAGAGATTATGTCCCCTTTCAAAATCGACAATACGATGCCTTGGCAGACTTTTTTATTTTAGCCTAACCCGTAAAAAACGGAAAATGTCATTTTTAAATTGCATTTTTGAATAAAATATTTATATTATGTTTCGTTAAAAGTGACTATCGGGATGGGTTATCTAACGATGTGATCTATTTACCTTAAGCTGAAAGTCAATTGAATAATTAAAGGAGATACTCTGCAGTATGTTAAAACCAAGAAAACGATTAACGAAAAGACAGATTAAAGAGGATAAATTTGTAACTTTATATTTCAAGATACAGAATTTTGTCAGCCAAAATAGCCGCTATGTTTTGTGGGGGCTAATAGGAATTCCTGTGGTAATATTCGCTTCATTTGTTATTTCGAAGATACAAAAGGGAAAAGAGCAAGACGCAAATATTGAATTATCAAAAGCTCGAATTGAATATTTTGCAGAAAACCATGAAACTGCAATCAGCACACTAAACAACCTGGTCGAGAAGTATAGCGGTACAAAGGCGGGGGAAAAAGGTCTCTATTACTTAGCCAACGCTCATTACATGTCCAAGAACTTCGATAAGGCGGACGAATATTTTAGAAAATTTCTGAAAGAAAGCAGCGATTCTGATCTTACAGTTTCGGCCCTGGCGGGTGTTGCCGCATGCCTGGAAGAAAAGGGAGATTTTTTTGCAGCAGCTGAGGCCTATAAGGAGGCAGCAGACAGATATAGAGATGGGTTTATGGCCCCACAGAATTTGTACGATTCGGCAAGATGTTTTTCTCTATCCGGAAAAACTAAGGAGGCTGCAGGCGTTCTGACCAAACTGATTGAGAAGTATTCTGGTTCGCAAATTAAAAACGAAGCAGAAATTTTACTTGCCGAATTGAACTCATGAAAATTCATATCAGCTTGTTCCAAAAAGATCAAATTTTCAAATATGCAAAATTAACTTGCAAAAACTAAATAAATTACTTATATTTAAAGTTTGAAAGTGGGTCGCAAGACCCACTTTTTTGTTATACGCTGGTTTTTATATATGGAAGATTTAGAAAAATTGTTGGTTCCAATATTGGCCGCAGAAAAAGCTGAGCTGGTGGAGATAGAAATTAAAGGCAAGGTCGGCAACCAAACAATAAAGGTAGTTATCGATTGTGAAGGTGGAACCACTTTGGAGAGATGTACCAAAATCAGTCGAGAGTTCTCAGACCAGTTAGACATTGAGGATGTCATCCCGGGTAAATATCGCATCGAGGTTTCCTCCCCGGGACTGGATAGACCCTTGAAGAAAATGCAGGACTTTTCACGACATCTCAATAGGGAAGTAGATGTTGTTTATGAAGATGCTATGGAACTCAAGAGTTTTCGTGGCAAAATTGTTGACGTTTCAAATGAAGCCGTCCAATTGCAAGGCAAGAAAGAGTTCATGACGATTCCAATTTCCAAAATTAAGAATGGGAAATTGAACTTGCCATGGTAATATTTTAGACCAACAGGAGGTTTTGGGAGAAATGAAGAGTGATATTGTTGAAGCCTTCGCAGAGATTGCAAAAGAAAAGAACATTGAAAAGGAAGTACTCGGTCAAATCTTAGAAAGCACCATTCTGGGAATTATTAAAAAGAAGTACGGCAAAACGGATAATTTCGACATCTTTGTTAGTATGGACAAAGGTGAAATCGAAATTTACCAGAATAAAACAATCGTCAAGGAGGTCGTTGATGAAGTCGAAGAGGTCGATCTGGAATCGGCCCGAAAAGTGGAACCCGATCTAGAAATTGGCGACGAATTCATAGAGATCGTCGATCCGAAAAGTTTTGGTCGGAGGTTGATTGTTTCGGCTAAGCAAAATCTAAATCAAAAAATCAAAGAAGCTGAGCAGGAAATCCTCTACGAAGAATATAAAAACCGCGTCGGCGAAATCATATCAGCCGATGTTCGTCAAATCTACCGCAATGAACTTTACTTAAATATTGACAAAACGGAAGTGATACTCCCTAAATCAGAGCAGATTCATACCGAACGGTATCGGCGTGGGGATCATGTAAGGGCAATCATTAGTGCAGTTGAGAAGACAAGTCGTGGCCTTGAGATTATAATTTCAAGATCATCGCCAAAGATTTTAATTCGTCTTTTTGAACTGGAAGTGCCTGAGATTTACGATGGTATTATTGAGATTAAAGGAGTCGCGAGAGAACCTGGCGAACGCGCAAAAATTGCAGTTCTTTCAAACGACAAACGTATTGATGCACTCGGCGCATGTGTGGGGATGAAAGGGATTCGCATTCAATCCATCAGCAAAGAGCTCAACAATGAAAAAATTGATGTCATCAATTGGCATGGTGACCCCGGTATTTTTATTGCCAGGGCATTAAGTCCGGCTAAAGTCTACAAAGTAATTGTTGATCAAAACAAAAAGAAGGCAATTGCTGTTTTGACTGAAGATCAAATTTCTTTAGCTATTGGAAGAGGTGGACAAAACAGGCGGTTGGCCTCGCGATTAGCTGAGTATGATATTGAAATTATAAAAGAGTCTGAATATACCAAGATCATGGAGAGTAAAATCGGAACAGGTGGCTCGGATGAAAACTTGGAAGACTTAGATGAGTTGACTCCCGGCATGCTCAAAAAACTGACACAAGCGGGCCTTTCAACTATTAAAGAGGTTGAGAATGCGGGAGTGGAGGGGCTCTCCGCGCTCCCGGGCATTGCTGAAAAGACCGCCAAAAAGATTATTGATATTGTTAAGGATAATTAGTACCATAAACGTTAATCAGTTCACCAAGATTGGAGTTAAGTGAGTTTGAGTAAGAAGCGAAGAGTATTCCAGGTGGCGCGCGAATTTAGTTTATCCAATGAGGCCGTTATCGATTTTCTGGTCAAGTTGGATAAGTCTGTTCATACCCAAATGAGCTCTGTATCCGATGATCTCTATGATGAGATTTGTAAGAAGTACAATGTGGACGAGTCTGCCGTAGAGACACCTCAAGATTTTCGTAAACAACTCAAAGAAAAGCAGGTGCTGGAAGAGTTGCGTAGAAATAAAGCGCGCCTTGAATTGGAAGAGCGCTTACGATTTGCAACCCAATTGGCTGAAGAGAAACCGGAGCGTGCAAAAAAGGCTGCAGTGGCCAAGAAGGCCAAAGAAGAAGCTGTTGCCCTGAAGAAAGAAATGAAGAAAATTGTCGAGGTCGTTGAGGAAACGCCTGAAAGTATCCCGGAGGAAATCTCTGTTGTTGAGCTCATATCTAAAGCAAAAAAAGAAATAGACAAAGAGAACGCGGCGGCTGGAAAAGTCGAAAAAAAATCATCTAACAAAAAAGTCGCTAAAGACTCTGATGAGATCAAACAAAAACAGGAAAATGAAAATAAAAAGAAGGGAAAATCTTTACCCGAAGTTGAAGTTGTTGAGGCTGAAAAGGAAGATGGTACTTTAGATGACAAACAAAAGAAAGGTGAAGTTAAAGACGGTGCGACGACCGCTGGAACAGAAAAGGACAAAGGCAAACGTAAGGGCAAAAAACGCAAAAGACCCAAGATAAGTGAAGAGGAAATTCAGGAATCAATCAAACAAACCCTTGCTGCCATGGACGAGGCCAAACCAAAGCGGCGAAAGAAAAAGTCTAAAGAGGGTGAAGATGAAGTAGTCGAGGAAGCCGGAGAAATTATCAAGGTCAATGAATTCATCTCCGCGGCTGAACTGGCAGAGCATCTGGAAGTCGAGCCTGGTGAAGTAATTACTAAATGCCTGGAGCTTGGCATGATGATTTCGATTAACCAGAGATTGGATACGGATACCATCGAGGCTGTCGCGGATGAGTTTGGATACAGGGTCGAAATAATTCAAGAATACGGTTCCGAAATAGTGGAAAAGTATAAAGAATCAGAAGATGACCTCGAGTTGGCGGTGCCGCGACCTCCGGTTGTAACTATCATGGGGCACGTCGATCACGGCAAGACATCTCTCCTCGATTATATAAGAAAAAGTAACATCATCGCCGGAGAAGCCGGAGGAATTACACAACATATCGGCGCCTACGAGGTCTCGGTCAACGATAAAGCCATCACGTTTCTGGATACACCCGGCCACGAAGCATTCACGGCGATGAGAGCCCGCGGCGCCCAGATTACTGATTTGGTTGTACTAATTGTCGCAGCTGATGATGGTGTGCAGCCGCAAACCGTTGAAGCCATTAATCACGCCCTTGCTGCAAGAGCACCGATTGTTGTTGCGCTTAACAAGATGGATAAACCTAATGCCAATCCCGATCTCGTCAAACAGCAGCTTTCCAACAACAAGGTTTTGATCGAAGGGTGGGGCGGTAAATATCAATGTACAGAAGTTTCTGCTAAGTCGGGTCAGGGCATGGATAAACTGCTGGATTCAATTTTGTTAGAAGCTGAGCTTCTCGAGCTAAAAGCCAATCCGAATCGAACTGCACGTGGCGTCGTCATTGAATCCAAACTAGACAAGGGCAAGGGACCGGTCGCTACAGTCTTAGTTCAGAGCGGAACATTGGAAATCGGTGACCTGTTTATTGCCGGCCATTACAGTGGCAAAGTTCGGGCGATGTTCGATGAAAGAAAAAAGAAGGTTACGAAAGCGCTCCCTTCGACACCGATTCAAGTGGTAGGTTTTGAGGGCGTACCCCAGGCGGGAGACTCGTTTCTGGTGATGGAAACCGAAAGGGAGGTCCGTGAAATCAGCAGCAAGCGACAGCAGCTAAAGAGAGAGCGGGATTTTCGCAGAACAACCCATATTTCACTTGATGAAATAGCCAAACGAATTCGTGAGGGTGCAGTTAAGGAGTTAAATATTATCCTGAAGGCTGATGTGGACGGCTCGATTGAGGCTCTGACCGACTCGCTCATGAAACTCTCAAATGAAGAAGTTTCTGTCAACGTGCTTCACAAAGCAGTTGGCGGAATTTCCGAATCAGATGTCCTGCTGGCTACGGCTTCGCAGGCTATCATTATTGGATTTCATGTAAGGCCTACTGTCCAGGCGCGCGAATTAGCGAAGAAAGAAGAGATAGACATCCGCTTGTATGATATTATTTATGATGCTGTAGGAGATGTCAAAGCAGCGTTGGAGGGTTTGCTCGATCCGGAAATAAGCGAAGAACAAGCGGCAACAATCGAAGTACGCGAGGTATACAAAATACCCAAGATGGGAAAGATTGCCGGCTGCTATGTTCTCTCTGGCAAAGTTTCAAGGACTGATTTAATTAAGGTTTATCGGCAAGACAAACTTCTAAACGACACAAAAATCAGTTCTTTGCGCAGGTTTAAGGAAGACGTGAAAGAGGTTGCTTCTGGTTTTGAATGCGGCATTGGATTAGAGGGTTTTGATGATATAAAAAATGGCGATATTTTTGAAACTTATATAGAAGTTAAAACGGCACGAACTTTATAAATTCATAGTTTTGAACATGTTTGTCGGAGTTTGCAGGTTAGAAATATTTGTACCAGAAAGCAGTTCTTTGAAAGCCAAAAGATTCGTCTTGAGCAGTATTAAGAAAAGAATCCGAAATAAATTCAATGTTTCTGTTGCGGAAGTTGAGAATAATGATAAATGGCAACGAATTTCTTTAGGAATATCAATGGTTTCAAATGAACGAAAATTTATAGATAGGAACGTTGAGGAAATTCTAAGGCTGATAGAAAGAGATGGCAGAATGGAGATTCTGAGCCATTTAGTAGAGGTATTTTAAAAATGCCAGGGTCCAAGCGCTCACGCCGTGTTTCGGAACTTCTAAGAGAAGAAATAAGCCGGATTGTAACTCAAGAGTTGGAAGATCCGCTGATTGGTCTTGTAACGGTGACCCGTGTTAAATTAACCAATGACCTTAAATTGGCACGGGTTTATGTTAGTATCCTGGGTGATGAAAAAAATAGACTAGATGGCCTCCGTGGTTTAGAACGCGCGACTAAATTCATTAGAAGCGGAATGGGACGTAGGACGAACTTAAAGTATGTTCCTGAACTTGAATTCTATTATGATGAAACAATTGATTACGCCCATAAGATCGACTTACTTCTAAAAAAAATTCATAAATAAATGATAAATTCTCGTTCTGCAACTTTGGGCGAAACAGTTCGAAAGTCTAAATTGCCTTTCGATTTTGAACTCGGAGAGATTCTCAATATTAATAAGCCCGTTGGCTGGACCTCGTTTGATGTTGTAAAAAAAATTCGAGGCCAACTTAAGATTAAAAAGGTCGGACATGCGGGAACTTTGGATCCCTTTGCCACTGGAGTATTGCTGGTTTGTACAGGCCGTGCTACGAAAAAGGTAGAGGAGTTAATGAATCTGAAAAAAGAATATATCGCCCGCATCGAATTTGGAAAAAACACCGATTCTTATGATCTTACCGGCACGGTGTTAAGTGAGAAAGATGCCAGCAATGTTACGCTCGACAGGATTTGTCAGCACATTGAAAAATTCAAAGGAGATGTCGAGCAGATCCCGCCGATGTACTCCGCGGTGAAAGTGAATGGTGAGCGCCTCTATAAAGTTGCCCGCCGGGGTGAAGTCGTAGAAAGAAAGCCTCGTAAAGTAACAATTTATCAAATGGATATTTTAGATTTTAATAATCCTTTTCTTGAATTAAGAATTGTTTGTTCCAGGGGAACCTACATTCGTACTATCGCCAATGATTTAGGAGAAATGTTAGGCTGTGGCGCTTATCTTACGGCTCTTACGCGTGCTGGTATTGGTGATTTTAAATTAGACGATTCCTTTGAGGTCACTGACCTAATTCGGGAAGTAAAAGGCCGTAGAACATAGATGGAAATTTTTCGGGATATTGCCAATGTAAAAAGATTGGAGAACGCGGTTTTAACTGTCGGTACATTTGACGGTTTGCATTTAGGACATCAATTTATTGTTGAAAAACTTAAGAATAGAGCAGAATTCCTTAACGCACAAACTACGCTTGTCACATTCAACCCGCATCCGCAGATTGTTCTCAAGTCACCTGACAAACCTGACTTAAAAATATTAACGACCGTTGATGAAAAAATCGAGATTTTAAGAACGTTTGATATAGATAGACTTCTTGTTATCGAATTCACCCATGAATTTTCAAAGACAACGCCGGTTGAATTTGTCAAGAAAGTCCTGTACGAGACAGTTGGATTTAAGGAGATGGTAACGGGTCATGATCATGCGTTTGGCAAAGACCGGCAGGGGGATTTCGAAACTCTGAAAAAGTTGGCTCAGGAACTTGAGTTTTCGGTAACTGAATTAGGACCTTTTAAGATTGAGGAAGACCTGGTGAGTAGTACTAAAATCAGGACACTGCTTTTAGGCGGTGACATTAAGAGTGCAAATAAACTTTTGGGGCGAAATTATTTTGTTAATGGAAAAATCGTAGGCGGAGAGGGCAGGGGACGAGACTTGAATTTTCCAACGGCGAACATTGAACTTGATTCACGGGATAAATTGATACCCGGTGACGGTGTTTACGCAGTGTATGCTTTTTTAGGTTCAAAAAAAGTTGCCGGTATGATGAACATAGGGGTGCGGCCGACTTTTGTTTCGGGCGCGCGAGTCATGGAAGTCAATCTATTTGATTTCCATGAAACTATCTATGGGAAAAAAATGAAAATTGAATTTGTTGAAAGAATTAGAGATGAAAAAAGGTTCTCCGGTCCGGATGAATTAGTGGCGCAATTAAAAAAGGATCAGGAGAAAAGTTTAAATATTCTTAGAAATTAATCCGGAGGCTTTAATGGCACTAACGAGTGAACAGAAAAAAGAGATCTTTAACAAATTTGGTGAGAATGAACACGACACCGGTAAGGCAGAGGTACAAATTGCAATGCTTACCGAGAACATCAATCAACTAACACCTCATTTTGACAAACACAAAAAAGACCATCATTCAAGACGGGGTTTGTTAAAAATGGTGGGTAAAAGAAGACGTCTGCTTGATTATCTGATCAAAAAAGATATAACTCGATACCGGGGAATCATCAAAGATCTCGGGCTCAGGCGATAGTTAAAAGACTTTTAGCACGTAGATAATTTTTTGAGATAAAGGAGTATACTTAATGGTTCACATTGAAGAATTGGAACTTGATGGGAAAAAATATTCCATCGAAACAGGGAAGTTAGCCAAACAAGCGGACGGGGCAGTTCTCGTTCGGGTAGGTGACACCATAGTGCTTGTTACTGCAGTAGGCGCTGCAAAACCGAATGAAACCGTTGATTTTTTTCCACTAACAGTTGACTACCGGGAAAAGGCATATTCAGCTGGCAAAATCCCCGGCGGATTTTTTAAAAGAGAGGGCAGGCCAAACGAAAACGAAATTCTGAGTTCCCGAATAACTGACCGGTCCATCCGCCCTTTGTTCGCCAAGGGTTACAAAAATGAAGTGCAGATACTGATTTCAGTTTTGTCAGCTGACAAGGAAAACATTCCCGATGTTCTGGGAATTACGGGTGCATCTGCTGCTTTGGCGATCTCTGATATCCCATTCCACGAACAAATCATTGGCGCAAGAGTTGGCCGTGTAAATGGCCAACTTATTTTAAACCCTACTTATGCTGAAGTTGAAAGCGGCGACCTCGAACTTGTAATCTCGGCAACCAAAGAATCTATTGTGATGGTTGAGGGCGAGGCTAAAGAAATCAGTGAAGCGGATATGCTTTCAGCATTAAAATTCGGCCATGAGAAGATTTGTCAATTATTGGAAATGCAGTCGAGACTGGCCTCCAAAGCAGGGAAGGAAAAACGTGAATTCGTGCCTGCGGAATTTCCGAGTGATATTGAGCAGAAAATTGTTGAGAAGGTGACGTCCCGATTAAGCGAACATTTGGCAATTACCGACAAAAAAGAAAGAAAGCTTGCCTTGCAGGAGTTGACGGATGAAACTGTGAAGGACGTCGACGAACAATTTCCTGACCATAGTGCAGATACAGTAGGAAAAATTCATGAAATTGAGAAACACCTGGTCAGAGAACAAGTGGTCAAAAACAAGAAAAGAATTGATGGCAGAGGTTTGGATGATATCCGTGCAATAGAATGTGAGGTGGGTCTGTTACCGCGCACACATGGTTCAGCCTTGTTTACCAGAGGGCAAACTCAGGCGCTCGCAGCAACGACTCTCGGTACGAAAATGGATGAACAAAGAATGGATGCTTTGCAAGGCGAGTTTTGGAAGAGCTATATGCTTCACTATAACTTCCCACCTTTTTGCGTCGGGGAAATTCGTTTCTTGCGCGGCACCAGCAGACGGGAAGTTGGCCACGGAAATTTGGCGGAACGAGCCATCAAACCGGCGATGCCTTCGCAAGAACTTTTTCCATACACAGTAAGGGTCGTTTCGGATATTTTAGAATCAAACGGATCCTCTTCAATGGCAACTGTTTGCGCCGCAACCCTGTCCCTTATGGATGCGGGTGTGCCGATTAAAACGCCTATTGCCGGTATCGCGATGGGTCTTATCAAGGAAGATGATAAGTATGCTGTTTTAACGGATATCCTTGGCGACGAAGATCATATTGGTGACATGGATTTTAAAGTCGCGGGATCAGATAAAGGAATAACGGCCTTTCAGATGGATATAAAAATAAAAGGAATCCCTACTGATGTGCTGGCTGATGCGCTTGAAAAAGCGAAAACTGCTCGGCTGAAAATCCTGGAAATTATGAACCAGACTCTGGATAAACCCCGGGATGACCTTTCAATTCATGCACCCAGAATTTCAACAATTAAAGTTAATGTAAACAGCATTGGCGCTATCATTGGACCCGGCGGTAAGATGATTCGCGAAATCACAGAAAAATCCGGAGCCACTGTAAATATTGATGACGATGGCACCATTCTTATTGCATCAACAGAGGCTGAAAGTGCCGCGATGGCAATTCACATGATAGAACAATTGGTGCAGGAGCCGGAAAAAGGGAAAACTTATACAGGCAAAGTGAAGAAAATCATGAATTTCGGCGCATTTGTTGAAATATTACCGGGAAAAGAAGGGCTTCTTCACATCTCACAAATCGCCCATCAACGCACAAATAAAGTAGAGGATGTCCTTAAAGTAGGGGATGAAGTTGAGGTTAAGCTGCTGGACATCGATCCCCAGGGCAAGCTCGACTTGAGCAGAAAAGCGCTCCTCACAAATGATTCCGAAAACTAACCGGAATTAATAACCAATGAACAGTTGCAGACAATGCTGACTTCGGCAGAATTCAAAAGATCAGTTTTAAGCAATGGTATTCGTTTAGTAACTGAGCGAATACCTCATGTAAGATCTATTTCGATTGGGGCATGGCTAAATGTTGGCTCTCGGGATGAAGTCCCCGACAATAATGGGATATCCCATTATATCGAGCATTTACTTTTTAAAGGCACAAAAAACCGTACTGCGGCGCAAATTGCAGAAAGCCTCGAGTCTGTCGGTGGACATCTAAATGCGTTTACAGGCAAAGAATTAACCTGCTATTACGCTCATGTCCTGGATGAACATTTGTCAATATCTGTCGAGATAATCGGAGATCTTTTAAGCAATGCTTTGTTTGACTCATCCGAGATGGAGAAAGAGAAGAAGGTCATTCTAGAAGAACTAAATACCATCGAAGAAACACCAGAGGAATTAATCCACGAGTATTTTTTAGATGACGTTTTTCCAGACCATCCTCTCGGATTGTCAATTATAGGTAAACGGGAGAACATCGAAAATTTCAACCGGCAAAAAGTCCTGAACTATTTGTCTGATAACTACACTGTCGACAGGCTGGTTGTCGCTGCGGCTGGAAATGTTGATCATGATGAATTAGCAAGACTGGTGGAGAAGAATTTCGAGAATCTTGGCAAAAACGGCGGTCAAAATTATAAACCTCCAAAGAAACCTCGCCACGGCAAACACGTCATGGAAAATGGGGCTATTCAAGCCCATGTTTGTTTGGGAACCCATGCATATTCATATAAGAATCCAAAGAAATTCGGCTTATTAGTGCTAAATACTTTGCTCGGTTCCGGAATGAGTTCTCGCTTATTTCAAAATATTCGGGAAAAACATGGTATCGCATATTCTGTCTACTCCTTCATTGACTTTTTATATGATACCGGACTTTTTGGAATCTATATTGGCACAGACAAGAACAAAGTTGATGACTCAATTGATTTAATCAACAGAGAACTCGAGCAATTGATGGAGGAATCTATTAGCGATTCAGAGCTCGATCGAACCAAGTCTCAGCTTAAGGGTAACTTGATGTTGGGTCTCGAAAGCACCTCTAGTCGTATGAATCGTTTAGCCAAGATGGAACTCTACTTAGAAAAACACTTTACTCTGGATGATACTTTGAATGAGATAGAAAAAGTTTCTAAAGAAGACATTTTGGATATCGCTAACGAACTCTTTACTAACGATAGAATTTATACAACGATTCTGAAACCCGAGTCGCGGGGCCCTAAAGCGGAGGAATCCTAAATGCGGGTGGGTGTACCGAAAGAAATAAAAACAAATGAGAACAGGGTTGCCTTAATTCCGGCAGGAGTGGAAATTTTAAAAAATTGTGGACATGACGTGATAATCGAAAAAGCCGCTGGCATAGGTAGCGGCTTTACAGATAAGGATTACACAGACGCTGGTGCCAGAATAGCGCAGGATTCGGCCCAGATTTTCGAGAAGAGCGACATGATTATGAAGGTAAAAGAACCACTGCCTGAGGAATACGGTCTTATTTGTGAGAATCAGATCGTATTTACGTATTTTCACTTCGCAGCTTCACGAGGATTAACCAATGCGATTGTCGACTCCAAATGCATCGCGATTGCATATGAAACGGTACAAAACGATGCGGGTCAGCTACCACTCCTCATTCCGATGAGTGAAGTCGCGGGTCGCATGGCTATTCAAGAGGGCGCCAGATATTTGGAAAAATTACACGGTGGAAAGGGCATATTATTGGGCGGCGTACCAGGTGTCGAGCCCGCTAGTGTCGTCATCCTGGGCGGTGGTATTGTTGGCACAAACGCTGCAAAAATCGCTGCGGGACTTGGAGCGAGAGTACAAATTTTGGATATTGATTTGGAACGACTAAGATATCTCGACGATGTAATGCCTAAAAATGTTATTACTGTCATGTCGAACCCAGCAAACATCCGCCGGGCAATCTCAGAAGCAGATTTGGTTATTGGAGCTGTTCTTATTCCAGGAGCCAAGGCCCCCAGTTTAATTACCCGGGACATGTTGAAAATCATGAAAAAAGGCACAGTCATCGCCGATGTTGCCGTCGATCAGGGGGGCTGTGTTGAAACAATTAGACCGACAACTCATGAAGAACCGATTTATGAAATTGAAGGTGTTATTCACTATGGTGTAGCTAACATGCCCGGCGCTGTTCCTATGACTTCAACAAAAGCATTAACGAACGCGACACTGCCATATGCGCTTCAAATTGCCAACGAAGGTTTTCCGCAGATTGCGAAATCCAACAGAGAAATCGCAAAAGGAGTGAATATAGCCTCTGGGAAAATTACCTACAAGAGTGTTGCTGACGAGTTCAACTTGCCTTACACGCCTCTTGCAGAGATCGTCCAGTAAAAAGACATATGACATTCATCCCCATCCTTGCCTATCATAAAATTCAAAAAACCTTCGATTTTAGCGTCACGTATATAACGCCCAGAAAGTTTGAAGCTCAGCTCAAATATTTGGTTGACCTGGGTTATGAGTCAATCTCACTGCATGATTATATAAGCAAGAAAAACATTTACGGGAAGAAGGTAATTTTCACATTTGATGACGCATATGCTTCGGTTTTTGAATACGCGTTCCCACTTCTCACCAAATACAATTTCAAAGCCAGTATTTTTGTGATAACTCAGTTTGTTGGCAAGCCGAATCGTTGGGATTATAACTTTCTTAAAAAAGGCTTAGGGCATTGTAACTGGCAACAAATCAATACTTTAGCATCTAAGGGGTGGGAGGTAGGATCTCACACCGTCAGCCATCCTAATTTGAAAGCACTCTCGGACAGTCAAGTCCGGTATGAGGTAAATACCTCAAAAAGTATTTTAGAAGACAAGCTGCAAAAACCCATAAATATTATTTCTTATCCTTTTGGCAAATATAACGAACGCGTGCTAGAGAAAGTAAAGGAGGCTGGCTACTTGTGTGGATGCACATTAGGCTATAATTATCCACATGATCAAAATTTTCCCTACGCAATCTTTAGACGCGGAGTTTACCTTGCAGAGCCGTTTAAGCTTTTCCAACTTAAACTCCAGAATAGTCGCCTGTCGCATTTGGACGATGTTAAACAGAAGTTCATAACTTTTTGCTCTCAGGGCTCTATTTTATTACGCTATTTCAAATCTATTTAAATATTGCTTGATTAATTACTTTAATCTTGTATATTTCTTTCTGGGAATAGGGGAAATGGCGTTTTCTCGATCTTGCTGAACTTCCCATGGAAAAACCAAAAATAAAAAAGCTCTACTATTCTATAAGCGAGGTCAGTGCACTGACTTTGCTGAAACCCTACGTGTTAAGGTATTGGGAGAGTGAGTTTCCAAGCCTCCGACCTTCAAAAAATAGAGCAGGTAAACGAATTTATCGAAGCAGTGATGTTGAGCACATTCTGATAATTAAAAAGTTGCTTTATGAAAATAAATTTACTATAGAAGGGGCACGCAAGCAACTACAGTTTGGACAGGAAAGTGAGGAGTTTGAGGAGGAGGCCAAAAATGACAAACAGAAAAGTCTGTTAGAAGAAATAAAAATTAGTTTGAAGGAAATTATTGACCTATTAGAAGGTCCGACATAAATACATTCGGGGCGTGGCGCAGTCCGGTTAGCGCACTTGACTGGGGGTCAACAGTCATACCTTCCTAAACATAATAAAAACATTAAACTTTA
>SMVB01071211.1_pt1 | contig 25841 bp, 18 predicted proteins | sample 2456461 | NCBI WGS metagenome assembly SMVB01 (sample SAMN11095934, study PRJNA526329) | marine sediment metagenome | biome: Marine sediment; feature: Surficial sediment; material: Deep marine sediment; isolation source: Hadal surficial sediment | place: Pacific Ocean | collected 2014-05 | depth...
AGGCTCAACCAGATGTGCCGTAGTACAAGCCATGTCGGCATCAGAACCGGACCTTTGAGATTCGCATTCGCTCTCCTTGCCGTTTCGGGCACGTTCTCGGAAGCCTACATGAAAGCGCGTGAAGTCGGATGCGCAAAACTACTGAGATCCAAAGGGAAGAATTCCGGTGCCACGATGATACGAGCTTCTGCGACTGTGTAGCAGTCGAGACGCGACGGTTTTTCATGGTTGACAAATACGCCCACGAATGCGCTTCACGTTCATGCTCGGGCTCGGGCTCGTTTGGACGGTCATCTCGGTGTCCAATGCGCTGAGTGAAGCGTCCAGCAAGAGGAGCGGGAAGAAGAGCCTGGCCGCACCGTCATTTTATTGGTTCATCGGCTTCCACATCAACGACCTCACCCGTCAGATAGCCTAGTAGCGTCGCCGGGAACTGAGCGGCGCCGGCACTGTACGTGGCTGGATTCCAAGCCATTTAACCCGACCTATGGCCATCGTCCGCGCTCCGCCTCATCTTGCCGGTCTTTCGGGGGATGTGCTACCGTCCGATCGACCGATTCGAGAGCTAGTATGCTCGATTGACCGCGCCGAGGAAATTCTACGTGAGAGCTCGCTTCGAGATTGTTGTCGGGGTCGGCGCGCTTCTATCCGCGCAGGCCATGGCGGTCAACGCTCAGCAGCCGCAGTCAAGTCGGGTCACTTTCGAATCGCTCACCTTCGAGGATGGCCTGTCGGACGAGCGTGTTTTCGAGATCTTCCAGGATAGCCGTGGCTTCCTTTGGTTCGGCACTCGCAACGGTCTGAACCGCTTCGACGGATACAACATCAGAACGTACCACCACGACCCCGGGAATCCTCGTAGCCTGAGTCACAACGGGATCGATGCCCTTTTCGAAGACGCGTCCGGGACATTCTGGATAGGGACCGAGGGTGGCGGACTCAATCGATTCGATCCAACCACCGAGGGTTTCACCCGTTTTATGCACGATCCCGACGATCCACGGAGCCTGAGCAGCAACGAGGTGCTATGGCTTTACGAGGATGTTTCCACCGGAGCTTTTTGGGTCGGCACGAACGGCGGCGGCATCAATCGGCTCGATCGCGACTCGGGCCTGTTTACCCGTTTTACACACGATCCGGCCGCCACCGAGACCATCAGCGACAACCACGTGTTGAGCTTCTTGGTGGACGGTTCGGGGGCGATCTGGTTCACGACACTGGCGGGCCTCAATCGATTCGACCGGGAAAGGGAACGCTTTACTCGTTTCCTCAACGATCCCTTCGACCCGCGGAGCTTGAGCTACAATGATGTGCGACGTGTCCTCGAGGATCACGAAGGCGTGCTCTGGGTGGCGACGGCTGGCGGTCTGAACCGATTCCATCCCGAGACGGAGGATTTCACTCGCTACCTGCACGACCCGAACGACCCCAATAGCCTCGGCGACAATTTCGTGTTGCGGCTCTTCGAGGACTCGGCGCACGCGCTCTGGATCGGCACACGGATTGGTATCGACCGGTTCGATGTCGCTACCGGAGGTTTCGCTCGTCACCCCCTCGACACCGGAGAGCCGGAGCAGTTCGGAGGCCCCGCCGTCATCGATATCCTCGAAGACCGACAAGGAACGCTCTGGGTCGGAGCTCGAGGTGGCCTCTTTCGCTACGATCGCGAGGGCGACGTTTTCATCTCCCACCGGCACGATCCGGATCATCCGCTTACGATGAGCAGCAATCTCGTCCGCGACATTTATGAAGACGACAACGGGGTCGTTTGGGTGGGCACCGTCCGCGGTGTAAACAAAGTACTCGCCGCCGGCAAACCCTTCAGGAACTTCACCACCGTCCCCGGCGACCCCGCGACCCTCAGCGACCGCAACGTCCTTTCCTTGTACGAAGACCGATCCGGAAGCGTCTGGGTCGGGACGGCATCTAACCTGAACAAGCTGGAACACGACACGCAGCGTTTCGTACGTTATGACCTCGATTTCGGGCGGCCAGGGGCCGATACCGTTACCATGATTCAAGACATTCGAGAAGACGCAGACGGTACCTTGTGGCTCGGTACGGCCCGGGGACTGGTGCGGTTCGATCCAGCGTCGGGTGCCTACGATCTCTCCCGCTTCGTCTCCAACAACAATAGCGATAACGTCGTTCGGGTCGTATATGCCGGGGACGCTAGCGCGGTGCGGCTCGGGACCGAAGCAGGCCTCAAGCGCTTCGACCGAAAAACCTCGGAGTTCCTGGACCCGGATGTCGGTCCTTTGAATCCCGAGCTTCCTGGCTATCGAGGCGTCCATGCCTTTCATGAGGATCGCGAAGGCTCGTTGTGGATTGGAGCACGCCGCGGGCTGCACGCTCTCGACCGCGCCTCCGGGAAGATCACGCGCTATATGCACGACCCTTCTGATCCCGAAAGTCTCAGCGACGACTGGGTCTATGCGATCCACGAGGATGCGAGCGGCGTTTTGTGGATCGGATCCGCAAGCTTCCTCAGTCGGTTCGACCGCGACGCCCAGCGCTTCACGCACTACACGGAAGCAGATGGGCTGCCGGACGATGGCGTCTACGGGATCATCGGGGACGATCGCGGATTCTTGTGGCTCACGACGCGGAACGGTTTGTCGCGCTTCGACCCCGGGACGGAAACGTTCGTACGCTACGGCGTGGAGGACGGCCTCACGAACGATCAATTCGGGCGCGCTCTTCACAGGGGCCACAGTGGACGGTTCTACGCGGGCCACGCAGACGGCTTTAGCTCGTGGGATCCTCTGACCATCGAAGCGGGCCGCCGTCCGGTGATCGCGATCACAGGCTTCCTGCTCGCGGGCCGTACTGTCTCCCCTCGCTCGGTATACGGACCGGGGGCAATCGTCCAAGGCCGGAGACCCTGAGACCATAACGCTGTCCCACGCCGAGCGCGTCTTCACCTTCGAGTTCGCGGCACTGAGTTATCGCGCCCCGAACAAGCATCGATACCGCTATCGACTTGCGGGATTCCAGAACGAATGGGTCGAGGTGGGCGCCGATGAACGTCGGGCGACGTACACGAACTTGCCGGCCGGGGAGTATACGTTCCAGGTGTTGGGCTCGAACCATCGCGGTATCTGGAACGAAACCGGGACGAGCGTGCGCGTAACGCTTTTGCCACCATGGTGGCAGACCTTGTGGTTCCGTACCGCCGCTATGATCACGGTGGTGGCGCTTCTGTTTGCGGCACACCGCCTACGGGTCAAGTACTTTGTCGAAACCGACCGCCGTCTGGAAGAGGAGATCCAGAAACGAAAGACGACGGAGAGAACCCTTGCACGTACCGCGAGCAAGCTAATTTACGCCCAGGAGGACGAGCGCCGGCGCATCGCTCGAGACCTACATGATGGCGTGAGCCAGCGGATTGCCGCGGTGGCGATGGGACTGCAGCAAGTGGCCAAAGACCTGCCTGAAGACAAGGAGAAAGACATCGTCGCGATCGAGAACGAAGTCATCGATGTGTCGGATGAGGTGCGCCGCATCTCTCATGACTTGCACCCGTCCCTTCTGGAACATCTGGGCTTGGTGACCGCTCTCGAGAAGCATTGCACCAATGTCGCGGAGCACGAGGATCTCAGGATCGATTTTCACGCGCGAGACATACCCGAGTCGCTTCACCCCGTGGCGGAGGCCAGTCTCTACCGGATCGCTCAGGAGTGTCTCCAGAACGTGGTCAAGCACGCAAGAGCAACACGTGTCGAAGTGACCCTCGAGGGCGTCGATAGCGGGATCTTGCTCCGCGTGGAGGACGATGGCGCTGGCTTCGATAGCGGCCAGTCCCCGGGAAGCGGTGGTCTCGGCCTCGTCTCCATGGAGGAGCGGGTGCGTCCGTTGAAGGGTCGCTTTGTACTGCATTCCGAGCCGGGAAAGGGCACCCGTATCGAGGTCTGGATACCTGTAGAGGATGGCGGCGCGACACCGCGCGTGGAGAACGCTGTCACCGAGCCTTCATAGTATTCGCAACCAGCCGAACACGCCGCGTGAGCGCCACGGCGAGCGACCCGCCTTCAGACTAGAGCGCTGCGCGCGTTGGATCTTTTGGCGGACCGTTCCATGAGCAGTTCGGTCCTCGCGGCGCCACTCACTCGTTCACCGACGGCAACATCAAGGACAGCGGTGCGTTGAGGGCATTCGAGACCTTCATGCCGCTCAAACAGCTCAGGACGTCGCCTCCGTACAAATTTGCGTTGCGGTCCCGTAGTTCTCCGGATACCCGCGCCCACCTTCGCGCAGTACTGTAATCGCCTATCGGAAGGAGTGCATGATGAAGCGAACGACCCTAGTTCTTGCCGCGATCATTGCGATCGCGACGGCCAAAACCGAGGCCCAGTCGGAGAGACCCAACATTCTCGTCATGTGGGGCGATGACATCGGGTACTGGAACGTCAGCGCGTACAACCTGGGCTCGATGGGCTACAAGACGCCGAACATCGACCGCATCGCCAAAGAAGGCATGATGTTTACCGACGCCTACGGCCAGCAGAGCTGCACGGCAGGACGGGCCGCTTTTCTTACCGGCCAGAGCCCGTTTCGCACCGGGCTCCTGAAGGTCGGATTGCCGGGCGCTAAAGAGGGGCTGCAGCCGGAAGACCCGACCCTGGCGGAGCTGCTCAAGCCTCAGGGCTACGCGACGGGTCAATTCGGCAAGAACCACCTCGGCGATCTGGACGAGATGCTGCCCACGAATCACGGATTCGACGAGTTTTTCGGAAATCTTTATCACCTCAACGCGGAGGAGGAGCCAGAGAACGTCGACTATCCAAAGAATCCGGCCTTCAAGGAGAAGTTCGGCCCCCGGGGCGTCATCCACTCTTTCGCGGACGGCAGGATCGAGGACACGGGTCCACTGACGAAGAAGCGGATGGAGACCATCGATGAGGAAGTCATCGAGCTCGCCGAGAATTTCATCGATCGAGCTCACAGCGCGAACCAGCCCTTCTTCGTCTGGTTCAACACGACGCGGATGCACGTTTGGACCCATTTGAAGCCAGAGTCGGTAGGCGTTACCGGTCTCGGTATCTATCCGGACGGTATGGTCGAGCACGACGGCCACATCGGCCGGCTGCTCGACAAGCTCGACACGCTCGGCATCGCCGACAACACCATCGTCATCTACTCCACCGATAACGGTGCCGAGGTTATGTCCTGGCCCGATGGCGGCACGACGCCTTTCCGCGGCGAGAAGAACACCAACTGGGAAGGCGGCTACCGGGTGCCGATGATGGTGCGCTGGCCGGGCAAGATCGCGCCTGGAACGATTTCGAACGAAATCATTTCCCAGGAGGACTGGTTCCCGACCCTGTTGGCGGCTGCGGGCGACGACGATGTCAAGGCGCGGCTCAAGAGTGGGACTCGAGTGGGTGACAAGACTTTCAAAGTCCACCTCGACGGCTACAACTTCCTGCCATACCTGACCGGCCAGAGCGACGACTCGCCGCGGAAAGAGTTCCTCTACTTCAGCGACGACGGCCAGATCGTGTGCTTGCGCTATGACCGTTGGAAGTTGGTCTTCGCCGAGCAGCGCGCTCACGGTTTCGAGGTGTGGGAAGAGCCGTTCGTGACGCTTCGAGTCCCGAGGCTCTACGACCTGAGGACCGATCCCTTCGAACGAGCCGACCACGAGGGTATGGATTACACGAGATGGCGTTTCGATCGGATATTCCTGCTGCTCCCGGCGCAAGCTTACATAGCGAACTTTCTGCAGACGTTTCAGGAGTTCCCGCCACGGCAGAAACCGGGCAGCTTCAACCTGGATCAGGTCCTAGCAAATTTGCAGACGGCCGGAACCCACGGCCGGTGATAACCAGAAAAAGAGGAGGGAACGGACAATGAAACGCGTTCACAGGTCGAGACTCTGGATACCGCTCGCCGTCGCTCTCGTGGCCCTGGGTGGCTATCTCGTCGGCCGCCTCGGTGATGGATCGACACAAGCTCAACCGTCCCCGACGGCGGCCCTCGCTGGCCGGGATGTCTACTACCCCGGCTCCGAAGAGCTGAAGCCCGACGAGATGCGGGTGATCGCCTGCGGCACCGGCATGCCGAACGCCCGTCCGAAGCAGGCCGCCGCGTGCTGGATAGTTGAGCTGGGCAATGGCGACAAATTTATCTTCGATATCGGGCTCGGCTCCGCCGAGCGGATCGCCGCGATGAAGATCCCCTACGACTACCTCGACAAGTTGTTCATCGGGCATCTCCATGCAGATCATATTGGTGATCTCGACGCCTTGTGGATTGGCGGGGTCGTATCCAACCGTCAACGTCCGCTCCGGATCTGGGGACCGAATGGCTCCGAAGAGAGACTCGGCACGCAGTACATGGTTGACAGGATGAAGGAGATGTACGCGTGGGACTTCGCTTCGCGGCAAGGCAACGTCAACACGCAGGGCTTCGAGGTCGAAGTCCACGAATTCGACTACAAGGCGGTCAACGAGGTCATCTACCAGGAGAACGGGGTCACCATCCGCTCCATCCCCGCGATCCATGCCATCGACGGCCCGGTCAGCTTTATCTTGACGTGGAACGGCCTGAAATTCTCGTTCAGTAGCGATACCTATCCGAACAAATGGTGGATGGAGCACACGAAGGACAGCGACCTTGCCATCCACGAGTGCTTCGCACCGCCGTCCTTCATGGTGAACAAGCAGAGCTTCGCCGTTTTGGACGCGCTCAACGTAGCCACCCAAGTCCACACGTCGCCCGCGATGTTCGGCAAGGTAATGAGCCAGATCACGCCGCGCATGGCCGTCGGTTACCACGTGTTCAACGATTTCGACACGCAACCGCAGATCATGTCGGAGATCCGTCAGACCTATAGCGGGCCTGTCGTGCTCGCCGTCGATTACATGGTGTTCAACGTAACGAAAGAAGACATTCGTGTACGGATGGCGGTCATCGACGAGGATATCTGGCCGCTGCCATCGATCACGAAGACGCTCCCCGCCGATCCAAAAGACCGAGTCGGCTTCTCCGAGTTCATCACGGGCGGACGGGTCGTCTATGAGGAGGTGATCAAATTCTACTACGAACAGACCAACAAGATGTTCGGAACAAACTACGAGCCTCCCAAGTGAGGCTCGTGATCCCAAAGGAGAAAAAAATGAACAAGAAAAACAAGACCAAAGCGATACTGGTCGTCAGTCTCGTGCTACTGGTAAGCGCGATGACGGCGATGGCGGACGACACAGAAATATACACGGCGTTCGCGGTGAACATGAGCGGCGCGGGACGAAGTGGCGCGACGACCTTCACCATGACCATCACTCGATGGTCGACGGACGAAGAGCGGACGATGCTCATCAATACGCTCATGAAGAAGGGCCATGACGAGTTCATAAAAGCTCTCCGCGATCAGGAGGAGACGGGCTTCGTCAGAGGTCACGGCGCTGCGGCGGCGGCGAATCCGTTCCCGAGCACGCGGCTCCACTACGCGTTCCAGTCTGTCCAAGACGGCACGCGCACGATCACGTTGGTGACCAATCGCCCAATCGGCTATCGCGAGGCCGCGTCCATGAGTCGATCGCTCGATTACGACGTCACCGTCGTCACCATGGAGTTCCCGGTAGCGGACGGCGAGAAAGCGAAGGGCAAGGGGTCCTTGCACAGGGCGCTCAAGGTCGCCCCAAACAAGAAGACCGGGCACCTGGACGTGAAGGAAATTGGAAATGAGGCCGTTCGCCTGACGACAATCACGCGCGACAAGTAGAAGAGGCTCTCGTTGATCAAGACGGCTAGCCCGGGGGCGCGTTCAGAGCACGCCCGGGCTCGACTGCGGCAAGGAGCAAAATCATGCCCAACATTTTTCGAGGTCGATGGCTCGTTCTAATCCTGCTAGCGTGTTCGGTGGCATCATTCCGGATCGAGCCCGCTGCGGCGATGCAAAGTCAAACCGCCGACACGTTCGCCAACGAGCTCATCGAGAGGATGTGCGAATTCGTCCAGACAGCCGAAAAATTCACTTATACGGTCACGTCCGTCCACGCAGAAACACTCGACGACGGTATACCGTTCGAACTGGTCACAGAGACCCGAGTGGCGGTGCGGCGGCCCGACCGATTTTGGGCCGACGTTCGCAGCGAGCAGGTCCACAACCGATTTCTCTATGACGGTGAGAGCATCCACCTTCATCACTTGATGGCCAATCTCTACGCCACGGTGACCGCACCCGCCACGATCGCGGCGACATTGCAGAAAATGGAGGAGACGCTCGGCATTTTCATTCCGATGGCGGACTTCATCAGTAGCGAGCCGTACGAGCGCATCATGGACGGTGTCGAGGCCATGACCTATCTCGGCCTGGAGGACGTCGGCGGCGTATCCTGCCATCACCTCTTCGTGCAGCAGGACGACCTGGATTGGCAGATCTGGATCGAGGACGGCAGAGTCCTCGTTCCCAGAAAGCTGGTCTTCGACTTCAAAGGCGACGAGGGCAGTCCCACCTTCACCGCGTCGTTCTCGGATTGGGATTTTTCTCCGCATCTGCCGGACAACGTTTTCACACAAGGTCCGCCGCCGGGCGCTCGGCGCATCGATCTGCGGGAGCTCGCCGGCGAGGGGACACCGTAGCCGAAAAAACGAATCATCGAGGAGGTTTATCGTGTTCGCGAGTGTGTATCGAAAGCTTCTTGCGCTCTTCCTTTGTGTCGCGGTGCTTGCGCCCGCGCCGGCGTTGGCGTTTCGAGGGCGCTCCGCCCGCGGCGGCTCTCGGGGGGGGCACCACGACTCCGGCCACCGATCAGCCGGCAATCGATCAGCCGGCAACCGATCGAGCGCCCGAGCCGGATCGCGCAGCGGCTATCGTCACGGTTACAACCGCGGCGTCCACCAGGGTTACCGCCACGGCGCCCATCACGGGATGCACGTGGGCTACCGCTCTGGCTGGCACGGCGGCATCCACTTCGGCTTCTGGGGCGGATGGTGGCACCCGATTGGTTTCCTGGTAACGACGCTTGCCGTAACCGCCATCGTCGTGTCGGCCAACAACCAGCAGTACCACTACGACCAAGGCGTTTACTACGTGAAGGTCGATAGCGGCTACAAAGTGGTGCCGGCGCCGGTCGGAGCCAAGGTGACGACGCTCCCCGAGAACAGCGTGCAGGTCGACGTTGACTCCAAGCAGTACTATTACTACGGTGGTGCATTCTATGCTGCGATACCGGGGCAGTACCAGGTAGTGAAGGCCCCCGTCGGCGCCGTGGTGAGCAGTCTGCCCGACGGCACCAACACGGTCGTCAAGAACGGAGAAACTTACTTCCAGTACGGCGATTCCTACTACAAGGCCGAGTCCTCGGGTGGTGGCGTCGTCTACGATGTCGTCGCAGTTCCAGCGTAGCGCTCTATCGAGGGCGGTTGTGGTCCGCAAAAAACAAAGTCGGCCGGTCGAACCGGCAACGGAGTTCGCTGATGGGGTCGCTCCGACGAAATCGGTCAGCACGCACGTGTGGAGTTCGCGAAGCTTGCGCGGCGTTGAGACCGTAGAAAGCGGGCTCGAGGGCAGACACGCCTCGAAGACGGTGGAAGCCCTGCGTCTGAGGGCTTCGCTCCGGTCAGGCGGCGCGTGCCAACCGATAATCGTGATGGAGCGAGCCGAGAATCGGCAGGGAAACGACGCGGAATCCAGTTGGAATAGAGTGCCTCGGCGAAGCAAGATCGACGGGAAGATCGCTCGCCGGCTCAGGGACATTGGGTCCCCGTAGTGTGCCAAAACCCAGCCGTTGCGAACGTCAATGTTCACAAAATGTTGCAGGACCACCCTCTCCTACGAACGATGGCGGCTGTGGCATCCTGAGCTCTAGAATCCGGTTCGTGCAGCCGTATCTATTGCAGTTCCTTCCAATGACGATCGCGGGCTGCGTCAACCGGAACCGCCAGGATGCGATCGAGTACCTTAAGGAGTGTGGGTGGGTTTCAAGTCTGACGACGCTTCAAAGCGCTTGAAATCAAATCTTGACTCACTCCGTGTCGTGGGATTCCCTCGGCTTGGTGTGTGGTGAAAACACCGCAGTTTTGCGCACATCGTTATTCGGGGCTCCGGAGCTAGAATTGGGCGGAATCCAAACAGAACCAGGGGAAGCTCGTGAATCGATGGTGCTCGGCTGTGTTTGGCGCCGCTCTGATGGGCGGGTCGATGGTTTCGGGAGTTAGCTCAGCTCAGACTTTCTACGTTGCCACCGACGGTGACGACGGTTCCGGGGACGGTTCCATCGGCGCTCCGTGGGCGACGATCACCCGCGCGCTCGACACGGTGGCCGACGCGAGCACGATCTTGGTGCGACACGGAACCTACTTTGGACGTGTTCGTCTCCGTGGCACGTTCGCGAACGGTGTCACCGTGCGCTCCGAGATACCCTATCAAGCGCGCCTCCGCTACCACGCCACGGTGGTCACCTGCTTCTACGGTCGAGGCATCACGCTCGAGGGATTCGACATTGCGCATGATGGCCCGGGCGCTTCTGGCCTCGTCATCCAGGTTCAGAATCTGCTCGACGAGCCCGGTGGGTCCGATTTCGTCGGACGTATCACGTTTCGTGACAACGTGCTCCACGATAGCTTCAACAACGACATCCTCAAAATCAATAACGGCGCCGGCGACATCACCGTCGAGGGAAACCTCTTCTACAACCAGACGGGGAGCGACGAGCACATCGACGTCAATAGCCTCACCGATGTCACGATCCAAGACATGTGTTCTTCAACGATTTTGCTGGAAGCGGCCGCGCCAATGGCAATGACACCAGCGCTTACATCGTCATCAAGGACAGCAATGGCAGTGACGACACAAACCTCGGGAGCGAGCGCATCACCGTCCGGCGCAACGTCTTTCTGAATTGGGAAGGCTCGACCGGCGCCAACTTCGTTCTCGTGGGCGAGGACGGCCAACCTTTCTACGAAGCGCGACAAGTCATCGTCGAGAACAATCTCATGATCGGAAACTCGTCCAACGTGATGCGTTCGGCGTCAAGGGCGGTACCGGGATCGTGTTTCGCTACAATACGGTTGTCGGCGATTTGCCTTCCCTCGCTTACGCCATGCGTTTGAACACCGAGGGCTCGAATCCGCCCAACGACGACATTTTTTTCGAGAACAACATCTGGTCCGATCCGACGGGCACGATGGGCGCGGAGAATCCGAGTCGCCCCAACGACTTCTCCGATACGCCTCCGGGTGAAACGATCGACTATCTGCTCGACAACAACCTCTATTGGAACGGCGGCGCGACCATCCCGTCGAGCTCAGCGGAGCTGGTGAATTACACGGATGACTTGCGTCGCACGGTTGCCGACCCGCGCTTGCGCGATCCCGTCGCCATCGTGCTGCCTCGATACCTTCCGTCGGCGAATCGCTTCGCGGACGGCGCGGCGACGATTCGAGAGGTCTTCGTCAACCTCGTCGAGCTCTATGCGGCGACGGATCCGGCGAGCCCGGCGATCGATGCCGCCGTCGGACCGAGCCCCGCGAGCGACATTCTCGGCAATCCTCGACCGGTCGGCACGGGTGCCGATCTCGGGGCGTGGGAGCTCCAAAGTGCGGCGCCGACGTTCTCGCTCGACGTCACGCGATCCGGAACGGGTGCCGGCTCGGTCGCGAGCGTTCCATCGGGCGTCAGTTGTGGCGAAGACTGCTCGCACGGCTATGCGGACGGCACTTCGGTAACGTTGACCGCGACGCCCGTCCTCGGCGCGCGATTCTCGGGATGGAGCGGTGACTGCAGCGGTACGGACGTGTGCGTCCTTTCGATGACAGTCGATCGATCGGTCGATGCCAATTTCACGAACGTGGATTTCCGCACCCTGACGGTCGCCACCTCTGGCGGCGGTACCGGGATGATCGTAAGCGAGCTTCCCGGCATCCAATGCGGTAGTGAGTGTTCGGAGAGCTATCCACACAATACCGTGGTGACTTTGACGGCGATCCCGACAAATGGCGCGACGTTCGTCGAGTGGACCGGAGCCTGCGGGGACAGCGATGTCTGCATCGTCACCATGACCGATGACGTGTCCGCGGAGGCGAGGTTCATCGCGGCCGAAATCCACGGCGACCGCGTGACCGTCGAGAATCTGAGCTCAGGCCAGGCGCTCACCGCGCCGGTGGTAGCGACGCACGCCCGCACCATGTGGCTCTACAGGCCGCGCCGCGCCAGCACGGAGATCCAAGCGCTCGCCGAGAACGGCGACAGTGCTCCGCTCCTGACATGGCTTGGCGAAGATGCTTGCGTCGCCGAGATCGCCACCGGAACCACCGGCCCACTCGTGCCGGGGAGCGATCCAGGCGGGACGCTCTTGGGTAGCTCGACCAACATTATCATTGGAGCCGACCCGGGAGCCGAGTTCCTTTCGTTGGCGTCGATGGTGGTGTGCACGAATGACGGGTTCACCGGCCTGAATCGCGTGAGATTGCCGACGCGAAGTGTGCGGGTCTATTTCCCCGGTGTTAGTGACGCTGGCACCGAGATCAACACCGAGGACTTTGCCGATCTGGTACCGGCCTGTCAGTCTCTGCTCGGGTTTGCGTCTGCGGATGTGGGAACGATCGTGAGCAGCCCCGCCCTCGCAGAAGGTGCGCCCATCCTTTCGCATTCCGGCGTCAGCGGCGGAGCCGACTTGATTCCATCGGCACATGGCTGGGTCGACCCGATCGTCCGCATCACGGTGACGCCTCTTCGCGCCGGAGCGCGAAAATTCAGAGCCAGGCTCAACGGCAGCCAAGTCGTCGTCCAGGACGCGAATGGAAACAATGCGTTCGTCGTCACTGACGCGGAAGGGACGCTCAGTTTGCGCTTGCGGCGAGGTGACATGGAGTTCCAGTACAAGCTCGTCGTCAGCAGCATCGTTGATGTCACCGAAGCCCACATTCGCTCCGGCCTCCCGAACGTGAACGGCCCGATCGTCGCGACGCTGTACGGCCCGGCCGACCCCGATGGCAGCTTCGCCGGTCGATTGGCCCGAGGAAAGCTCACCGAAGCCGATCTCTCGGGCCCGTATGCCGGAGATTTGGACGGATTCCTCGCTGCCCTCGGAAACGGCGAGCTCTATGTGAGCGTTCACACGAGCGCGAATCCGGGCGGAGAAATCGGCGGTCGAATTGGAGCTCGGTAGCTTGCGCGGATGCCGCTCACAGTGACGCCACCCCGGATGTGAGTGCTAATCTTGAGCAATGCCGACTCCCGTACGGCTCCGCTTTCCCCCCTCCGCCGAGCCTGCCCTCCCTCGCGATCGCCAGCTCCTTCTGACGGCGGCCTCGAAGGCCCTGAGCATTCCCGAGAACGAGATCGCCGAGCTGCGCATCCAGAAGGTCTCGTTCGACGCGCGACCTCGGGCTCGCCGGTGAGAGGTTCGGGCTGAGGTCTACCGCTCCGGAGAGGAGGTGCCCCGTGGCCCTGCGACCGAGCCGCCGCGGCTAACCGCCGCGGCCCCCTCCGCGCCGCACGTCGTGGTGGTGGGTTCGGGCCCCGCTGGCTTGTACTGCGCCTTCGACCTGCTCGCCTCGGGGCTACGGGTGACCGTCCTCGACCGCGGGGGTGACGTGCGCGCGCGCCGCATTCCGCTGGCGCGGATCCATCGCGGCTTGGGCGTCGACCCCGACAGCAACTATTGCTTCGGCGAGGGCGGGGCGGGACCTACTCGGACGGCAAGCTGTACACCCGCTCGGGCAATAAGAACGCCGTGCGCCGTGTGCTCGAGCTGCTGGTGGCCCACGGCGCCGACCCGAGCATCCTCAGCAGTTGGCGACCGCATGTGGGCTCGAACAAACTTCCAAAGGTGATCGAGAGCTTGCGTGGGACTTTGACCGGAGCGGGAGCCGAGATGCGCTTCCACACCCGTGTCGAGCAACTGCTGGTCGAGCTCGACGCAAGCGGGGGGCGCCGCGTCATTGGCGTTGAGGTACGCGACCTCGCCCATCCTGAGCAGGAGTGTTCCCGCGTCGCTAGTGACGCCGTGGTGTTCGCCACCGGCCACAGTGCACGCGATAGCCTCGAGCTGGCGATACGTGCCGGCGCCCGGGCCGAGGCCAAGGGCTTTGCCATGGGCGTACGCATCGAGCATCCGCAGTCCTGGGTCGACCAGCAACAGTACAACGGCCTACGTTCCGAGCACGACCTCCCGGCTGCTTTCTGCGAGCTGACCACCCAGGTCGACGGCCGCGGCGTCTACAGCTTCTGCATGTGCCCTGGTGGCTGGATCGTTCCCGCCACTACCCACGTCGATCGCGTGGTCGTCAACGGAATGAGCCTCTCCCGCCGCGATTCCCCCTTCGCGAGCTCCGGACTGGTAGTGCAGATTGAGCCCGGAGACTGGTGTGGCGAACGAGCCAACGGAAACGGCCTGCACGAGCTCTGCGGTGGAGCTCCGGGCGACCCGACGGAGGATCCCCTCTTCGGGGTCCGTGTGCAGGAAGCCCTCGAAATGCGCTGCGCCAAGGCCGGCGGTGGTCGCTCCCGCCTACCCGCGCAGAACGCCGCTGCCTTCGTCCGCGGCGAAGGGACCGGCACCCTGCACGAGACCAGCTACCACTCCGGCAGCACACCGACCGAGCTGCACGAGCTCTTGCCCACGGGCATCGCCGAGCGCTTGCGCCAGGCTCTGATCGACTTCGAGAGCAAGATGCCCGGCTATGCAGGCGAGCACGCGTAACTGTTTGCGCCAGAGAGTCAACCAGTTCCCCGGTGCGACTAGCCACTAGCGAGAGACGCCGAGCATCTGCACGCACTGGACCTCGAAGGACGACCACTGCACGGCCTCTACCCCTGCGGAGAGGGCGCGGGCTACGCGGGGGGGATCGTCTCGGCGGCACTGGACGGGCGGCGCGTGGCGGAGCGGCTATGTGCTCGCCTCGGTGGAGAAGGGGAGCGAGGCCTGCCTCGGCGAAGATAGTCAGCTATCGCTCGGCCGGCGATAGGCGGCAATGGAAGCAGGTTAACTCGGCGTGATTTGTTCCGGGCGATCCGCAACGTCCCCGCTCGCCAATCGATGTCCTCGAGCAACAGTTGCACAACTTCGCAGGAACGTAGCCCCATCTGCGAAAGGCAAAGCGTCATCGCATAATCTCTTCGGCCGATGCTCGTCGTGCGGTCGAATGATGCCAGCAGCCTATCGAGTTGCTCTCTGGTGAGGCTTTTGGGCAGTCGCGACAGCGTCCACTCAGGTACTCTGGGTACCGCCTCTATTAGTCGCTTTTCACAAAATCGTTCATTTGAAGGAACCTCAAGAAACTTCGTAGCGCCGTGGCCGCAAGTTGCGCCGTGCTGGGCTTGTAACGCACCGCCTTTTCTTCAATGAATGCAACGACGTCACGACGCTTGATCGCGTGAACGTAGCACGCCGGCTTCCTGTCCGTCGTCGCGGACGGTTACATCGAGCTTCTCCAGATGACCGTCCTTCCCTACGTCACGGTATCTCTCATTTCCGGGCTCGGAGCTTCTGGCTGCTTCCGGGTCTCGTCACGGCACTCACGTCGATCCCCTATCGGGAAATCCTGGGCGAGACCAAGGACGCACTGATGACGGCTTTTGTGACCGGCAATCTGTTCATCGTGTTACCCCGATACTCTCTGACACGAGCAAAGAGCTTCTCCGGAAACACAATCTCGTCGACGGAGGACGACACGACGACGGATATCATCGTTCCCGCATCGTTCACCTTCCCGCACACTGGGAAGATTCTCTCGTTGAGCTTCCTACTCTTCGCCGGGTGGTTCGCGGACGCGTCTATCTCCGTCGCTCAATACCCGGCGTTCGCCGCGACGGGACTCATGAGCTTCTTCGGAAGCGTCAACGTGGCCGTACCGTTTCTGTTGGATCTCTTTCGCATCCCGGCTGACATGTTCGAGCTCTTCGTGGCTAGCGGTGTCATCAACGCCCGTTTCGGGACGCTCGTCGCCGCGATGCACATAGTGGTGCTCGGGTGGCGCGGACGTGCGCGGCGACCGGGGGCATCATATGGAACGTGCGGCGCCTCGTTCGGTTCGGGCTCGTTAGCCTGGGCGTCGTGGCACTCACGATCGGCGGAATGCGCTTCCTGTTCACGGCTGTCCTGAACCAGAACTACGACCGGGACCAGGTCATCACGGGGATGCACCTGTTGCGTGAACGGGTACCGGCGACGGTCTACCGTGACCCGCCGCAGAGCACGCGTCCGGACGATCCCGCGCGCCCGCGACTGGAGCAAATCCTGGAAGCCGGCGCTCTTCGAGTCGGCTATTTCCCCGACAGCCTCCCATACGCCTACTTCAATCGGGAGGAGGAGCTCGTCGGCTTCGATGTCGAGATGGCGCACATCCTCGCGGAAGAGCTGGGGCTGGAGCTCGAGTTCGTGCCGATGGACCGAACGCGAGTGAGCGAGCAACTTCAGGACGCCTACTGCGACATCCTTATGTCGGGCTACCCCGTGACGACGCGGCGCGCCGCCGCCATGACCTACTTGGAACCGTACGCCCACGAGACGTTCGCCTTTCTCGTCAGAGACCACCGGCGCGCCGACTTTACCACCCGGGAATCGATCCTCGCCCAGACGCAGCTGCGAGTCGCGATCCCCGGCTTCGCCTATGCGCGCGAGATTAGCGAATCTCTTCTCCCCGGCAACGCGGAGGTGAGGCTCGTGAACGATCCCGCCGATTTTTTCAACGAGGACATGGCAGGGGTCGACGCCCTGTTCATGACGGCGGAGCGCGGTTCCGCGTGGAGTCTGCTGTACCCGCAGTTCTCGGTCGTCGTGCCCCAGCCGGATCCGATCCGAATCCCCATCGCGTACCCCGTCGCTCACGGCGATCGAGCACTGGCCGACTTTCTCACGAAGTGGATCGCGCTCAAGAAATCCGACGGCACGCTGGACGCCTTTTACGACTACTGGATCCTGGGAAGGAACGCAGAACCGAAGAAGCCCAGGTGGTCGATCGTCCGCAACGTGCTTGGCTGGGTCGACTAGATGGACGCCGCTATGAGCCGCGTTACACCGTCGGTCTAGGCGTACAGGTCTCGTCAAAACTGAAGGTGGAAGTACACGCCCACGTGGTTGGGCCCCGCGGACGGAAGGAGCGCAAAGCGCCGGCGCTCTCCGAAATGCTTACTGCCACGCACGGCGGTGAACCCCGAGATGAGCCCGAGCGTGGCACCGAAGACGACGTCGCTCGGAAAGTGGCTTCCTCTTTCGATGCGGGAGACGGCGATCAGGGTGGCGACGATGTACGACGGTATGCCGACAGCCTTTCCGTAGTAGTGCGCCAGAACACTCGCCCAGGCGAAGGTACTCGAGGTATGGCCGGAAGGAAAGGAGTAATCGTCTTCGCCGTTGGGTCGGGTGCGGCTGACGGCGGCCTTGATACCCTCGGTCAAAGCGAAATTGAGAATGAAAGCTTGTCCCAGGCTGAAGGTGAATGCCCGATACCTTTGATTGTCGATGAACGGCGTTGCGAGGAGCAAGACACCAGTGGCCGCGCCCACGACCAAGGGCCTGCCAACGACATCCCCGATATCGCCGAGATCGCTCGCACTCCCCTGAACACGCTCACTGATTGCGTCATCGAAGGGCACAACCACCAGCGTCGCAGCCGATCCAATGAGTAACGGTTTGAGGTTTTCCCGCGAGAACAGTCCTTTCGTGAAGTTATATGCGAGGGCTCGCCCGAAATCACGGAAACCGGGGGCCACAATCGTATCGGCAAACGGGGCTTCGCCGTCCTTGTGAGTGGATCGCGTCTCGTCCTGTTCGAGCGACCAAGGTGGGGCCGGGGACGTTGCACGCTCCAGCAGAGAGAATCGCGGCTCGATAGTCGCAAAGCTGAAGACCGGAGCAGACGGCACAGATGGCGACACGCCAAAGAACGATGGATGAATTCCTCCCGGCTCGAGCGCGGACGCGGAAGTCGAGAGCCCGGCCATCAGCAGAGTTTGGAGAAAGACAAGGCGTTTCATCCTCCACCCTCGGGCCGGTCACCGCTCTTCGGGGCTTGGCTCTCCCACCACTCGCGGGCCTGCGCCGTCGACCACGGGTGCGAACGCTCGATCGTCGCGAGCCTCGCGTCGAGCTCGTCCGCCGAGGCGACTCGCTTCGCAGGTTCTTTTTTCAGGCAATCCAGGATCAGCTCGTCTAGCTCGGGTGGCGTGTTGGGCGCGTAGCGTGAAGGAGGCTCCGGCTCGTCGTGAACGTGTTTCATCAGCACTTGCATAGCGGTGTCGCCCTCGAAGAGAGGCCTTGCGGTGAGGAGCCGGAACGCTACAACTCCCAACGCATAGATATCGCTTCTTCCATCGACCTGATCCACCAGGCCCGACGCCATCTCGGGCGATGCGTAGTGGGGCGTGCCGGCGAAGGTCCCCACTTGAGTGAGGCTCGCGTCTCCCCATTCGCCTTTCACCATGCCGAAGTCGAGGATCTTTACGTAGTCCACCTCCCGTCCGTATCGGCAGAGGTAAATGTTCGCCGGCTTGATGTCGCGATGCACGAGACCGGCCTCATGAGCTTCCCCTAGCGAATGACAGGCTTGGCGAAGGATATGAACCACGCGCTCCGGAGATTGGGGGCCGTACGTTTCCACCAACTCCTCCAGATCGATTCCGTCGAGGAGCTCCATGACGTAATAGAACGTCCCGTCCTCCCTCGTGCCGTAATCGTAAACTTCGATCGTATGAGGCGAGCGGAGGCTCGCGGTCGCTTGAACCTCGCGCTCGAATCGCTGCAGAAGTGTCTCCGACGACGCCGTCTGGCCAGCCGTGGCCCCCCGAATGAGCTTGACGGCGGCGGGCCGCGCAAGCATGCGGTGCCGCGCTCTCCACACTTCTCCCATCCCTCCTTGCCCCAGTTTCTCGGTGAGGACATAGCTTCCCAGCCGTTGCGCCCGGGAGAGATCGACGGAAAGCCCATACACACGCGCGGCGCACAGATAGCCGATCGCAACCCCTACGCCCATGGGGGCCATCAACTGCAAGAAGACCCTCAAGTTCTCACTGGGCCCGATCGCCGCGGGAATGTCGTACACGCTCAGAGACACGAAGAACCAAAAGGCGAGTCCGAGAGCCGAGAAGACTCCACCGAGCAGATGAAGAAACGGCGACAGCGGAACGACATTCGCAAAGAGGATGACCCACACGCCAACCGCGGGCATCGCGCCAAAGAGCCAGCCTCCGTCCCCCAGCTTGTTCTGCCAATTCATGATCAACGTCCCGAGTCCGAGACTCACGAAGACTTCGTAGCCGATCGCGAGCGTCGGAAAAAGGGACGGCTTCAGAGCGCCCCTGAGGCACAGGAGGGCGAAGCCGATGGAGCCGGTGGCCACGATCATCAAGGCGATCCATTGAGCTCTTTCGAGCGATGCCAGATCGCCCAGAAGCAAGCTCATCAACAGACGAGCGAAAACGATCCCGGGAATGACGAGCGCTAGCCAGCCGAGCTTTCGATAGGTCTCCTGCTGGATCTCGGTAATCAGCCCGGCAAAACCGCTGACACCGGCTTTCGTGGAAAGGGTACCGAGCTCGAATCGTGGCTGTTCGCTTTTTTGCATGGGCGCGTCGATACCTTTGTCGCCAGCTTCCTCTGCCGGCGTCAGTTTTTATCAAACGTCAAACCGGCGGCTGACCGGTAGCGACCAAACGCTTGTACTCGCGCCCGACAAGAAACGCGAGGATGAGCCACACCATCACCAGTAAGATATTGAACTTCGCAAAACCGCTCGCGGTGAGCGCAAAGTAGGTCGTTCCCGCGAAGACCAGGCCCGCGGACAAGACGTCTCCCGAGCGGACAAAGAACGAGTCGATCACTTGTTTCCCACTATATTTCTGCTCGCGGGTACAAGGCAGAAACAGCATGTTGCGGATGGTGTTGTTGAGAGAGTAGTCTGTCGAGTTCTCCGCCGTTTTGGCCCAACGTACCGCGCTCAAAATTGGATAAAAAGCCAGAATGCCGTAGGCGCCAAGGGATATGAATGGCAAGATCATAACCCCGATTTGAACGCCCAGGTATTTGATGATCCTCGAGACGAGAAAGAGCTGAATCAGCAGCCCGGCAATGTTCACGACGGCAAAGAACTTCGAATAGAACTCCCCTATGAAGTCCTCCACGGAGAGCGCCCCCGCCTCACCCGCGGCGACGGCTTCGGTGGCCGCGTTTTGTACAACGCTTCCGAGGATGAACTCTCCCGTGGTGTTGACCCAGTTGAGAAACATCAACATGAAGGCCATGAGCAAGAGATAGCGACTCTGGAAGACGATGGCGAAAGCTCCGCGACTCTTCGCACTCTCTTGGGCCGTCTCGGCGAGCTTGTGCTCGCCCGTTTCCATGCGAAATTCCGAGGTGGCGGCGGACATCATCGCCGTCGTCTCCGCATGGGGAAGATGTGATTCCGTGCGTCGGTGCTCCTTCGTGTCGATGTAGTTCGTGATCATGACCTCGAGCACCAGAATGCCGGCGCCGACGAGCATCAGCTGATACAGCCCCAGCGGCTTGATGAGCTCTGCCGCTATCCCCGCCCCCAACACCGCCCCCAGAGAAGCCCCGAAGGCCACGATAGGAAAGAGCCTCTCGCCCTCATCGTTCGTGTAGACGTCGTTGGCGAACGACCAGAACTGCGCCACGATCATGACGTTGAAGATGCCGATCCACAAAAAGAAGACGATGCCGAGCGAAACCCCCGCATGCGCCAGCGCAAAAAAAGCGACCAGGCAAGCTATGAAGATCGCGGTCACGACATTGATCAAGCGACGCCGCGCGACGCGGGCCGCCAATCGGCCGTATAGAGGAACCACGATAGCTAGCAAGAGCACTTGCCCCGCCGACAGGTAGCTCTTCAGCTCCGGGGAGCCCTGACCGAGAATGAGCGCTTCGCGCACGGGTTTCAGAACGTAATACGCGGTCAAGATGAGAAAGACGTTCAGCGACAAGAGGAGCGCCGTGGCCGCTTCACCCGCCCGCACATCCGTGAACAGTCGCAAGAAACGGTCTAGCGAGCTGCCTTGCTGGTTCTCTCGAGCCATGGTGAGCCTCCCTCAATAAATTTCTGGAACGAAGTTCTTGAACATGGGCGTCTCGGGAACTCCGTCCGGCCGCTTTCTTAGCTTCGGCATCGAAGGAGGTTCGAAGGGGATTTCCTTGTAGGGAATTTTGCTCAACAAGTGCGCGATGCAGTTCAAGCGCGCGCTTTTTTTGTTGTCAGCTTTGACCACGTACCACGGGGCGTATGGGGTGTCGGTGGTGGCGATCATCTTGTCGAAGGCTTTGGTGTAGTCCCACCACCGGCTCACCGATTCCACGTCCATGGGGCTGAGCTTCCAATGCTTGGCCGGGTCCTTCATCCGTGCCTGGAAACGACGGGCCTGCTCTTTTTGACCGATGTTCAAAAAGTACTTGAGAAGGATGATGCCCGACCGGACCATGGACTCTTCGATACCGGGGCAAGTGCGCATGAACTCTTCATATTCGTCCTGGGTACAAAAGCCCATGACATGCTCGACGCCGGCTCGGTTGTACCAGCTACGATCGAACAGCACGACCTCGCCGGCCGCTGGAAAGTGCGGAACGTAGCGCTGATAGTACATCTGTGACTTCTCCCGATCGGTCGGCGTCGGGAGCGCCACCACACGGAACACGCGAGGACTCACCTTTTCGGTGATGCGCTTGATCATGCCGCCCTTGCCGGCGGTGTCACGGCCCTCGAAGACGACCACGACCTTGAGCTTCTTTTCCTTCACCCACGCCTGAAGCCGAACGAGCTCCACTTGGAGCTTCGCGATCTCCTTGTCGTACACCTTTGTCGTCAGATTCACGCCTTCGACCGCGACCACGGATGCGGAATGCGGGTTGCCCTTTGCCCGGGACGGGGGAACTTTCTTGTCTTTCTTCTTTTTCTTGTCTTTTTTCGCCATGGTCCATCCTTTCGACGCGTCCGGCGGCCCGATGTCGGCTAGAAACCCAGGCCCATCATCTTCGCCTGAACGAGGAAAAAGGTGCTCTCGGTGCTATGTCCCACGCCGACCTCGAAGAGCAAGTGCCGGTTGAAGGGTGCGTAGAAGATCCCCGCAGCGTAGGAGGGATGCCACTTGTGGGAGTCCTCTCCCGCCACAAAAACTCGCCCGGCATCTATCGTCCCCATGAGGCCGAGCTCCCCGGGGAGCGCGAAGCGGACCTTCTTGAACGCCCATCTCACCGCGGCCGATCCGTAGAGCGAAGCATCTCCAACGAAGCGGTCCCAGTGATAACCATAGAGGTGTTGCTGGCCCCCGAGATAGGCCGCCTCGAAGAACGGGTAGTCCCCCCAGACTTTCTTGCCGCCGACGAACGACGACACCGTCACGGAATCGGACAGGGGAACATGCACACCCAATTCGCCACCGATCGAGCCGAACGCACTCTCCACGTCCCAGAGCTCTGGGTAGTAGGAGCCCGCCGCTTTGAGCTCGATACCACCGGCGAGGACGTCTTTGTCCGTTCGTGAGTCATACCGGACCAGCGTTCGAAGTCCAACCTCACCGAACGTGCCGACCCCGAGCGGTTGCTCCTGCTCGAGCACCGTATCGGGATCGGTGCCGGTCGAGTCCGAGTAGTGCACGATGGGTCCGATGAGGAACGCACCCTTTGCGCCTTTGGCAACCGTAAGTGCGGGAAAGACAGTGAGCCGATTGCTGGAAATCTGGTAGGCGCTGGTCGGAAGGTCATCCGAGGTCTCGTTGCCCAGACCGTAATATCGCAATTGGTCGATTCCAGACCATCGAACGTGGAGGGCGTAATGAAGTAAGTGATTTTGGCGCCGGAAGTCGCCCTTGTAGTCGATCACCGGCTTGTTGGCCCCTATGGCATAAGCCGCGGTGAAAACATGGCGGTTGGCCCAGGGATACTTTCGGAAAGCCTGGCTTTGACTGGTGAACCCGCCTCCAAGAACCATGCCTGGATCGGCGTGATAGCCCACCACCGCCTTCGGCGTCGTGGTCCGTCCCCAGTCGCGCGTCGGAACCCAGGGGACTTCCTGTTCTACCGGGTCTCCTGTCATCCTCGGCGGCATTTTGAAGGGTCTCGTATGGATGCTCCCGTCACCCACCACACGATTGTTGCCCTGGAAATCGTAGAAATCGACTTTGCCGCCTTGCGAGTCGTCGACCACATCGTTTGCCGCGCCGCCGATGACACGAATCCTCGGACCACCGCCTTTGTTCCCTCGGGTGACGACGCGGTTGTTCCCTCCATGCAAGTAAATCCGCACTTCCTTCGTTTCGTCACCCTTGAATCGCCGGTGATAGTAAGGCTCCGTCGGCGTTTCGTTGTCCTTGGCTACCGCAACGCTAACCTCCACTTCGTTTCCATCGAACCGCTCCACGACCACGATCTCGCTTTGGTTCGAGCATTGGACGTCCACCTGTCCAGCCATGAAGTAATAGAAGCGCTCGGCCTCCTCGGTGATCTTGTCGCGACGCGCCCTGAATTTTTGCTCGATCTCGGAACCCCTCAGAGCGTAGTACTCGGGAGGCAGGCGGTGAAGCGCGGTATCGATGACCTCGTCCGTTATCCGCCCCTGGAGGTCCGCGGCTATCTCCATCCACTCGGATTTGTCCAGGCTCGTCAGTAGAAAGCGATCCAGGTCCCAACCGTTCTGGGTGGCGTCGTATAGAGAAACGTAATCTTCCTCATACGTGACCATCTGTGCTCCCATGGATCGGGCCATGTCGAGCACCTTCCCTTCAAAGTCCGCGAAGATCTGATCGCGATCTTCCGGGAGAGGCTGCAAGCGGGGCTGGCCGGGAATCCTCACCCAACGCCATTGTCCGCGGTGTCGGTCCCAGTCGCCCAGCAGGATGTCGAACAGCCGCGCCCGCAGAAACGCCCGCGCGTCGGCAAGATTGGGCGGACCCGTCATTCGGAGTGTCCAAAACTCTTCGTGGCCGAGAATCTCGGTCGCTCCCTGGAAGCCCGGTTGTGGATACTCCATGAAGACTCCCAAAACGTTGGCAAAATCTTTCCGGTACTGCCCGAGTGCGGGATCGTCGGGCATGACGACCAGTCGAATATCGACGTGAAGCACGCCGGCCGCCTCGGAGAGCGGACCAGCGACGACCTGCACTCCCGGAAAGTTTCCCGCGATTTGATCGCTGACGATGAGCTCGATCGGAGTCCCCTTGAACTCACTCGGGACGATTCCCGAGAGGTTCTTATCGACGGCACGGAACGTGTAACTCAGGCCGTCCTGACCCTTCATGGCCAGGCCCAAGGTCTCGTTCCCGCCCACGCGCGTGACCGGGCTCAAGCCGCCGCCGGCCGTCTGGAGGCTCAAAACCTCGACCTCGATGGGCGTCGTCCACAGATCGCGGTAATCCGCTCCGAGCATCATCGTGCCGCCGGGAGCGTGCTCGTATTGTTCACCAGCGACGACCGTTTGAGTCTGGGACTGGCTCGTGCTGCGCGATTCATCACCGTAGACCCGAGGGGCGGCCGGAGCAATCGCCATCAGAGTCGCTGTTGCTACCAGCGCTCCCAAGCTGAACCTTTTTACTTCCATAACTTCACTCTCCTGCTTTACTTCCATAACTTCACTCTCCTGCGTTCCTCGTCCGTGCTGCGGGTGATGGCGGAAGAGCGGCGCGGTAGCCGGCTGCGAAGAGCTCCCTCCAAGCAGCATTGCGTGATCTTTGCCCCCGCAGTATTCGTCGCAACCTATCCTCCACCTCGAGCCCTATCCCGTGTTCAAGCTCGGTCTCTCGAGCGTTGTGGCAGCGTACGCTGCAGCGCGGGAAACTGCCATCCGTGAAACTACTGAGCCGCAAGCGAAATAACCCATTAGTACATTGGTTTTTCGGCCTGGTGCCTAAAAACCCGGCGCCGGAGCCTAGGGGGCGATTTTGAAGGCATCTCTCGCACGGAAAGGGTGGTTCGCGGTCAAAGTAGATTTGAAAATACAACCTGAGGGCTCGCCAAGCACACCCGGCCAACTCGCCCAGAAGTTTTCGGTCGTAGCGGAAGAAGATTCTCAACCGCTTGGGGAGGGAGAAAACGACCTGCCGGTGAGGGACATCTTCGAGCAGTTGTTCGCCGGCCCAATGCGCCCACAACAGCTCACGTTTTTTGTGGCAACTCGGACACAGACATCTGGCCTTGCAGGAGAGGCCAACTACAAATTCGAAACCGCAGGCTTTGCAACGCGCTCTTGCGAAGCCCGATTCCAAGATGCCACAATCTAAGAATCGGTAGACCGTGTCGCGGACGATGGCTCTCAAGTAACCGAAGCTTTTTTAATGCAAAGCTTTGCATTAGAAGAGTGGTCTGCGACATAGAAGTGGGGTAAATCATGCAACACGGGACTCCCAGTAATCCTCAAAACGACCGGAAACAAACATGCACCGGAGAGAGGTGATGGAATTGGCCCCTCTGACGGACCACTCCATGCCAGATTGTTTCATCCGCGTTCCGATGACGGTCTTGCATCCTGCCTCAATCACACCGGAACCTACGAAGAGTCCCTGGGCGCGGAACTTCTATTGCATCCGTTCCTTGTTCTTCGTTAAGTAGGCGATCTCTTTCTCTGCATTTTCCTTTTTCTTCGGGTCTGCGGACATTCTTTCCTGCGCTTCTTCAGCGATTTTTTCTACGTTTCCCTCGTCCAGATCGTCCCACCACCGGATACGGTATTTCAACACCTCGTCAAGGTTTGGGGCGAACAGGATTTTGCAAAGGTCAGAAACGTCACCTTGAATGTAACTTACATTTGATGTAAGTTACATAGGAAGTAAGTTATATCATCGTCGAGTTCAATGGCTGCCACGAGATTCGTCAACCGCGATCGCGAGATCGAACGACTCGAAGATTGGTGGACTGACCGAAACGCACAACTCGCTCTTTTGTGGGGACGCCGTC
>SMVB01284563.1_pt1 | contig 25841 bp, 22 predicted proteins | sample 2456461 | NCBI WGS metagenome assembly SMVB01 (sample SAMN11095934, study PRJNA526329) | marine sediment metagenome | biome: Marine sediment; feature: Surficial sediment; material: Deep marine sediment; isolation source: Hadal surficial sediment | place: Pacific Ocean | collected 2014-05 | depth...
CCGGAACAAATAGTTTCCGACACTTTCGAGCGCAGCCATCAAGACCTGGCGGAATCCGGAGTTCCCATCTCAATTCTCGGCATCAGGCTCTTAACAGAGTTTATTGACGAGAGCGTGATGAATCTGGTGTTAGGCAGAGCGAGTGGTTATCTGTGGCGGGCATACGCTCAGCGTCTCGAATGTGAGGCTGAGTTTGCTTCAAATGACTTTGAAGGATCAGATGTCAGCGAGCCTGGAAAGGAGTTGGCTATTCACTAGCACTATGGGGCAGCGGTGTTTGCCGCTGCTCCTTCTTTCAGGTTTTGGTCTGGGCATCCTTGCCAGTCATTTCTGCGCATAAAGGAAGCCAATTAACCTCGCTGTCGATATCAGAAAACGCATCATGAAGTTCGGTCTTTATAAAGACAATGTAATCCTCATTGGTTTCGGTTTTCAAGAACAAGGTCAGGGGGATGTCTTCTTCGGGCAGTGCCTTTTTGAGACAGAGATCTCCCAGACGCAAACCGAAACTTCCCTGGCCTTTGATGCCCTCGGATTCGTAATTTAACAAACGTTGCTGAAACTCTCTCATGGTGCGGGCGTCTTCAGGTGTCAGGCTCATCACGGTGACCTGATCGCCGGGTAGTGCGCCCCTGGTGAGTTTGGGCGTAAGCGTTGGCGCGTTGGTCAGCTGTACGTCAAACTCAAACTCCTCATTGATATTGTGGTCTTCTGCCTTAAAGCCCACCTGGATTTGTGCACTGCCTGCGCTGACATTGACGGATTCATTCACCCGAATGGCCACCCGGATTTGTTCGGGGTCGGCCTTCAGCGGGTCGATTTTGCTGAGACTGTACATGCTTGAGATGGGAATGGATGTGCAGGCCACAAACAGCAATGTGATTAGCGCAAGGCATACCAAACAGATGGACCGGTAAATAGATTTGTGCATTTTCAGGTGGGCTCCCAGGCGATGCGGGAGTATACGTAAATCGGGCGTGGTTTACCTAAGTAATAAGTAGTGGTGAATTAATTCTGCCTCTTTATTCCTGCTGTTTTCTTTACATTTGATTGAGTAGCTGGCCTTTTCTTGTCAAGCGGGTCAAAGCCACGCGAATGATCCTGCAACTACCAAACTATGGATCACGGCATAGCCCCACTGCACACCTGATATTTGCGATAAGCGATCAGGCGGATTTACCTACACAAATTCCCACAAATGCCGGTATTCGACCTTATGCGGCCGGCGCATACTTGGCTGATGTCAACTATCAACGCACCTTGAAATGTACACCATATGTACATATACTTAACTTGTGAAGCTTGAATGGGGCCTGAGAAAGGCCAATCAAAACCTCCGCAAACACAAGGTGGACTTTGCAGACGCAGTTATCGCCCTCGAAGACGAAAACGCACTTACTATTGAAGACGATGGTTATGATGAGCAGCGATTCAAGACACTGGGCCTTGGGCCAAATTTGAATGTTCTTCTCGTTATTCATACCGAGCGAAGTGAAGACATCATTAGGATAATTTCAGCACGGAAGGCCGACCGAAGCGAAGCCAAGCAGTATTATCAAGGATTAAACTTATGAGTGAAGATTTCAGCAAGGGAAAACGTGGGCCCGTTGCCAGGTCGGATCCGAATAAAGTTCGTATAACCATTCGCCTGGATGGTGACATTATTGCGCACTTCAAAAAGCAGGTACATGCTGCCGGTGGCGGCAACTATCAAACGCTTATAAATGATGCGCTACGTGCCCAGCTTGAATCAGAAGTGAAGCCACTCGAAGACACCCTGAGAAAAGTCATTCGTGAAGAATTAGGGTATGCCAGTTAAAAGGTATAACAGACCAGTAAACACGACGGCTGTTGCACTTGATGCAACGACGCCACTGGTTTTGCTGCTTTTCCCGTCAGTCAGTTTATATTGCCATTGGGTCAGCGGGATGGCACGTTCTGGTAGCAGTCAGTGTTGATCTTCCTTAAGATTCAACGGCCTGGCCAGATCATTAAATCGTTCGTCGTCGCGGAAGAAATCCCAGCCGGGGTCGAGATAGAGTTCCCAGCGGCTGTAGCCTTCCGGGCCATCGATGTTTTCCGCCAGTCGATCCAGTGCTTCATCGCGCTGGCCGGCCCGGGCCATTAACGCGGTCTGGCCCATATGGGTGATGGCGCCGAACAGGTGGTCCTGCTCACGGGACAGGGTGTTGCTGGAGGCTTCAATGGCCGCCAGGGCGGACTCCATATCGTCCAGCCCTGCATAGGAATAAGCCAGGCCCGCAAGACGGAAACCTTCCATAACCCTTGATAGTCCCTGCAGGTCGCCGTAGTCGCGAATGTGTTTTTCAAGTTGCCAGCGGGCTTCTTCTTCATTGCCATTCAGTTTGTGCGCCCAGCCGAGCATCACGGACGGCAGGCCCATTGAGAATTGGGAAAATTGCGCGGCCCCTGGCCCTGTCAGCATTTCAGTCAAACGGTCATAGTCGCGTTCCAGCCTGGCCAAATTCGCGGCGGTGGTGAAATAAACAGCGCCTTGAGATGGTGGTGTGAGATCGAGAAATGTCCGGGCCGCCTGCAGATCCCCCTGGCCGTATATGAGGGCCTGTACCTTGTAACACTTTAGGTCGGCGGAAGCGGGGTTGCGTAATATCCAGTGGTCGGCCAATTGTGCTACCCGTTCCCAGGCATTCATGTTTGTCAGGGTGTCGATGAGTTGCGTGGCAACGAACTCGTTGGCGGGGTCAAGATCGGCTGCGCGCTGAAAGGACAGCAATGATTCTTCCCACAAACCCAGGCGACGCTCGGTGATGGCTAAGTACAGCCAGGTGATGGCATTGCCGGGCTCCAGGGCCAGGGACTGCCGGTAAAAATCATGTGCGCCCTGGTAATCGAGCTCCATGCGGTATTGATAATCTGCCTGCATGGCCAATACTGCCGGTGAACCCGGAGCGAGGCTGATGGCAGTGTCGACAATTTCGCGGATTTCCCGTCGTCGTTCCGGCGTGTTGTCGTAGCCCATCCAGATTGCTTGCGTGGAGATGGTCGCCAGCAGCGCCCATGCGTCTGCGAATTCCGGGTCCAGTTCCACGGCGCGACGGGCCCAGGGCTCGGCTTCAATGTAGTTGGCCGGCAGGTAATCCGGTCGCATGGTGGCCGAGCGGGCCTGAATATAGGCTTCCCAGGCCTGCAGATTGTTGGTGGGTCGCTCGCTGATTGCATCGCGCTCCTCCGGTGTCAGTTCACCTCTGACAGCTTCGACAATCCGGCGGGTGATTTCTGTCTGGATATCGAAAATGTTGTCGATGGTCATTTCGCGGTCAAAAGTTTCCGCCCACAGGTGCTTATCGGTTGCAACGTCAATCAACTGGGCGTTGATGCGAATGCGCTTGCCGGCACGCTGGACCCCGCCTTCGAGAATCTTGCTGACACCCAATTCGCGGGCGATCTCGGAAATCTTCTTGGTGGTGTCGCGGTACTCCATCACCGAGGTGCGTGAGATGACTTTCAAGTCGTCTATCTTGGCCAACTGGGTCAACAGGTCGTCGTGGATACCGTCGGTGAAAAACTGGTCGCCATCCAGGTTGCTGCGGTTGGCAAATGGCAGCACTGCGATGGAGTTGTCATCAAGTGTGATTGGTGCATCTGTCGGGGTCGGATCCATTTTCTCATCACGGGATGCCACAGTTTTAGCGGCACTTTCTTGAGAAAATTGCTCTGACCCCTGCTCTGCAAATCTGGCTTCCCAGATAAAGTAACCGGCAATGACCACAAGGCCGGCGATAATGGCGAAATCCAGCTTGCGCCCCGTGTTGTGGGTAATCGACTGGCTGCGGTCGACGTCTTTTTCTTTCCTGATGCCTTCCGGCGTCATTTCAAATGCCCACGCGAACATCACCGCCGGAATAAACCCGATGATCAGGAACAGGATGACCAACTTGCCAACGTCCTGTTCCAGCGCCAGCAACTCGGTCAAAACCTCGGTCATTTGCAGGATCAGCCAGGACGCCACCAGGTAGGCAATGGCGACCTTGAACACGTTGCGGCGCTTTAGCTCTTCAAAAATGCTCATCCGGCATTCAACTCTCTCGACGACGTTATCCCGAGTATAGGTCATTTGAATAATAGGGGTCAGCGTCAAGTGCCAGGTTGCCATTGTGGCACTTGACTCTGATGCTTTTTACTTCGCAAAAAAAACCACCCCGGATCAGATGATCCGGGGCGGTCTGTTAACACTACTTAATTAAAGAAGCGATTATCTTGCAATAGAAATCACCGGAGATGTCCAGCTTTCCCAATGCGCAGGATTATTATCATCACCCCCTGCTTTCAAGGCAAAGATAATAACGACGTATTCACCATCCGGTACAACATTGACTTTTTTGCCATTGGTTGTTGTGCCATCCCATGCGAATGAGAAGATATTGTTCTGAGAGCTGCTACGGCCAAAGTAGTCAAAGTCGTAAGCACGATGCCATGACTTATTGGTGTTGGCATCAAGAACTTCAAAGCGTAGTTTGCGTGCTTGCTGGCCGAGATTGACCCAGAACTCTGGCATATCACCAGGCGTCATTGAACAGTCAACCTCACAACCAACTGACCATGGCAAACCATGTGGATTCGCATTTAGAATAGACAGAGCCTGGTAATCACCATCAAAACCCGCGTATGGAACACGATAGCTTTGACCACCTTCTTGTGGCTCGAGAAGAATGTATCCACCATAGGTTGAAAGTCCGGGGCCGGTTGGCGGAACGAATGAAACATTCACTGTCGCCTCACCACCGGCTGGAACCAAAACACTTGCTGGCATGATGAGGTAACCATCGGACAGCCAGAAATCCATGTAAGAGGCAAAGGTACCTGTAGTGGCAATCGCCCACCATTCTTCCCAAAGGTTATAGGTAACATCGGTATCACCTTTGTTCTCGATGGTCAGGGTGTGAACAACCGGGCCAACTTCACTTTCACCAAGTGATATTTTGCCAGGCTCAATCCTTGTGGTCGCCAGAATGGCGTCATCTATATCCAGCAGTCCTGCGCCCTGACGGTGAACACTTTCCATATATCCGCAATCGGGGCATAACGACCATTCAACCGGATCTGCGCTATTCTGCAGAATCCGATCTACAGCCTGTGATGGCGTATTCGGGTGTGCCTGCAGCAACAAGGCGGCTGCACCGGCTACATGTGGTGAAGACATTGATGTACCGCCCAATGTCGCGTAATCGGCTTTTTCCATAACATAGGTTGAATAGATGCTGCCACCTGGTGCAGTGATATCTGGCTTGAGACTGAGATCAGCAGCTAAGCCATAAGAACTGAAGCCCGAGATGTAACCGCCTGTCGGGTTCGGCGCTGAAGCGCTCTGGTCCGTCCATGTCAGAGAGGCTGGTTCCGCCTGTGCCCGCATGAACAAGCCATCTTCAAGTGAAACACTGACAACCGGCGTAGTGCCATCAATGGGACTACCCAGTGTGCCATTGAAATTGCCGGAACTGCTATTGTGAATTACCACAGAAGTTGCACCTGCGTTAATGGCGTTTGTGGCTTTATCATTGAATGAGCAACCGCCGCGGGATATGAGCGCAGATTTACCAGCTGGATCATCCTCCAGTGGATCACCATTACATGCCAGACCAATGTAGACATACTCCTCTGTACCGGAAGTAGGTGTCGGTCCGGCAAAGGACATTTCAATGTAAGTGACCGGGGTTCCATCCACTTCAAAATACGGTAGATAAGAGTGTGTGTTGTCAACGGATGCGACACCAATGACTTTTTTGCCAACACCCGGTGCACCGGCGGCAAAGGTACCGCTGGCACCTGAGTTACCGATGGAAGCCACAACGGTTACACCCTTGTTAACCAAACGTGTTGCTGCTGCGGCAGTCGGATATTGTGGCCATGACCAAAACGATGAACCAATACTCATATTCAGCACCTGCATGTCGTCGGCCAGTGCCATTTCCATTGCGGCAATCACAACGTCGCTTGAAGTTGAACCATTGCAACCGAATACGCGGTACGCACCAAAAGTTACGCCCGGCGCAACACCGGTGACGATACCGCTTGCGCCAACAATACCGGCCACATGGGTTCCGTGACCTGCGCAGTCATCGGGATCGCCATCTGGAACAGGCGTGCTACCAGGACCGGTATAAGCATCACCCACCAGGTCGGCTCCGAATGCAACGCGGCAACCATCACCAAAACAACCACCCAGATCGGGATGATCGTAATCAACACCCGTATCCACAATGGCAACACGAACACCGGTGCCGTCATAACCCAGGTCGTTCTGAGCGATATCCGCACCTGTCATTTCGATAGCCGTGAACAAGTCGGGGTTGGCTGCAGCCGGGGTGGTTGGCACCGACATGGGTATAACCGGATACAGAGATTTGACCCCGGCAATGCGGCTTAACTTACCCAGTGAAGCTGGATCGATGGTGACTGAAAAGCCATTGAACAGATTGTCAAAGGCATACCGCTCGGTATATTGCAGTCCGGCCTTTCTGGCTGCAGAACGGAAGGCGGCTTTTTCGCGCTTGATACTCCGCATATTGCCACCGTCTTCACTGAGCCACCAGAAATAGCCGTAGCCCGGATAGGCTTTGGACGGCTTGGTGGATTCTGCCATCCAGCTTTCCGGTAATACCCGGGAGCCATCCGCCAGGCGGCCATGGCCGAGTGCAAACAGGCCGATGCGGCCGTAGTCGCGCAGCGTGGCGCTGATGCAGCAGCCACCCGATTCACCGCCACCCGGTTCCGTCAACATCCAATTGGCATCAGAAGCCATGCCAAAGGGTTGCCAGATTTTCTCAGCAACGTATTTGGGGCCAATCCAAGATATTGACCTGGTTTATCTATCGTTCATTCCTGCAATCTGCCAACTAGCTTGCCCATTATATGTAGCAATCCCTGTTTGGACGCATTGTCAACTTGAACAATCTCTACCAACGTGATTCCCGTGCCGGCTATTTGCAACGATAATTCATTATCGTGGCCGCCTTTGGCGAGTATTGTTGCCGCATCTTTGAGCATCGCTTCAGTACTGGCGGCGACAGAATCCGGTATCTCATTTGCACGCCGTAACTGATCGAGATATGCCATTGCCACCACCGGTTCTGCTGGCCATGTGACACGGAACTGCTGTTGTGGATTGAAGCCGCGACCATGGTCTGCAAGCGCGGCTGCGGCGATTTCGTTCTCGCTCAGGAATTCACTTGGCTCCAGCGTGAAGACGTCCAGTCCGCGCACGATTTCGGTACCGTAAATGTGGCCTTTGTACCAATAGGCGGACCAGAATCCTGCCGTGATCAGGTCCTCTTCATCAATCGGGCCGCGATCGAAATAAGCGATCTCAATCGGGTTCGCAGAGTCGGTGAAATCGATCACAGAGATGCCGCCCTGGTACCAGGCCTGGACGAAGATGTCCCTTCCGGGCACGGGTACGATTGAGCCGTTGTGTGCGACACAGTTTTCTTTTTCAACCTGGGGTGCCGGCATTTTGAAAAAGCTGCGAAATTCGAGCTTGCCATCGACGATGTCGTAGATCGCATTAGCACCCCAGGTTAACGGATCGTGTGCCCTGCAGCGTGGCCGTGAGCCACCGCCCCATTCATCGGTGAACAGCACCTTGGTGCCGTCATTGTTGAACGTTGCCGAATGCCAGTAGGCGAAGCCTTTGTCCGTCACTGCATCGATGCGTTTTGGATTGCGCGGATCCGATATGTCAAAGATGATGCCGTTGCCCGAGCAGGCACCTGCCGCGATATTGAGTGCTGGAAACACGGTGATGTCGTGGCACTGATTGGTTGCCCTGGTTTCCTGTGTTTCGTCGCCGTGATCACCGCCGCGCCACAGACCTGCCATCACGCCGGTTTCAGGATCGGCGAATACGGCCGGGCTGTCGACGATACGCGCTTTGCTCGGGTCATCGACCGGAATCTCGATCACATCGATGCGAAACAGCGCGGTGCGTTCATCACCGGCCAATTCATCGAAGCAGCTTTCCATTTCCTCCTGCTCGCGGATTTTGGAGGTGCCGGAGTTGTAGACGATGATTATCCCGTCATCGCCCGGTCCCGACACCACCGAATGGGTGTGTGAGCCACGACAGGTTTGTACTGCACCTACCTGAACCGGCCGGGTCAGATCGCTGATATCGAATATGCGAATGCCACGGAATCGCTCTGTACTGACATCTTCGACTACCCCTTCAAGGCCGCAATCGAGCCGGCCACGGGTTTCCTGTGCCGACATGATTAACAGGTCGCCGACAATGGACACGTCGCCCTGGCCACCCGGACAAACAACTGATGCCATGTGTCTCGGTATACCGTTTTCGGACAGGTCATAGATGTTGAAACCGTGATAACTGCCGGTCACCAGCACGTCGTCCCTGAATGCCATATCCGTGTTGGAGAAGCTCAGCATGGGGAAACGGCCTTTTTCCTTGTCGCTCGGTTTGTTTTCTACGGCCTCGGGGTCTTCGGCAGCGAGCCCTTCTTCGGCCGCGGTCTCTTCGTCAACAGGCTCTCCGGCATCATTCGCCTCTGCATCCCCGTCTTTATCTTTCTCGTCTTCATCATCTTTTTTGGGCTTGGTTGGACGCTCCAGCGGGTTGGCCGGATCAAAAAAGCCGGGTGGTCGGGACAGCGACGCCACCAGGTTCATGTTCCAGATGGCTTGTTCCGCATCATCAAAGCCCGCCTTCAAACCTGCGCGCGGGTCATCGGAAAGGCCAACGAACAGTATATTCATGCGCTCGATTTCTGCGGTCTGGTCGTTGGTGATGTCGTTGGTGAATTCAAATAGCACCGGGTCGTAGGCTGAGCCAGGTTGCTTGAGCAATTCCACCACCATCTTCACCGCGCCGTCATGGTGCCGCATCATCAGGCTAAGAAAGAGACGATCAAAATCAATACTTGATGATGCGGCGAGTTCTTCCATCTGCTCCGGCGAGGCCATGCCTGCCATCGTGTGGGTGGTGTGCATGCCACCATGATCTGTGGGGTCCGGCACGTCTGCATCGCGCTCCGCCAGCCAACCTTGCATAAATGCGATCTCATCGCTCTGGGATGCGTTAATCCGCCCCGCCACATCGATAACTTCCTTGCGATTGGTACGCTCGGCTACCAGTTCCGCCATTTCCATCGCCTGGTGATGATGCGGAATCATGTCCTGCATAAACCTGACATCGTCCGGCGAGAACGCGGTAACGGCGATCTCGACAGCCTCCTCGGCAGTCAGTGTTTCAGCCGGTTCTCCGGGAGCGCCGGGGTGAACGATGGGAGCCTGGGCCAGACTTGCAAGCGGCAGGCCAAGTAAAAGGCCTGAAAGCAAAAACAGGGGGACGAATTTACGCATGAGAGTTTTACGCAGAAGATTGATGGATGCAGTCACGAATTGAACCTCTAATTGTTATTTCTTGGCCGGTGGGTAATGTTAACCCGAAGAATGGGTTGTTTGCGCTTTATTGCTGGTGCAGCGTAGAACAGTTTGGGGTCAGAGTATAGTGCGGGCGGGGGGTTTAACCTGACCTTAATTCCGTAAGCCAGGTGTGCGACATTGTTGCAGCCCAAAGGGGTCGGCCCGTTTTTAAAAGGTATACTGTTTCGTGAATTCATTTCACATTGGATCAGATAATGTCCAAACCACAAAACCCGTTACTTGCCCTGGGCAAAGACTTTATAGTCGGTTTGCTCATGCTCGGCCTCTTCATACTGGTATGGCGACTTGTAAGAGAAGCGGGGCTTCAGATATTTGCACTCTCACCGGTAGACCCTGATTGGTTTTATACCTCATGGCTAAAGATCACTCTTAGCCTGATTTTTTTGCTGTCATTTATCGTTGTCATAGGACGAATATGTCAGGTGCTGATTGGCAGACGTCTTGCGATGACCCCGGGTTTTCGCAGATTGGCGCGATCGGGGGCGCTGTTAATTACCGAGCTTAGTCCAAAGCAGAGCCAGGCTTTCAAAGTTGTGCTGGTCGACCTGACGCCGGACGAGAGCCGTCAGCTGGCCATCCTGACGTCGGTTCTCGAAGATGCTGAGTCCGGGCTCAAACTGGCTACGGTTTTTCTACCGGGTACCCCAAACGTTCGGCTTGGCGAAACGCGAGTGCTGCCATATAACCTCGTTACCTTGACAGATTGGCAGGTGAGTGACGCAATTACGTTTTTGATGTCCGGCGGTACTGTATCGCCTTCAAAAATCCACTTCACAACCAGCGCGCCTGAGTAAAATAAATTCTTAAGCTTCCCCTTTAATTACTCCAGCATCGACTGAAGCAGCTGACCGGCAAGTGCCAGTTGCTGCCTCTGTTCGGTCGTCAGTGGTTTGCGGGTGTTGATTACAAGGTCATTGCCAAATTGAAAGCTTTGCCATTTCGATTTCCGGTCTGTCTTGCTGCTTTGCCGGTCAGCGGGTGTTGGATTGCGTATTGGCACGACCTTGCCAGGACTGCTTGGCGCTGATTGATAGATCGACGTTTCAGGAGGTGCGGATGTCGCCAGCAAGGTTTTCGGCTTGATGCTGTAGGGCTGTGCGGCCATGTTGGATATGTCTTCCGCAGATTGACTCTCCAGCCAATGCTGAAAATCACCCAGAGATGGCTTCACTTCGCCACGATTCGAATCGTAGGGCCCCATCAGCACGCGCTTGGTCAGTTTTAGCCGATCCAGGGTTTCGCGCGGGTAAAATGTTTTGCGTCCACGGGTTCCGCCGGGTGCGTTGAGTACCCTGGCCAGGTAATAACGTACCTTTCGTTCCGGGAGGCCTGTTTTTTCTACAAGTTCCTGAAAATCATACAGTTTAGACATGGTCTATTTTTCTGACTTGAAGTTATGTATTAAACAGTATAATAATGTAAATAAGTGTAAATACAAGGACTGTAAGTAAACTAATTTAAAAATTGCAGTACCGACGGGTGTTTACACACAAACAAGCAAGGGGCTATTTCCAAACCGCCTCGGAAACCCTGCGGAAATTTCCGCCGAGTATCCCGCTAACCTCAGGCTCGCTAAAGCCAAAGCGGAACAGTTCATCGCAAATCGTGGGAATGCTGTTTAGCGGCAGAAAGTCGATGGGCTTGTCATAGCCTGCTTCTGTTGGCTCTGAACGCCGTCCTGAAGCAGACTGGCACTCCACACGATTGACCGGGGAGACAGCTTTTCCTACTGGGGCTATAATTAGGTAATCCCGGGCTACGGTCCGGTTCGACACTGTGTGAATATGAACGTGTTTAAAAATATCACGGCAACCCTGATCCAGCGCCGCTTTGTCTTGGCGTTGTTGGGTGGCTTGCCAGTTCTTTGCTTACTGGTAATTTCCGGCTGTGCAACGCAACAGATAACCTATCCCACTCCACCACCGTTAAAAGATATAGAGCCCATTGACGAGATTGCCGATGTCGATGTACTGGCAGTTTCACCCCGTATGGAAGAGTTTCTCAAGCGTTACATCCTGCCGTACCGGGATCGTAATACACGGCTTGATCTCCTGGTGGCAACTGTCAGTAAAGCCGGTACATTGGGGTTCAACTATGGCGAAGATCATACCCTCACCGCCTCCGAAGCATTTGATCAACGCACCGGAAACTGTATTTCATTTGCAAATATGCTGATTGCCCTGGCCCGCCGGTCCGGTCTGCACGCTCAGTACCAGGAAATCACACGTCTGCCGGATTGGGCGGCTCAAGACGATACCATATTGGTTCTGAAGCACATCAATGTTGTTATGGGAACCGCCAGTCACCGTTACGTGGTGGATGTCAGCGGTATTGAATTCAAACGCACAGCGCGACGACGACTGTTACAGGATGATCGCGCCAAGGCGATGTATTTCAGTAACATCGGCGCCATGTCATTACTGGAAAATGACCTGGCAACGGCCTATGCCTACCTGGATAAGGCCATTGATACTTCGCCGGCGGTCACCAATTCATGGATTAATCTCGGGGTGGTTTACAGTCGCAACGGGCAATTCGATGACGCCATACTTGCACAGCAAACCGCCCTTGAAATCGACGCCGAGGAATATTCGGCGTTGAGTAATCTGTACGTCGTCTACTCAGCGCAGGAGGATTTTGAAGCTGCCGAACTAATATCAAATCGGGTTGAGAAATACCGCCGCAAGAATCCGTATTACCTGCTGGCATTGAGCGATGAAGAATTTGCACTGGCCAACTACGGGGAATCCATCAGGATTCTACAACGTGCGATCAAAAAAAAGGATGGCGAATACCGGTTTTATTCTGCGCTGGCCAAGTCTCAATATATGAATGGGATGACAACCGAGGCACACAGCAGCCTCCAACGGGCCCGCGACATGGCACCGGAAGAAAAGCAGGCGTTTTACAACCGTGGATTGCATGAACTGGTCGAAGAACAATTGGCGCAATTGGAGGAAATGCCATGTGAACCGGATGCACCAGCATGTGATCTCAGCTTATGGTTTGAGCATTGAATGTCCGGATAAGCAGTGAGCGTGGCTGGGTGCTGTTTTCGAATCGTGAGCGCCACCCGCAAATTCTCTGCAGGGCGAACACTGTTGTATTACACTTAGGGTAGCAATCGTCAGTAATTGAAATGAACGCTGTTGCTTTAAGAAAACTGCTGTTGTTCTGCTTGCTCGGACTCGCTGGAGTCTGGTCACCCGTTTTCTCGGCTCCGAATCCGACCGAATCAACACCCGCTTGTGTGCCGGCATCAACGCATGATCAAAGCGTTTATACCTCTTTAGACCCCATTATCGTGGGACCCAGGAACAAGGTCGGCACCGAGAGCCTGGCCAGTAAAACGGCTAAAAGTGCCGCCGGTAGTCTGCTCAGCAGCGTGCTTGGTGGCAGCAGTTCAGGCGGTTCGAGCAGCAAGGGTCCCAAAACCCGTCGCGACCCGACCCGCAAGCAGGATTTCCTGGCAGTCGAAAGACCAGTACTTGATTCAGAGCTGGATATGCGGGCGAAGTGGACCGATGACGGTTTGCTGGTCAGTACACGTATTGAAGATTCACCCGACAAGGGAACATTTCAACAAGTCTACCTGGAAGACTGTCACGGTCGTAAATTGGGTCCATCCAAACTTGAGATATACAAGGTCTGGTCGAAGGCAACGCTGACGGTAAGCTGGACACGTACCTCCTATGTGGATGGCAACATGGTCAGTCAGGAGTCCGGTGGCTGGTCGGAGTCGTGGACCAGTGATCTGGGTACCTATGTTAGCGACAGCGGTGATACGCCGGCCGAGCTTATCGCCGTCTGGCAAAAGGCTGGCTACGATCGTGCCCACGCCGGCATACGGCATCTTGGGGCCTACTTTAATGTCACTCCAGAACAATTGACGGAGCAGGGATCGTTGGGTTTTATCGCGCACCTGACACGTCCTGATCAGGATCCGGTAGATACCCGTGCATTCAATGTTCTGCTGGCCAGTGATGACGAAGGATTGCTGCTTTTGAGCGACCCCGGTGTGCCGGTGGATGGTAGCCAGCCGGACTGGGATCAGTGGCGGCAGCAATGCCCATCAGAATCCAATATGGCGGGTGTTGTGGAATGTGATGAAGAGTCTCAACTCACTGCCGAGTTGACCGGCTTGGTGCTGGTGAGTGATCCACCGTCAGATGACGGTGCGCTGGCGAGCACTTCTCCAGTAAAAAGGGGCTATGACGTCCCGCCAGGCGTGACGCTGGGACCGCCGGTCAGTACCGGCCGCACCACCGGTACCATCGCTGAAGTAGAAGTGCACAACGGTACTGATGAACCGATCATATTTCCCGAGGCAGCGGTTTTGATTCCAGCCTCCGACGAGCACCAGGGCTATGTCGTGCCGGGCGGCGATGGCACCACCGTTGAACCCGGTGAAACCCGCACCGTTCCGCTGGAGGGCTATTGCACGGATGTGCGCAAACCGCCGGTACCGGACGGTCAACCCCTGCCGGATCCATCCGGCTGGACGGTTCCAAAAGACCCCACCGTACCCTTGCCTGCGCCCGGGGATCCGGGCTTTGATGATCAACCTGATGATGCAAAAATTATCGGCGGGGCCGAGGCGATTACCCGCGCGACCGAAGAACTGCAAAGTAACGGTGAGTTACATACACCATTTTCATCCAACCCCGAACGCGAACGTGAGACAGTGAACCAGCAGACAATCTGGCGGTTCACCGCCGGTCTGGAAGGCCGGCCTTATACACGCGAGGAGTTCGGCGGTCGGCTCGAGGATCAGTATGAAGAGCAAACCGGTGTGCCGATCGCCGATGCACCGAAAGAAGACAAAGAAAAACTGCAAAGTGGTGCGGACGACTTCTGGGAGGCTTTCGAGTTGGTTGGGGAAAAGGCCAAAGTGCTTGAACCCGAGGAGGAAGTACCTGCCGAAGAGGTACCCGCAACCACCACCGAGGAAGTACCTGTACCGGTAACAACCGAGGCACCGATGTGCTCTATCGAACGTACGATGGAGCACTCTGAGTCCGAGAGTGTCTTCAAAATGTCGGAAAACTACAAAGACGAGGACAAGCGTAAAAATCTCAGCGAGTGGTTTGATGAATTACCCGAGATTGCCGACACCGAAGAGGGCGGCACCTTCGAGGCCAGCAAGTACCCGGCCTCGGCCTGGGCGGTGGCAGGGCGCGATTTTATCGGCGGGTTCAGCAACGGCGTCGCCAAACACGTGTTTCTCGAGGCAGAGGGCGGTACGGATTGGGTCTGGTCTACCGAGAAACTCGAGGTCATCGCAAAATCCAGAGGCACGCACACGATCACCATTACGCCACCTGCCGGGGTCGAGTGTGAAACCCTTGTCGTCGGTGCCGAGGGCGGTGTCGTCGAGGCCTGGAGCAATGCCATAGACCCGATCGCTGACAGCCGTGACATCATCACCGCACTGCAGTGGATACGTGATTCCGCCATCATCGTCGCCTCCGTTGCATTGGCACCGGCTACCGCCGGGGCTTCGCTAGCCATCGGTTTTGGCTCCATGATCGCGACCAAGGCGTTTGATTCCGAGTTTTCAGCCGACGCCAACGCCGGTGCCGCAGCGGAAGGACAAATGAAACTGTGGGTTGGCGGCAGCGAGATTAACCTGGCTGCTGATAGCCGCTCCGAGGTGACCGGTGACGGCGATATCACGTCAGACGGGCAAAAAACCACCGTGGGCCAGATCTCTGATACCCACCCGACCACGCTGTCTGCCAATACCAACGGCCTGGCAGCACTCAAAGCGCAGGCTGAGGACAATGGAATTGCTGAAGCCACCCTGGAAAGCCAGATCGGTATCGCCATGGTCGGCATCTGTCGCTGCGGCGACGCGGTGCAGGTAGCATACCTCAACGATTCGGGACTATTCCTGGTCGAAGAGGGCGCAGCAGGGGCTGCAACGGCCGCGACCCGCCTGCTGGGTGAAATGCTTGGCAAGGTGGTTGACCCGTATATGGAATTGCCACCGGAAGAGATCATTCCAAAAGCACGTGCGGATATGCCCAAAGAGCTCGAAGGCATGCTCAAAGACTGGTACATGAAAAACGGCTCGGATCCGGGTAACAGCGGCTATTTTGGGGCTACCAGTCAGTCACCCGGAGGGTAACAAAGTGAACGGTATCGACTCGATATGTCAGGGCAGGACAAACGCCAAGTGATACCAGTGTAGCTGCTATTTCCTACAGTTTTATCAGTAATTTCCCACTTTTGGAACACCTGACCTGAAGGTACATTGGCTGTGGATCCGATATTGGTTTTATCAATTAATGCTATCATTGATATCAATTTAATGAAACCAGGTGATTTGCAACCATGGCAAACCTTATTGTCCGAAATCTGGATCAACGCATTGTAGATGCGCTCAAGCAGCGCGCCGCCTGCCACGGTCGCAGTGCAGAAGCCGAACACCGCATTTTACTTGAGGCCTTGCTGGTGCAGCCTGTTGGTAAGAGCTTTACCGAGGCGCTTGCAGCAATGCCTGATGTCGGCGTGGAACAGGATTTCGAGCGAATCGATGATGCGGAAGAAAGTGAACGAAATCGTGTATTTGATTGATACAAACGTTATTAGCGAGGTGCGCAGAAAGACAAATGCGAACAAAGGTGTCAGGCGGTTTTTTCGGCAAGCAATTGAAGATGAATCACGGATGTATTTGTCCGTTGTTACCATTGGCGAGTTAAGGCGTAGTGTTGAATTGATCCGCTATCGAGGTGACATACGCCAGGCCAATCAATTGGAAGATTGGCTGGCTGCTCTGCTCGACAAATACCGGGACCACATACTGGACATCAATGTTGATGTCGCTCAGCTTTGGGGTCGGTTATGTACTCCACACGCGCAGAACTCACTGGATAAACAAATTGCCGCGACCGCGATGATATACGGGCTAACGGTTGTCACGCGCAACGATAAAGATTTCACAAAAACCGGCGTAGCAGTACTTAATCCATGGCAGTAACACGCCTCTAAACAACCCGCAGGGTAACAAATACGCGAATAGGTTACTGTGTGTGTCATGAGATTCGCGTTTAGGTTGTTTTTGTTCCTGTGTGTGCTTTTGGCGACGATCTATGCTACTGCGCCGTTGTGGTTGCCGAATGTCATTGGCCGTCAATTGCCCCCTGAGTGGCAGCTTGAAAATGTGGATATCGGCTATCCGGGCGTGTCGGGTATTGATATCAAATTGCTTGAATTGAAAAGTGAAACGCCGGCGGCGGCTATCACGGTAACAGCCAGGGGATTGCGCTTCGATTACGAAGGATTACGCACGCAGGTGGACTCGCTTGATGTAATCATCGAAATGCACGACACCGCAGGCTCAGCTAAACCGTTTAGCCTCAAAGATTTGTCATTTCCGATTATCCGGCCTGGGAACCAGGCGCCGGATGTCACGGTCGGGCACTTGCAAATCACATTGCAGCGCAGCGCAAATGCCGAAGCAGATCCACCGATGGTATTTTTATTTGATCGGCTTCAGCTAACGCGCAACGCTGAAGGCTTTGGCCTTGCAACGACGGTGCAGGTAGCAGACCAGCCCAATACGCGTGGCCGGGTGGAAATCAAAGTGGCTCCGAATGAACTCAGTGCGCAACTCAATTTCGCAGCCAATAACAGGACCGCTGACAAGGATGGCAACTGGCTGAGTATGACCATTGAGCAATCCCGGCATGATACAAATACGCTTACAGACATACGTCTCGATTTCGATGCAGCATACGCAGACAACCAATGGCTGGATTCCGTATTCAGGCTTGCTTCAGATGAGTTGATAAGCACTGTTTCCGGACAACTGACGCTGCAGGCAAGCTTCGCGGGACAAAGCCGTCAACAGATCGAAAAACTTTTGATAAGCGCCCGCTCACTGCAGTTTGACTCAGCCGGAGAGACAATTAAATTGAGTGCGGATGCCGCAATCGAGCGTCAGGATGACAGCATCATGATCAGCATACAGCCGTCTGCCACGATCGATTACCAGATGGGTGCCGAAAAGCTGTCACGCCTGTTTGAAAGCATGCTTCCAGGTTTTGAGTTTGCTGTTGATAATTCTGCCGCGAAGCTCAAAGCGACACTTGTCGCGGATACGGGCATTGTTCTGCGGCCCGGTCTGGATCAGTCGTTGCAGATAGAAGGGGATATCAGTGCCAGCATCGACTCAGAAGGTCAGGCAATCAGGCTGGATGCTATTGGTCTGAGGCTTGAGCTTGCTGACTACGCAAATTTTGAGCAGGCAACGATGACTGCGTTGATGGCATTAGAGTGGCAGCAAACCACGCCGTTTACCTATTCAGGCGACGAAATGTTTTTAAACGCTGATAAACTTGTTTTGTCAGGCAAAGGCTCGCTGCAACTCAAAAACCAATCGCTCACTTTTACACCAACCGGGGATACACCAACCGGTAATTTTGACATCCAGTTGGATAATTTGATTGCGGATATTCGGGCAGACGGGGACCGGACAGAATTTAAATCGGAACATTATGCAATGCACGGACAACTCGATTTTTCTGTATCCATGTCGGCGTCGGAACAGCCCTTTGATATAGGGTTTTCCGGTGATGTCAGCAGCACCGGAATGCTGATCACTTTACCTGGTGATGACCAGCAGGAAGGCAGAACAATCGCGGCCGACGGTTTTGATGCTGCGCTCGTATTACGCATCGATCAGGGCGGGCGTCAAAGCACTGGCCAGGGTGTGATGAGTTACGTGCGGTCTACCGACCCGGAAACTTCTGCAGACAGCCTTGAAATTGAATGGCGGCAACTGGACCTCGTTAATATGACCGGGGCATTACGCACCCGCACCCGGGGCTTTGCGACCAGCCTTGATGAGCAGCACTGGTCCGGTTTCGACTTTGATGTCAGTTACAAGCTGCGCAGTGATGTTGAGCTGGATGGCTCGGGTCTGGTGTTGTTCGATACCGGCGCAACGGTTCCGTTTGAATTTTTGGGCAATATCAGCACGCCGCGCTGGCATATCACGCTGCCACTGCAGACCTTGCCGGTAAGCCAGTTGGCCGGTCTGCTGGGCGTTGCGCATATCGCCATGCCTGCCGCCACCGAATTAAGCGGCGGTGAGATTGATGTGCAAGGGGAAGTGCTGCTTGATGGGTCGAAAATGACTTCGAATATTGCCATCAGGGGCCGGGATATTGCGCTGTCAGTACAAAACAGCACTGCTGACGGCATCAATTTTGATTTTCAGGTTGAATATGCGGACAGTCTGACGATAAGTGGCCCTGTTTCGATTGAAAACGCAGCGCTCGCAGCGGGTATTAAGATGACAGGATTTAGTGTTGATATCGATCTGGATGGTGAAAAACAAACGTTACAAAACCTGCAGGCCGGACTGCTGGATGGTGAGCTAAGACTGAACCAGTTGCAGATGCTGCAGGGCAAGATTCAACGAACCACCATTGAAATGAAGCACATTGACCTTGGTCGCTTGCTTGCGATGGCAGACCTTGAAGGACTGACCGGTACCGGGCAACTGGATATCGTCCTGCCCATCGCAAGTGATGAGGATGGTTTGTTTATCGAAAACGGTGTTTTCAGTGCCAGTGGCCCCGGCCGTCTGGCCTATTCAAAGGAGGGCATAGCCGGTACCAACATTGGTCTGCAGGCACTGGAGAATTTCCAGTACAAGGGTCTGTCCGGCACGCTCGACTATCAACCTGACGGGGCGTACCGAATTGGTTTTCGGCTCGAGGGAAACAACCCCGATTTGTATGGTGGTCACCCCGTACTGTTAAATCTGACCATCAATGGCCTGCTGCCCGAGGCGTTTGAGTCGCTGTTTATTACCGGAGACTTTGACGAGGCAATTCTGCAGCAGATAAAAAACGAATAGTCATCTGTTGTTCATCTACATGATGTAATATTTGTGTATGAACCCATGTGTATGGGTTATGAAAAACCAGCCGGTGGTATTGAAATGAAACAAATTGTAATAATGGCGGCTTTGATATTTACGGCAACTGCGTGCACACCGACGATCAAGGTTGAGGCGCCCGACAAGCCGATTGAAATCAATATGAACATCAATATCAAGCACGAAATCCTGATCAGGATTGAAAAGGAAGTCGAGGCTTTGTTGGACGATGACAATTTCTGATCGCGGCAGAGATTAAGCAAACGAAACAGATGGAAGCACGATGAAAAACCCAGGAAAATTGACCAGAATAAATTTGACCAAAAGTTTGATTGGCAAAATTATCGTTGCGCTGTTCACCAGCATGATGATGGTGACGGTTGCGTTGGCTGGCTCGTTAACTCAGCCCAAGGCAGACGGTTTGATAGGCGAACAGGCGGATGGCTACATCGGATTTGTGACTTCAAATGTGCCGTCTGATGTCCGGAAACTGGTGGCGGAAGTCAATGCCAATCGCAAAGCCGGCTACAAGAAAATAGCCAAATCGCAGGGCACCAGCCTTTCAGACGTGGAAAGAGTAGGCGGCAACAAAGCCATCGAAAAAACCGTGCGCGGCAATTATATCCGCGATTCAAGTGGTCGCTGGCGTAAAAAATAGTCGACCTTTACCAGTAGCTTTGGCCACCGCTGTTGTGGCCTGGCTGCTTTGTTCATCCTTAGCATTTGCCCAAACCCCGGCAGCAGAAGCCAATCACCCGCATGCACGTTACCTGGCCAATGAGGGTCTGATGGTCGTACACGGAGACACCAAGGTGTTATTCGACCCCTTGTTCCGCAAAAGCTTTGGCCAATATCAACTATTGCCAGAGCCGATGCAGCAGGCCCTGTATGCGGGCAAGCCGCCCTATGACGGTATCGACGCGGTTTTTATCAGCCATTATCACGGCGACCATTTTTCACCTGCCGATATTTTGCATTTACTCAAGGCGCAACCCGGCATCGTGCTGTACGCACCCACTCAGGCAGTGGTCGCCTTAGACGATGTCGCGGCAAAAGATGATGCCGATGTGTTTGATCGCGTTATTGCGGTTGACTTGGTTTATAAACAGACGCCGGTGACGCTGGAAATGGAAGGATTGTTGATCGAAGCCGTGCGCATCCCGCACTCCGGTTGGCCAGGTTCGCGGCGCGAGATTGAAAACATTGCATGGCGCGTGACGCTGGATGACACCACCACGGTACTGCACATGGGTGACGCTGACCCCAATGAGGTGCATTTCGCAGATGACGCGGCGTTTTGGGATAAAAACCACCCTGATATGGCCTTTCCACCCTACTGGTTTTTTACCTCGCGGATGGGGAATGGCATCCTCAAAAAATATATCCAGCCTACCCGCAGTATAGGCGTGCATGTGCCCAGGTCGGTGGGCCACAACCCGGCAAACCGGCCCGCTGCGCTGCGCGGCTATGACCTGTTCACCAGGCCCGGCGAATCAAGGCGAATTCCGCTCAAGCAGGTGGAACCGGCTCGTTAACCGGGCTTGTTTTACAGCAATGTTCAAGGTAAACGACAACATAAGCCTGGCCGATGATGAGATTGAGATCACCGCGATCCGGGCACAGGGCGCAGGCGGCCAAAACGTCAACAAAGTGTCTTCGGCTATTCACCTGCGGTTTGATGTGCAGTCATCCTCGTTGCCGGATGCGGTAAAACGCCGTCTGCTTCAAACCCACGACCGGCGCATCACCGCCGATGGGGTTATTGTCATCAAGGCGCAGAATCATCGCACGCAGGACAAAAACCGATTCGAGGCGCTGGCGCGACTTTCCGAGCTAATCAAAACCGCAACCCGTGTGCGGCGCAAGCGCATCCCAACCCGCCCCGGAAAGGCTGCCAAACAACGACGTCTTGATTCCAAGAAAAAACGCGGAGCTCTGAAAAAACTTCGGGGCAGTCCGCCGGAATAGGTACTGTTTTATTGACATGGGTATAACTCTGGTTATACTTTCGTATAATGAAAACTGCGATATCAATTCCTGACCGGGTGTTTGATGCAGCTGAAAGGCTGGCCGGGCAACTGGAAATTTCAAGAAGCCAACTTTATACGGAGGCTATTGGTGCTTTATTGGAAGCACATCGGTATAGCGGCGTAACCGAGCAATTGGATGCGCTGTATAAAGTCACTCCCGAATTGGGTGGGTTGGATAAAACGCTGGAAGAAATTCAATCCCGCTCATTGGATGAGGAAGACTGGTAGTGCAGCGCGGTGAGATATGGTGGACTCATTTGGCTGAACCAAAGGGCTCCGCACCCGGGTTTCGCCGGCCTGTATTAATAATCCAGTCAAATGAATTTAATCAAAGCCGCATCAATACAGTTATAGCAGCAGTCATCACTTCAAATACAGCCCTTGCGAAAGCCCCCGGAAATGTACGGGTTCCCGCACGTGCAAGCGGTTTGAAAAAGGCTTCCGTGGTTAATGTTTCACAGCTCATTACAGTCGATAAGCGCTTTTTGGACGGCTGTACAGGGCAGTTGAAATCCAGTCATATGCAGGAGGTTGAGGATGGTTTGCGACTGGTCTTAGGGATGTGATTTGCGTGGTTCAGTGCGATTCATTAGCATAAAGTTTTCAGGTCATTACAAATGAAACAATCAGTGGTGCATGTGGCTTTGGTGGTCGAAGACTACGACGAGGCGATTGAATTTTATACACAAAAGCTCGGCTTTGACTTGCTTGAAGATATTTACCAATCGGAGCAGGACAAGCGCTGGGTATTGGTGGCACCGCCGAATTCCGGTGGCGCTGCAATTTTATTGGCGAAGGCATCAAATAAAAATCAAAACCGTTATGTTGGTGATCAAACCGGTGGACGTGTGTTTTTGTTCCTGAGCACCGACGACTTCTGGCGCGACTACAAGCGAATGCTGGCTAATGGAATTAAATTCATCCGTGAACCGGTTGATCAACCCTACGGCACGGTTGCCGTGTTTGAGGATCTTTACGGTAATTTATGGGATTTGATTGAACACAGGGAAGACAATGTTTTTTCGCAGCATTAGCAGGCACCAGCATTAACGGCAATGTTGTGGCAATACGCTATCCGGCTGATGGGGTTGTTACTGCCTGACGATTCCTGTCGTTGAATTTTGCAGCATCTTAAGCACCGTGTTCGCCTTTTCCAAACGAATTATATGCACTTCAATTTGTTCCAATTGCAGACTGCGCAACTGCGGCAGCCAATTGATCATGTCAGTTCGTTCTGTCAAACGTACTGCGGTCGCCATGATCGCTTCCGGGTCACGCTCAATGGCCTTTATTCGCTCAATTTCATCCGGCGAAATTATCAAATCAGTATCTTGAATAAAGACCGATTGCTGCAGACTTCTGACGCCGGCCGATAGCTCGAAGTAGTTGAATTCACTGAAAAACTGCAGCGGCCTGTATTGGCGTTGACTCGCATCAAAACCGTAATAATCATATAGCGCATTCTTGATATCCAGATTTCGAACCAGGCGCATATTGCCGGTAGAGCGCAGGTCTTCAAAGGTATGCGAGGTCAGACTGGGAGTATAGGTGTAGGCAGCCTGCTCGATTGCTGACAGGAACACCGCCGGTTGCTTAAGGGCGGTTTCGGGGTCGCGGGATACGTCCATTAGCAAGTGCACGAAGCTGAGCCGGAGTTGCGCTATCTCGATCGCGTATTCGATCGCTGCTACGTCCATTTGGAAGTCAGCGATCAAACGCTCGATATACGCATGTTCCTGCTTGCGCTCATCACGTTGCTCCCACCAGCGGTCTGCCTGAAAGGCCATGAACAGACCAACGGCCACCACCACGATATCTATCGATACCGCGAACCAGTCCTGAATTACGAAAGTGGCGTCCAACCCGTCTTAACAGCATCTATGTCTCCGGCCTGAGTTGGGAAACATAGTACATGAAATAAGCCAAACCCTGTTTTGGCACGGTTATCAGGCTCATGTGTGATGCCCGCAATCTAGAGTCAATATTGAGGACTGGAATGATAATTTAAATGTCCTATACTTCAGTTAGATGGATTCGTACCGGATTCACGTATGCAGCTTTTTATTGGCTCGCCCTACGCAGATTTAATGGTGATACTTATGAAACTAATCAAAATCGTACAACTACTGGCGATGTTATCAATTACAGCATTTTGCTGCGATGTGATGGCGCAAGACAAAGCCGAGCCACATTTGCCGGCGCATTATGGCTTCAGTATCGGCATGCAGGAGCAGGCGATGCTGACCGCATTGGGGGCGCAGGGCTTCAGTTTCAAAGAAGGTGGGGAATATGAGCGGGTCAGGGGCTCAAAGGAGTATGCCCCGATGCTCGATTACGTGCTCGTGGTCAGCAAAGAGGCTGGTGCCAGTGCCATTTGGAACGCAGGTAATGTGATGCTGGGCGTCAAGGACGGAAGCCTGGTTGCGATTGGCGAAGCAGAGTCCTTTAGCCGATTCGAGGGCTATGATATCTACCGTGAATCCATCAGCGACCTGGATATCGCGATTGGTCCGGCAGATGGAATTTTACCCATTTACCAGGCCAGAAGAGCAAAAGAGTTTGAGCAAGTGAACCAGTTTGAGAGTCTCATCTGGCACCTGCAGGAGAGGGCCTCATCGGATGCCGATCCGGAAACCACCGCCTGGATTCATGGCAATGTTCTCACCGTACTCGCGGTGCGCTATGACTCCGAGATCGACAGACGCACCGACAAATATCATCGCACGGTGATCCTGTGGCATCTTGATTATTGTGCCTTTCCGGTACTGGATAAATTCTATAAAAAGCAGCCGATTGAGTGCGATAAATGAATCAGGCCAAAGCTTTGTCAGAGCTGCATTAGACGCTATGGCCGTTTAAATACTTCGCCTGCTTTCATTACAAAGCGCACGTCCTGCAACAGCGTGACATCAGCGGTGGGGTCCCCTTCCACGGCAATCATATCGGCCAGCAGTCCGGTTTTTAGCTGACCGCGATCACTGGTACCCAACGCGTCGGCAGAGTACATCGTGGCCGTCCGCAAGGCCTCCACGGGTGACATGCCTTGTGCCACACGGGCCTCAAGTTCGCGGGCATTTTCACCGTGGGGATATACGCCTGCATCGGTTCCAAAAGCGATATTCAGTTTGTAATCCATCGCACGCTTAAAACTTCCAATCGACAGCGGCAATACGTATTCGCCTTTTGCCCGTATCGCCGGCGGTAACATTTCCATGTCCAGGGCTTCAATCAGATACATATTCGGGCTGACCCAGGTGCCGTTTTTTCTGATGATCTTCGCGGCTTCATCGGTCATCATCGAATTGTGCTCGATGGAGTCGATACCGGCCTCGGACGCCGCGATGATGCCGTCTGTGCCATGTGCGTGGGCGGCAATTTTCAGGCCGTGACGGTGGGCTTCATCTGCGGCAGCCTTCAATTCTTCAAATGAATACTGCTGTGCGCCAACCGGTCCTTCAAACGACAACACACCAGCGGTGGCGCAGATTTTAATCGCCTTGGCGCCGTGCTTGACCTGGTAGCGGATCGCTTTGAGTACTTCATCCACGCCATCCGCGACACCGTCCCGGTAGTCGCCCTCAACGATACCCGGTGCAAAACCAGTGGCCTCACAGTGTCCGCCAGTAATGCTTAGTGCGTTGCCAGAGGGGATGATATGCGGGCCGATAATGTCACCCCGTTCGATCGCACGCATTGTTGCCACGTCGACAAACCCGGGCGCACCCAATTCGCGGATCGTGGTGAAACCGGCCATCAATGTCAGTTTTGCATTTTTGGCACTGCGAATTGCAAAATCGCCGACCGTCCACTTGACCACTTCATATTGCCAGCCTGGGGATATTTCATAGGAAAGATGTGTGTGGATATCGATCATACCGGGCAACACAGTGAGGCCGGTCAAATCGATGATATCCGCGCTTTCGGGCAGGTCAACGGGGTTAATTGCCGAAATATGTTGGTCTTCAATCACAATAATGGCAGGTGAAACAAGCATGCCGCTTTCTACATCAAGATAGGCATCGGCCTTCACAACCGTCGCTGCTTCGACCGGGATTGAAACAGAAACCGCGATAAGCAGGCTGGCGAACGTGCGAAAAATACGACCGCAATTGAATTTCGGAATCATTTCTGTAAGACCTTTAATTTTTATCAGGGTGGACTATTAAATCAGAAATTACGGTCGGCTGGAAATCGGTTTTGTAGACACTGATTCTGTTGGTGGTACTTTATCCTTGCTCGCAGCAGTCAGTATGGCAAGCAGGGGTGTCTGCAATAACAGGCTGAAAAGCGCCACGCCGTACACCGCGCTTTGTATCGTGTACCAAAAAGGGATCTCCACGCTCAAGGACAGGGCGAGGGCGATCGCAACGGCGCCGCGGGTCCCGCCCCACAGGATGACATTCTGCTCACCGAGCGATAATGCGCGTTGGCCCGGGAGTCGGGATAAGGGTCCGGCACCAAAGAACACGATCACGGCACGG
>SMVB01306956.1_pt1 | contig 25836 bp, 33 predicted proteins | sample 2456461 | NCBI WGS metagenome assembly SMVB01 (sample SAMN11095934, study PRJNA526329) | marine sediment metagenome | biome: Marine sediment; feature: Surficial sediment; material: Deep marine sediment; isolation source: Hadal surficial sediment | place: Pacific Ocean | collected 2014-05 | depth...
AACAGAAGCACCATCCACAATGGCCATCCCACAGGCGCAGTATGCTCACCTTGCCCAAACTAGAATGGGTGACGGCAGCGACACAACTATCTTAAACTTCGTCCTGGCGAGCAACCCGTACATCAAAGAGATTGTCCCGGTTTACAAGCTTAAGGATTCTATTGGATCAGGTACCTATGACGGCACCGACTGCGGGCTCTTCTTCGACCGTAACCCAGATAAGCTCTGGGTTGAGGTTCCTATGGACTTTCGCGCATACGCCGCTCAGGAAGATGGACTTGCGCTTAAGATCCCATGCGAGCAGCGCACAGGTGGCATTATCATCGCTTATCCTCTTAGCGTATTGCGCTTAGACGGTATCTAATCGACCAAGGTTTGTGTCTTGGATTCGCAGGAATCTGAGGCACAACCTTTTAACTTTTTTTGGAGCCTATTCTAAATGTTAGTAATGAATCACAGAGCGAGAACTATATGCCTGGGCAACTCTATCTACTTAATGCCGGGTACTAATGACATACCTGATGTGAAATGGTTAGGTGCTGCAGATGGCTACAAGCATAAGCGTGGCATCCTCGGTAGTATCGAGAACGGCGATATCTCTATCGTTCACGATGCTGTCAGAGAAGGCGAAGAGCCTACCGAAGTCAAGATTACGATTCGTTTGGTCCAGGAGACATACGACTCCCGGATACTTGAGGACTGGTTGCCGGAAGCTAAGGGACGCCTTAAGGGTGCGATCAAGGACCAAATAGCAAAAATGAAGGAAGACATATAAATGGGAATACCAACAGACCCATCGGCGGCTTATGTGGACCTTGTCAGTAATGACAAGTATGCGAGCCGGACCAGTGACCCTACGGAATTTGACGCTTTAAAGGATTTGTATTTGATCTATCTGAATACGAACACCAATTCCTTTCCAGCTAAAAAGCAGGTTCAAGGGTTGGCTTTGTTGGTATGTCACCACTATGCGCTCGACTCCACTAAGCCACCTGATATAGGCATCGCGGGTGGAGATCTAACGAGGGGCGCAGTCACTTCCGAGAGTGTTGGCGAGGTATCTATCGGATACGGAGGCATGGCGGCGGCGGGTAGCATAGACGGCTGGAAGGCTTGGCTATCTCAAACTGTTTACGGGGTCGAGTTCATCTACCTTATGAAAACATTTCGACCTAGCCCCTTGGTGCTGTGATGATATTTAACGCACTATTTACTGAAACTATAACGATGTTCTGGCGCGTAGGTGGCACCTATGTCGATGGCCGCTTTGTGCCAGGTGGCAGCGAGCAGAGCCAAGAAATAACGGCGAGCGTACAAAGGCTAGCCCCTCGGGATAGGGAACTATTACCCGAAGGCTTTCGAGCCAGTGAGAGCATTAAGATCTACACCCAGATTGATGTGGTGAGGCTCATTGAGAACAATGAGAACCCAGCATTGACGGCTGCAGAGTTTGAATATCAGGGTACCCGGTTTGTCATGTTAGCTAGTGACAGGTGGGAGTACCTTATTCCACATTGGAAAGTGACGGCGGTAGCTAAATGAGCAGCAAGAACAGCCTAAAAATCAAGGAAGATAAATCCCAGATGGCCACCCTTGCGGCTATCTTGGGTACTGATATGGCTGTTAGGGTTGGCGTGTTATCTTCTCCCCAAGGCACCGATAACGGTTCTCCTTTGAAAGCTCAGACAGCTAAGAAGGAGCGAGGCCCCAAGGGTAGAGGTATCGTCAATTCCAAGGATGCGGATATTGTCGATATAGCTATGATTCATGAGTTCGGATCAGAGAAGGCTAAAATACCAGCTAGGTCTTTTCTCAGATCTACAGCAGAAGATCCAAAAACCATTATCAGGATAGAGGCCCTTATCAAGCGGGCCTTCAAAAAGGATGAGAGTCTTTTGAAGATAATGGAAATAATCGGGGTAGGGTTGGTGTCACAGGTCAAGAGAACCTTTCGTCATAACGACTGGGATGAGCTAAAAGACAGAACCCGAGGCGGTAAGAATAAGAAAGGCCTGGCAAAACCTTTGATAGATACAGGTCAGCTTCGTGCTTCCATCGGCTATGTCATCGAGAAAGATAACAGAGGTGGGACATGACTCTAAGCAGAGCAGATATAGAGGCAGCTATTTACCCGGCGGCGGTGATGGCTGGGACTAATACCAGTGTAATATTTTACTACCCGAATGCTCCAAGACCACCATTGCCGTATACGTCCTACAGATATTTCTCTATGTCGGCATCACAAGGCATTCAACGGATCTTCAATAAAGAAACCGGGTTGATTGATTATTTCGAGTGCCGGCAAGTCACTTACCAGATAGATTGTTATAGTGCGGATCCTACACAGGCCCAGACAGAAGCATCTAACATAGTGGTAGGCTGGACTAAGAATTTGGTCAGGTGGAAGCTTAACGAGGAGCAACCTATCTCAGTTTGGCGAACCATGAACGTGCTCGACACCACAACTTTAATAGATGGGGCCTTTGAGAGTAGGGCGACATTCGAGGTTGTTTTTAATATACTTGTGGAAAATGGAACAACTACGGAAGATCTAGGTTACTTTGAAACAGTCGGGGAAATACCTTGGACAAACACACCATAAAGGGGTTTATAAATGCCTACTATTAGCGAAATTGTAGATGTCTCTATATCAGTTCAAAGCTCGGCGGTTGCGGAGGCAGGGTTCAACTCCCTTATCCTGGTAGGTGACGGTGGTCCTGGTGGCGACGGTGGTGTTAACTTCAACAACGCTGCCTGGACTAACCACGAGGTTAAGCCGTTTACATCCTTCGAAGCACTGGTAGCAGATGCTGGAATAAAGCCTAACAGTAACATTGTCAGCATGGCCCAGGTTGCCTTTTCTCAGGTTCCATCGGTCCCTACTGTCTATGTATCCCGGATAGATCAGGGCACACCAGAAGCGCAGGTTGGTACCTTGACATATGTGACAGGCCCATTTATTAGTGGTCAGGATATCGAAACATTTATCAACGGGGTTAGCATAGGGTCCGAGTCTTTTGCGACCGATAACAACGCTTTGATGGATGATCTTGCTTCACTGATTGCGGGCGAGGCAGAGGTTGCCACGGCAGTAGCTTCTATTGTGGGCGGTGGTACTGAGAAGAACACTGTTACCATCACGGGCGCGGCTGCAGGCAATAGCTTCCTCGTTACTTCTGAAGTTCAAACGAGTGGTGTTGTAGATGAGGCAGTCACTCAGGTTATAACAACACAGGCTTCCAACTTCATTACAGCCGCCGATATTACAGCAATCCTTGATAATGACGATTCATGGTTCGGGTATGCTCATGACTTCACAGCTAACGCCGATGCAGAAGTAGCTGCAGGAGCCTTAGCAGCAGCTAAGAAGTTCGGCGGGTTCAGCTATACAGCGATTGCAGCACCACCAAACTTGAACACCAACTTTTCGTTCCTGCAGTATATCACCAGCGCGGGAACACTCGGAAAATGGACACAGGTAGCCTGGCTGTCAGCAATGCTTGGCAGGACAGTGGGAAGCTATAACCCAGCACATATGGGCTTAGAGCTTGTCGATATTGTAGCTCTAACCAGCGCAGAAGAGGCCACACTAAGGGCGGATAATACCAATCAGTACAGCAAGACGGCTGGCCTTGATTTGACTTACGATGGTAAGGCAGCTAACGGTGGCTGGATTGATACCTATATCAACATTCTTTGGCTCGAGGCTCGGATTCAGGAACGGGTATTTGGCTTGTTAGCAGCCAGCGACAAGATCCCATACGACGACGGCGGGATTGCAATAGTCGCATCTTCTGTATCAGCAGTGTTACAGCTTGCAGAGGATCAGGGCGTTATCCTCTCAAACCCTAAGTACACAATTACCATACCATCGGCTCAAAGTATCTCGCCGATTGATAAGAGTAACCGTATCCTCAACGGTATCTCGTTTACAGCTTTCGCAGGCAGCGGTGTCAACACAGTTCAAATCAACGGCGTACTAGTAGACTAAAGGGAGATACAAGATGGCTTTCGAAACATTCGACCCGGTTAATTTAAAGATAGTAGTAGACGACAATATTATTGAGGGTTTCGCTGAAACCATGGTTTCTATCAGCAGGCCAAATCCTATGTGGGTTAGTCAGGTAGGCGCGACGGGCCATGTCTGTCGTATCAAAACCAACGACTTCACCACAGATGTTTCCATCACGCTGCAGCAGTGCAGTATCTCCAACGAAGCTCTTAGCTCGATTGTGGAAGATGATGAGAAGATAAATGATGGTGTGTTCACTATCACTATCATTTACCAGGGAACTACGATTCTCGATTCCAGCTCGGCCTACATTGAGAAAATGCCCGATGCTAGTTGGGGTAACTCACCAAGTGACTGGGAATGGACTATCAAATGTGCAAGGGCAATCTACAGTCTAAAGAAGACATCCCAGCTCACAGCTAATCTCGACGACTAAGAGGTAACGATGATAAGGCAGTTTGACCCTAAAGATTTCGTGATAACATTGGCTGGCCACAAGTTTGATGAGCTTGATGCCGATTTCTTATCGGTCACTACTGACTTTGACCGTTTCTCTATGGTTCAAGGCATAGACGGGGATGCAGCGAGGGTTCGTAATAAGCTCCGTTCAGGGGTGATAACGATCAACCTATTGCAATCATCCCCGTCTAACAACTTCCTAAGCTACATATCTACTATAGATGAGCTTACGGGGTTGCTTGTTTTACCCTTTCTCGCTAAGGGGAAGGAAGACGGAAGCACTACAATACTTGCTCCTTCATGCTTTGTGACCAAGGTTCCCGATGTCGAGTTCGGTAACAGTCACAAGACAAGGACCTGGACGCTTCGAAGCGACAACATCATCATATTCCTGGCTGGCCTTCCTGGTCCTCTGGGTGGTGGCAGCACCACATCGCAGGACATATGGAATAAGCTCAACCCTGTGCAAGGGGCTAAGGACTTGGCGGAAGAGTTCGCGCGTCGATTCAAGTTGCCAAAAGTACCCTTCACTTAAGAACTAGAAAGACAGGCTATAGATGAAAACAGTATCAATCGCAGGCAAAGAAGTACAAGTAAGTAAAATGGTAGCCAGGGAAGGCTACCGCGTGCTCCACAAGTTGGGCAAGACATTAGGCCCAGCTATGGGTGAGATGGCTAACGACAATCTAGGCGCAGGCATAGGGCTATTTTTCAATAGCCTTGGTGAAGATGATCTATTTGATTTCATGAGCAAGATGGAACCTAAGATCATGGTCAATGGTAAGAAGCTTGACCTTGCCGACTATGGGTTCGCTTTTCAATGCGTTAAGGAGCTATTGCTCTATAACTTTGAGGATTTTTTTTCTCCTCTTCTCGACGCGCTAGGCGATTTAAAACAGCCCTAGCAGGGACGGAAGGAGAGAAGCCAAAGCCAGAGGAAGACTACAGGCTAGATTTGTTTTTTTGGGGGCCTGTTATATCGGGCCTTTTGTCATATTCGGACTTAGAGACAATAAGTTTTATTGACTTGGTCCATGCCCACGAAGCCATGGAGATCAAAGAGCTTCAAAAGGTCGAACTAATTAAATCTATAGGTGAATCATTTGGCAGGTAAAAACAACCCACTTAGAGAATTATTTATTAGCATCGGCTTGGTGGGAGCTAAGAAGGCAACGAAGGAGCTGGACAAACTTACCAAGGCTGAGGAGGATCTAGCCAAGACGGTTAAGATGTCTAACAAGGACCTGGACAAGCAAGAGGAGAAGCTAGACGACGTAGGCGATGAGGCTATTAGAACGGCTAAGAAGGTAGGCAGATTAAAGAAAGCTATCTCTGGGATGGCGATTCCTTTGAAGGGCCTGCTTATACCCTTAAAGGCTATGCTTATACCTCTAAGAGCTATCTTCGGATTCTTTACGGGGATCCTAAGAGTGGCCGGTGGTGTTCTATTATCCCAGGCTGTTAGCTCCATAACCTCCGCGTTCGGGGGTTTGCTGTCCGTAGGCGTTAGGGACGCCAGTGCAGAGCAAGACGCAGTGTTAGAATTACAGCGTGGTATGTTTCTGCAAAACAAGTATACGCTGGCCATAGACAAACGCCTCCAGGCGGTTGCGGCGGCAATACAGAGGACGCTGGGTATCAGCGCCGATGAGACTCTATCCGGTCTGGGTAAGCTCTTTGCTTCGGGTGTAGATCCAAGGTCAGGGGCGCGGCTGGCTAACATCGCAGCACCCTTTGCCGAGTTAGGTGGCAAAGAGATAGGCGAAATATTAGAGGCCATTGGTAAAACTCAGGCGACTGGGGCCTTGGAAGAAGTCTTATCCGTTACAATGCCACTCCTTCGAACATTGACCGAGGAACAACTTAAATCCAATGTCCTACTGGATACAATGGCTAAGGGTATTGAGAACTTTAGCGGTTTCAAAGATACGACTTTGACGAAAGCTATGAGAACATTTAAGGCATCGTTCTCAGAGTGGGTAAAGATATTTGGCAGGCCCGTGGCCCGTGGGATAAAGGGCCTTCTCAACTTCTTTACTGTCCGTATGAATGAGTTCATGAAGGAGTTCAAGGATTCGGCTGGCTTTGGTAAAACGGGTAAGATGATTGCCCGATTCCTGAACTCAGTTGTAGCCTTATTTCAAACCTCGGATACTCCTAAATTGATAAAGGAGATGGATGAAATCCTATCAGCCCTGGTTAGAACATTAGGCAGGGTAGTTATAGACTTTGGTCGATTCTTTAAGGGCGAGGAATCCCTTATAGGTAAGTTTTTAAAGGCGGCAGGTCTTGAGCAAACGCTGGGCGGCTTGATAAAGTTCTTCCTTCAGGAACTATTTAGCCTATTAATAGGTGCTTTCGTGGGTGCTTTAGGTGGAAGTACCATGGCTCTGGCTAGGGATGTTACGGTGCCAAAGAACTCACCTCTGGATAAGTTTTTAGATTTTGCATCGACAGTACCACAAATTAGGCAATACCTTGATCTACTGGATCTACTCGGTACTGGTGTTAAGTCAGCTACGAAGTATCTCCTAACGGCACCACCACCACCTACCGAGGGGGGTAATGCCAAACCAAACCCTAATGACAGTAGCTCGATTAGTATAATCCAGGACATCAAGATAACATCTGAGAACCCTGCAAAGGTTATCAACCAGATGCTCGATGCCAGCTTGAGCAAATACGGCAACCTTGGGAGGATAGTCTAATGACCTGGGCAGCGAATGAAGCCAGTCTTCCGGTAAACAGCAAATTCAATATTCAGGAACTTGAGTGGAACCCCAAGGGCAAATCTAAAAACTTAGGGCTTATAGGTATCTTTGAGAGGAAAGGTCCAACCTTTGTCAGCGATGCCACGATAGGGGAAAACTACTCGCTGCAGGCTAACAATACCAGCTACCCTGTGGAAGCTGGTAAGCCGATATCAGATACAGGGGGGATCACAAACTACTCTGTAACCTTGTCGGCGGTGACATCTAACACTACTTTTTCCATAATTGATAACATCGCAAACATTGGGCAGGTACTCGCAAGCTCTGCCTTTGGCCAGCAATTCGGCGGTACCAGCAGAGTGCAGGAAGCCTATTCCCAGCTAATGGTTTGGTCTGATGGTGGTACACCTCTTTACCTCAAAACAGCATACGAGAAAAGTGGCTACATAGACCAGTACGGAGACATAGCTCCCTTTAAAATTGTAAGTCTAAACATATCCAGAGATGCCAACACGGGCGATGCCATAGGGTATACGATGACCCTGGAGCAGGTCTACATTGCAAGGGTATCTTTTGCGACGGCTGGGACGGTTACCTTGTCTCTGGACGGAGAAAAGCAGAGTGGGCTAGCTAACGAAGAGCTACTAGTTGACACAACAGCTAAAGACAAGGATGCGCTGGACCTTCTTTCTAAGGACAAAGTGGGGGAGACTAACCCCACATTGGGCAACTACTTTAGGAAAGCACATGGCCCGGCTGCTCAGTAACCTGTTATGAGGAAATAAGTAAATGGCGATGTTTAGTGTTCCGATTGACGATACTTCAGAGCTTTACCAATTCATGACATCCCTGGATAGGACCAAACTATCTATACGGATACGGTTCAATAGCCGAAATGATTGTTGGTACATGTCTCTGGTAGATCAGGACAACGTAGACCTACTACAGTCTATCCCCTTACTATCGAGGGTCATTGGGATGGTTCAACCCTACAACATCCTCCCTGATACCATGTACGGGGATTTCATGGTGCAAGACACCAAGGATGGTACGACTGATTGCACCCGAGAGAGCTTCGGGAATATTATTAAATTGTTCTACGTTAATGCAGATATTTGAGAGGTCGTAATGCCAGCAAGCCAACTAGCCTATGGCCGAAACTATGCTCTTACATTCATACCTGTCCAATCCTCGTTGCCTACCATCTTTATTGGGTCATCAGGTGGAAGCCACATAACAGGCAGGGATAGAGGATTGAACATATCCTTTGTAGTAAAGAAGAGCTTTCCAGCATCTTTGATTACAGCATCGGCTAATACCTGCACTGTTAAGATCTACAACCTAACCGATTCCACGGCCAAGGCTCTGCAGGTATCTGGCTTTTTTACTTTAGAGCTGGGCTATGGGTCAGCTCTCTATGAGGTATTCTCGGGTGTGTTATCTAAGACTACCTTTGGGCGGGAAGGCATGGATACATACATCGAGCTGGCCATGGTATCTGGAAAGATTGAAAAGAAGTCTAGATACTTCAATAAGGCATACGCTAAGGGCGCTACCCGGTTTCAGATAATCGGGGATCTCGTGGACAAAATACAAGACGAATATTTCCCTGATTCCGGCGCGGTTGAGAGGTTCCAGTTAGACCCAAAAGATAATACAAAATATAAAACAGCTCAGGCGAAATCAGGGGATGCCATCCAGCTCCTGGCTGGGATGCTGCCAAAGTATAATGTGGTTTTGAATAATCGAAGTGTGGGGATATATCCCAAGGTCGTCGAGGGTCAGCAGCTTATAACCAAGGCTCCGATCTTTGACCTTAACCCATCGACCGGGCTAATAGATTTCAACTTCACCAGCACACCCAGCCTGGAAGGTGCCGACAACATGTACGCTGGGGTTAGTGCCCGCACGATTCTTTATGGTCAAATGGATATCAATTTCGTATTCAAATTGTCTAGCGAAGGTGACACACTTTTCTATAGAGTGAAAAGTATGGAGCACACAGGGCAGATATACGGCGGGGAGTTTAATACACTTTTTGAAGGTGAGCTAATCGAAACCATGACGGGTAAAGTATGACAGATTTCGGGGAACTGGCTAACGCGGTATTTCAAGTGAACATGATGGATTTAAACATATGTTTACCTGTTGAGGTGCGTAAATTTAACAAGTCTGAATTGACGGCAGATATACGACCAGAGTTCGACGCAGGCTTCTTCGACGGCTCTGTGGTGGAAGCTCTAACTATCTTCGATGTTCCCATCCTTTACCCGATGTCTGGAGATTCAGCCCTCGTGTTTCCTTTGAAGAAAGGTGACAAGGGCATAATCATAGTTAGCCAAAGGAGCATAGATAACTGGCGCTCCAACGGTTCACGTCTTCCCAGTGATTCAGACCTTTTTCCCATAGGTTCCTGCTTCCTCATCCCAGGTGTGACCCATCAGAACATGGTCAAGCAGCATTCAAAGACCAAGGATGCCATGGGGATTTATGGTAAGAAGGTCTTTATAGGTGACGCCAATGCCACGCCTATCGCCACCTCAACTCTGAAAAACAGGGACCTGGTTGAGATGCTGGAGGTTGCACTAACCCAACTTAAGGTTGCAGTCTATCCCTCTGCAGTAGGGCCAGCGGGTCCAATGGTTGACCCGGTTGCTGCGATCATAGGCGGCATCATCACAGAGCTGGGGGAGCTAAAAGCGTGAGCTTAATGGCCTTACAGGATTGGAAAGATAGCTTTGCCTCGGTTCCAAAGGTGAGCGATCAAACATGGAAAGACAACCTTGGCGACTGGGTTTATAATAACACCAGCAAATATGGCTCAGAAGAGGGGATGGTTCTGGCTGGCTATACGCCGCCGGCTAACATCGACTTCCAGTTTGACAAGGATACCTTTGCAGGATCCTTCCCGGATAGCGGTGCTATACTGGATTTCAACACGGTGCTGGCTGTAGCATGGGAGGCGGCGATACTCACGTCTATCTGGGTTATCACACCACCCATGACTAACCCAGCCTTTACTGCAGTGGCTTCGGTGACGGTGGAACCACCCAGCTTGATACTGGGCAAGGCTTTTTTATTGTCAATGGTGCTGGTAAATGTGGATGATGCTAAAGACAGCGTGATAATCCCAGCATTGAGATCGGCTTTCTTAGCATTGACCTACACGGTGGCCGGGACTATTGGCGGTAGTCCTGCGACACTAACATTGCAAGGGGTGCAGTAATGACAGATATAGCTTTCAATAGAACCGTAGAGGACATAGAGCTAGTGGACGGAGATCTAAAGTTCACCAGTGATGTGAGCAGGGTCGAAAGTATCCGGCAGGACTTGACAGCCAGGCTTCTGACCTTCGCCGGCGAATACTTTCTCGATGATTCCCTGAATACGGGCGTTCCCTGGGTTCAGGAAGTTTTTCAGCAGAGGCCGATCAGCTATGAGAAGACTGATAAGATTGTCCGGGATGCAATATTGCAGACAGAAGGTATCGCCAAAGTTCAGTCTATCTCCTTTGACTTAGGGTCAACGCGGCAGCTAGCGATAACTTTCGTGGCTATAACGGATAATGGCGAACAAATCCAAGACAATATAGAGGTGGGCTAATATGGCAGGGTTAACAGATCAAGGTTTTGAACCAAAGACAATTGACGACTTGCAGACAGAGCTGCGGGCTAACGTAACCTCTCGTTTTGCAGAAGTGGGGGAGGTCGTAAATGTTAACGAATCTTCCAGGTTCGGGCAGCTCATCGACATCTTCTCTTCTGAAATGGCGCTGGTCTGGGAGGGACTTGAGGACGTTTACAACTCTTACTTTGCTCTGACATCCTTTGGGGTTTCGCTCGATAAAGCTCTGCAGCTTGTCAATATTGAGAGGATCGCAGGCGCGTCAAGTCTTGGTGAGATCTATTTGATCGGTGACGCCAATACCTCGGTAGTGCAAGGCACAAGGTTTACAGTGACGGATACCACTAACGACTTCGCGTTGTCCTCAAAGACCAGATCAGGAACCCCCGATATCACGGACTACCTTATCAGCCCGACCAGTCTAGCGGTAGTGGTGTCAGGTATCGCGGATACTGGAACCATCGACCTATCCTTCGATGGCAATGCGGCCACCATTAACTGGGACGATACTGCAGCCGAGATCAAGACAGCTCTGGAAGCTTTGGCTGGTATCACCACGGTGACAGTGTTGGGGAACTTCGACGGTACTGAAATAGGCGTTTCGTTTACACCAAACCTCATCCACATCACCCTGGACGTGTCAACCCTGGTCAGTAACGACCTGACTGTTGAAAACAATACTTTAGAGTTCAATAGTGTGGCTCTGACTACTGAGAACAACTACTCATCGGCTACACCAGCCAATCTCCTTAGTGTAGATGTCGATGCTATTCAGGGACTAAAGGGAACCATCATTGTACCGAAAGATTCTGTACTTGGGCTGGATAGTGGTTACAACATCGACGATGCTTTCCTTGGCAATCTAAAAGAGAGCGATCCAGCTTACAGAGCACGACGCTATGGCGAGTTATCACGTCAAGGAACCTCTACAGCAGGGGGAGTCAGGGAGGCTGTCATAGCCGCGATAGGCTCGACGGCTAAGAATGTTTCCATTATCGAGAACGATTCAGATTTTCCCATAGCTGGCGCAGTACCCCCTAATGAAATGCCACCACATAGCTTCGAAATCTTCGTCAACGCTGACACCGATTTCAACGATGCCATAGCTCAGGCTATTTACGATTCTAAGTCTTTGGGGATTGAGGTGGTTTCGACCGATGGCGGTGGGAGAACGGGATCTTACACCGATGCTAATGGTGATACAGGTCAGACATTGCCTATCAGCTCGACGGTAGATGTTGTCATCTACATCACAGTTCAGAGAGAGAAGGGGTTAGACTACCCTAGTGATGGCGATGCTCAGATCGTAACCAACCTGGTTAGCTACATCAACAATCTTCAAATAGGCGACGCAGTCTATAACCACAGGCTATTTTCACCAGTCAACGCTGTGGGTGGCATCATCGACCTGAATATCTTCGCGGATATAACACCCGTTCCAGTCAGCACTGATAATATCATCATAGACCCTTTCGAGCAGGCCACGCTTATCAGCGTTAACGTGGTAGTAGAGGATACCCCATAATGACAAAAGAGCTGGAACCTATCGACTACAACACCGATTACCCGACCAAGTATCTTGGGCAGTACGTTGACAGCCCGCTACTTGATGCTTTGATCGGGTCCATGGTCGCGCCCTTGAACGATTTTGAGGACCAGTACACTCTATTTAAAACAATACTCACCATCGACTCTGCGACGGGTAGGAATCTAGATTTGATTGGCGACCTGCTCAACGGGTCTACGCGACCTGTAGATGATGAGGTCTATAGAAAGTACCTATTCGGATTGGTAGCTGCTTACAATTCAACGGGTACCGCCAAGGAAATAATAGAGATATCTAACAAGATTATCGACGCCGAGTTTATAACAGTAATGGAGAACTTCGACGCAGCCTTCTCTATCTATGTCACCAACTCGGTTAACCCCAACTATGACCTACTGCGGGAAGCGATATTTATTGCCAAAGCTGCAGGGGTTCGACTTAGTAAAATAGTGGAAACCAATCAGCCTATCTATTTCGGCTTTGACACAGACGCTTCCCCGGATAGCGGGACTTTTGAAATACTTGGGAACCCTTTCGCAGGTGCTGGGGCTTACTCTATAATAGTTTAAAGGAGACTACGACATGGCGACTAAGCCTACAGTATCTACAGAATGGGCAATCGACGCCGCTGCACTAAAAGAACAACCAGACGGCGCGCAGAGGGACTTTGGCTGGTCAACATCAGACAACACCATTAACGGAACGCCGGTCAAACCTAACCTGCAGAACCAGAACGCCTGGCAGAGCAACGTACATGATTGGTTCCAGTATTTTGATGAGGTAGCTCCCGGTGGAGACACCCAGGATAGTATTGATCTTTGGCAATGGGATACCAGCGACGTTGTCGCAGCCGGTGGGTTTGATCCATACCTTGACACCATAGAGGAAGATTCAGGAAACCTGGTGTGGAGATACACCGATGGCTCATTTGTAGATGACTGGACCCATAATAAGGCTGATATCTATACGGCGGCCAGGTACTGGGAAATAAGGGATATGCTCGGTAACGGGATAGGCATTCGGATGGTTGACGGTGCCGATGTCATATGGACAGTAGTGCCCAACTGGCAGACGATATCGGCAGGCGATGTTACTATGCTCAATAGCATAAGTACCGCCGCTAGCAATTCTATCAATATGACCCTGACAGCAGCGGGACCACCCTTCCAGTTCTTTACTATCATCAAAGACGATGGGGGAGTGATCACAACCCCTGATGACTTTACTGGGTTCTCTGCTCTTACTTCTGCAAACTTTTATAGTAAGAACACTAACGGTGTCAGGGCTATCCTGATAGGCGATAAGGCCGTGGCCTATTCCTATGCGGCCAAGTCTCCCAGTGCAAATCTTGGCCCTTTCCTGACGACGGCGGCTAGGCAGCCACGAAGGAAATGGTACAGACCCATTGTCGTCGGTAACTCTGCCATTTCATGCGCTGACGTGTTCACGGCTGGACGGTTTGATGCGTATGTGGAACTAGATACGGGCAAGGTGTACAGAGTAACAATGCAATGCCCGGCCAGGGATTTTACAGTGGGTTCAGTTAGCCCTATCTTCCTAAAAAGCTATGCGGAGCGCGGCTCCTCGAGATCGACGGATCGAATTGTAGCGCAACCCGTAGTTTTTAACACCGATTCTGGGACGCTAGGCGCGACTGGTCTTTGGGTTACTTTTGAATTTCTTTGCCCAGATTTCGGCTTCGCAAGGGATGTCTCCTTTGATGGTCTGTTAGGTTTATACGGCAGTTCAGTAAGTGGTGAAGCTAAGTTTTTCCGAAATGATATAGCCCAGATTCTAATTGAGGAAATGTAACCATGGTTTTAAAGGCCAATACTGCAGTGGGCTACGTGGTGGATCAAGATGGTGCCAACCCATTCACTAGCCCCATACTTACGCTCAGTCTTCCGACCAGGGCCTATGGGTGGCAGTTCGTTTGGGATGGTGCTGTTGCCGGTACCTTTGTCTTCGAGGGGTCAATCTACCCAGCCCCATACAAGTGGGAATCCCTTGTCGTTTGCGAGAAGGTGGAAATCATTACGAGTGAGCACAGCGACACCAAAAGCAGTATAGTGGCCATTCCGAATGCCTGGCATGTAGTCGGGTTTATAAGGTGGAGATTTGTACCGGGTCCGGGTAGTTCGGGGGTATTCTCTGCAGCTATTCGAACGGTTCCAGTTTAGTGGGGTAGCTTTATGAAGGTCTTTAATAGTGCGAAGTGCCCCGATCCAGATTTCGCTAGGTTAGAGTCTGACCAGATCCTCACTACTTCTACCGGGGGTACAGGTCTGGGCGAAAGAAACGTCCTTATCGACTTTAATGGCAATGTTTTAACAAGAGCAGAGGACGTTTAAAATGTCAGAACATATCATAAAAGGCACGAGTGCCCCCGATTTTATTCCTGAACAACTGTCACAACATTTTGTCGATATTACAAACGGCAATCATTATATCTCTGTGGGAATCACAGCAATAAGTGACTGGAAGCAAACTAACGGTGGTGGTGCGGGTGCTACCTCTCTTCTCGACCTCAGTGATACGCCGATCAATTATGTCGATAAATCGGGAAAAAGCGTAGTTGTAGACGATGACGAGCTGGGCGTATCGTTCATTGACTCCCTAGCAACCATGGCCCTTAGTACCGCGTTGATTGACGGCTGTGTGCTATCCATAGCGGTAGATACTACCAAGTATAACATGAGTTCAGGATTTGGAATCCACGTCGATTCTACAACGAATCTCGGAAAACCAAAGCTCACTTTGGTCACAATTCCTGAAGTTGTTAATGGGTCACTTACTAATCTACTGACTCAGACTGTTACCTTTATCAATATTGATATCGCTGGCCTTGTAGTGCAAAGAGGCGCTGTTTCTACACCAGAACAAAGACGAGATACAATTTGCATTGGTGGTGTCAGTCATGCCAATCTGGCGACGATTGATTCTACTTTCGGTGAAGTCGATGTCGCTTTTGACGTACTTGCCCAGCTCAATGATTTGATGCAAGCCATTGGTTTCTTTAGTACTTCTGGCAATCAGGTATCTGGTAAGTCGGGAGTTCTTCAAATTTCAAAAGCCACAGGAACCGGCTATGATAGGGGTCGAAATTTTCAGGCAAATAAGAAAGACCCTCACAATATAATCATGCCAGCTCAAGACCCCGCTCTCCTTTTTGCGAGCCTTAGAGATGGATCTCTCCAAAGCATATCGACATTCTTTGATCCAACTGTATATGATGATGGTTCAGCTACCCCTGTAGCCGTGCCAGGAGCTAATAACGCAACCATAAGTTATGTGTACATCTTTTCCAGCAACATAATTGTCTACCTTTATGGTCAGGAAGTTTTTTCAAACTTTGCGGCGGCGGTCGATGCGGCGGGTACCGAATCGGTAATCGTACCAACCGACTTGGCAAATGATGCCTTGCTACTAACTAGGATTATTTCAGTCAAGAATGCGACTGATGCAGCCGACTCGGGGCAAGTTAAATTTATAACATCAACAGCTATCAGTGCTGGTGGTGCTTCAGTTTCTACGCTTCAGCAATCCTATGATATTAGTGTAAACCCTCTAATCGAATTGAACTCGACCAACGGAACTTTCTCGATAGCTGATGCATCTACACCGCTATCAACTCCATTGGTTCAGGTGTCGAGGAACGACCAGCTACTTCACTATTTAACAGTAGAACCAGCAAAGGTGACTGTTATCGAATTGGTAAGTGACGGCTTAACAGCCAGCCGAGCTGTTGCCTCAGATGGATCTAAGAAACTAGTATCTAGTATTACGACTCTTGCCGAATTGGCTTTTGTCGCTGGCACTGACTCAAATATCCAAGACCAGATTGATGCCAAACAGGATGAGATAACAGCGACTACCTCGGCTGACATTTTCCAAGGTGATAAAACTTTCGTACCTAAATTAGGTTTGCCAATTTCAACGGCAACGCAATCTGCTTTAGACGCCAAGCCAGATGCCTACACCGATCTCGACGACACACCGGGCTCCCTTGTAGCGTATAGGGTTCCCTCGGTTAATGATGCGGGTACCGCTCTAACCTTTGACGCTATAAAACAAATGCTATTTGAGGTTGTTTTCGCTGCGACCAATACGGACGAAGGAACCTTTTACTACGATTTACTCGCAAACTCTCATGTTGTCTATACAGCTAGTGGTGAGAAATTAAGATACGGTCGATCTATTCAGGGTAGAGGAGTGAACGATACTGGGGTGACAATTACCCAAGGAACAGTTTGCTTGCTCGATACCTTCGACGACTTAGCATTCCAGCCTCGTGTTAGGCCAGCCTCTAACCGAATTCTTATTGAAACTACGCAAGTAATCTCAGTAGCAATAAATGATATCCTCGATGGTGAGGAAGGCGAACTAGCAAACATCGGGCCAATCATCATGCCCACCAATCTTTGGAATGATGGCGATATTTTGTGGCTTGGTGAAAATGGGGAGATGATCACTACCAAACCAGTGGCACCAGATTACGCTGTTCGTGTTGGGATTGTAGCGAGAGGAGGTGAGGTAACAGACGGTGTTATCTTAGCTTCTGTCTCCCCCTTCTTAGCAACGGACACCCAAGTAAACAGTGATGGTTTTTTGAATGGCACTAGCGTTTTGTTACAAGGCGTTAGCTTTGTTGTAGACTCCAACATTATTTATGTCGATGTAGTTAACTCAGAAGTCGGGACTAGAAATCTTCCTTTCATCTTAGGCGGTGTTAGATTTGATTTAGATACGTTAACTGGGTCAGGTGCAGGCGGTGCGGCTAGGGTCGCTCTTGCAGCCGGTGCCGATGCTAATACCCCGCAAGAGAATTACCTTTACATTGAGATAGTATCTACGGTCCCTACTTTAAAATCCTCTATCACACTGCCCATAGGTGACATCGTAATCTTAGGTGTTGCCTCCGTTTTTGATGACGTAACGATGACAGCGAATAGTGACCTTCCTTTCAGTTATCAAGAGTGGAGAAATAATACGGACCAAGGTAATGCCGATGGTATCTTGCAGGATATCACAAGGAACCTGCGGGACTTGGGAGCTATCTATCAGAGTGGTATCAATCCAACGATAACAATAACCACCAATGGTGGGTCGTTAGATAATATCGAAGTGACAACTTCAGTCGGTGTGATTGCTCAAGTACACCATGCAGCCTTTGCGGCTCAAACAGGCGTTAAATACTTTGTTATCAATTCCCCAGACGGTTCTGGTGGTACCGAGATTAAAGAGATTGCGGATCTAAACGAGATAACCGAATACACCGATGGGACTACCATTCCCGACGACGACAGGCTTGGTCTTAATATCATGGCCAATCAGAGTAGTGATGGTGGTGAAGACATACTTTTAGTTAGCTTGCCGGATGATGGATACACTACTGATGCTGATGCTATAAACGATGTAAGCAATTTTGCTAACACTGTAGTACCCACGGGTGCTGGATTGAATAACACAGCGGCCAGACTTTATAGGCTTGTTTTAAAGTTTAATACCGCTGCCTCGGGAACATGGACAAACGTCTTAGGTGCTAATGAGTTTCAAGAGGAGCGGGGGCTATCGCTCGGTGGTTCCGGTGGTGGTGCCGGCGGGGGTGGTGGTGGTGGAATCACAACCTTCCTTGAATTAACAGACGTACCCGGTACCTACACTGGTGCTGCCGGCCTCAGTCCAGTAGTTAACGATCTCGAAACGGCCCTAGTATATGAGGCCAAGAAAATTGTACTGACTGCCGATCTCAATGTGACGGTGGACTATGCCGGTGGGGGAGACTACACCAATCTACAAGATGCTTGGGATTTCATTACAAGTTTTGACCCCAGCATATACAAGTCAATTATCACCATAACTAATGTTGCTTCCCTAACAGTTGTGGGTGACATGAAGCTAACTCAAACAGGCGGTTCATGGAATTGGATTACATTAAACTTTGGTGGCGGTACAGATCAAGTTGTTCCGGTTGGTTTGACTCCTGTTACTTTTAACACTGGGGGTGCTGGTGCGGTTCTATATTTCATCGGATGTGTCACGGCAAACATAGACGGACTGCTAAATCAAGATATAGATCTGTCTGGCAAGTATACTTCATTTCTAGTTACTGAAAAACTAACGTCTGGATCGTTCGTAGGCGCGCATGGTTCCAACCTAAAATTTACTATGCGAAACGCTACGAAAACAGGTGTATCAGCCTCTTCAGCGGCGGCAATTTCAATCGCAAACCAAAGTTCTTTCCAATGTGCAAACGTCAAAGTATTCGGCACGAATCATATATGTGTAAGGGTTACTGATGGGTCTTTTGCTGGCCTGAACAGATCCTTTTTTACGGGAGATGAGAACGCACTTTTTATTACTGGTCTTTCGCAAGTATCAACTTTATCCACAGAATTTTCTGATGATGACGGTACCCCTTTCGTCCCCACTTCTGGTAATACAGTTCAGATTCAAAACGGTTCAACCTTTTTTTCCAGTGGTACATATCCAGTCAGTAGGGATAGATACCCCACCGATGTTATACCAAACTATCCTAGCCTAGAGGGTACAGTTTGGGATGAGGATTTCCCGCTGCTAACTACGGGAAGTCTGGACGGTGGTTTTACCGCTGGGGGTACTTGGAAACTGATTAGGTCAGGTAACGCTGTCACCTTTTCATTCTACGATGCCGCCCTTGCTGCAGCGGCTACCTCTGCTACAAGTTCGGCATTAATCCCAGCGGAGATGCGGCCAACCTCCAACACAACCAACCTGTATGACGCCTCTGGCTCTAGCCTATTCCATTGTGAAGTATTAACGTCAGGCGTGTTCGTGACCACGCAAAGAAATTATGATGGAACTCAGACTGGTGTTACTGCTTACGGTTCCGGTTCGATAACTTGGGTAATAGATTAATTTACAGGAGTTTTGATATGTCTCATCTTGCGGTTTTTACAGAGTGTGTTTTCGATAGCGATTCAGCAACAGCAAAGGTTATTAGTGCTATTTACAAAATGATTGATGAGGACAACGTAGAGGAGGACTACGAAAATAGTGGTCTGATAGGTGTCAATCCTCCCGCCAGATCTTTCAGGGCCAACAACCTGGACCTAGAAATATGGAATGAGCAAGAGAGTGAGTCGTTATTAAAACAACTCATGCTCGGCACAACTCGTGACCTACTGACTCTAGGCACTGTTAAAAAGCGGGTCGATAGCTGTGATGGTGCTGGTGTGGTTAAGTCTCGAACCGAATACTACTAATTGACATGGGTAATCACGAATAGTCAGTGCCGATCTATTGTACTAAACTGAATGGTACAATAGGTAGGCTGCTCCTAATTGACACCCCCAAGGAGAAGGCTATGAGCCATATAAGACCCGAAAGTTCTGTTAGTCTGATCGTTTTTGCTGCGATTATAGTATCTGCCTTTACTTTGTTCACAACCTTCGACCCGGCTTTCAAACAAATTGAGGTCAACGCTGCTCAAATCTCCACCCATACCGGCGATATAGAAGACCTCCAGGGTGTTCAAAGGGACTATCTTAAACACATGCTGGAAGTATCAAGCGCGCTTTCCCGCATAGAAGGCAGGCTTGATTCTAGGTCTTATCGGGATCGCTAATGCCAAACATGGCTTTTTGCTCAGGGGTTCCATGCTCTTTGACATCCCGGAGCTGGGCTGTCTTGAAAAAACTATTAACAAAATCCTCGTCTTTTACAATGGTAAGGCCACCATTGGGCATGATTAGAACCCAGTCGCGGGGTGTAAGCTCTAACTTGTATTCCTTATCCTCTATTACGCGAACGATAACCGCCGAGTTAACCGTGGTTTTCTTCTGTCCGTTTCGGTCAGTGTACTCTTCCACGACGTTCTGGAATCCGGTGATAGGTATGTCCCTGGTGGGGAACCATTGAATAGCATCGACCTCTATAGCAATCCTCGTATATTTTTCCATTGGTGTTCCTTTTATTTCTGTCTATAGTGAATCTGTATATTGCAATATAAATCATTAATAAGAGAGGTGTCATGATGGCAGATACAAAAGAATTGCTCGTAGAGGCCCTGCAACAGGACATTTTGACGTACCAGCGCAACGCAACCTTCTCCGCCATTCAGACGGCGTCAGATAGTCGGAACGTCAGTTCGTCCAATTTTGGGGTACTCCAAAAACGCATAGTAGAATACGACGCATCAGAAGCAAGCGCAGCGTTCGCAGGTACGGCACATACGCAACGTATGGCAATTACTAGCAGTTCCGGGGCAGATAGCGCTCAAGTGGCGCATTCTATGCTGCAGCTTGGTCAGTCACAGACTAACCTGAGCACACAATTAGCTCAGATCTCCGGGATGATTATTGCCCTTCAAGGCAGATCCTAAATTTTATAGCGCCTTATTCCTTAAGGCGCTATATCACTTTGACCACCCAGAACTTTAAAAACTTCGGATTGCATTTCAAAGACAGCGCTATTTTGCTCCTTGGTTGAATCCTCAAAATATTGTCTAAACTTCTGGACCAGCTCATAAGCCTCTGCAAGTCTGGCATCCAGTGCCGACTTCTCTATGTCTCTCTCTGCAAGCTGTGCTCTAAGAGATTCATTCTCGACCTGGAGTAGATCCTCATTGGTCTTAATCCTCGCGGATTTCTTAGGGGCTGTCATTGGTACGGGTGGGATTATGCCCGTCATGGAATTTATAAGGTTCAAGCTTTCAGCCTCCAATTGCCTGTGTTTCAGATTCTGTCTAAATAGATTATCCTTCATATCGAGGATAGCCGTGGTCGTATTCTTGGCTTGATCCAAAATACTATCATTGATATCTGCCATGTCACTAGCTCCAAATCTCTCACATTGTTGAGCGAACGCGAGGAGTAAGGCCCGTTCTACAGCATCTTCCAGGTAATTGCTCACCCAAGAACTTCATCCTCCTCTTGCTCACTAACCCTGGCCCTTGCGACCGCGTGGTTTATGATGTTTTGTTGTATCACCTTCTGCAGTGTTTTTACCAGCTCACTAACAGACCCAGTTAGCTCTATGTTAGTAGAGATAACAAGACCGGCTTTCCTCCTTTCTACCTTGCGATAGCAGTAAATAGCAGCTATCTGACCAATAAATATAGCCAAGTTAAGAAATACCATAGTCTCTGACGCAGAGACATTGATCACCATTGCCTGCTTCCAGTAAGCTTTTCTTGCTCACAGACGGTGATAACTTTACAGATCTCCACACATTGACCTTGATCAGTTCTGCCTCTAATCTTCTCACACTTCAATTCCTTCCAGCAGTTCTGGGGCTTAGGCATTGGTGGAGGTGGAGGCATAGGCATCGGTGGTGGTGGTTGTGGCTCCTCATGTGGTACAGTCGGCTGTGGAGCTGATCTCTTTTTCTCCATGCCACATGCCGAGATGGCAAGTAACACAGCAAGCATTGTAAATAGTCTCATTGTTTTTATCCTTTGCGGTGAATAAATACTAGTATTGCTTTGTAATCTATTTTACATATCCTGTCAATATCTTCTTTACATAGTCATCTTAGGGTGTTAAAAAGTCATTTTGAAACAAACACCAGGGGCGCAAAATGGGCAAGCAAATCTCACTAGTGAAGATACGACTCAACCGGGATACGGCAAAGCTGCTACCCCGTTCATACAAAATGCATTCTACGGTTTGTCTGGCATTCGAGAAAAGGGCAATCGAGGAGGGTACTTCCAAGATTGCCTTGCTGGAAAAAATGATTGTTTTGTACTTGAACAGTGATCAAAAGATCACTTGAGACACCCTATTATCAAGGTGTAGGAATCCAGGGTAGATACCAACGCTAAGGCCAGCCTGTAGTGCCAGCTCAACTATAAGTACCCTTCCCCTTCTGTCAGAGATCCCAACATCACAGGCAAGGCATCCACTCTCTGGGAGATGGTAGGAGTGGCTGACGCCGCCTTCGTGTTTATTCCATTCAGGGCATCGGATGCCTGAATTTATTGGCATAGGCTTGCCATAGGCATCCCGGATTCCCTGGAGCTTTACTACAAGCTCAAGATCAATCTGGAACCCATATTGATATCTACACTTACCGCAACGGCAGGCAAACTCTCTATACCTAAATGACTTAGTGATGTAGTCTGAGATGGCTTACCCCCAGTCGGATGGTGTTGCTGATCAGACATCGCTTCCCGATCGTTTCCTACGCTAACCCCGCCCATCCATGGGGGTGTAGGTGCAACAGAGATATCGTAAATTAAACGGGTGTTCTTTTCAACACATGTTCTGAGCCAAAGGGAGCTGTAGGGTCAGGGAGTATGATGCTGGGAGCGTGTTGTTGTGGGAAGTTGTTATTGTGGATCACCACGCAAGCTGGGAGTACGCACAGTGTAGTAAGAATTATAAATACTTTCATAGCTTACCCCATTATATGCAGTGCCCAGCTCCCTTGAAACGTGTGGCTGTACTCACACGAGATAGAAAGCCGGGCTGATATCTACCACCGCTTTTCAAGCATATATTATATCTGATCCTGAAGCCAGCCCTTGGCCCAGGACAATAGCTTGACCGCCAAAAAATCATCAAAAGGCGTGGCTGTCTTTTTCGCCTCGGCAAGTACAAACGCCTCGACCAAATTAAAATGCTTCAAAAGTTGTGTGGCAATAAATGGCCTAAGATCACCTAACAATTCATCCTTGATGCTACCCATGATAACCCCTTAGTCCGTATTGCTTAAAGAATGACATAGTAGCATCATAGCAATTCTTTCAGTAGTAGAGACTTCTGGATGACCTTCTTCTTAATCATCTGATCAATCTTGCCTTTCAGCATGAAGTGGATAAAGCTCTTCCTGTCCTGACCTATCCGGTGGATGCGCTTCATCGCTTGATCATTGTCGGTACTATTCCAGCTAAGGTCATTCAGGACCAGATGTCTTGCTGCAGTCAGGGTGACCCCAGTAGATGCTGACCCTATGGTGCAAACCAGAACCCGGAACAAACCAGCCTGAAACTGCCTGACAAGCTCAGACCGTTCCCCTTCCCCAACTGCTCCGGTTATGAACCCGGCAGACACACCCTTCTTATTTAGGATGCCTGATATCTCCATGACAGGCAGCACATGGTCGCTAAATATTACGACTTGCTCACCCAGGGCTACCATGTCCTCCACATAGCTGACAGTATCCAGTACCTTGGCCAGGGCAGAGTTCTTTCGGGCTGTGGCTATGTGCTCACCGCCGCCGTTCTCATGGCTCTGCCACGCCTTCTCCAACTCATTGCCAAGACTTGGGAGTAAGATTACTTCCTTCCCAATGATCTCGGGCAGGTCAAGAACTTCTTCTGCAGTTCGCCGGAGAAACTTACCCTTAAAATAACCCTTAAGCTCAGTCAGATTCTTAACCCCAGTGTACTCGGTTATGAATCTCCTCCCGCGACGGGTGGGAATGCTCTTCCTGGTGGCATTGGAATACGCATCCTGAAAGGCAAGGTAGGTCATGTCCTCTGGGAGCCTGGCACCATTGGTGGCTCTGGGATTCATAGAGAGGAAGGTGAGCGGCGCATAGAATTGACCTACGCTCTTTGTGATGGGTGTGCCGGAAAGCATGATCATATACTCAGGCATCTTGGACCCTATAAGGTCATGAGCCAGGTTGGTCCTTTTTGTGTCTGGATTGATTATCTTCTGACTCTCATCAAAGATTATGGCCCTGATGTCTACCCACTCTGGAATGAACTTCATACCTTCATAGCTGACGATGGCGATGTCAGTAGCAGACCAGTCATTAAAATGCTTGCTCTTTACTATGCTGGGTCGCATAGCTGAAAACTTCTCGATCTCGGCTACCCATGTCTCTCTAAGGTAAGCAGGGACCACCGCCAGCTTCAGACCCGGCAGGTTCTCTATGGTTCTGATGGCCTGCAAACTTTTGCCAAGGCCCATTTCATCAGCAAGCAGGACGTATTTATGCCGGGTAAGATACTCGATCCCCTCGACCTGGTGTGGATATAACTTCATGTTTCCCCTCCCTACGGAAAAAGCTCTGAGGATTGAAACCCCCAGAGCCTATAACTCGAATAGATGCTGGTTACTCTTAGCCTTGTGCCAGAGCTTCTGTAATGAAATCAAGGAAAGAATCCAGGGTTTCACCTTCCGCTGTCATTACATCAACTATACCATTGACGCCACTAAGAACTTTATTTGCAATGGCAAATAAAGGCTTCTTACTCTTCCAGTCAGCGCCGAGCTGATCCTCAAAGATCGGTCTGAGGATGTCTACATGCACAGGGTTAGCCGCATCAAACAGGACGTTAGGCTTCTTCTTAGCTGCAGCTCTTCGCCTTGTCTTAGGCTTCTCAGTCACCTCTGGATTTACCACCGGCTCCTCTTTGACAGGAGCTGGCTCCTCTTTGACAGGAGCTGGCTCTTTTTCTTTGACAGGAGCTGGCTCTTTTTCTTTGACAGGAGCTGGCTTCTTCGCTTCTTTGACAGAATCTTGCCGTTGTGCCAGGGCTAAGAAATCCAGGGTAGCCTGAGCTGTCAATTGCTCGATGATACCTGAGATATCTGTGATGAGCGGAGCTTCTATGATGTGGTGGCGAACGTCCAATCGGCCTGCAGCATTAGAAATTTTAATAACTACAGTGTAATTGTGCTCACCGCCAATGGTGCCATCGGCATACATAGCGGCTTCACGGGATAGGCCATTTTCTTTTGCAAGGTGGTAAATGTGCTCTAGGTCCATACTTTTATTCCTTAAAAATTATCCATTAGGCTGGGTGTTTTCACTACACCCATGCTGGTTGAGTCAAGTAGCTGGTAGCTCTTCGCTGCTTCTGTAAAGGTGCCATTGTGACATTGTCCCCAGTATTCACATGGCCTGAAATACGAGAAGCAATTGCTTCTATTTTGAGGTATTTCATCCATCGGGGTAGCCTGCAAAGCTCTCATCTTTTTAAGATTGCCCAGGACTTCTTTAAGGGTAGCCTGGGGTTTAAGATCCTTCGCGGGTATGGCGATATCATAGCTCTCAATCTTCTCGTTTAATCTCCTGGTGAAAGCCTCCTTCGACTCCAGGGCCTTCTTTTTCAGGGTGGATTTTGTTGTCACCCTGTATCTGATCCCGCGAAACATAGACGGCTCAAGACCAGTCTCTTTACAGATTTGGTCAACGTGAGCCGCGTAGAGGTTCAACTGTGGATCGGCCTGGAGCGAACTAAGAAGGTTGTCGCCAATTCTGGCAGCGGTCTTTAAATCCACTATCCAGAATCCTCCGTCTTCCTCTGCCATAACGACATCCACAAATCCTACGATATCCGCGCCGCCTATCTCGATCTCACAAACGACGATCTTTAGCTTGCTCTTCTGGTGAAGCACCAGATATTTCTCAACCATGACCATGATCATTAACCGATCCTGGTCACCGGCGTAAAACCATCCTTCCTTAAAAGCCTCTTCCAGAAGCTCCTTAGTTATCAGGCTTCTGTCATGCAGGCAGTCTTCCAGAATTTTGTGGAAGCAGGATCC
>SMVB01396888.1_pt1 | contig 25835 bp, 21 predicted proteins | sample 2456461 | NCBI WGS metagenome assembly SMVB01 (sample SAMN11095934, study PRJNA526329) | marine sediment metagenome | biome: Marine sediment; feature: Surficial sediment; material: Deep marine sediment; isolation source: Hadal surficial sediment | place: Pacific Ocean | collected 2014-05 | depth...
AACCATTCACAGACTGTAACCGGAGAATAAAATGTCAAATGCGATTGCCGCCAGGTCTGCCGCTGCCACCCTCGTGCTCGCCGCCATGGTGCTGACCAGCTGTGCCAGCGGCCCGAAGATCTACACGAATCAGGATCCGGCTGCGGACTTCAGCCAGTACAAAACCTACGGTTTCGCACAACTCGATACCGACAAATACAGGTACAGTTCGCTGCTGAGCCAGTACATGACGACCGCGGCCAGCCGGGAGCTGGAGGCTCGGGGCTACACCAAGTCGGCCAACCCGGATCTGCTCGTGAACTTCCACGTGCAGACACAGGAAAAAATCAAGACGACGCAGACGCCGACCTCCAGCATGGGTTACTACGGGTATCGGGGCTACGGTGGCCCCGGTGGCTACGGTGGCTGGGGCGGATACACGAGCTATGAGACGCGGGTAACGCAATATACCGAAGGCACGGTGAACGTGGATCTGATCGACAACCGACGCTCTCAGCTGGTCTGGGAGGCCGCGCTGGTCGGACGCGTGACAGACAAGACCCGCGAAAATCTGGAGGCCACGGTCAAAGTAGTCATGGCGGAGGTGTTTCAGAATTACCCGTACATCGCCGGCAGCGGCGTGGTCCAGCCGCCGGCAGGCAGGTAAGCGGCAGCGAGGCTAGTAGAGTCAAGCCACCTCGTGGCTGATACGTGAGACTTGTGTGTACGGCGGCTGTGGAGCGGCTTTTGTGGGAGCGGCTTCAGCCGCGATTCTGAATATCAGTCGCACCTATTGCCCACTCCCATAGAATCTCCCACACCCCCCCCAGCGGGGGTACCGATTACTCGAAATCGGAGTCTGAGCGCATTGTTCGGCCGGCAAGCGCTTCTGCCGCCTGTTGATCGCCCATGCGCTGATAGATATTAATCAACGTGCCCACCAACACCGGGTATTCGCCGAAGCGGGCCAGCGCTGTCTCGAGATAGGCCGCCGCCGCCGCCGACTGACCCTGCGCATCCAGGGCCAGCACATAAGCGAGCGTAAACTGCGGATCCGCATCCGCAGCATCGGCGGCGAGCTTCAGCTCACTAATCGCGGCGGGCAGATGCCCCTGGCGAACCAGCGCCAAACCGAGCGCGTGGTGCAAGGCAGGCTGACCGGGCAGGCGCTCGAGCGCGGTGCGCAATACCGCCTCGCCCTCCGGATCCCGACCCTGCAGCCGATACAGATCGGACAGGTTCACGTAAGCCGGCACAAAATCAGCGTTCTGACGCAACGCCGCCCGGTACGATATCTCGGCCGCTTCGAGACGGTTGCGGCTGCGCTGCAAGTTGCCGATGTTGATGTGCGCTTCGGGGCGCTCTGCGCTGACCCGTTGCGCGGCCAGGTATTCCTCGATCGCACGCTCCAGATCCGGTGCGACTTCCGGCGGCAGCAGTTCGAGGCCGAGCGGCGCAAGCGCGGCCGCCGCGGCAATCCGCACCGCGCGGACCGGGTCGGTCAGCAATGCCGGGCCGAACTCGGCGGCAGCGACCGGATGGCTGTTCTGCAAGGAACGTGCGACGGCCCAGCGCAGCATCGGATCCGAACTGCGCGCGTGCTCACCGATCAGCACTGTCGTGGCGGCGTCGCCGGACAGCGGCAACCCGACGATTGCGGTTGCCCGCACAATTGCCGGGGCCAACGCGTCGGTCGCAAGATCGAGCAACTCGTCGCGCGCATCCCAGGGCCGTGCCCGCGCCGCGACGAGGCGCTCGACCCAATGGTCCGCTGCGGGCACCCGGTTGCGTTCACGCAGCACCCCGGCCGCCCATGCGGCACCCTCGTCGGCGTGACAGGCACTACAGGTATTCGGCGTGCCATGCGTCACACTCAGGTCGGGACGCGGGTTTCTAAAGCTGTGATCATGCCGCGCGTCAACCTGCATGTAGGTGACCTCGGGCATGTGACACGCGATACAGTCGACCTCGGCGGCATCGGCAGGATGCAGCTGATGCGCCTCCGTCCGGAAGGTCTGCGCGCGATGACATTGCAGGCAAACCTGCGAGCCTTCGGCGCGCAGTTGCAGGCTGTGAGGCTCATGACAATCAGCACACGTGACCCCTTTTTGATACATCTTGCTCTGCAGAAACGAACCGTAGACATAGACCTCATCGTCGATCTGCCCATCGATGTGGTACAGCGGCGGTTCGATCAGTGCCGGCACGTAGTAATCAAGAAACCCGGTGCCGGGATGCACCGCGGAATCGGCGATCCTCGAACGACGCGAGTGGCACGGCGCGCAGGTGTTGATCTCGATACGGGTCGTGCGCGGACGACTGCGGCGACTGTTGCCGGTCACCGGGTCCGACTCCCACGCGACCTCGCGGCGTTCGGTGAACTGCGCCGGCAGACGGTTGTCAGCGGTACGCCTGAATGCGGGTGACTCGCCGGCCCAGGCCACATGCGCACTGCCCGGACCATGACAGGCCTCGCAAGCAACATTGATCTCCGACCAGCCCGTCGTGAAGCGCTGCGTGTCAATATCAAAACGCTTCGTCAGGGCCGTCGAATGACACTCGGCACACATCGAATCCCAGTTTTGACTCAGCTTCGTCCAGTGCAGCACATCCGTGTGATCGATCGGTTCATCACCGTAGACGTGGAACCAGCGTTGCCCACCGGCGTCGGCGGCACGACTGTCCCACGCAACGCCCAGTGCCTGCAGACGGCCCGTCGGCAACTCGACGATATATTGCTGCAGCGGCGAAACACCGAAGGTGTAGCGAACGGGAAATTCCGCGAGCACCCCGTCCGGCCCATCGGTGCGCGTGTAATACCGCCCGTCCCGTATGTAAAAAGAGGTTTCGACACCGTTGTGATCGAACGTCGCGGCGCCGAAGTCGCCGAGCACGGTATCGGCATTCGCGGGTTGCATCGCCAGATCGTGGTGTGAATCCGACCAGGCAGCCAGTTGATCGGCATGACAACGCCCGCAAGCCGCAGCGCCGACGAACGCAGGCGACGCATCGGAATCGGCCACCGTCCGGACGCCGGCCCCATCCGAATCATTATTGACCGGATCATTACCGCACGCGGCCAGCGCCACGACCAGAAACAACTCTACCGCCCACGTCGCGGACCCCGACCATGACCAACTGCCCATAGCGCGCCAGTCAGCCGAATACACCGGCCGATGTCAAATTCAGGCGAAAAAAAAGCCCGGTGGGGGAAACCGGGCTTTGGGATGACTCAGCACTTTGGAGGTTACTAATTCATTCACGTTCGCGACAACTGGTATCCTGCGATCGTTGAGGCACAGGATAGTCAGCCGCGCATAACACCGTCCTTGCCGCAACATTAACTTTTTATCATGTTTGACAAATATATTTTTATCGTTGACTTTTCAATGACTTGCCTCGTGCCGACGCATGAATCACCGCTGATCGCAATACGGATCCGGCCTGACTCTTTGCCGTTTGCCAGCAGACTCCCGCGCCGGATGCCGGCAACCGAGTCTGCTAGGCTTGGCGCCCGATACCCATTAGCCTTTAACGACCATGCGGATACTTCTCGTCGAAGACGACCCAAGCGTTGCCAACTTTATCGTTCGCGGATTTCGCGAGGCGGGTCATTCGATCGACCACGCCGACAACGGGAAGGACGGCCTGTTCCTCGCCACGACCGAAACCTACGACAGCCTGATCGTCGACCGGATGCTGCCGGGCGTTGACGGCCTGTCGATCATTCGCACCCTGCGGGCATCGAGTGACAACACGCCGGTGCTGATACTAAGCGCACTCGGACAGGTCGATGACCGCGTCAAGGGGCTGCAGGCCGGCGGCGACGATTATCTGGTCAAGCCATTCGCCTTCAGCGAACTCGAGGCGCGTATCGAGGCGCTGGCACGGCGCGCGCGCGGCAAGGCAACGACCGAGACGACGCTTACGGTGGGCGACCTGGAAATGGATCTTCTGTCCCGGCAGGTTCGGCGGGGTCAGCAGACGATCGCATTGCAGCCACGCGATTTTCAGTTGCTCGAATACCTGATGCGTCACGCCGGGCAAGTGGTCACCCGGACGATGCTGCTCGAAAGCGTCTGGGACTACCACTTCGATCCGCAGACGAATGTCATCGACGTGCACATCTCACGACTGCGGGCGAAGGTCGACAAGGGTTTTGATTCACCGTTGATTCATACGATTCGCGGTGCCGGGTACAAGATCGATGCGACTGGCTGATCAGCTACGCACAACAACTTTCCTGCTGACACTGCGCTACATGGTGCTGTTTTTCGTATCGGTCACGATACTCGTCGGCGTGTTCAACTGGGTTGCCATTGGCTACATCGAGCAGGAAGCCGATGCCGCGCTGGATGCCGAAATCGCTGGCTTGAGAGAACAGCTGATGCAACGCGGCCTGGCCGGACTCGCCCAGGTGGTTGCGGCACGCAGCGCGGCCAATCCGGATGGCGACACCCTCTACCTGATCGCCGATGACCAGTTTCGACCATTGACCGGCAATCTCGCCGCGTGGCCGGATGTGACCCAATTCGGCGAGTCACAAATCACGTTCCAGTACACCGAGGCAGACGGCGCGGTCGTGCCGGTCCGCGCGCGCCTGATGGCGCTGCAGGACGACCTGCGCATGCTCGTCGGCCGCAAGGTCCGGGCGCTCGACCAGTTGTCGAAATTGTTCGACCGGACTCTGTTCTGGGGCCTCGGGGTCACCCTCGCGCTGGCGTTGATCGGCGGACTGCTGATGAGCGAAAACGTATTGCGGCGGGTCAGCGAATTCAACGCAACCAGCCGACGTATCATGGACGGCGACCTGTCGCAACGCATGACGACCAGCGGCACGGGTGATGAGTTCGACGAACTGGCCCGCAACCTGAATGCCATGATGGACCAGATCGAAAATCTGATGCTCAGCATCCAGCATATTTCAGACAACGTCGCACATGACCTCCGGACGCCGCTGACGCGCTTGCGCAACCGCCTCGAGGAGTTACGCATCGAGGCTGCCGACAGCCAGGCCGATGAAATCGACGCCTGCCTCGAGGATGCCGACGGGCTCTTGTCTACATTCGCCTCGTTGCTGAGCATCGCGCGCATCGAATCCGGCACCTACGAGGCCAGCCGCGAGCCGGTCGAACTCAGTCGGCTGGTGCGCGATGCCTATGATCTTTACACGGCGCTGGCGGACGACAAGTCGATCGAGCTCAGCTGCAATGCGCTGGACGACATTCACGTTCGGGGTGACAGAAATCTGCTGTTCCAGGCCATGACCAACCTGCTCGACAACGCGATCAAGTACACCCCGAGGGGCGGTACAGTTGCGATCACCCTGCATCGGGAAGATACCGGTCCGGTGCTGAGCGTCAGTGATTCGGGACCCGGCATCCCGGTGGACATGCGTGACAAGGTGCTGGGGCGGTTTTTCCGGCTCGACAAAAGCCGTTCCGCGCCCGGTGCCGGGCTCGGCCTGAGCCTGGTGCTCGCGATTGCACAACGCCACGACATCGAACTCGAGCTCGCAGACAATGCACCGGGCCTGATCATCCGGATGCGGTTTCTGGCATGAATTGGTGTCAGACACCAATTTTTATACGGCCGACAAGGCGGAGTATCAATTGGTGTCAGACACCGATTTTTCTACGGTACGTTCTCTCAGCCGCTCACAATAATGGTGTCTGACACCAATTCATGCCCTGGTGCATTCAGCGCGTGGCGGCGTTTTGAGTCGGGAGTCCTGACATGATCGAATTACTCGACGAATTTCCGAATCATGTTGTCGCCGTTCGGGCGCAGGGCCAGGTTACGGGCGAAGACTACAGCACGATACTGATCCCGGCCGTCGAACAGAAAATCCGGGAGCACGACAAGGTGCGCCTGTTCTATCAGATCGGTCCCGACTTCAAGCGCTTCACGACAACCGCGCTGTGGGAAGATGCGGAGGTCGGCTTCCATCATCTGGACAGCTTCGAACGCATCGCCATCGTGACTGACGTCGGCTGGATCGAAACACTCGCCGCGGGGGTCGGCCGAACGATGCCGGGCAGGCTGCGAGTGTTTCCGCTCGCGGATATTGAGAATGCGACGGCGTGGATCAGCGATCGCGCGCTATCCTGAAAGGCGAAAAATCTGCCAGGTGATCGGTATCCAGAGGTAAAATGATGCCTCTGCGAATTGGAGCTCTTCACCGCAGCAGGCGTTCAGATATTCAGCCAACGGGGTCAGGGTAATATAAAATATTCCCAACAATAACTCAGTGATAATCCGGCAATGACGTTGTATCTGCAGAGGTCCTGGAATGAGCAAAATTACGAACGCCGAATCAGAGGTCGGTGCAATCTACGCAGCGCAATGGCGCATGATTTACATGGGGTTGAACAAGTACGACAGTCACGCTACGGGAGAGTTACTGACCGTGATAACTATCGCACTGCTGGACAAGGCGGGTTACAACCCAACAGTTCGGGACCTCGTGGAGATCACGGGTTTGAAGCAAACTACGGTAGCCCGGTACGTGACCAACCAACTCAAGGCCAGCTACATCAAGGATACCATAACACCGCAAGATCGCCGCCGCCGCCGCTTATGCCCGACGGAAAAGGGCAGGAAAGAAGCTGACTGGAATGACAAGCAAACCCTGGAAATGGCACGTTTGACCGGCAAAGCCCTTCGATCTTTGGGTGACAGCAAAGATCCGGTTTCGGACCTGAAGAAAATTCTATTGGACGTGGCTGCGAGTACCTGAGTCAGAGGGAGCCTGTCTCGCGCTCTTCATTATCCGATGAATGACTGCCTGTCCGGCCGCTTGCTCATTCAGAAACCAAGCTCGAACCCGATGCTAAGCAATAATCCCTGCGGCAGTTTTGTACCGCTGATCTCCACGGTATCGAGCGTCGATGCGACATCGATGTTGACGATCTTGAACACCGTCACACCCAGACCGACGTACGTGAATTCCGTGCCGGCCAGGTTCTTGCGCAAACCGATCCGCGCGCCCGGCAGCCACCAGCTGTCCGTCGCATAACCGGCGCTCAGCGTCAGCCACTGAAAATCGTCACCCATCGGGTCCGGCACCGCATTTGCATCCAGACCGATATTCGCGGTCCAGCGACGATTTTTTGAATAAATCGAACCCTCCAGCTTGACCTGGTGTTCGAGCTGATAAGTCCGATCGGCTTGCAACTGCGCAATAATATCGCCACTCGTAAAGTCAGATGTATCGATTTCCGGGAACCGGAACTTGACCTTGTTGACGTTCGTCAACGTCGCGCCGAGCGAGTAGCGATCGGTGACCCATAAAGCGCCGATATCGAAGCCAAAATCATTGTCGCTATCGAACTCGGCGTGCCGAATCGAATCGAATAACTCGGAAGAATCCGTGACATCGCCGAATCGTGTACTGACTCTGGACAACTGCATCCGGTAATACTTGAGTTCACCGCCGAGGAACAACGCCCCGCGCGGGGTCGCCCAGACCTGGCGGCTGTAGCCAAGCCCGAACTCGCCGATGATCGCAGCCTTGGTCAGCAGCAGGCTGTCGTTCTCGACACCCAGCTGTACCCTGTTGTTTCCCGGATCGATGGCCAGCTTGAAACCACCGGACAGATCGATCTCCCGCGGTTCCATACCGCCCGGATCAGCCGCAATCGCGTCGCGCAGGTTCTACAATGCCTCATCGAAATCAAAATCGATGGCCTCGGAGATGCCGAACGCCTTGGAAGTTCCCGAGTAATTGATGCCGAAGGTCCACGCACCACCCAGCAACTCCTTGCCGATGACGACCGGCACGTCGCCGGAGACGAAAAGCTTGCCGTACCCTTCGACCTTGATCAGCGCCAGTACCGCGCCAAGCTTCACCGCCTCGACGGCGGCCCGCATCTCGGGATCGAGCTGGTCGAGAAGGTCGCCGATGTCGACCGGCAAATCGATCCCCGGTGGCTTGTTGCCGGGATCCTGCCCGGGCGGTGGTGGCTCGCCGGAGTCGCCATCCGGGTCAGTGGGCTTGAAGATCTTTGCCAGCTCATCGATTTTTTCGAACAATTCCTCGACGTTACCGTATTCGAGGCCGGCGACGAGCGAAAAATTCGCGCCGCCTTTTGCCTGCCCTCCCCCACGCGCGAGATCAGCGGCGGCAGCGGCCGGGTTGCCGGCGGCCGACAGCGCCCGCTGACCGTGCGAGACATCTCCATAGGTGAGGTTAGCGCCTGGCGGCTGATATATCGGGGCGCCCTGCGCACCCCCTGCAAGCAGGGCGACAATCAGTGCGATCGCAGTGCGAATGCGGTGCATACAGGCAGTGTACCCCAGCTCGCAAGGCACATTCACGGGTTTATGTTTGCACAAACCGGTCTGCCCGAACCAGCGAATGGCCGGCACCGGTCAGACGTTCAGATCGGCACCCTTCGCCGGAAAATGGTGCACGTCTTGCTGCGGGTGTCCAAACCTGCACCGTATCGCGCATAATGTAATCGAAATTGCGCCCGGGGCAAATAGTACATTGACAGGGATATCACCAGCCGAAAACCAGATGACGGTTCGACTTATGTTGCTGATCGGATGCCTCGTACTCGGCGCCTGCGCGGACCCGGATACAGACTGGGCGCTGGCCGCGCGCGACGACACAGCGGAGACTTACCTGGAGTTTCTCGCCAGGTATCCAGGCGCGCAGCAGGCGGACCTCGCACGAGTGCGCATCCAGGAACTCAAGGTCATCCGTACATGGGAACACGCTAAAAACAAGGCATCGCAGAGTGCCTATCGCGACTTCATCGACAAACACCCGGGCAGCGAGTACGCGGCCGAAGCACAGACCCGCATTGTGGTCATGGAACGTGACGAACGGTGGGCGTTCGTCGACGAGTCGAATGATAAGACCTTACTGACGGGCTTCATACGATCGTATCCGGATGCCCCGCAACGCGCGCAAGCCGAGGCGCAACTGGCCGAGATCATGCTCGCGGAAGAAGCGGCAAAGCCGCAGGAACGCCCCGGCGCATTCAGGCTGCAACTCGCGAGCTTCCGCACGGTCGTGTCGGCCGAAACAGAACTGCGGCGCCTGGTCGCAATGTTCCCGGACACACTGCTCGGTCCGGTCTACATCGAGATGCCGGGAACTTCTGAATCACGCAAACTGTTTCGCCTGAAGACCGTGCCGATGACCGGCACCGAGGCGCGTACAATCTGCACCGAGCTGAGAGCGCGCCGGCAGGAGTGCATGCTGGTCAATCGATAAAAGGTGCCGCGCCTTTTACCCATCAATAAATTCTGCCTTGTAGAAAGTCGCGTACAGTACCGGCACCACCACCATCGTAAGCACAGTCGCGAACATCAGGCCGGCGATGATGGTAGTCGCCATCGCCACAAAAAAGGCATCGACAAGCAACGGGAGCATGCCCAGCGCCGTCGTTAATGCGGCCATTGCCACCGGCCTGAGACGGCTAACGCCGGAATCTATGATGGCAGACATCAGGTCTTTATCTTGGCCACTCTGCAGGTTGATCTCATCGATCAGCACGACGGCATTTTTGATCAGCATGCCCATCAGGCTGAGAAAACCCAGCAGCGACATGAACCCGAATGGCTGGCCGGTTGAAAGCAGCCCAACCGTGACGCCGATCAGCGCGAGCGGCACCACCAGCCAGATAATCAATGGCTGTCGCAGCGAGTTGAACAACATGACCGTCACCAACACCATGAACAACACAAACCTCGGGATATTCGCGGCCAGCCCTGCCTGGGCTTTCGCGGAATCCTCAAACTCCCCGCCCCATTCCAGTTCATAGCCTGCGGGGACATCAAGGGCCTCGATCTGTGGCCGCACCTGGGCAAACAGTTTGCTTGCCGGGCCCCTGATCGGATCGGCAAAGACAGTCATGGTCGGCTTGCGGTTGCGCCGCATGATGATCTCATCTTCAAACTCTGTCTCGAAACCAGACACCACCTGGCGCAACGGAATCATGACCCCCGCGGCCGGGCTCCAGATCTGTAGATTGTTAATGCTTTCGATATTCAACCGATTGGCCGCCTCGGCCCGCAGGATGATCGGCAGCAACAGATCATCCTCCCGGTACACGCCGACCCGCTCCCCCTGGAAGCCTTCCAGCAGCGCCCGGGCAATGTCGGGTCGGGTAATCCCATTCAGATTTGCCTGCTCTTCCGCCACCTGTGGGCGCACCACCTTGACCCGTTGGCGCCAGTCAGTACGAACGGCCTTGGCATTGCCCGTGGCACGCAGGATGGATTTAACTTCGGATGCGAACTCACGCAACACAATGGGATCAGGGCCACTCAGACGCGCCTGGATCTTGCCGGTACTGCCGGGACCCAACTGAAACCTGGAAGCATAACCGAGCACATCCGGATAAGTCTGCCCCACGTGTGCCTCAATAATTGCCATCACGCCATCGATATGCTCCGCATCCTCTACATCCACCAGCAGTTGCACATAGGCACTGTTCAGCTTCTCGGGCGCATAAGTCAGCAGGAAGCGCATACCCCCCTGACCAATTAACGAGGTCACATGGGTAACACCCTCCTGCTCCAGTACAAAATTTTCCACCGACTCGGCCAGTTTCTGTGTCTCATCGATATGGCTACCCTGTGGCAACCAGAGATCCACCATAAGCTGGGGCCGCGTCGACGGCGGGAAAAAACTCTGATCAACAAACTGAAACCCCCAGACCGCCGTAAGGAACATTCCGACAACCACGCCGAGGGTCACCCTCTTGAACCGGATACAGACACGCAGGACTTTCTTATAGCCACCATAAAACGCACCGCCGTAAGGATCCACAATCGCAGCGCCCTCTTCCGGCGGCTTGAGAAACATGACACACAGCAGGGGTGTTATTGACACCGCCGTTACCCAACTCAGCAGCAGAGAAACCAACACCACCTGGTACAGCGAGCGACAGAACTCGCCGGTACTGTCATCCGAGGTGCCGATGGCGGCAAAGGCCAGAATGGCGATCACTGTTGCACCCAGCAAAGGGATGGCGGTCCGGCTGACGACCTCAATTGCGGCTTGTTTGGCATCCTCGCCTTTCTGCAGCCGAACGAGCACCCCGTCTACGACCACGATGGCATTATCAACCAGCATCCCCAGCGCAATAATCAGGGCACCGAGGGAGATACGCTCCAGTGCCACCTCCATGGGCGCGAGAAAGATGAACGTGCCCGCGATGGTCAGTACCAGCACGAAGCCGATGAGCGCTGCACTGCGCAGACCCATGAAGAACACCAGCACAAGAATGACAATCGCCACCGCCTCCAGCAGGCTCAGCACAAAGCCCTTGATAGCAATGTCCACCGCATCGGACTGCATGGATACCATGCCGACATTCATACCCACCGGCACCTGGGCCATCAGCTCTGCCGCGCGCCGATCCAACGCTTCGCCCATCTTGACAACGTTGCCACCGGCTACCGTTGATATCCCCAGCCCGATCGCAACCTCGCCATCGTAGCGAATCACGGTATTCTGTGGATCCACGTAGCCCCGATACACGCGAGCAACATCCCGCAGGTAAATCTGCTGCGGCCCACTACCGCTCAGCAGAATGGCCTCGAATTCTTCGACGTTGGTTATTTCGCCGGTGGGGTTCAAGGTGATGAATTCCTTGTCGACCAAGACCCTGCCGGAGTCGGTGACAAGATTTTTCTGGCGCAGTTCGTTGACGATGACGTCAGGTGAAATGCCGAGTTGAGAAATGCGATCGCGGTTTAATTCGACATAGACTGCCTCGGTGCGCTCGCCGTAGGTATCGATTTTCCCGACATCCTGCACCAATAACAATTCACGGCGCAGCAGGTCGACGACGTCTTTGATTTCCGCATAGCTGTAGCCCTCGCCGGAGATCGCGATGAAGATTCCATACACATCACCATAGTCATCAATCACCATCGAGGGGCCGGCACCGGGTGGCAGGTCACCCTGCACATCGCCGATCTTGCGCCGCAGTTCATCCCACACCTGGGGCAATAAAAATTTGTCGTACTTGTCCTTGATCGTCACGGTAAGAGTCGAAAGTCCGCGGTCAGATTTGGACTCCACGTAATCGAGCTGCCCCATCTTCTGGACGGCTTTTTCCAGCCGATCCGAAACCTCCACCTCGACTTCCGCTGCGGATGCCCCCGGATATGGGGTGATCACCAGGGCTTCTTTGATGGTGAACTCCGGGTCTTCCAACCGACTGAGGCCCTGGTAACTGATCAGGCCCGCACCCAGCATGACAAAGGTCAAAACCAGGGTAATCACCCGGCGTTCGATAAAGAACTCGGCAATATTCATCGGACCGCCACCCTCATCACTGGTCGAGGGGACGAACCATCATCCCCTCACTGAGATAGTGAACGCCGGAAATCGCGATACGCTCACCGGGCTCGAGCCCGCTCAGCACCCGGACATCTGATTGGCCCATGGGCCCGAGCTCCACTTGCGCCCGAGACACCTGCATCGTGTCCGGGTCAACCCGCCAGACATAAGCTTCGCCCTGCTCGTCGGCAATCACCGCACCTGAAGGAACCATAAATCCAAGCATCCCGGCTTCCGCCAGCTTCTCCACCGGCAGATGCAGGATTACTTTGGCCGTCATACCCGGCAGGATATTGATGTCTTCCGGGTTATCAAAAGCAAAGCTAGCGTGGTAAGTCCGGGTCACCGGGTCGGCTGCAGTCGAAAGCGATTTGAAACGGGCCGGAAAACGCTGGTTGGAAAGTGCACTGACGACGATCACCGGGCGAGTTCTTGCAGTCCGTTCTGCGTAGCTGATATTTGGTGCGGCGAGGACGAAGTCCTGCTCCGGCACGGTCACATCCATCTCCAGACTGGAAATATCCTGGAGCAGCAGGATAGGTTCCTTGGCCTGCACGTTCTGAAAGTTTTCCGCAATCTTGCGCGGGATATCTCCGCTGAACGGCGCCTTGAGTATTGTGTCATCCAGCGCTTTCTGGGCTCTTTTCAATTCCTCTTTGGCGACCTCAATATCCCTTAAGGATCGATCCACTTCAGCCTGAGAACCCGCGCCCTGCTCGAAAATCTTTTTCGCCCTCTCATAGGCTGCACCCAGTGCCGTGCGATTCGACTGCGCAGCATCCCGCGCCGCCCGATAGTCAGCCGGATCAAGACGGGCCAGCATCGCCCCTTTTTCGATCTTGTCGCCTTCCTCAATCGGAAACTCAATGATTTTGCCGGATACCTCGAAGCCCAATTCAACGCTGGTGGCAGCGGCAATGGCGCCTGGATATTCCAGCGTGACGCCACCCCTATCATCGCCGATGGTCATCATCTTGACCGGCCGCGACGTCACCGCAGCTTCGGGCTCGGGCGCGCTGCCACAAGCAGATATCGCCAAGGCTGTCGAAATGACAATGAAAGATCTGGTTTGGGCAAAACTAGCGTTTGTTGATTTCATAACCACCTACTTCGTTTCAGCTGCCGGCTGCAGAAGATCGCCCCAATTGGTGCGTTCTTCCATTGCGTTACGGTTTTCATCGGATATAAAGTCCTGGCCTTCACGAATTTCCCAACCACCGCCCAAGGCCTTGTACAGGGCGATCAGGTTCAGCGCGATATCTCCCTTGCTCCTGGTCCACTGGTCTTGTTGGGATACCAGGAAGCGTTCGGAATCGATGACCCGCTGAAAATCAGCCGAACCTTCCCGGTACTGGATGTTGGCGATTTCTACCGCACGACCGGCAGCGTGGGCGCCGACAGCAAGGAATTCGCTCTCTCTCCGGGACTGCACAAATGCCACCATGGCATCCTCGACCTCCTGGTAGGCGATGAACACGGTATTTCGGTAGTCCACCAGGCTTTGCTGCAACCGTGCATCCTCGATACGAACATTATTCTTGATGCGGCCATAATTCAGGATATTCCAGTGAAATGAAGGCCCGATCGAATAGAACAGGCTATCACTGTCGAACATATCGCTGGAACTGCTCGCCCCCGTATCGCTGGTTTGATAACCGATGAAACCGGTCAATGAAAAGCTGGGATACAGATCTGCTTTGGCAACACCGATCAATGCACTTTGACTGGCAGCCAATTGCTCGGCCAGTCGAACGTCGGGACGTCGCCTAAGCAGGTCAGCCGGGATGCCGACGGTCAATTCGGACGGTGCTACCGGTATTGCACCCGACTCACCCAACATATCCGAAAGATCCGTGGGCGGCATCCCCAGCAGGATGCTAAGGCCATTGGTAGCCTGGCGCAACGATTTCGACAGTACAGGAACTAACGCCTGAGTGCTGGAAAGATTGGAGATTGCCTGCTGTACATCCAGCTCTGTAGTGGCGCCATTGTCGAACCGCACCTTAGCGATGCGCAAACTCTCTTTTTGTAATTCTATATTAGCCCGCGCCAGCGCAAGGCGTTCCTCGATGGTTCGAATGGTGACATACACCCTGGCCACTTCTGCGGTGAGACTGACCAAGGCATTATCGTAGTTAGCAATGGTCGCCGAGAAATCGGCTTCGGCAGCTTCGATGCCCCGCCCGAAGCGCCCCCAGAAATCAATTTCCCATGCGGCATCGAAACCGACCTGGTAGTTATTAAATCTGTCATCCGCAAACGGGGAAAAAAAATTCGGACTATTCTTGCTTAGCCCAACCGCAGCAGCCGAACCGGTTGCCTGCTGTTGCTGTGGGTAACGGCTGCCCACAGCGATGCCCAGTCGGGCCCGTGCCTCAAAAATTCTCAGGCCGGCGACCTGGAGTGGGAGATTCTGCTGGTAGGCCAGCCGAATCAGGCTATCAAGCACCGGATCGTTGAATTGTTTCCACCACTCAGCCTTGTCACCCAGCTCCGGTGACAGGGCGGTATCGTCTGTCTGCCAGTCGGATTCTACGGGGACTTCCGGCGTTTCAAAGTCAGGCCCCAGCATTGTGCAGCCACCGATAACCAGCGCGAGCGCAAGGCCGGCAAAAATCGGCGGGCGTTGCCCCATTATGAGTAGCAACTGCATGGTCAGAATCCCCTGAACAACGGATTTTTCGAAGAGAGATACCGTGAGTGATTTTTTGTTTGGACCGATTCTACACTGCGCAACGCGATTTACAAAAGCCTGTCCGTGCGGGTCAGATTGAGGTCAATTCGAAGCAGACGCAGCCGGGCGCTATATGCCTATAATGCGCTCGCATACGCTGACGGTGAGCCGGGACGCCTGCACAGTTTGATTATGAGGAGCTCCGAAAAAACCGTTACGGCCCTTGGGCTAACCATTCTGCTGGTCTGCTGGCTGCCGGTCGGCGTCATCCAGGCACAGCAGCGAACCGTCGCCATACCGTCGGAAAGCGGCGATCTCGTGCATTTCTCTTACGCCACCTTACTGGGCACCGGCATCTATAAGCTGGACGATCGCACCGTCACGATTTTTCGTATTCCGCTCGGCTGGACACTTCGCGACAGCACGCCGGAGAAATTCGGGATTAACCTGAATCTGCCGGTTGCCGTCGGTTTTTTCGACTACGAGGCTCTCGATGATCTCATCCCGCTCGGCGACCAGTTGTCGACAGTCAGCGCGGTGCCGGGTATCGAACTGGAGTATCTGATCGGCGACTGGCGTGTTGCGCCGGCGGTCTACCTGGGCGCCGGCCATGACACGACCAACTCTAACACTTCGGTCATCTACGGCGGCGGGATATCCGCAGTGCGCCCGTTGAAAATCAGCTACCCCGAAATGAACTTCGGTACGTCCTTGTTATTAAGCGGTTACGAACCCGATCAGGGGGAAGGCGACTTCATCACTCGGTGGAGCGCCGGCTTCGATGCAATATTTCCCACCAAATGGAAATATGGCAACCGCAGTATTTTCGTTGGCGGCCATGCCATCGGCTATTTGTATCTGAATAAGCTGCAGTTCCGAACGATTGCCGATACCCTGATCGAGATTCCCGGGGAACTGGAAATTGGCGTATTCATCGGCGCCCGACCCGAGCCGAAGATCTTCGGCCTCAAGATTAACCGCCTCGGCATTGGCTACCGCTTCAGCGAACGGAGCGATGCGCTGGTGTTCTTTGCCGGTTTCCCATTCTAGCCGGCTTGCCGGCTGTCAGAGCACGGCCTTGTAGTTGTATTTCGCGAGTATCGCCGCAGCCTCAATCATCAGGCCGGTCTTGTCGCGGGAGAAGATCGCGACGTCGGGCTTAAAGCCTGGATCGGTGGCCCCGCCGACGAAAATAGCCGACACGCTGGCTCGGCCCTGAAATTCGAACCAACCCTTCTGCCACTTGGCCATCGTCGCCTGATTCCGGAACAGGATGATCTGACTGTGAGACTCCACGCCGAAGGTAAAGCCGAGCGTGCCCTGCCAGGTGGTGGTGCGTCCAACCAGTTCGCCGCTCTCTATGACGATGCCGCGGCCATAGTTCAAGCCCCAGCCGGCTGCAATTCGGAAGAAAACTGGCAGAATCGCGTATCCATAGGCCTGCTCGAGGTACGGGCGGACCTTGTCGTTCTTCATGTAGCGCTGCAATTCCTCGTAGGCCCGGACCTGAGTCTCATCCGTCAGGTCCGGTTCCCAAGCCAGCCGTGTCTCATCGGCGACACCGGGCACGGGCACGAATACGAGACCCAGGATGCAAAGCAACAGTCGGGGGGGAAGTCTGCTCATCTCAAACACTCAATATGACCGGTGTACCAGTCCGCGCCGCCCGCGACCTGGCCAAGGATATCCGACGTAGAGAAGATACCAGACCGATGCATAACAGTGACGCCGACGAAACAATTGCGCACCAGCTTCGATTTGATGAGACCGTCGATCGGAAAATCCACTGTCCACTCGAGGTAGTTCAGAAATTTGCTCGTATTGCGGTCGCGATCCCCCTGCTTAACGACTTCGATAAATGGCACTTTCTGTGCGTACGAGACGCCGAGACCGAAACCCCATCGGAACGCGGGCCGGTCCGACCACGGGAAGTAGCCCTTGCCCATCGCGATCACGTACGCAGTGTAGCTCCAGAAATCATCCTGGTGCGGGCTCTCGAAGTGCCGGTACAACGCGAACTTGCCATAGATATCGATGCGCGGACCGGACTGAAGTAACTTGCCAACAGTGACGCCGAAGATCTCGGTCTGCACCTTGTCGCTCTCGGTAAAGTTGCCCTGCATCGGCTCGGGCACGATGTTGTGATTTCCTGTGTAGCCGTAATTGAGACGCAACGACCACTCACCCTGGCGATCGTCGACGACGTATTTGGATTTTTTGACAGAGCCAAAGAAATACCCGGCACCAACGTACGCGACGCCGTCGACGTCCTCGCTGACCAGCGGGCTGTCCTGAATATCACTGTTGAGCACGAGGTAGCCGAGATTCGCGAACACGAAGATGTGTTCGGTCGCGTGCCACGATGTCGTGACGCCGAGTGAGAGATTATGCGTTCTGCCCACTTCGTAGACCGGTATGCCGGTCGCATCGGACTCCTCCTGAGTCACACCATAATAGTAATTCGCCAAGTCGGCATCGACGAACGAGAATGTAATAAACGGCGAAAGGCTGAAATTGCCCCACTTGAACGGATAGCGATAGCTGATATCGAGCTCGTTGCCGTTATGCCGATCCTGCAGATCAGTAACCCACTCGACCTTGATGTGTCCGAACGGCGTCTTGACGCCACCCGAAACGCCCCCATCCAGCGTCTGCCGCCGCGTGGACAGCCCGTCCGCGATCTCGCCATAGTCGCTCGGATTCAGCGCGTTGAAACGATACCGCACCAAAAGATCGAGACTGAATATATCGTCGTCAAGCAGGTGAATACCGCCGCCGGTACCTTCTGCAAAAAGCCAGCGACCCTCATACAGATACAGCGGCACGAGGTCGGGATCACGATCCTGACCGACGTACATATCCTGACTGCCGCGGATGCCGGCACCGAGGCCGGGCGTGCCGTCCGGCAGGCCCTCCACAGGAATACGCGTGACCTCATAACCGGCGATGGCCGGGCTCCACGGTATCGTCAACAGCAGTAACGACGCGACGAACGCCTGGAGAAACAGCGAACGAGTACTATTGATTATCTGTCCCACCGAGTGATTCGCATTCGACGAAACTATCGCTGCCGAAATGCCAGAAAATTCTGCGTTCGATAGCCAATGCCGATCTTCCGTGAATCGGATCTACCGGCGCCAGTCGGCCCACTCGATCAACTCAAGTTCCTCCAGAGGCACGGGCTGCTTGCTCATAATCAGGATCACCCGCTCGCCATCGGTCCACCAGGGTGAGCCCAGCAGGTTGTGTTTCGGGTTCTCGCGCGTGACCTGCCCCACGCCCGGCAGGCTTCCGATCTTGCCCAGCGACTGTGCGGTCGCGAGGTCTTCGGTCACATAGGCTCGCGCTTCGTCGACCTGCGGGTCGATCGCGTGGGTTGTCAAATTCCAGACCCGGGTCGTAAAAAACACGCCGATGTCGCGGGAAATGGCCCCGATCCAGACGAACTCGCCGCGGAAACGATATGGGGATAACCACAGGCGCAGGTGATTGCGCTCGTGAATCGTGTCGCGCGCTTTTTGCAAGCCGATGTCCTGGGGCCGCTGGAATACATACAATGCGCTGATAGGCGAGTTCTTGTACTCGCCGCCCGTGATGAAAGACTTGAACGTGCGCCAGGACGAACCCGCCGTGATGACCTCCGTCTCGTCCCAGCCGGCCTTGATGAACCCCTGCAGCGAATCGGGAGAGCCGATGACGATCATGTTGATCGGGTCGCCCGACCCCGTACCGTCTTTTTTGGTCGTGCAGCACATGAACTCTTCGAGCACTTTGCGCAACCCGGCCCCGTCGTCTATGTCCACCCATTCATCTTCGGCGTACAGCGACTGGAAATCGACGCGCTGCCAGTCGGCCCGCAGTCCGGGCACCGTGACATAGAACTCGAAGTCGATCAGTTCCCGGTCGCCGAACAGCCGAACGCGAACCTCCTTCGTGCCGAGCTTCAGGTTGCTGAATACGAAGCCGGAGGTTTTTGTGCCGGCGGCCGCGTGCGGATCGATACCGAGTTCGTCGAAATACTCGTCGAGGCCCTTGTTCTCAGCATAGTTCATGCCGTGGCTGGCATACGCCGCCTCACGCGCCGAGAAATAATCCGGATCGAGGCCATGCAGCAGCAGCCAGTAGTCGCGCTCCGTCGTATTCTCGATCTCGATCCAGACCGGCTGAATCTGCAGCTTGTCCAGCTTCTTGCCGAAGGCCCGGCGCGCCTCCTGCCGGGTCAGCACGGACACGGTCACGCGAATGCCATCCCGCTCCTGCGTCAAGGCCCGGTCCAGGTAGTCGAGCTGGTCCAGCGGCACGGGCTCGAAACTCGCGCAACCGGCCGCGAACAGCAAGGCAAGCACGACGATGATCTGGCTGCAGTGTTTGCCGCGTATCACGAGCATCGACTTCTACGGCCCCGGCTGGACACGGATGTGCCGTTGCCCGTCCCACTCGAACATATCGATCTGATCGAGCCGCACGGGCGCATCGGTTATCTCCAGGACCACGCGATTCCCGTCGGTCCAGTATGGGGCATGGGCAAAATTCTGGCGCGGTGCCTCGCGGCTGACGGCGCCGACGCCGCCAGCCAGCCCGTAACGACGCACGGACTCGCCCGTCGCCAGATCCTCGAGGACAAACTGCACGGCCTCGTCGACGTTTGGATCGATACTCCGTGCGACGCTGCCGGCAACGACAACCTTCCCTCGGTAGCGAATCGGCGTAACCCACAGGCGCACGAGATTGACAGAGTCGACGCGTCGACGCGCCTTCTGAAACTGAACGTCCGGCGGGCGACCGTACAGGTAGGCGGCGCCGAACAGCGAACTGAAATCGTGTTGAAACGCGGTCTCGTCCCAACCGGCGCGAATAAAGGCCTTCAGGGCCGGAATGCCGCCGATCAGGACGATATTGATCGGGTCACCTTGCCCCGTGCCGTCCACGCGCCGGGTACAGCAGGGCAGCGCCTCGATCGCATCGCGCAACTCGAGCTCCGTCTCGACAACAAATTCTTCCGCTTTTACGAGTTCTTCGAGCCCCTCGCGATCCCAGTCGGAGAGCACGCCGGGCACCGATATGAAGAATTCAAACGTGCGCACGTCCTTGTTGCTGTAGAGCTTGATCCGAAGCTGCTTGGTGCCGAGCGTCTCGTTGGTAAACGCGAAACCGGAATTCGTCTCGCCGGGCTGGATGCTCTGATCGAAACCAAGCTCGGCGAAATAGGCATCCATCTGCCTGTTCTGCTGGCCGCCGAAACGATAGTGATTCATATAAGCGGCTTCGTGCGCGGAGAAATAGTTTGGATCGAGGCCCGTCATCATGAACCAGAACGGCTTCTCGTTACGGTTCTCGATCTCGAGCCAGATCGGCTGGATACCGCGCTTTTGCAGGTTCACGCCGAAGGCCTGCTCCGCCTCCGCGCGGCTCAGCACCGACACCGTCACGCGCAAGCCCCCGTCTTCGAGGGTCTCGGCGCGCGCCCGGAACGGGATCTGGTCGAGCGGTGTCGGCCGATAGCTGGCACAACCGACCGCGGCCAGCCCGACGAGCAAGATCAGCGTTCTGAATATGTGCAGTGTCATTCGGGCCCGGGTTGTCCTCAAAGTCGGCAAGCCGTCAGAACAGCCACCCCGCCGCAGGTGACTCGAGCCGAACAGTTTGCATACCGCGGGATGCTACCGGCCCGGCCCGGCCCGGCCCGGGCATTATAGCGGTTTACGCGAATAAGGCTGTGCGTTAACTTAACCGCTCCCCAGCAAACAAGCCGTATTCCTCATGAGTAGCCGAATCACGGGTCGTCGCTGCAACCGGGTGCGCGTGCCCGTACGGCGACGGGGCGGCCGGCAGTGATCGACTGGATCAACTGGTTCATCGCAGCGGCGACGATCACCTGGGCCATCTTCGGCTTCTGGGCGGCCGGCCACGCGCTGATGTACAAGCGCGACCCCCGCTCGGCCCTCGGCTGGGCCCTGGTCTGCCTGTTCCTGCCGTACGCCGGGCCGCTGATATACGTCGGCTTCGGTATCAACCGGATCGGACGGCATGCGCAGCACCTCGGACACGGTCCCGCCTTCGAACCGCAACGCCAGCCAGCAGACGCCCGGCACCGGGTCGTCGAGGAAATCGGCCACCCGGCAGCCGAATTCATCAGCATCTCGAACCGGGTTACCCACCGCCCGATCGTCACCGGCAATGACGTGCAACCCTTCTTCTCGGGCGACGCGGCCTATGCCGGGATGCTCGACGATATCAAGCGGGCAAAGCATTCGGTCATGCTGGCGACGTATATTTTTCGCACGGACACATCGGGCCGGCACTTTATCAAGGTAATGAAAGACGCGACCGAACGCGGGGTCGACGTACGGGTACTGATCGATGGCGCCGGTGAGCTCTACACGCTGCCGTGGCCGACGAAGGAACTGGCCGCGGCCGGCGTGCGCAACGCGAAGTTCATCCCGCTGCGCCTGTTCCCGCCGTCGTTCCATCTGAATCTGCGGAATCACCGCAAGATACTCGTCATCGATGGCGAGATCGGCTACACCGGCGGCATGAATATCGGCGACCAGCACGTCGCGGACAAGACCGGCAATACGCCGGTCGCGGACATGCATTTTCGACTGACCGGGCCGGTGGTCAAACAACTCGAGCAGGTCTTCATCGAGGACTGGTGGTTCGCGACCAGTGACCGGATCACCCGTTCTGGTGATCCGGTCACTGGTGATCAAATTTCGGACACGTCGGCAGGCAACGGCTGGGCGCGGGTAATTACCGACGGCCCGGACAGCGATCTTGGCAAGCTCGCTCTGATCATCGAAGCGGCCGTGTCCGCGGCGAAAAGTTCCGTACGCATCATGACCCCGTACTTTCTGCCGACCCAGGAGATGATCGCAGCGCTGAAGTCAGCCGCGTTGCGCGGCGTGGCGGTCGAGATCGTATTGCCCGAAAAGAGCAACCTGCGCTACGTCGACTGGGCCACGCGCAATCTGCTCTGGGAGATCCTGAAGTGGGACGTCAAGGTGTACTACCAGCCGCCGCCGTTCGCGCATACGAAGCTGTTCATCGTCGACGGAACCTATGCGCACATCGGCTCGGCCAACATGGATCCGCGCAGCCTGCGCCTGAATTTCGAGATCGCCGTCGAGGTCATCGATACGTCGCTCGGCACGACGCTGGAGACGCACTTCACCGAGGTCGTGGCCAAATCGCGTTCCGTACTCCTGGCCGAGGTCGACGGGCGCCCCATGCCCGCCCGGTTTCGCGACTCAATCGCGTGGCTGTTCTCCCCCTACCTCTAACCCGTAGGAGCGGCTTCCACAGAACCTGTGGGCGGCGTTGTGGGAGCGGCTTCAGCCGCGATTCCTGAATATCAGTCCCTGCTATTGCCAACTCCCACAGAATCTCCCACGGGAACGGTCGCGACCCATATCGGCCCAGCTACTGTCCGCCCCGTGTCAGTCGCGCGCATCGGCCGGCGTATTAACGCGCGCGTAGACCTCGACCGCGCCGTCCGCCTTCAGCAGGAATACGTCGTAAGGAGCGAACTGGTTGCCGTATTCCATGCCCGGGCTGCCCACCGGCATCGCCGGCACGACGAGCCCGCGCGCACCGGCGGGCGGCTCCGCGAGAAAGGCCTTGACGAACTTCGCGGGGATATGCCCCTCGAAGACGTAACCGCCATCCGCGGCAATGGCTGTATGACAGGATTGGTGTGTCGGCGGCAGGCCGGCGTCGCGCTTGACCGACGACATGTCCCGCAGTTCGCGCACGGTAACGTTGAACCCGGCGTCTTCCATGTAGTCGACCCACTTGCCGCAGCAGCCGCAGGTCGGAGTCTTGTACACCGTCAGACCGGGGGCCTGCAGCACAACGGCGGAGACCTCGGCAGGCCCCGTGGTTAACCCCGAGGTTAACCCGGACGTTAACAATTCGTCGGCGCGGTCGCCGGCGAATACACCCGGCGCTGCCAACAGCGCCAGGCAACTGGCCAGGGTGAAGATTTGATCAGTGTTTTTGAGCATTGTCCGTTCCTGGTATTTCGTTGAAGGATTCTTCTCGGTAGGTGAGGCAGGCGCCGGGCTTCAGCCGTTGACCTCGAACAAGCCGGCCGCGCCCATGCCGCCACCGATGCACATGGTGATCACGACGTAACGGGCGCCACGCCGCCGCCCCTCGATCAGCGCGTGGCCGACCATGCGGGTGCCGCTCATGCCGTACGGATGGCCGATGGCGATCGCGCCGCCGTTGACGTTGAGCCGCTCATTCGGAATACCGAGCCGGTCGCGGCAATACAGCACCTGCACGGCGAACGCCTCGTTCAGTTCCCAGAGGTCGATGTCATCGACCTTGAGCCCGTGCGCGTCCAGCAACTTCGGCACCGCGAACACGGGCCCGATGCCCATTTCGTCCGGACCGCAACCCGCGACCGCAACCCCTCTATATATACCGAGCGGCTCCAGCCCTTGTCGCGAGGCCCGCTGCGCATCCATGACGACGCAGGCGGCTGCGCCGTCAGACAACTGGCACGCGTTGCCGGCCGTGATGACGCCCCCGTCAACCGCCACGCGCAGCTTCGCCAAGCCCTCGAGCGTCGTGCCGGGCCGGTTGCCCTCGTCCCGGTCGAGCGTGACGTCCTCGAACGAAACTTCTTTTGTCTCACGATCGATGTTCTTTTTCGTCGTCGCCAGCGGCACGATCTCGTCGTCGAATTTTCCTGCCGCCTGCGCGGCGGCCGTGCGTTGCTGACTCTGCAATGCAAACTCATCCATGGCGTCGCGGCCAATGTGGTACCGCTGTGCGACGACCTCGGCCGTCTGCAGCATTGGCATATAGGCGTGCTCGGAACACGTGAGCACGGTGTCGTCTGGTTCGCCCATCGCCCACTCGAACGCCTGGTTCTGCACGAGACTGATCGATTCCTGCCCGGCACCGACGGCGACTGTCTGCCCCTCGACGATAATCTGGTGTGCGGCCATGGCAATGGCCATCAGGCCCGACGAACACTGCCGATCGACCGTCTGCCCCGGAACGGACTCCGGCAAGCCGGCCGCGAGCGCCGCCATGCGCCCGATATTCATGCCGGCAGACCCCGCCGTCAGGGCCGAACCGACGATAACGTCCTCGACCTCGTCTGCCGCGATCCCGGCGCGCGCGACTGCCTCACGAATCGCGTGGCCGGTCATCGTCGGGGACTTCGTATTATTGAACGCGCCGCGGAAGGCCCGCCCGATCGGCGTGCGCGCGGTGGAGACGATGACGGCTTCTTTCATGGCGGGGATCCTGACGGTAGGAACAGAGGCCAATTGTAATCGGGAACTCGGGGTGGGGCCATTGTGTAAGGAATCGCGGCTTCAGCTGCGATCCCCTCCCACAGACCCGTGGGCGGTGTTGCGGGTCAGACTCTGCCCCGCCCCTTGCAAGCCCGCCCGATGAGGTTAGGCTATACGCTTACTGATCCGCGCGATCGCCACAGAGATTGACAATGGACTTCGACTGGCAGGACCCGCTGCTCCTGGAAGAGCAGCTAAATGACGATGAACGCCTGGTTCGCGACTCCGTCCGGCGCTATTGCCAGGACAAATTGATGCCGCGCGTCCTGATGGGCTTCCGCGAGGGCCGATTCGACCGGGACATCCTCCACGAAGCGGGCGAACTCGGCATGCTTGGTTCCACGATCGATGGCTACGGCTGCCCCGGGCTGAGCTACGTTTCATACGGCTTGATGGCACGCGAGATCGAGCGCGTCGATAGCGGCTACCGCTCGGCCGTCAGCGTACAGTCGAGCCTCGTCATGCACCCGATCCACGCATTCGGTTCCGAGGCGCAACGCGAGAAATATCTGCCGAGGCTGGCGACCGGTGAATGGGTCGGTTGCTTCGGGCTGACCGAGCCGGATTACGGCTCGGACCCCGGCGGCATGCTGAGCCGCGCGAAGAAGGTCGGCGGCGGCTACCGATTGGCCGGCGCGAAGACCTGGATCACGAACTCGCCGATCGCCGACGTTTTCATCATCTGGGCGAAGGACGATGAGGGTATCATCCGCGGCTTCATCCTCGACAAGGGCATGGACGGCCTGAGTGCACCGAAGATCGAGGGAAAATTCTCGCTGCGCGCATCGATCACCGGGGAGATCGTCATGGAAAACGTATTCGTGCCGGAAGAAAATTTTCTGCCCGAATCACGCGGTCTGGGGAGCCCGTTCGCATGCCTGAACCGCGCACGCTACGGCATCTCGTGGGGTGCAATGGGGGCCGCCGAGTTTTGCTGGCACGCCGCGCGCGATTACGTCATGGACCGCAAGCAATTCGGCCGCCCGCTGGCCGCCACGCAGATCATGCAACTGAAACTGGCGAACATGCAGACCGAGATCACGCTGGGCCTGCAAAGCTGCCTGCGTCTCGGCCGACTGATCGACGAGGGCAAGCTGATGCCCGAAGCGATCTCCTTATTAAAGAGGAACAACTGCGGCAAGGCGCTGGACATCGCCCGCACGGCGCGCGACATGCATGGCGCAAATGGCATCTCCGACGAGTATCACGTTATCCGGCACGTGCTGAACCTCGAGGGCGTCAACACCTACGAGGGCACGCACGACGTGCACGCGCTCATCCTGGGCCGGGCGCAGACTGGCATCCAGGCGTTCAACTGAACCGCCAGCCCGAAGTCAGCAATGCACAAAGACCTCGCCGACATGCGGCGCGAATATCGCATTAAACCGTTGAACCGGGAAGACCTCGATCCGGACCCGTATCGCCAGTTTGATCGTTGGTTCAACGAGGCCACCAAGGTCGAGGCGATGGACGCGAACGCGATGAGTATTGCTACGGCAACGGCCGACGGCCAGCCTTCGATTCGCACCGTGCTACTGAAATACTACGATGCGACGGGCTTCGT